>Ga0222712_10002834_pt1 | contig 19425 bp, 35 predicted proteins | sample C33_657DmetaG_FD_165043 | JGI IMG/M metagenome (GOLD analysis project Ga0222712, IMG submission 165043) | Estuarine water microbial communities from San Francisco Bay, California, United States - C33_657D | ecosystem: Environmental > Aquatic > Marine > Unclassified | place: USA: California... | reverse complement strand
CCAAATCCACAAGAATTGCAAAAAATAAAACAAATTGCACAAAAAGGATTCTGGTACGAAGGCGTTGGAGAAGGTAAACAAGCAGGAGCAGTTGAATCAGCATGGCTAAAAAACTTAGGAATCAATGCCAAAAATAATGGCTCCTATGATAAAAAAATCAATGCTTACAAAGGACTTGGCGGCGCTGCTACTGTTTTTAGCAGCCTACACGATAATTTAGGAAACTTCAATCCCCTATTGCGAAATACAAATCTAAAAACAGCAGCAGATATCCTTATGTACGTTCTCACCAACGGCATAAGCATGGAACAACCAATCAGCCAACAAGAAGCACAACAGTTCTTGGATATTTGCGAACAAGATGGCCTTAACCTAAAAACCACAGCAGCACAAGACTTTCTAGAAAAAGCAAAAGAAGCCGAAGGCAAAATGTGGGGTGGCGGCAATCCAGATGGCTCATCAAGTAATACAGCCCTCGGAAAATTTGCCTACCAAGTTGAAAAGGCAAGAAGAAAAGAAATTTACGATTTAGCCAAACAACAAGGCGGTATCTTCTTCCTGGGTAGTGATCACCTCCCAGCTATGGCACAAGAAATAGGAGCTTAAAACCCCTCCCATACCAAAAAATTACCCCGCCGGATTTTTTTAAATCCGGCTTTTTTATTTAACACAGCTTTTAATATACCAATAATCTTCACTATAATTATCAATTTTGTAATATAAGATAAAAAAATCCCCCCGGCGCTATTTTTTAAATTACATACCATTAAATTTTATCAGATACAGATTAATTTTTATTAAATTAGTTTTACGCCAATTTTGTAACTTAAAAGGACTGTGCGGGACTGGAATAGAGATGTAGGCAAAAAAAGGCCTTTATGTAATAAAGAATGTGTCATGGCGGGGGTACCCCCTCCCCCCTATAGCCAACGCTATAAGTTTTTGCAAGTTTATTATTTAATTAATAATTTTGTAACAAAAAAAAGGGAGAGGCATCTCGCCCCTCCCTTCAGAGATAGTTTGATATCAGGAGTAATCAATCGCTGTACTTAGCTGAGTAGAACATACTCAGCACCCCAGCAAGAAAGCAGAACCCCATGAACAGGAAGTGGCCGGTCCAGTTGATATCATATGTCTCGCTTGGCTTTAGATAGTGAGCGGCGTATGTATACCCCTCACCGAAGATTGCTGCAGCAGCCAGGCCAAAGCCGAAGACAGCCCAGCCAGCACGTTTGATAACCTTAACCATTTCTCGATCTCCTTAGTAGTGAAGTAACCGGCCCTAATGAAGAGCCCCTTGATAATCGCATAGGTTTATTGTACACCCCTACAGTAGTAGGGGGATTAAGCCGGGGCGTGATAGCCCCGGCTATGCTCTTTATTACATGCCAAGCATGTCATACAGAGTCTTGATCTTGATATCTTTGCCCTTATTCGAAGGGCAAGCAGATAGCAACTTGGCAAGAGTCTCACCAGACTTCTTGCCCATGACAGCCTTGTGCAGTTGATCGGCTGTCAGTTCCCCAGCACGCACTGGGTGGTAGTACGCTTGATATATCTCTTGATTCCGAATGCCATAGTCGGCACAAGCCGGACCACTAGGCATCTCATCTGAGAGAATTGATTGAATCAAGCTATCAGCAGTACGCATAGTTCCCTCTTGAGTAATCCCCTCAGTAGTGGGGCATCTAAAGTACAAACCTATAGTGTGATCCACCCAAACCCCGGCCCGAAGGCCGGGGCTGGGAGCCGGGATCAACCGGCGAGGGGCCGGTGATCGACCAGCAAGAGCCCCTCAAGGGGGCCGGTCTGGACGAAGGTGAGACCGGCCTTGCGACCGGCCTCCACCACCGCCGGGAGGCGGATGGGGCCGCCTTCCCGGAGGGCCACCTTGGCGGCCCCCTCTTTCTTGGCCTTCGCCACCAAGGTGGCGAGGAAGCCGTGGGCGGCGGCGGCGGACAGACCAACATTGCGGCGATTCATAACAAACCCTCCAAACCACAGTTCCGTTGTGGAACTGAACGGTGCTAACAAACTACGGGTTGACTATCGCACTACAGAAGTGGGGGTGCCCAGTACACCCCCACAGACAGTTGTTGAGCTATCGGAGTCTGCCTTGACTCCGATAGCAGCTATCATTAGATAGCCAGAGGGGCAGCGCCCCTCAACTCTGCGAGCACCGTGCGGTGCTCCTCCAGCAACCGGCTGTAGTTGCTAGCAGTATCCATCAGTGACTTGCCCAGCTCGTAACCGGCACCGCCGGTAGACCAGCCTTTGGGCAGAGCCTTCAGCTCGGCATTCAACCGGCGCAAACGCCGGTTGATATAGCGGGTCTTGCGGGCGGTGGTGGGCAGGTTGTTGAGACAGAAAACATAGTGCATAAAAAACCTCCAAACCACAGTTCCGTTGTGGAACTGAACGGTGCTAACAAACTACGGGTTGACTATCGCACTACAGAAGTAGGGATGTCTTGTACACCCCTACTGAAGATTGGAAACCAAAAGATATCAATCGATATCCTTTGGTTTCCATTTGCCGTTGCCCTTGGCATGGTTTTTCCCCTTGCCAGGGCGCACCTTTGTGGCAGGTGCGAAGCGAAGCCGTTGCTTAGGCTTCGCTATGACAATCGTAACCACTTCTTTCATTTGATATCCTTTCTCACGATATCAGTATCGTGATACTTTTCCGCCTCTTTGTACTGAGGTAATATATAGTTATCAGACTCAATGCTGATAACTCGGTTGGCGAGGAAGTCCACCCAGGTAGTGCCAAGACAAGCCTTTTTATCAAGGCATATCTCAGCAATCATTTGGTCCCCCCAGCCCAGGCGGCTGGCAATTGCTTCCAAAACGTCTTTTTCGGAAGCAATTTTGCTAGGAATGATATCAAGAGTAATCTTCATAGTACAATCCTCAGAGTTAAAACTTGACGGCGCAAAGAAACTCCGGGTTGATAATCGCACTATTAAAGTAAAGTACACACCTATTGGAAGTATGAATAAAAAAAATCACCAGCAAGCATTTGCTTGCTGGTGACATATGAAGATATGGATATGTTAGTCGGCGTAAGCCTCATGGTCAGCGGCGTAAGCCGCATCGCCAGCCATGATATCCTCCGCCGCCGGTTCTTCTTCGGCGGGGATAACATTGGGCTGGGGGACTTCGTCCCCAGGCTTCCATCCCAAGGGGACTTCCACCATCTTGGTGTAGTCCACCCAGAACTGGGTGCCACTCATGGCACCCCAGAACCCCAATTTGGCCTTCCACTTGCCGTTTTTGCAACGGCCAGCCCAGTGGAGCCGGTACTTCTTGGGAGCAGCACCTTCGACCTTGAAGTACAACGCAGCACGCCACTTACCCATAGCAAACCCCCCAAAAACCAGTCCCGTTGTGGGACTGAACGGCGCAAACAAGCGCCAACTTGACTATCGCACTATTAAAGACGGGGGTGTAAGTACACCCCCATTGATATGTTGATGTAACTTGATGATATATCAAGCTACACCTAGGACATCCAAAGTTAGTACTTTGGATTCCAAGTTGGGACAAGTTTATCTTCTTCTTTTAGAGCCTTTGATTTTACTGCAAGATCGGGGTTTTCATCCAGCTTTCGCTGGTACTCCGCCTTGACATAGTTTTGTAGTTCGCACGCAGCCTCATAGGCAGCTTGTGCGGTGCGAAACTTCTTGGGGAAAAACTCCCCATACCGCTTGTTGAAGACTGACAAGCAGCTTTCGCCCCTCGAAACCCTCATTCCAAGCTTTTCAATTTGGAGACCACCTTTGATGATCGCCAGTTCCGCAATGAACTGACAGGGGTCTACCACCACAAAGCCTTCAGACATGATGAGTCTCCAAAAACCAGTCCCGTTGTGGGACTGAACGGCGCAAACAAGCGCCAACTTAATAATCGCACTACTAAAGACGGGGCGTTAGTACACCCCCATTGATATGGATTAGACTATGTGTTGATATCAACACATAGTCTATAGAAAGATTAGATAGCCCAAGGTGGGTTATCTATAATTAAATCTGCGCTCATGTCATACCAAGCGTGTTTACTCAGCTTGGGATTAAAGACATATAGGTAGCGCTTGCCTCCATATACAGAAGGCACTTCGGTGCCACCACACGCTGGCACCCAGTTGTCTTGGTTTAAAGAGACAGCACGATTGAAGGACTTTTTAGCTGCCTCGACGCTCCAGTTAGCAACTGTCATAGTTGCCTCCCTTGCTTGGATGTGGTTGTGAAACTGAACGGCGCAAAGGAACTCCGCCTTGACTATCGCACTACAAAAGTAAAGTACACACCTATTGCAATTATAAACAAAAAAAATTATAAATTGTTATAACATTTGTTATAAGATATTATTATAAACACTTTTAATAACAACAATTGTGCTTGATGATAGGTAATGTTGATATGTATTTTGTACACACCCATAGGGTTGTTGATAGGTAAAGGTGATAGGGAGAGTTATCTCCCTATCACCGGAGAGAGCATGGCGTATCAACGCCCATGCTCTTGGAGCATTTCCAAACCGGCGTTGATACGGCTGTTATAAGCCGCTTCACGCTCGTTAGCTTCCTCTTGCAGGATCTGTTCAATCTCTGCAAGAGCCTCCTCTTTTTTAGGGTGAGGATTGCTCACCCATGTCTGGTTGTAAGTGGCGACATAGCCACTTACATATTTCTTGAACTTAACAAGACGAGGATTGAGAGGCATATCCGTTCCTTCCCTAGAAGCCAAGGATCAACCGCTCCCGATTGGAGCGGCCCAAAGGAAGAGACAATCGATTATCGCACTTCCTTAGTTTGTACACCCCTACTAGGTACTCTTTTAAGTAAAAGTACACCCCTAGTAGAAGCAGTATTCTATAGATAAGAACCTGTAGATTAGGAACTATGTCCTAATCCACAGGCTCCATATCATTTAATATCTCTTTATACTTGCACTCAGGGCACAAGCAAGAGATATCGGCTTCCGGTATACCACAATTGTGGCATACCGGAGTATCACACTCGTTCTTCCCAGATATGATCATATTCGTCTAACCTCGTTATATAAACTGATACATCACTTGAGTGCAGTTTATTTTTGAAGGCATACCAACAGGCAGCTTCTTGAGCCTCTTTGAGGCTGTTATAAGTGCCTTGATATCTTCCCCTAGCTCTTACTACAAACTCTGGTTTGTAGTCCTTTGGCCTACGGGCTGGGGTGTAGGCGTTGGCCGCTTTGTGGGCCAAAACATCGCCAAAAGTGAGGCCAATTGTTGATGGGTAAGCGTTCATATGAGTACCTTTGTTATTGGAAGAGCCACATTGGCGGCCCAAAGAAACTTACACTTGACTATCGCATAAAAAGGATCGACTCCAGGAGTACACCCCTAGAGTCGATATGGAAAATAAAATAGGCGAGGCTATCAATTGATAGCCTCGCCTTGTTGATAGGTAAAACCTTTAGAATTTTCTTTCGATTTTCATTTTAAGAAGAGTCTTAAAGACAGTTGTAAGACAGGCTTTGATCCAAACAGGCTGACTGTTAAAGGTGCTAACAGTTTCGCCAAGGTTGTTATAAATGAACTGGGCTTCGTCAAGAGTAATAACTCCATGCAATTGTGCAAGAGATTTTAACTCTTGAAAGCGGTAGTGTTCATTTGTGTCCATATCCAGAACTTTGCTAACGGCAGCAATCTTCTCTGGGGTTTTGTCAGACTTTTCGTAAGCTGCCTTGAAGTTTTCGACCGAGTTAATAAAGCGGTTCATTCTAAACCCCTTAGATATGGGTTGTTGATAAGCCTTTGTCGATATGACCAAGGCGGCCCAAAGCAACTCCGGGTTGATAATCGCATTAATAATGACAGTACACTTCTATTGTGGTTATTAAATAAAAAATTTTATTGTACAACCCTATTGTTATTATTAAAAAAAGACCTGGCTAGGTTTCCCTAGCCAGGCCAAAGACCCCTCCGCCGGGGGGAAACGGGAACCCCTAGGCGGGGTTTTCTTCGGGCAGGGGCGCAGGCCGGGGGCGGGCCTTACGCACGGGGGCGTGAGCCTTGGGGGCAGGCTCCGCCGGGGCGGGCTCAGGCTCAGGGGCTGGGGCAGGCTCCGAAGCCGGGGCAGCCATAGCCGCCAGAATGGCGGCAGTTTCGGCTACATCCGGCTCAGGAATGGGATCGCCCTCCTTCCAGGAGAGGGGAACCTCCCTCACCTTGCTAAGGTCAACCCAGAACTGGGTTGCAGCCATAGCCCCCCAGAACCCCAATTTGGCCTTGTGCTTCCCATTCTTGCACTGGCCCTTCCAGTGCAAGCGGTACTTGCGAGGGGCTTTGCCCTCTTCTTTGAAGTAGAGGGCAGCCTTCCAACGAGGAGCGAAAGTAGACATTTAAGTCTCCTTTGTGGGTTAGCTCCCTCTCTCAGCGGAGGGAACGGCGCAAACAAACTCCGGGTTGATAATCGCACACCTTGTGCGACTATTGACAGTACAACCCTATTAACAACAGTCTCGTTTATAGTACACTACTTAAGAGTATTCTATAGATCATTACTATAGAATACTCTTAAGATTATTATTAGGATTATAATCATTAGTAAATTGATTAACTTACTAATAATTAAAGGTAGGAACAGTTATCTTTAGATAACATCCCAGCCGGAAAGCTTCTTGGGCTGATGCTCGGGGTTAACACGCCCCTTACGGCGGTTAGCACGAGCAAGCCGAAGCTTGAAGATTTTGCGGTTGCGCTTGCGGTAGGTCTTGGTGCAGTAGCCCCAGCTTACCTTGAAATCATTCATCCGATTCCCCTTTAAGTACAACCCTAAAGAACAACCCCTGCCTACTTGTTGATAGGCAGGGGTTGATAGATAAACCTATCTTGTTGATAGGTAATGATGATGGGCCTTTAGTAGGTTCCCATAGCCAAACCAATCAATTTCTTAAGATGATTGGCATGATTTACAAGCCGATCTGCATCATCATGAGTTAGGCTTGTGCTATCTCCATCATGATCTGGTTGGCCAACAAAGAAGACATTACCCACAATATCCCTTTGATAACCAGAGAACATTGTAAACATAGCACTTGCTACATGATTATATTCCAAACCAATGAGCAGGCCTTCCTCATTACAAAACCCATCAAAGTTTTGTGAGCGAAAGCCCACACATTCTATGTGACCGCCAACAAGATTTTGCATTTCCTTGAGATTATTATCAATCTCAAGCTTCCGGGCAGTGCCGTCAGTCGAGACAGCAACAACTAGCAGACGATTGGGTTTCATAAAAACCTTTCTTTTTTGTTGTTAAACCACCCTTGTCAACCGGCGTTGGTTGACGGCGCAAAGGAACTGCGCCTTGACTATCGCACCGCACTTTTGAACATCAGGGAGTACACCCCTAATGAAGCGGGGCATAACTTATAGTACACCCCTTTAATTGTTGATTAGGAAAAGCTGATATGGAGCTTGTCTATATGGGAAGACATCTCCATATCAGCTTCAATCATTACATACCTTCGGGCTTTTCCTCGGGCTCGGCATAGCGAATGCAAGCCCAAGGTACGATTCCTCTGAAGCCTTCAGGGGTTTCCATAAGGCAGACTTCTTGTCCGCTCATGGCTGGGAGACTTTGCACGGCAGCCTTAATGATTGCGCCCTTTTTAGAGCGAACCATTCCACCGGGTGCGCCCAGACTGAAAGGTTTGACTACCCTAATATCGTGAACTTCTGCAATCATCTTAAACCCCTCTGGTGAAAGGAACGGCACAAAGGAACTACAGGTTGACTATCGCATTAAGAGGGCTGGTCAGAGCCTTTAGCTCTGACTCTCTTTTGTGCGCCGTGAAGGTGAGTGATATTACTCTTCCTTCGGACAGGCGCATATATGCTAGCCTTCCGAATGCTATCACCTTCTTTCTCGGCATCATCCTCTTGTTGCTGTTCAATTTTGAACCGCAACTGAAGAACCCTCATGAGTTCTTCTTTTGAAAGTTTCTTCATCCAATCTTCCATAATGAATCCCTCCAAGGTAATTGAACGGCCCAAAGGAAGAGACAATCGATAATCGCATGGGGTTTTGAAAGTACACCCCTAAAGCCGTGTGTATAAAAAAAAAGATAGGGAGTTTATAACTCCCTATCTTTAGTTAGATTTTTAAGATATTGTTAGCTATATCATCAATTTCTGATAAAGCTATCTTAATCTCTGTTAAGAATATATCCCATTCTATATCGCTCCATAGAACGGATTCAGGATAGTTCATATCTCGCCAACTTGTAGGCTTATCTGGATCAGGAATATATCCATCTAAATCTACGAAGTTGGCGAGTTTTTCTTGTCCTATCGGCCCATAGGTGCTGATATGAATCATGATACATATCCTCCTTGATATGCAAGAGTCTATTAGGACAGAACTACATTTTGATAGTTCTGATTTTCCTCAATGACCACTAGCTTGTGGTCATAGGTTACTGAAACAATAGACTCCAGCTTGGGAGTACGATATACCAAGATATCTTCAGGATCAAGGCCAGCCTCAATCTGCCGTTTGCCTTCAACTTGCTTAGCCGGTGCATACGGCTTTAGCAAGTCATAGCTAACGGGATTAAGACTGTTATCAACATATCCAACAGACAGACTCTTGTAGACTGAAAGCTGGATATACCAGTTGTCTACTCCGTCTTTGGTATATTGAATCCAAGGCTTACCGGGAACTTTATTCCCATATACCCTTGGCTGGGCGACGAAAGCTGCCGGTTGTGGCAAGGTAGAGTCAGATAGCAAGTCTTGCTTCCACTTCTTAAGAAGTTTGGCGTTGACTTGATCCTCATAAGCCTTGCTGCCAAGATAGCAAGACATGGTTTGAACTTTCTGAACAAGCCAGCTCTTGCTAGCTTTATCCCAGAAAGGATTACCAGTCTTATTAAGATCTGGATCTGTGACAAGCCGGACAGTACAAAGTACACCGCCGGTTATATCATTCACCCTATGGGCGAAAGTGTCCCTAGTTACATAGCGAACAGCGGGCAGACTTGTAGCGGTAGTAGCCATAGTGATATATCCTTGTTGATAGGTGGTGCTGATGGGAAAGAAGCGGCCCAAAGGAAGAGACTTTCGATTATCGCATGGGCCTTGGTAGTACACCCCTAGAAGGGTGCGGTAGATTACTTATGAGTAGTCTATAGACTACGAACCTTTAGATAACTTAAGATTAGCTCTCCTAGTTTCCCATGCTTTCAAGGCAGCAGCACGACGCTTGCGCCTTGTAGCCCATGCTTTGTTAGCAGCAGCAGAACGCACTTGCATATATGCGTCCATAGCAGCATTGAATCGTCTTGTCTCCCATGCTTTTTTAGCTGGAGACAGTTTAGCCTTGCTATCTTTCTTCATCGTTCGCCCTCGCTGGTTAGGATGACTACATTGTAGAAGGCATTACAAAAAAAACAACTTTAGTCTTTAGCTGGCAGGCTTGTGATATAGCAGAAGAAAAGAAGAGCAAGGGCAGCGGTAGCACCCATAGCCCAATCGATAATGAACATTACCATTCCCTCCTTATTTTGATACCTACATCAACCTTTTCCACCCAATAAGGATGGTTATCACAAGGTGCATTTGGATACAAAGAAGTACCCAAGCTGCCTTCAGTAGACCATTTGACAGGGTTCGCTGGTTTGTGGCAGCATGAGTCATAGTGCCTACAACCAGCAATCAAACTGATAGCAAGTAAAATCCTTTTCATCTTGCCGTCCTCCTTTAGCTTTCATCTTTAGTGATGAAGTAGTGCCGAAGGTGAAGTGGAACCCAATACTTATAATCATCACTCTTGAAAGTAACAGTTACAACATCTTCTTCGGTGTTGTAATCAGTTTTAACTTCCAAGAGCTCTTCTGCCAACCGGCATAGCTCATCTGAATCTTGGCAGCGTTCTTTTAGAACGGCGACCAAGACTTCGATCAGGTGATTGCCAGTAATATCTTTCTTTAGGCTCATGGTTCTCCTCATGGTTGTTTAACGGCCCAAAGGAACTGCGCCTTGACTATCGCATGAAAAAGCCCCTCTCTATAAACACTATAGAGAGGGGCATTGATATGACTTGTTGATACAGATCGTTGATATAGAAAGGTCTCTATATCAACAATTGATGATTAGTTATAACGGCAGCAGGCATACCACATGCCGTTGGCACCTTGTGCTACACCGCTATCACGAAGTGGGCGACGGCCATAATAACAACAGTTGGAGATAGCAGCTTGTGGTGAACTGCCCATTCCAACGCCTTCATATCCACCAGTCGGGTTTCCAAGGTGACCCATACGAAGCAATCTTGCCATTCTATTTGCTACTCCTTGAGCAGAGAATAGCTCACTATTATCATAATAATATGTTTGATTGTTATTAGTTGTATTGTTGTTATAGTTACCGCCCCTACGGAACAGACCAAAAGGCCCAGCATAGACAGAGCTACCGATAGCCAGAACCGCAAGAGCAAAAGCAAACTTCTTCATAGATCCTCCTTGATTGAAAAGGGTTTTCTATAGCACAAGCCCTTTTCACTCGTTTTCTTGTGCAGGGCTTATTATAGAAAAAAGTTACACCAAAACAATATTGTTTTGATATAACATTACTCGGCTAGGACTCGAACCTAGAATAATTCTTCCAAAGAGAATTGTGTTACCATTACACTACCGAGTATTAAGCAAACCATTCTGGCTTGCTTCTTAACTTCCATGAAGCAATATGACTCTTGCCAAATTTATAATAGTTTTGATAAGCGATTATAGGATCAGGATTTTTATATTCGTCAGGCATAGCCTGAGCGAAAGGCGTTAGATTGCCTTCTGGAAGTTTATCAGTAGAAGATATACATTCCATAATAACTTTGTGGCAAGCGTGTTCTTTTTGATATCGATAAGTATATTCTTTACAAAGCTCAAGACCAAGGTTAGATAGCCATCTAAAGTTTGATTGATTTATTCCAGCCCATAGTGTGCATGGGTGTTTGGCGTGTACTGGTTTGTATGGTGTTGATATGCCAAGTTTATTAAGTACAGTACAAAGCATCTGTGCAGTTTCAAGAGGCATCTTGACGATATGTTTATCTAGATGCCAGATAGCACACTCTTCAACATTATAAGAAAGAGCGAATATATTCATATTGTCTCCTTATAAAAAGAAACTACCTACCAAGTTTCCTTGGTAGGTAGTTATAACAATCAACAACGATGATTACTCGGTATCGATCTTAACGCCGTGTTCGCTTTCAAAGTATTGGCGGAAAGCACGCAGGGCGACAGTAGTAATCGTTCGCTCTTCTTTCTTAGCAATATCCCTTAAGATCGCAGCAGCAGCAGGGGGCATACGCAAAAGGATACTGGTTCCGGGTTCGGTCTTTGAACCAGTACCAGTTTTGCTAAGGCTTTTACGGCCCCTAGTGCTGGCAGTGGTAGTGGCAGTAGGATTCGTAGTATCAGTTGCACTCATGAAAAATCTCCTTGTTGATAGGTAAAGTTGATGAGAAGAACCTTGTCAGAACCAAAATCATTGTAGAAACTTTATTGCAAAAAACAATCAGTAGCGATAAACATGGTGTTCCGATGTAAGGACATTTATTTGGACAGAAGTTTCATTTTCTTCTGTAACTAAAAGTACATCGCCATTGCTGCCGTAATCAATCTCCCAGCCAGGATGAGCATCCTCTAGCACACGATAGCAGTAGTGTTCAATTAAATCCCCCAGTGAAAACTTTTCATCTTCAGTTAAAAAGTTAGGAACCCAGCCTTCTTTTGTATGAACATTGCCGTTTGAAATGTTAATCATTTCAAACTTTATAGCTTTCTTTATATCATCATAAATTTCGTCTATATCAACTTCTTCAACTCCTTCCTCCATATTAACTTCAATATCAGTGAATTCCCCAGAGTCACCACTGCCACTGAACCTATACGAAACTGAAGCAATCTTATAATGCTTCAGTAGTTGAAAAATAAACTCTTTAAGTTCGGCGGTCGTGCTTTCAACTTTGGTCATAAGTCCTCCTAATTAGACGGCCCAAAGGAACTCCTACTTGATAATCGCATTAAAACTTCCCAAGGCAATCGTACACACCTATTGCCGCAATTATAAAAAAAAATTATAGAGATCTCATAAGATCTCTACATATATGCCAAGCATACATTTCATTATTATTAACAGTCAGCCATATCTTTGATTTTTCAGTTGTACCAATGATATCAAATTCAACAAGACATTTATCACGATGATCGGTTCTAAGACAATGGAGAACATGACCACACAAGTAGAAAGTATGAACAAGATATTGCATGGTCATGTTCTCCAAAGTATATCAAATTGGAACAACCAATATCTCACCGGGCATATTTACTGGCCGGGAGATATCAGCTTCAACATTTTCGATAGGCTGGCTAGTTTTCTCAAGAGCCTTTTCTAAATTGACAGGCGGATTGCCCATCCACTTAGCAGGTTTAATCTGAGAATACCAGTCTTGAATACTTGGTATCCAACCAAGGTCTTCTCTAACATGCTGTTCGCCAACATATCTTGTTGGTATCAGCTTACCATCAGAGTTACGAATTGCAATTCCGAATTGCTTTTCTGCCATAAAGATACCTTCGGCATGATGCCTTAAAGCACGATGCCGAAAGTCAGCCATCATAGCCTTGGACTCATCAAACCAACTGTGAATCGGAAGGTAGTCTTCAGTAAGACCCCCAAACTTGCGTGCAGAGTTTTGAGCATGGTGAAGCGGGTGCGCCATCAAAAGCCTCCTAATTAGACGGCCCAAAGGAACTCCTACTTGATTATCGCATAAAAACCTTCCCAGGGCAGCCGTACACACCTATTGACCGATTATAAAAAAAAAATTAACAAAAGCTAACCCCTGCTATCCGTTGTTAGCGGATAGCAGGGGTTGATATCACTATTTAGCCATGAATGAACGGAGCTTGTTCACCATGACTCGGAGCGAACTTTTTGTATCATTCAAGATACAATAGTTACCTTCTCCGTACAATTTAGCACCCATAGAGGGGCCGAATGCGTTGCAGATACCAATGCCATAGACCTTGATACCATCACGCCTAGCCTTGTCTACGGCCATGCGAGTGTGCTTATAAGCAGGCTCATGTCCGTAGTTCTCACCGGATGGTTCGCCATCACTAATGATAAGCATATAGCGATTTTGAACATCTTGGACAGTCTTGATGCGCTCTGCCATATCTTTGATAGCAGTGCCATCAATGTTTTGCATTTGTGCTTCAGAGACTGCCAACCAATGACGCTTGTCATTACCAAACTCATCGATATATGGAACCATATCAACATCCTCATGATGGTTGATCTGGCCGGTATGACCATATACCAAAGGCTTGATAGAAGGATAGCTACGCAATCCTTCGACCAGCATCATAACAACTTCCCTAGCCTCCTTAATGCGGGTATAACGCATAGAACCAGAAAGATCAAGCAAGATACCAACGCAGTGCTTTTGCGCTTTGTTGATATCTTTTCGCTCGTAGAGATATTGATAATCGCCCAGCCTCATTTTCCAGAGGTTAGCGTCATCAATATCACCAGCAGACATACCCCTACTATAGATAGCAGGTGTATTGTCTTCAAAGAGGAAACACTTTTCCACCTCTTTGATAGAATTCTGATGAGACTTGACGAACTCATCATAGCGAGTGATAGCAGTCTTGCTATCACAACCGAAGTTGCTAGCAGTTTCCGTATCAGTCCATAAACGGATGCGGAAACTCATGCCAAGAAGTTTCTCTTCTGCTATCTGGTCATCAGACTTGATATCAGAAAGATCCCCTCGCATAGATTTGATAGGCTTGTCGCCCATCAACTCGCTATCAAAAGCTTTCGGAGTCTTGACTTCTTTGCCTTCAGCTTCGGTTCCATCATCTTTGGAATCCTTAGCATCAGCAGAGCTATCTTCGTCAGACTCACCAGAACCATCAGACTCTGAAGAATCCTTATCATCATCTTCAGAATCGCCAGACTCGCCCTCACCAGAGGGGTCTTTATCAATTTTGCTATCTTTCAGTTGCGAGCGCAACCAATCGACTGCATTCTTGCAAGACTCAAAAGACTGGTCGATTTGGGAGTTGAAATCTGATATCAGATTGTCAACTTCCTCATTGCCAGTTGTAATCTGGTCATCAGGATTTAGCAGGTTGTAGTTAGCAACCGCCATAATCTGCTTGAGCTGATCCTTAGTAGCATCCGAAGGAAGGCAGCTATCATATTCTGACTTCTTAGGATGACAGATATCAGCGTGCTTCTGAAGATATGGCCGAAACCCAGGCCACTCATCATGCAGCTTTTTAGCAGCAACCCTTTCATTGATAGCTTGAAAGGTATCTTTAGCATCAGAATCGGTAGATTCTGAAAACTGCCGATAGTCCTCCTTGCTTACATTCTTAGCAATCTGAGTACCCAAGATAACTCTACCATTCAGAGCATCAAGAGCATTGTAATACTCTTTGCCACTCTTGATAGTAGTTCTATCTTTGAGTATCAGATCAGGACTGATAGTAAACTCATTGCCACCAAACGCTGGCGGGGTGCTACCATCAGAAAACTTGACACTAAAGGAACGCTCAGTTGTGCTATCGTTAGATAGCATATTGGCAGTGCGAGACAACTCGTCACGCACTTTAGAGATATCACTATTGAAGTTGGACTTCAATTTATACTTTGAATTATTGTTATCAAAGAAGCTGGACAGAGAAGCAGACGGCGACCAGTTGATATCAATCATTGAGATCCCCCTTAGTAGTGAAAAGGAACCAAACCGGACGGCGCAAAGGAACAACGGGTTGACTATCGCACCGCCCGGTTATGAAACGCTAGCAACTGTTAGGCAGAGCAAACAGGCCCAAACTTTCCTTGCAGAAGTTTGAGCAACTGTGCCCTTTCGCTAGTCTCACCGCCATTACCGCTGAAGTGATTCAGCAGAGTATAGCGAAGAGTAGAAGGCCCAGCATTCTTGAAATGCTCGGCAGCATTCAAGAGCATACGGGTAGAGATTGCCTTGCTGAAAGTATCAGCGCAATCGCTAGTAGCCTTCTTGCGAACATGGTTAGCAACGCTAACCAACTTGCTAGCATCCGCTTCAGGGATGCCAGTACGATTAGCCAAAAGGCTAGTCTCGTTGATGGGATCAAGATAGTTGCACTCAATCAGAGTGGACAACCTATCGGCGTTAGCAAGGTCTAGCGAGATAGTACCAGAGAACTCTCGCCCCTCGTTAGTGGTAGCAAAGAACACAACTCCGCTACCAACACGCAAGGTTTCGCCAGCCTCTTCAAGATAGGTCTTACGGCGACCATCCAAAAGAGGAAGCAAGGTATTGCAGATCATCGGATTGATACGATTGATTTCGTCCAATACGATTACGGCATTGTTGTGCTGCACAAACTTATAGAACAAAGATTTGTGCCACACAACAGTACCAGTCTTGCTATCGATATTACGGAACCCAAACCAGTCACGGGGTTCACGAATGTTAGCACAATCCATCACAAGCAAGGGCCGCTTGAAACGGGCAGCAAACTCCATAGCGGTTGTGGTCTTACCGCATCCGGCAGGCCCATTCAGCCTTACATTTTGCTGGCCTTTCTTGCTAGCGATATTGATAGCATTGAACAAAGATTCAAGATCCTTGTTCAGAATGTGCGTGCTATCAACAGTAGGCGGAGTGAAATACTCGGCCAACTCTGCCTCAACCGGAGTATCGGAAACTGTCTCTTGAACAGTATCGATAGCAACGGCGTGGATAGGCCGGGGTGCTGATATAGAAGGTGCAACTGGAGTGGAACCAGTTACAGACACTTCTTTCTTGTAGTTGCACTTTGTGGTACGGAAAGTACCAATGTTAAGATCCAAGCCGAAACGCTTGCACTCGGCAGCAGCTACTTCGTAGCTGACATCTGCGCCGTGCTGAACAAAGATCGAGCGAAGAATAGCGGTGATACCATGAATAGACATAGCACAAACTCCTTGGTTAGAGTGAAACCACCACGAGAACGGCGCAAACAAACAACGGGTTGATAATCGCACAAGCAGCAACGATAACAATTATCGTCAGCCCCGCTTGGCGATTGAACGGCGCAAACAAACTCCGGGTTGATAATCGCATGGACGGCGTTAATAACGGCCAACCAATGGGTGTGTACTAGCGGGCATCAATAAAAAAACCAGGAGCGGACTTTATAGTCCACTCCTGGCTGATAAGTACAATCCTATTGTTATTGTTATCAATGATAACAATTAAACTTTGGTTCTCTTTCTAGAAGCCTTCTTATAATTCTCTACAGAAAACCTAATAAGCCAATTAGCAAAGTCTCTACTGCCATCAGTAGCTCTGGTAACATGATGGGCAAGCTCTTCCAACATGGTATCCCTAAGACTATCGCTAACATTCTCAGCAATATCCATATTGATGGATACAGTATCGTCCTTCCAGAATCCCATAGTGGTTGCGCCACCAGAGGTCATCATCCTAAAGCACTTGATATCAGGCTTTGGCCTTCCATAATCAAGCTCCAAGGCTTTAATATGATTCCAAAGCGCATTCAAACAATCCTTAACAGCATTGGTAGGGGGCATAGGTTGACGATGATTCAAATCATCATCTGATAGCACAATAGTATCGCTACGCAAACCAAGGTGGGCAAAGAACTTATAATAACTTTCGTTAACAACAAAAGGAGTATAGCCTTTGTTGTTAACAGTTTTTGCCAAATGAGAACTGGTAGCACAATACTTATCGCCACAAACCTTTTCGATAGCTTGATTCCAAAGTTTATAACGCCTATCGACAGTAGTAGTACTATCATAATGATTAACTAAAGAAGAACTATCGAAAGTGTGCTCCCAATGAAGATCGCCTTGCATAAAGTGCATAATAAACTTGCAAACTACGCTTTCAGGAGCATCCTTTAACGCTTGGGCAGAATGCCATTTGACATCCCAATCTGAAGAATCTCTGCTTTCATTAAGCAGGAGATCGTCAAGGTTATAATCAAAGAGGCTTGCAGCAGGAGTTTTTACGCTAAACTCACGCACCAACACGCCCCTACGATAGATAACTGCATTGCCAGCGGTGCTTTGGTTACGATTCCTTTTGGGGAAGATTTTCTGAGTGAGCAGTTCCGGCTCAGAGAAGTGGAGGAACCACTTGTTGATATGGAGATAGAAGTTCACAACAGCGGCATTTGCTGGTATGTAAACCTTCGTATATCCACTTTCAGATTTGATTTCATTTTCTTCCACAAGTGCAATCTTGACATCTTCGTGTGACAAGCCTTGCTCATAGCAAGCGTCGATGGCATTACTGATAAATTCACGCAGGGCAAAATCAATATCCTTCCAGTCCTTTGCGCCATACTCCAAAGTATGGTTCAATTCTTTGGTAGTGCTTTCTTCGCCGTTGGTCAGTTTAACACACAATTGCTGGCTAAAGCTCTCGCCAGCAACGCCTTGCACACGCAGGGGTTTGCTATAAAATTCGATCCGGGTATCGCCAGTAAAGATGATTGGGGGAACGAGTTGGCGGATGGCAAGGGCAATGCCGTGCTTGTTACCACTACCGAAAGTGCCGATGATACGAGGGTCGGTCGAATCACGCTTGGTGGTTGCGCCGAACATAGTGTAACCTTCGATAGGAGCGCAGCCGGGGTTCTTAATCATAAGATATTGCATAGTAGATCCTCCAACCGCCCTATTGCGGTGCTGCAAACGAACTGCCAGTCGATTATCGCACGCCGTTGATATGGAAAACTTTATAGGTATTAGTTAAATTATAGAAGACCGGCGGAGAAAACCCCGCCGGTCTTGTACAAACCTATTGATAATTTTCATTCGAGAAACCAAGCGTTTCGCCGTAACTCGAACAAATTGAGTACAAACCTATTGAGGTTTGTTATCATTATTGTCATTAACTGGCTTATATAGGTTCTCTACCTTATCGCCATCGATGAATGATCCCTCTTTATATTGAACAAAGTAACTATGAGCAATCTTAGTAAGTCTAATCAAACCACTATGACCTTCCTTTAGAGTTCTAATATTAACTCTAAACCAAGACCTATTAATTTGATGGGACTTTACATTTACAAAATCAGGAGGGGTTCCTACCAACTCAAGTAGTTTTTCAGAAACTTCTCGTTCCAGTTTGGTGTTGGTTTGGTTCTCAACTACTTCAGGAGCCTTGTTCTTTTCGCTCTTCATTGCTGTCGCCATTTTCTTGTTTTGCCTTTCTGAATAAGAAGTCTTGTTTATCGTCATCCCACGCCATTTCCAGTAAACCTTCAGCAGCAGCTTTAATTGAAGTTACTGTAAATAGTTCCGATGCCATACTCTTTACTATAGCCGTAAAATCATCTCGTGATACATCAAAATTTGAATCATCTTTATCTTTTTCATAATACTTCAGAACAATCTTTTTAGCCCTTTCCATGTGCATAACATATTCCATAGCTTGGCATCCTTCTTCGGATGACCAAAACTCTATGGGATTAGGACTATCATCCCATTCAGGGTCTTCTTCAGTTGACTTTTCTTCATCAACATTAGTCATCTTTTGGACAGTATCCATAGCAAAGCACCTGAGATGGTGTGCTAGTTCATCAAGGTCATCAAAGTGTTTTACAAAATCTTGGCTTGCCATAGTTACCTCATATTATTTCAAACATCATCCATAAACATAGCAATTACTTCATGCTGCCATTCGTTTAGTTCTGCATCGTCACCCTCTGGTTTTCTTACATGGAAGTTCTCCGATGCCCATTGGTACAGGTCGTAGTTATGTTCATCACCATCGCTGAATAGCCAGCCGTTAAAGCATCCATCATTACTTGCTGCAATTATGACACCTTTGCCTCCTTCTCCAAATAGGGATTTAGGACTCAGGTCTTGATATAGAAAGTAAGGCACTGATATGCAAAGCATCTCGGTATCAACATTTGGAAACTCATCTGGTGATATGGGAACGCCTTGCTTATCGATAAAGAAACCTTCGTCGTTGATATGCTTTTGTTGATAAAGCTCATCTACAACTTTAAGGAAATTACTTTCTTGATTGAACTTGACTGTGCCTTCCATAGCAACAAACATCATCTACTTACTCCTCCTTGGATGAGATTGTGTGGAGTCATGCTAGATCGGATGTCTGACAAAACCACCAAGGCGGTGGTTTTTACATAGGTAACGAACGCCGGGGCGATTATCGCATAAACCGGCAGGCTCCTGATGAAACAAAAACATAACTTATTTTCTGTCCGGGCAAGGGTATACTAACGCAGGCGAAGATATAACAATGAATGTTATTTTCGGAGTTGGAGTAGGTGTTGGACTAGGTGTTGGAGTAGGGGCAAAATATAACTTTGAGAAAGCTCCCCGA
>Ga0222712_10002833_pt1 | contig 19432 bp, 27 predicted proteins | sample C33_657DmetaG_FD_165043 | JGI IMG/M metagenome (GOLD analysis project Ga0222712, IMG submission 165043) | Estuarine water microbial communities from San Francisco Bay, California, United States - C33_657D | ecosystem: Environmental > Aquatic > Marine > Unclassified | place: USA: California... | reverse complement strand
TCTGCTGAAAAAAGTAATGGTATTCCCAAATTGAAAGATTTGATGCCAGGTGCAGATTTTTCAAACAAACCATTATCCAAAGTAACTCCCGTAGAAAGACAACAAATATCTACTATTATAGATAAGTTGGCAGAGTTAGGTAATCAGGCAAAAGCAAGTGGTGAAAAAGCACCAAACTTTAATTTATGCCAGGTTTCAATTCCAGGTACTAACTTATATTGCGATGGTAACAAAGGCATTCCTCGTGAGGATATGCCACAATTCAAAGGAACGCCTGAACCAGGTTCTCCCGCTGATAAGTTACCAAAAGATAAAAGTGGTGAAGCTGATACCGAAGAGTTCTTTAAACAAATGTTAGAGAAGCAAGGTATAAATGTATCACAACCGGCGGCAGTTCCACCGGATAGATTAAAGGCAACTCAATCGGAATTAGTTGGTGTAAAAGTAGCTGGTATGGAAAAAGCATTGGAAGAAAATCCAAAGCATCCATCTATTACCGCACCTATATATGTTTCCAATGATGGATATGTATTGGATGGACACCATAGATGGGCAGCAATTGTAGCATATAATGCATCGCATCCAAATGAGCAAATCCCAATGCAAGTTAGAGTCATTGATGAACCAATCGTACCGTTAGTACAACGTTCAAATAAATTTGCGGAAGCAATTGGTATTAAAGCAAAAGCCGCTGATACCGGCGCTAAAGGATAAACATTATGTACCCAGTTAGAGGATATCAAAAACCAGAAGCAACTTTTCACACAATAAGTGAGTGGGAAGAAATTGCGAAAGAATTTTTGATTTTACAAAAAAAGGGATATGATGTTAGAGGTGGTATGGTCGATGATAATGCGGAATTAGTTGGATTAATCAACAAATATTTCGGATATCAATTATATATTGAAACCGAATTATATTCAGACCTTACAAAAAAGAATGTATTAGATTTTATCGAAGATTTTATAAACCATAGAGTTTGGGCATTGGCTGATGAATTTGCAGAATACATTGTTAATATACAAAATGATAAGATAGCATTTTTTCAAAGTAGAGGTGCAATAGAACCTTATATCTTATTAGATAAGCAATTTACAGAAGATACATACAAAAATTCAAATATTGAAGTTATAACAATGCATTGGACATCTACCGAAGGAATGAAAAACTTAGTAGATAGTTTACAATCAGGTTACACATATGCGTTATCAACTTTTACTGTACAAGAAAAAGCGTTTTTTAGACCTGAAAGTAATGTTTTGGTAAAATTAAAAGGTAAGTTGGTAGCAGCTTTTCAATCAGATGTGAAATCATTCGCAACTGATAAAGGAAATAGAGCAGCTAATTTATTTAGATTCTCTTATCCTGATAATGAGAACAATCTTTGTAGAAATTGGGATGAATGTAAAGAAAATAAAACTTCTTTATGGAACGAAATCATCATTAAACCAATATCTATAATTGATTATAAAATAGTAACCAAATATTAAATTCAGAGAAACATGCTACTTAAAAAAGGTGACAACAACGAGAATGTAAAATTATTACAAACTAAATTAGGTGTAGAACCTATGGGTAACTTCGGACCTAAAACCGAAGAAGCGGTTAAAGCTTGGCAATTAAAAAACGGATTAACTCCGGATGGTATTGTAGGGCCAGCAACTTGGGCAAAGATAATGGAGCAACCTATTGTAGCTTCAACACCAACTCCACAGCCAACTACATCTACTCCAGCACCACAAGTTGCAGGATTAAAATTGGATAAACTTAAAGGACATGTTCCTCAAATTGTAATTGATTCAATTCCAGAAGTTGCATCTAAATTTGGAATTAATACTCCATTGAGAGTAGCACACTTCTTAGCACAATGTGGACATGAAAGTGGTGGGTTTAGAGTTACAAATGAAAATCTAAACTATTCAGCTAAAGGTTTAAATGGTATATTTAAAAAATATTTCCCAACTGAAGCTGCGGCAGCAGCTTATGCTAGAAATCCACAAAAGATTGCTAACAAAGTTTACTCTAATAGAATGGGTAACGGAACTGAAGCAAGTGGAGATGGTTACAAATTCAGAGGAAGAGGATATATCCAATTGACAGGTAGAGATAACTACACTGCATTTGGTAAATCTATTGGAATTGATATTCCATCAAATCCAGATTCAGTTGCTACAACATACGCATTAGCATCAGCAGCATGGTTTTTTTCTAAAAATGGATTACACAAGATTGCAGATGAAGGTGCAAGTGATGTAGTGGTAACAAAAATAACAAAAAGAGTAAATGGTGGTACGATTGGTTTGCCAGACCGTATCAAACATTTTAAAGAATATTATCATTTATTAGCATAAAAAATAGGGAGAAGAAATTCTCCCTTTTTTATTTGGATTTGTAACAAACTTTTCGTATATTTGTTACAATATAAACTAAAAATAAATGAAAGAAAGATTACAATTGGTTATAAACGTTACATTGGTAACGTGTGTGATAGGGTTAGCATTATCGTATATTACGCAAATAGTTCCTCAATTTCCAAAATTAAATTTTTTGGAAGCAATAGGTGTGTATTGTATTTGGACACCAATTCATAATTTATTAATGAGAAGAGATGAAGAATAGTGTAGATATAATATATCAGCTATAATTTATAGAAATATTTGAGATGATGTGAAAGGTTAAGTAAAAATCTTATATTTATAAGAGTAAAATGTAAATCGGTTATTTAAGTTATAAACTAATTAAAAAAATAACCGATGTTATCTAATTCAGTTCCCGTAAAAATCTTTGATTCTATCAAAGAAAAAGTAGTATTGTGGTTTTTATATTTAGCCACATGTTTTGTAGTATTAGCGTTAATAACGCAAGTAACATTCGTAATTCTTACCGCTTTAGGTAAAGATGACGTAATTCAAAAAGCAGTTAATGCATTTAATTGGAAATTTGATGGCAATTTCAAAAACAGCCCAGGCAACATCATGTATGATGCCGATGAGCATGTTTGGGTTGAATCGGTAACCAATAACGTTAAAATTGGAAAATTGGCTGGAAACAGACAATTAGAATTTGGCGTTAAAAATGTATTAGAAGAATATTTGCAAGAAAAAGGATTGGATTTAACTCCAACCGCACAAAACAAATTGCAAGTTCAAATCGTTTATTTAGACGTTTTGACTACTAAGCAAAACATCTCCGTATTTCACAAAAACGAAGAAGAAGTTGTTATCAGAATGAAGGGCATCCTTTATAAAGATGGCAAAAAGACAAAAGAGGTTATGGTTGAAGAATCATCATCAGAAATCTCTATGTCAACTCTCATAGTAGATGAAGGTGGTAAGTTCAATCAAACTTCTTTAAGTAACGCACTAAAGAAAGCTTCAGAAAAACTTATAACTAAAATCTTTGAGGGAAAATAAAATGAAAAAACTATTAACATTTTTAGGGATATTTTTAATATCTCTTTCATCATTTGGACAATTAACAATCAGCCAATCGTTAACACCGGCTAGTGGACTAAAAGTTGGTGATACTGTTACTGTTAAGTATAATTTAACAAAGGGTACGGTAATTAAGAACCCTCGTTATATTTGGTTTAGATATCAATATAACAATAAAGCATTGACATATGTATCCACTACATTTAATCAAGGTTCATCCGCTCAAACATTCTATACAGGTTGGAGTAATTACAAATTTACACCAAGCACAATTAATTCTGCAAGCGATAATGAATTGAATGTGCAATATGGTTTAACTCCTTGGGCATACGCAGTAAATGCAGATTGGAACGTTGGACAATTGACGGTTCAAAGAGCAGATGCTTCTATTAGTGGAGTGATTGCTACTCAAAAGTATGTATTGAAAGACCAAAACACTTATAACAATATTTTCAAAATAGATTTAGCAACTGGTACTGATACTACTGGTGCAAATGTTGGAACTATATATGGTGGTGGATTTTCATCTATAACGAATGTAACAGGTAATACATCTCAATTCAAAGTAAAAGTTCTTTATCCACAAGGATATACGATTACTGACCACAACGTTCAATTAATGAAATTGAAATCAAATGGTAGTGGAGAAATTGATTGGACACAATCTCCTATCGCACAATTACCATTGGATGCAAGTGGTGAAGCTCTTTTCACAACTCAAATTAAAGTAGGTGATTCGGTTGGTGTATTTGTAGGACCTGCATTTCAAAAGGCTTGGATGAATAACATTGTAACCGTATCAGATGCATATAAAGCATTTTTAGGACACTCACAAACCGACATTAGTGGTACTGCAAACTTCTTTACTTATCCTAATTTAGAAAAGAAAGTTGGTAAGGTAACTAATACTCAAACTGCATTTGGTGAAGCAGATTCTTACGCTCTATTTGCTAATGTGATGGGACAAAATATGGATTCAAATTCAATGATTCCATCATCAACTTCAACATCGGTAAGATGGTATAGTGGTTTATTAAATCAAAGTTGGTTAGATGGCGTTGTTAAGAATAGAGTAATCATCGATACTCCAATAAAAGAAGTTCATGCAGTATTCGCTTGGGGTGGTGATTTAAACTGGTCACATTCATCTGACCCAGCAGTAATTGCTAGTAGAATTAGTAGTGGAATATATACAAATTCAATAAATGGTGAGGTGAATGTATTAAAAACTATGTCAACTCAATCAATGGCATATAAAACTGAAGCTGTAGAAACTGCTAAGTTAAGTGTAATATCTACTTTGGAAAATGGTAAAGTAGTATTAACTACTAATTTAACAAAAGAAGGTTTAGCAGGTTTGGAAGTGATAATGAACTATGATGAATCTAAATTAACATTAGAAAATATAATATTTGATAGTGGTTCTACCATCACAAACTTTTCAACTAATAAAGATGGTAGATTAACATTTGGTTCTATTGACCAATTAAAAACTGCAAGAATTAAAGTGGGTACTCCATATAAATTAATATTCGCACCTAAAGTAAATTTAACAAATACTGCGGGATTATTCTACTTTGTATTATCAGATGCGGTGGATGCGAAGGGTAATAAAATAGATTTAATCATTGAATAATATGAAAAAATTAGTTACAATATTTTTATTTTTACTAACATCATTTTTAGGGTTCGGACAGAGTGTATCTGCTCCGGACTCTAAATCGTTTTTACAATCTACTACCGCACAAGATGCAAGTGGATTCGTATTGAGTGGGTTTAGTGCAACATCAACTTTATTAACATCAATCAGTTTAATCAATCCACCATCGGGCACAACATTCTATCTCAATGATACGAGAGGGTTAGTTGCAGCAAGTGGATTTACTTTGAGTGGTAATAAAACTCGTTTGGTGGTAACGGGTACAATGGCTAGTATCAATACGGCATTAGCAAATTTAAAAGTAAATACAGGTTCGGTAAAGGGTAATGTTCAATTATCAGTTGCAGCAACTGTTAATCCGGTTGGATATTATTACAATGGTGTAAATGGACATTTTTATAGACCAATAGCAACGGGAACTACTTATACAGGAGCAAGAACAGCATCTGAAGCCACAACATTCAAAGGTCAGACGGGGTATTTGGTAACAATAACTTCAGCAGATGAGGATGCATTTATTTTTAACAATGTACCACAAACTAGCATTTGGTTTGCACTAACCGATGAGGTAGTTGAAGGACAGTGGAGAATTGATGCGGGACCTGAAAAGGGAACTTTAATCAAAACATCAAACGGACAACTTAATGGAAACATACAAGGACAATATAATAACTGGGCAGGTGGTGAACCAAACAATAGTGGTAACGAAGATTACGCAGTAACAAAATGGGGAGGTGGTTCTCAATGGAATGATTTACCAAATGGGTTTAATTGCCCGTATGTAATTGAATACGGAACTTGGAGTAATCCAGATGACCAAACATTTACAGAGTTCTACACTAATAGTGTATCACACTCAAATGGTGAAGTTCTATCTGCAAAATTCAATATTGATTTTGGTGGAAATGTAGATGAAACTAAATTCACAGCAAAAGGATATACCTATACTAACAATATATGGAATGTAGTAAACGGAACTGCCAAGCAATTAAGTGGTTTAGGTAAAGTTGATTTGACAAGTTTATTGGATACCGTAAAAGTTTCAGGTGGTGGGGTTAGAGCAACTACCGCCGCCGGACAGGTTGAATGGGCAATAATAAATCCATATGATGCAAGTTTAGGTGGACATCAATTATTAATAGACGAAAGAGAATTCGATGGAACGGGAGTATCTCCAAATGATATAACATCAATTAAATTATTTGATATATACGATGGACCGGTTAGTGTTAATAGTGTAAGTGGTTGGTGGAAAACATATCTAATGCCTGGTAATTTGACAACCAAAATAACTTCATCAACATTTCAAGCTCAATTAAGATTACAAGATGGTTGGTATGGAACAAGGGCTGAATTTAGTTTTTCACCAATATTAGCATATAAGCCACATGGAATAGAGTTAACACATTCAAATCAAACGGAACTAAATACATTGTATAGTAGTATCGTTGGCGTATCGGATGTATATTTGGCATTTAAAGAATTAGCAGATAAAGGTATATTTGGAAATCAAAGTGGATTAGGATTAACAAATGGTATTCAATATTTAAATGCGGATGTGGATGGTAATGGTATATTCGATGAAGCAGATACATACAAATTATTACAACATTTAACAGGAGTTCAACCACTTTCACAATCTACTGCATTAACTTATTTGATGAAGTTGTATAACAAATCGGATTACGATTCTATAACACCTACTAATTGGGCAACTAAATTTAATTCAACTCGCAACTTAATTCCATTCACATTGAGTGGATTAAACAATACATACAATATAAATGTAACTTGGTTAGGAGATGTAAACCTTTCACATTCTGCACAACAAAGTGTAAGTAGTGTTGCTACTAATTCATATAGAAGTATGAGTTTAACAACGAATTCAATTTCTAATCAAATAAACTCATACCTAATGGGTGAAAATGTTGGTGGTAAGTTGATAGTAACGATTTCAGTAGACCCATTACAGCAAGAATTGGTTGGTACGCAATTCAATTTAAACTATGATAATACCGCTTTAAAATTTGAAAAGGTAGAATTTACTACAAAAGGAACACCTACCAATTTTGGAACTAATAGAGGTTCATATATAACATTGGGGTCATTGGTAACGGATGGTTCAACTATATTGGATAAAACAACCGAATATAAAATAACATTTTTACCATTAATAGGATTAAATGGTATATTGGGATTGACATCAATTTCAAATACCGATGCTGTTAATAAAAATGGAACTCAATTAAAAGTAAAAATAAACTAATGAAAAAAATATTATTTGTATTATTTTCATGTATAAGTTTATCTTCTTGTATATCTTATAAAATTAAAGTGATAGAATATGATGGTACGGGGTATTCATTATATCTACCAATGAAAAAATATTTATTTGATAAATGGTATGATGATAATATTGTGTATTATTCGGAAGAAATGGCAAAATGGAAAATTCAAAAATGGAAAAGTGGAGAATATTATTCAGACCCTTGGAAACAACCAAAATATATTAAAATAAAATGAAAAAAATATTATTTATATCATTGATTTTATTAGTAGGATGTACTAAACCTGAATTACCAACTCCAACTTCACCTGTTGAAAAAATATTTAATGTAGGTGAAAGTAAAGTAGTAAATGGACAATCTATTTTCTTTGATTTACCATCTGCGGGTGTATATACTTTAACTTTAATTGATAAAGAAAATGGACAAGTTATAAGTAGAGAAAGATTTGTAGGACAAAATGGTGAAAATATAAAGAAGATTTATACGAATTCGATACAATCTCAATATTTATATTTGTTATTGGAAGATGTTACTAAAAAAGAAATAAGTAAAACAATAATAATAATTAAATAAAATGAAAAAATTAATTTTAGTAGTATTAGTAATAATTGGATTTGCAGCTTGTACAAAAGATGATATGTTAATCGAACCAACACCACAAATCAAATCAGAACTACAAATTCAAAATTCAGTTGGTATTAAGTTAGCAACTTCGTTTGTAACATCAGAAGTTTCAATGAATGTAAAGATGGAAACTGATGGCCCGGTGACTATTAAGATTTTTGATATTGCAAATAGGGTAGTATCAAAAGAAACTATGAATGTAAAAGCGGGTGATAATATACTAAAAGTATATACATCAGCATTACCATCATCCGGATATAGAATTGGATTATTTGATGCAAGTGGTAGACAATTAGGAATAACAGATTTTAATAAATTATAAACACAAATAAAATGTCAGAGGAATTAGAACAAAACAATGATGGTACTTGGTCAGGATTAAAAAAGACTATCATAGGCGTAGCAACAACCGCAGTAATGGGTTTAGGAACTTGGGGAGTAACTCTAATAACAGGCGGTGAAAAAGAAGCAGCTCCGATACAACAAGCAGCTCCAGTAATTAACATTACAAACTCAAATCAACAATCACAAGCAGCAGGTGGTGGTAAGACTGTAATCATTAAAGAAAAAACAACCGAAGCAGCTAAACCAGCAGCACCTGTTAAGAAAAAAGAAGGTGATGAGTTCAAAGAAGAAGCTCCTAAATGGTAATAAAATATGAGTAATCAACAACAACCGCCAAGCGGCTTTAAAGACCTATTGGCAAATATGATGAAACGTAGATGGTATATCACTGCGTTAGTATTAGGTGGGTTTATGTTAATAATTGGTGGTATATTTGCCGCAGTATTAGGTAAATCGGAAATAGCAGGAGAATGGAAAGAACTTCTATTATTGTTATTAGGAGCTTTCATTGGTTCTTATGGTAAAATCATTGACTATTGGTTTAGTGATACCGATAAGGATAAGATGTTGGTACAAAAAATGGATGAAGAAGATGGTGTATCTTTAAGTAATACTGCTGATATGCCAAACAATCCAATAGTTCCGATGGATATAAAGCCATTAGTATTACCAACTTCAGAGTTTAAAAACGAAGAAGAATCGGTAGTATCCCTACCAAAAACGGAAGAAAAACAAACCGAAAAGAAAGGTGTTGAAATTGATGAAGATGGTGATGGTGTAATGGATGGGTTAGATTTCGATGGTGATGGTAAAATTGATGAATACTTTGCACATAGACAATGTGAACACGTTTGGGGTGATTTGGATGGTGATGGTGAAGAGGAGTGTTTGAAGTGTGGAAAAATCAAAGATGAAGATGCTGAAGTATTGGGATAAATAAGTTACATAGTTAATAACAATTAAAAACAAAAACTATGGGATTCTTTAAAGAATTATTTAAGGACAACAACGATATCAACGAAAAATCAGTAGTTGGTTTCTTATCATTTGGATGTATGGTAATTGCATTAGCAGTAGACCTTATAACAGGTTGGATGGGAAAACCATTATTGATTAATGAGTATATTTTCAATGGTTTCTTAGTGATTACGTTAGGTTCATTTGGCATTGCTTCGGTTGATAAATACATTAATAGAAAAGCAGAACACGATGCGGCTAAATTAGAAGCTGAAAACGAAGAAGAATTAGGTTAATAATTTCTTAACATAGAAACCCTCACTTTATGTGGGGGTTTTTTATTTATAGGTATGAAAGATAAACTAACAATTATAATTCCTTGCAAAAATGAAAAGGATAACATATATGAATGTATTGGGCTTATTGCAAAGCAGGTGGGATTCGATGGAACTAAAGTTATTATTGCAGATACTTCCGATACAGCGGAAAGTTTAGAATGGGTATATAAAACTCAATTACATTTTAGAAATAAATTAGATATTAGAATTATAGAAGGTGGATTTCCGGCCAAAGCTCGTTTGGAAGGTAGTAAGTTAGTCGATACACCCTACATTCTTTTTTTAGATGCAGATATAATGTTATTCGACAAATGTGTATTATTAGAATGTTTGGGATACCAAACCGATTTAGTGACTGTACCATTTCAAACGGAAAAAGGATTTAATTGGATATTCAGATTATTTGATATCCAACAAAGAATAAGTAATTGGATAGGAACTCCATTTGCTGTTGGTGGATTCCAATTGTGGAAAACTGAAGCATATTGGAAAACGGGTGGATATGATGAAACGCATTTATTCGCAGAAGATTATTGGGTTTCACAAAAAGCAGAAAGTATGAAAATACACAATACAAATGGTGTATGGACATCTGCTAGAAGATTTAAGAAAAAAGGATTTCTTTACATGTTTATATTAAGTATTAAATGCTACATCAACCGAAACAATACAAACTTCTTCAAAAACCATCAAAATTATTGGATATGAAATATCAAGCAGTAATCGTATCCGATTTACATTTGGGAACTGCAGATAGTAAAGCAGAAGAGTTTATAGAGTTTATAGAATCACATCCAACTGATTTATTAATTCTTAATGGAGATATAGTAGATGGATGGGCTTTGAATAGAGGAACAAAATGGAAAAAGCAACATACAAAAGTTATTTCTAAACTATTACAATTATCAAATAAAACCAGAATTATTTGGATAAGGGGAAATCACGATGAGTTTATACAAGAATTCATTGGCACCCATTTGGGAGCAATTGAAATTAGAGAAGATTATAAGTTGGATATCGATAATACTATGGAGAGTTACTATATTTTCCACGGAGATGTTATTGATGTTTTTATAACAAAATACAAATGGTTATCAAAAATAGGTGCAGTAGGATATGATTTTGCACTTTGGTTAAATAGAGTTTATAACACATATCGTAAGTGGAGAAAGTTACCTTACATATCCATATCACAAAAGATTAAAGAAAGTGTTAAAGTAGCAACAAATTATGTAAATGATTTTGAGATTACTGCTTTGAGTATGGCTACCAAAAAAGGGTGTAATGGAGTGATTTGCGGACATATTCACCAACCTGCGGATAGAATAATTGGTGGTAAACGATATCTAAATAGTGGAGATTGGGTAGAAAATATGAGTGCTATTTGTGTAGATAATATCGGAACGATATATTTATATAAAAAGTAGATATGTATGAAAAAATTATTAGTATTATTAAGTTTCTTTTTGTTAAGCAGTGTTGCGGTTGTTGCTCAAACAATAGGAAGTACAAAGACAGAACAATATAAAGCATCATTTGAAACTGCAATTGATATCGAAAGATTTTTAGATTATGATGGTCCTCAAATACCTATTCAAATCTTAAAAGCAGGTATATCCGATGAGATGTATGAAATGTACCCTGAATTAAAAGAAAAAAGAGTAGGTTTGGGGGTTGCTAACATTTCAATGGAATATTTGGAAAACTTAAATCGTTTCAAATTTACCGAAGATAAAACGGAAATTAAGAATAGAATGGTTAAGCAATTCCAAGCATCACAAGCTGGAATTTCCGAAAACAAATTAGATGGTAGAGGAAAAATTAATTTAGCAAAATACTTTGTAACAATTGAATGTTACGATTATTCGGTATCAGAAGATGAGACTGTAAATTTAAAAGATGGTGTAAAAAACCTTATGGTAACTCGTATCGGTTTACAGGTTAGATTTACTGATGCAGAAACGGGTGTAATATTTGGAGCAAGTGGATTGGGTGAAGCTAAGACTGTTAGAGAGTTAACTCTTTTATCGGATGCGACTGTTGACCCAATAAAATTCAATCAATCAACTATCTCAATAGCAACTAAGAAAGCGTTAGATATCGCTTGTGCTAGAATTTTGGATAGAATGATTAAAAAACAAATCTTCATCAAATAATGAAAAAATGGATAGTAAGTATATTACTATTAACATTGGTATCATTTACTCAAAAGGCAAATGCGCAAACCTATACCCAAACTTTTATAGATAAGTGTACGGGTGAAAAGAAAATAGCAACTACAACAATGATGAATGGATACGCAACAGTATCCTTTTATAATCAGGTTAGAACATTTACACCAACCGAAGTACAAACGGGAGTAGTTCAAACTTGGTTGTTTACAACTAAAGCTACATATGAAGCACTTACGTGTCCCATAATAAATAATCCAGTTGTACAACAAACCGTAGCAAACGCAGCAGCGGCTGCCGCTAGTAGTGCAGCATCTCAAGCAGCAAGTTCAGCAGCTTCACAAGCAGCATCATCATCGGCTTCATCTGCCGCAAGTAGTTCGGCTAGTTCGGCAGCTGCGAGTTCGGCAGCATCAACTCCACCACCTCCACCACCTCCACCATCAAGTGGAAGTAGTACGCCACCGCCAGCAAGTGGTAGTTCATCACAAAGTGGGGGTAGTTCATCATCATCAAGTAGTGGTTCATCTTCTAGCTCATCATCATCGGAAAGTAAAACCGAAACAAAGACCGAAGCTAAAACTGAATCTAAATCTGAATCAAAATCGGAATCGAAGTCTGAAAGTAAGAGTGAGGAGAAAAAAGAGGAAGCTAAATCGGAATCAAAAGAGGAGAAAAAGGAAGAATCTAAATCAGAAGAAAAGAAGGAAGAGAAAAAAGAGGAAAAGAAGGAAGAAAAAAAAGAAGAGAAGAAAAAAGAAAAGCAAGCTGTATCAAATCCAATGTTATTATCATCGGATTTATCAACAATAGAATCAGCCGATGGTAGATGGTTACAATCGGCAACAATTGGCGTATCTAAAGCATCTATGGCTGGAGATGAAAGTTATTCAGCAACGGCTGTGGTTATGAGTGATTTGAAAACATTCATAGTAAGTGGTGGTTATACCAAAATGGATTTTCAAAGAGGTAAGTTAAATGCTATAAATTCTTATTCATCAGCATTTGCATATTTAAATGGAAACTATATGAATCTATTAGGGTATACGTGGATTAAACCAACACAAAAACGAGGTGTATTTGGATATAATTTGGGATTGATTAATTTATTGCTCAAAAATAGTGATGGTGGATATGATTATAATATGTCAACATCGGCAGTAGCATTTTGGACTAAACCATATCAGTATAGTAAAAAATTAACCATTTCACCACAAATATTCACAATGTTTGCTCCAATATCATACAATACTGTGGCTGGAATATCTACTGTGAATAGACATATGGGATTCCTAATAGGTTCTTCCTTTGATTATAAAATCAGTAAAAGATTCGGACTTAGTATAAACTATAAATTGAGTGGTAATACGACACCCGGTTCACCATTTCTAAATAACGTATTGATTGGAAGTAGAATGATACTTTAATCTAACTTTAAAGGTTCGGTATGTTCTCGTTGTTTACGGAATCCATAATCCTTTGTTGTTTTAGAAATTGTAGCACCAAATGTACCACATAGTAATAAAATAGCAATTAATAAATTTAACATATTTGTAATTTTTTTAATATAACTATTAAGTTTAATATCAAAAAAGAAAGAAAAATTGTATTTTCCTAATATGTTAATGAAAGTACTTTAAATAATACAATAATATATTTATAGAAAAGTTTACACAATGCGTTTTAAAAATTTATATTGCAATGGATGTTCTACAATGTCTGGTGGTGGGTTAGAACCAATGAATTTAGAACTATTAAAATACTATAAAGATACATACGAAGTTGAATGGCAAAGTGAAAGAGATATCATGTGGCCTAAATTGGTAGCAAACCATTTTGGAATGCAAATATACGATTATAGTAAATCGGGAGCAGGAATAGAGAGATTTATCAGAGAAACTTATGAATTTATAGAATCACACAATCATATTGTAGATGATACAATATTTTTTATAGAATGTCCCATAATATGGAATAAGGTTGATATTTGGTCTAATGAGGATGATGAATATTTAATATGTAATACCGATTTAAAGTATGATGATAGAGGAAAAACGTTAAATCAGTTGGAAACTATACATTTATGCAAAGATTACGCTTATCAAACAAAAAGTGAAATATCTGAATTAGAAAAAAGAATCAAACCCGAATTAAAGGCTGCTATGTTTAAGACTTGGAATCCAAAACAATATACCAAAAAAATAATGCAAAATTTAATAGGATTGATTTCTTTTATGAAATTAAAAAAATTGGAATTTTATATATTACCAAACGCTATTGATATTAATTATTTAAGAATGAATATAAGCGATATTTATAATCATTTTTTAGATATGGAAATAGATGGTGAAAAACATAATAGTGATTTTCATAATTGGCAAGGTCAAAGATATACTATCACAAAAGAAACAAATGGTATATTTATTGATACACATGGTGGATATTTTGCTCATAAACGTTGGGCAGAAGAAGTAATTAAAAAATTAAAAGAAATATATGAATAAATTTTTATTATCGTTACTATTATTAGTTTCGGTTTCAGTATTCGGACAAGATGTTACTATTAAGAATAACGTATTTCAGGTACTATATTCTCAACAATTAGAACAGCCATTGAAGATTATATATCAATCCACCAATAGACCTACTAAGGTTAACAGAGGTACTATGGATTTCTATAAAGAACCAAACATTAAAACATCCGATGCGGATGATTATAAAGCAAACATATATGATAAAGGACATGGTGCACCTGCGGCATCATTTTCTGATAATATGGAAAATCTAAAACAAACATTTTCGTATTTGAATTGTATAATGCAAGACCAATATCTTAATAGAGGTGAATGGAGATTATTAGAAGAGCAAGAAAGAAAATGGGATGACAATGAGAATTTAACTATTATTATAAAAACAATATTCGATAAGAATCCTAAAAGAGTACCAACTGGCGCAGCAGTTCCATTGGTATTACAAAAACATATTTATTTTGAAAAACAAAAGGTATGGAAATGTTATGTATTCTTAAATGAGAAACCTAAGTATAAGTGGGATGAGCTAGAAATGGTTTGCCCACCATCTGACCACAATTAAAAACAAAAATTTAAGTAGTGTTTGAACCAAATCATTTGCACTTATTAGTGAAGGGACATATGAGCATCCCACCAAAAGAAGAAGCTCATTTAAACGAATTTTTTAAAAAGTTAGTAGAGAAAGTTAGAATGGTAGTAGTTGCCGGACCTACATCGGTGTATGTAGAAGAAGCAGGTAATGAAGGTATTACGGGTACTGTAACATTGGCAACATCGCATTCATCAATTCACGTTTGGGATGCAGAAAAGCCATCAATGTTTCAGTTCGATTTGTATAGCTGTTCGTGTTTTACTGCAGAAGAAGTGTTAGATGAATTAGATAGTTGGTTTCAGTTGGAATCAGCTGATTATATAATGATTGATAGAAATGGTAAAGACTTCGCCGAAATAGAAAGAGGAGAATGGACGAGGGGGCTGGGGGTAACGAAGTCGTAAACCCAAAAATTTTTGATAGTATGCGACCAATCAAGTTCGTAAGCCGTACCGAAGAATTCGAGCTTATAGATACATTAGGGGATGAGTTGTTGGAAGCCGGATTCAATGCCACCAATTCCATAATTATATCCGTTTCTACGGATTATAGCTCAATCATCGGGCAAATACTTCGCCACCACTTATCATTCGATGGTGAGGTTGTAGAGGGGTTTGGTATCGATGTTCCATATCCGGATGAGGAATGGGATGATAAGTATGTATTTGAAATGAGAACTGCCTTTCAAACCCACAAACATATGTTAAGAGGTAAGACCCCAATATTGGTAGAAGCTGGGGTAATAAGGGGAGGGAACTATACATACGTTATCAATTGGATGAGAAAATATTTAGGTTACGACCAAAAGATAATTACTTTGGCTATGTATGAAAATTTGGGAAGCCGGTTCAAATCCGATTTTGTTGGCGACTACTATGATGATACCCTTTTTGATTTAACCTTTTGGTGGGAAAGAGAAAACAAACATTGGTTATGAGATATTATCCAGATTGGGATTTAGTTTTTTTAGATATAATGAAGAATGGCTCTAACGTATTTGTTAGTCTATTTGAATATGTTATGGAAAAACCTTCCGTTCCTCCATATTTTGAGAGAACGCCTGAAATTTATATGACTGTGGTTAGGAATCCATATGATAGATTGGTATCCCAATTTTATCACCACAATAGAAGGGAATTAAACATTTTTAAAAATTCGATACATCATCCATTTTTTAAAGAGTGGGTTAAGAAAACTTATAAAAACGGATATGATGGTGATGATGGTCATTATTTTTCACAAACTCATATTATACGTTATTATGAATACCCATTACCATATCATATATTTAAATTAGAAACATTGGTAGCACATGAACTATTTTGGTTTATGGATTTATCAGATGAACGTAAAAAGGATATAGATGCTAAAGCATTTGAATTAAGAACTAAGCTCGATTTAAATCACCACCATGCTTATAGTAATATAAAACAGGGTGTTTGGCAAACTTTCTATGATTCGGAAACTATTGAAATATGTAATAATTATTTTGCTAATGATTTCAAAGCATTTGAATATGAGATGATAGAACCATCTCAATTTAATAAATATATGGGTAGAAGTGTTCTTTAATTTATTAATTTTATATTTATATAGGAATTTAAAAACAAAACAAAATGGCGATTTTTAACACATCGGAAGAAATGCAATCATTCATCAATGGTTTAGATGATACAACTCCAAAATGGAAAATAATAGATATCGATACTGATGCAGTTGTAGCAGGTTGTGAATCTATGACAGACAAAGCTCAATATGTTTGGATAATGGAAAACCAACCAAAATCAGAAATTCAAGGTGAAGGTATTGCTAAATATGATTTACAAGCATTAGATGCCGATAACGCTGATATGCCTTGGATAGATTAATCCATTAATATTTATTAAATTGTTATAATGGATTTATCGAAAGATGCTCTATGGATATTTGGCGATTCTTTTTGCTCCGAAGCAATACATCCAAATAGATGGACACTAAATTTATTGGAATACTTGCAAACGAAATATAGTTCTCGTTCTGTAACTAAATATTACAACTATGCGAATGGGGGGATGGACACGCAAACTATATTAGATAATTGGATTAAACTCCTACCATTAATGAAGGAGAATGATGCAATTGTTGTATGTGTTTCGGATATATCTCGTACTAGATACCCATTAAAATCAAATAATGTATATTCATTACCATTTCTACCAAATCCAAATAACGCCCCACTTATAGATTGTCATTTTATGTATGGTAACTCCGATTGGAGTGATGGTAGTACATCGCTAGCGATAGAAAACACCGATGTACCATTTACCAATACTGAAGATTATAGAGATTTTAATAGAGCTCAAAATTATATTTTAAGTACAGAATCATATGATAATTCTAAAATAGATATCATAGAGGCACTATACAAAATTACACCATGTCATAAAAAGTTTATATACACTTGGGCTGATTTTAATATATTGAAATCGGATTACATTTATCAGAAAGATTGGATTAGTGAAAATATATTCAATGGTAAGTGGGAAAGTCTGCATGAAGAATTTATTAGGACTAATGGAAAATCTGGCATTGAGCACGATGGACATTTAAGTAGTGAGTGTGAAGTAATAATGGCTAATTATTTTATAAAAGAATTTGAATTATAATGAAAAAATTAATATTTACCGGTTGCTCTTACACATATGGAGCAGGAATTGAAAGAGAATATCCATCGGAAACTACAACCGAATTTATTCCACAGGAATATTTTATTAAAGATTGTACATACGAACAATTAGAATTTATACACGAAAATAGATTCTCACGTTTAGTAGCTAATAAATTTGGTACAACGGATTTAAATAATGGTAGAAATGGTGGTAGTATTGAATATGGGTTGGGAGAATTAAATAAACATTTTCAAAATGGTGAATCAGCCGAAACGATTGGCGCCATAGTTTTTCAAATTACAAACTTAGATAGAGGAAATAGTAGAGTATATTCTGAAAAGGATAAAGAAAATAAATACTTTCAAATTCAAGTTGCTCAATTCGAAAAAGATGGAGCGGATTTACAAACTATATATGAGTTGGTTGAAGAATATGGAGAATTAGAAAATGTAATAGAAACGGCTTATCAAAATAAATTAAATGATTTGGTTGATTCTTTAAAGGTTTATGAAGAAATGGGAATTCCTGTTTTTATAATTCATTGGAGAGATGGTCATCCGCAACATATAGGACAATCGCCATACGATTCTTATCCAAATTTAGTAGAAAAAATTGAATGGTTACAAAATAGAGTAATACCAATAACATATAATGATATTACAGTAAATAGATTTGTTAATTTATACTTACATTATAAAGAATTAGTAATTGATAGTAATATGTTTAGTGGTAAATTTGATGACCATGCTACTATGTTAGGACATCAAATATTAGCAGAATCTATCTATGAATACCTTAAAAATAGGGTAGTTTTATAACTCATTGATTTTCAATAACTTATAACCCGTTGATTTTCAATGGGTTATTTTTTTGTCCCATATTAAGATTTTTTATATATGTAACCGATTGATTATCTATAAAAAATTTTTGAATTTTCCAAATATTTTTAAAAAAAGCTTGTTTATATCGGGGGAAATTCGTATATTTACAAAGTAAATGAGAGACATTAATAATCAAAATCAATCAAATATGAGTAAAAATTACATTAGTTCGGAGGAAATTTTAAGTGAAGTTTCAGAAATCGGTAATTTCAAAGGGTACATCGATGGTATGAGTGGTGTATTAGAGTGGTGGGATGAGAAAAACGATATCACTATAATGGCTACCCCAAATTGGGAAAACGATGGTGAAGTACCTTTCGATGTAGATAGAGGTAGTGGTATGGAAATATGGAATGTATGTACTATTAAAATGATAGATGGTACTAAAAGTGAACAATTCACACACTATCTTAATGTGTTAATAATGATAATGAATCATTACGGAAATATCAACGATAATAAATAATTAATATAAATCAATCAGTTATGAGTTTACCTTTCAATCTTAATTCAGTTCTCGCAACCGCTTCTTTAATCGAAGGGTTCGATGTAGTTAGAAACGCTTTTCCTGTTGAGGGACGTTTTACTAAACGTGTTATCACTTATTCAGATGCCGTATATGAGGCGTTGAATGATGTAGCCGAAGATTATTCGGATTGGCCAGAAGACCAGGGGTTCGGCTCATCCGATATGACTTACGTTCGTAAATCATTCGTTGATTCAATGATTAGTTTGGCTAACCTTAATGGTTATTATCAAACTGATTTTAAACCCTACCTTAAAGTGGTGGAGTATTCGGAATTTGATAAAGAAGAATATGACCTTCGTAGAGAGCAAGGTCTTTAAATTAAAAAACAAAGTTATGAGTAAATTACCTAAACATCGAATTTTAATGATGGAATCATTGGAATTGTTATTCAGCGGTAAGAAAGCTGAATTTAAAAAGAAACTTACAAAGGCTAA
>Ga0222712_10002832_pt1 | contig 19448 bp, 17 predicted proteins | sample C33_657DmetaG_FD_165043 | JGI IMG/M metagenome (GOLD analysis project Ga0222712, IMG submission 165043) | Estuarine water microbial communities from San Francisco Bay, California, United States - C33_657D | ecosystem: Environmental > Aquatic > Marine > Unclassified | place: USA: California... | reverse complement strand
AATGTTCTAGCATTTTTACCGATACTAGTACCAGCATAATTAGAAACAGCACCTTCACCAATAGCGACACCACCATCATATGTTTCAGTATCTTTACCTATGGCAACACCAGTTTCTGTTCTTACACGTGCATTTAAACCTATCGCAACACTATTAGCTGTACCTTCGTCTTTAGCGTTATCACCCAATACAATTGAATTAGTACCAGTTGATACAGCAGGGTTTGTTGTTAAAGCTGCCGCTGACTTTAAACCATTAGCACCATTAGTTACCAAACCTGGGGAACCGCCAGATACACCACTTGAACCGCTAGAACCTGTTTGTCCACTTGTACCATTCTGACCACTTGTTCCTGTAGCACCTGTTGCACCGTTTGCACCAGACGTACCATTTACACCACTTGTTCCTGTTAAACCAGTGGCACCATTAGCACCGCTAGAACCACTTGAACCAGCTGCACCAGTTTGTCCATTAGCACCACTTGTTCCTGTTTGTCCGCTAGAACCGCTAGAACCTGTTGCGCCTGTTTGTCCAGATGAACCAGAACTACCAGTAGCACCTGTTTGTCCACTAGTTCCATTCTGGCCACTAGTTCCGTTTTGTCCGCTGGTTCCAGATAAGCCACTTGAACCACTTACACCATTTGTACCGTTCTTACCGTAATAAGGTGCAGGTACGATAGTTATTTGTTCTTGCGCTTGAATAAACACACTTCCTGTTTCAATTTCAACACTGTTGTTGTATATTGTATAATTGTAATAACCGTTTCCATCTAAAAGGAATATTTTACCATTATTTAAGTCTTCTTGACCTACGCTAATAACACATTCAATACGTGCTGTAAAATAAGTTGGGTAAACAGTTAGAATATATGGGGTGAATGTTATAGTATGGCCACCAGTATCACTAGTCAAGTCCATTGTTATAATATCCCCTAAAGTAATTTGTTCATAAATAGCTATATTGTTAATAGCGAAATTCTTGATGTTCATAGTTTTAAATTTGTTTCTATCAATAAATATAATTTATTTGGTTTTGTTTTAAATAAAAAACCCCCAGCCAAAAGCCAGGGGTTTCTATTATCGATGATACTAGATATTAGTATGTAGCCAATGATGGTAATGCAGCTTTAGCAGTTGCATCCAAGAATGCAGAAACTTTAGGTTCAGAACCAGTTAAGGTAAGAACAACACCGTTTCTGTCAGCGTTAGCTGTACCAGAACCCATGTCCATTGCAGTTACATCCAAACCTTTAACACGACCCAACATTAAGTAGTTACCATTGTTATCTTCAGCGATAACAACCAATAAACCTACTGCTAATAGTTGAACCAAATTACGTTTGTCAGTATCCAATTTATTCATCACTAAGGTAACTTGTGGTTGGTAAGAAATAGTACCGTTTTGTACGTTAGCGGTAACGTTTTCTACATAGCCACTTGTTTCCTTTACAAGGTCGAAGGTGAACCAGTTGTAACCAGTTCCTAAACCATCAATTTCGCCAGCAGCGTCATCGTATGATACTTCACCTTGTGTATCTGTCCAGTTTGCGATATATATCTTATTAAGGCCACCCACATTTTCTTTCGAACAGATGCCTGCTAAGTCATATCCACTAGTTAATAAACAAGCCATATATTATATGTTTTAAATTTTAATTTTTATTTTAATTTTTATAAGCTAATAATGTTAGTTATTAACAAGCTTTTTTGAAGAACGCCTTAGATACACCTGTACCCATGTAGAATTCACTTCTTAACAAGATGCTGTTTGTTGGCATATCGTAGAATGCGACCATACCTTCAGCTTCTGAAGCCAAGTTAGTTCCGATGTGTAAGTGTGCGGTGTCAGCCAAATACAAGAAGTTGTGTCCAGCCAAACCTTCAGTTGCGATAACACGAACCTTTGTTGCAGGGAAAATTAATTCTTGGTTATCACCCAAGTTTGCAGGGTTGTAGTGGAAATAATTCTTAACAACCAATTCTTTTTGCAAAGCACGGAATTTAGCATAGTTCAAGAAGATAGCAACGCTGTCAGAACTTTCGAATGTACTATCAGCAGCAACAGCTGTGTCGATAGCCAAGTCGATAGCATCGTATACGTTTGAAGTAGAACCAGTGATAGTTGACATTGATGCAGCACCTTGTACAGTGAAACCATCGAATGCATCACCACCTGATACTGAACCCAACCATACTAATTGGTCAAGACCTTTAGAAATAAGCATAGCTTTTTCGTTGAACATTTCTTCAGCATATGGTAATGCATCAGAACCAGTTGTGTTATACAACAATACTTTATTTTCAAGTGCAGGAACGCACAATTGCTCTTCGAAAAGAACAGGTTTAACACCAATAGCTACTTTTGAAAAAGTTGAAGTAGAACCAGCACCATTGAAGGCACCACATGAACCACCAGCTTTAAGTGTGATAGCGGAATTTAAAAAAGGTACTTCCGCAGCCCCCTTTAAACCCGTAATTACGTTTACCAAAGAAGATGTTCTACCTTCAGTAACGCTTTTTACAATTAGACCGAAACCTTCTTGTTTCACGAAGTCGGTCATACCAGTTACATTAAATGACATAATTTAATTAATTTTAGTTTTTGTTTTATTATTATTTTATTATTTTCTTTTATAACGTGCCAATGCATTTTCTTCTTGCACAGGGATGTTATATTTTGGTTTTAAAGGCTCAGCCGCTGGCTGTGCACTTAATTTTTCGACCTTTTCGGTCAAGTCTTTGTTTGTACCGCTTAATGCTTCAACAGCCTTCAACAATGCTTCTTCCAAAGCAGCAATTCTTGGTTCAAGAATTTGCATCACTTCAGCTACGATAGCCGTTTGTTGTTCAGGTGTAATTTCAGCTTTAACTTCTTCTTCTTCTTCTTCATCACCTTCTTCAGACAATTCTGCTTCAGCAGGGTCTTCTGTTTCTTCTACTTTTGGTTTAACTTCGATAATGATACCAGCTTCATCCAACACAATTGTAGAACCGTCTTCAAGGACGTGTTCACCAGCAGGTGCAGCAACCATAACATCATTTTCGTCAACCACAGTAACAGCAGCACCAACTTCAAAAGTTTCGGCTTCAGTGTGAACCGTTACACCTTCAGCTGTTACAGCTTGGGCAAGTTTCACATCAGTTTCTGATGACAAAGTAATTCCAAGAATTTTGGCGATAGCTTCTAATTTTTTAGACATACTTAAAAATTTATTATAAATAATATTTATTATATACAAGGGAATATAAATATTTTCTATGCGTTCCAAAAGATATGGGTAAACGGTTGAATAATAACCAGTTATCCTTGCCCTTTGTTGCGCTTAAGATAGTTCTTACTTCCTTTGTGTTTGGATGCCTTACATTTACTGTGGACACCTTTTCTTTTAGCTTTGGGTTTTTGCACCCAATTCCTAATTTCTTTAACTTTAGCCATTGTTGTCTATTTGTTTTAATTTACGTTGTGCCCATGCTATCATTTCATCACCACCCCAAGATAACCACATCAGTCTACCACAACCGTCCCCCAATTCACGTGTTGAATTTTGTCTGTGACGTTCAAATGCTGCTATCCTAGCAATTGTGTCCCTAGATAGGGGTTCTTTATTTGCAATTTGGTTTGCACGAATTTTTCCAGTCTGTTCACCACAATTTCCCCAACCATTTTCTTCAGCCCATCTTAAAGCCGTCTTAGCGTTTTCAACACCAGCTTCTGGATAGTCTGTATAGCTATCTTCAGCCAATAAAATAGCTTCAATTAATGTTAATGCTTCCTGTTCTGATAAGGTGAAATTCATACCAATTCCTTTAGGTAAAAGTTTTTTAACCTGCCTATTATTATCGTAATGAACATCAATACCAAGTTCTTTAATTTTAGCAACCTTTTGAATATTTCCACCCATAGCAAAAACCCTATCATGTGGTATCCCCAATTCATCTGCAATAGCATACATACCAGATGCGGATGAACGTGCACTGATGATGTAAACAGTTGAACCACTTTGAATTTCTTTTCTTGCTAATTGTTTACCAATTCTGGTGCTAATAGTTCCATCGTAGTCAAACGAAATACGGTCACCAGTTCTTAATTCCAAATTAAGCCTTTCATCCCATTTAATATAACACATTGCAGCAGCTTGGTCTTGGTCATAACCATTACCAACTTCAATACCAATACATCTTGACACAAATTCATCCTTGCTTTCACCAGACTGTGGTTCAATAACCAATTTTTGCGCATTCATTGCTTCAACCAATTCATGACCAAAGCGACCTTCGATGCTAAAGCCTTTTACCTTACCAGTCTTAACATATTCCTTCCAAAAGTTTTCATCTTCTACTTTAACGGCAGCCATCCACGTGCCAACAGGCATTTTAAAGCCATATAAAGCACTTTGGTCAACATCCGTATTCTTGACTATCCAGCTTTCCATAATAACACCATTTACATCATTATCACCGTCATGTTCTAGGTTATAGTTAAGCTGTTTATTTTGGGTAAAATATCTGTTAACAATTTTTTGAATTGTTTCAGCGCTAAAACGAATGTAGTATTCTTCTTTAGTTTTTGGGTGTATTCTATAAATTAATTTATCTGGAATAAGCACAGGACCCACCACTAACATTTTATCGTTATCAGCGGCCAATTTAATTGGTTCTTCTTTTGACATTGCTATAAATAATTCTTCCATGGCTGGTTGTTCCACAAAGCTTATTTCATTCACACCCAAATAGGCTTCGTCAATGTTAATATCGTAAATTTTTATATCGTAATTCATTTTAATTAATATGTTGAATTTCTTCTAATTCTATTATTTTTAATTGTTGAACTAGATACTTCAGTGTCTAGCACATACGCCCTTACAGGGGCATCCGTTTGTTGTGTGGCAGCGATAGAACTAATTCTATCAGATATACCCAATAATATTTGGTCAGATGTTGCCAAACCACCAGCGGCAAACTTAGGCATTGGAATAGGTGCCCCACCAGTTGACTGGTTAATTTGTGATAAGATAGGTGCAAACCTTTTTACAGCGGCTGCATTGATGACCGCTTCACCGTTGGATAACATCGCTGGTATCATATCATCAGTTGGTCCACCAGGACCGCTTACAAGACCACCAGTTGCCAATGCAGCTACTTGTTCCCTTTGCTTATTAGCATTTGCTAATTGTAGTGCACCAGTGGCACCAATTATGGCAGCAAATACTGTCGCTGAAATTGGGTCCATCGTACCATAAGCTTTGATGATAGCCATTGCGGTGTTAGCGATAATTTGACCAGCTGTAATAGCAAATTCAATATCAGCTTGTTTCTTTTGCAAGTCTTTTTTCTTTGCAGCTGTTTCTTCATCCAATTTGGCTTGTTCTAAAGCATATTTTTCTTCAATTGCTAAACGTTCTTCAGCAGTCAATTCTTTGCTTGCTAATTCATCATCCTTTTGCTTGGTTAAGTTTTCAGTTTGCTTTGCAGCTAGGTTTTCAATTTCAGTTATCTGTGCGGCATAAAAGTCTGACAAAGCACCACCCAATTCGTTTAATGCGTTTTGGTATTTGGATACTTCTTCAAATATTTTTTCAGCACTTTCAAGGAATTTCTTAGAACTTTCTTCAGCACTATCAGCGTTGTTCTTAGCAATTTCACCGTTTATCTTTGACAACTTATTTTTAAGGTCTTCAAGTTTCTTGGGGTCCCTATAAGGGTTTGCTTCTTCTAAAGCAATTGCCTTGGTAATTTGGTCCTTTTGTTCTTCAAGTTGAAGTTTGTTATATTTCTTTTGTATTTCAAGAACTTCTTTTTGCTTTTCTTCATACGTCTTGGTGTTGTCATTATAAACATCAGCCAATTCTTTATTTAAAGCTGTATCATTTTTTAACTGGTCATCGGTGGCTTCCAAAGATGCTTTAATTCTATCTTCTTCAGCTTTCTTTTTTATAGCAGTTACAGCATCTTCACCTGCTTTAGCAAATGCAGCACGAATTTTACCAGCTTCTTCTTCAGTCTTAGCCAGTTTTAATGCTTCAGTTTCAGCTAATGTAATTCTGTTTTGGGTAGCCTTAATTTTTTCTTCAGTGGTTGCACCTTCAGCATCAGCAGCCATGTTAATTAACATGTTGTTGTAGTCCTGTTGTCTTTTTAAGTCAGCATCCTTTTCAGCTTTATCAATTTCACCCAACTTAATTCCGTTGGCTTTCTTAAGCTTTTCAATGTCAGCATCATATTGTTTTTGGGTGATAGCCTTTTTATCCAAAGCGGTTTTTAAAACCTTTTCTTGTTCAGCGTTAGCCACTTCAAGGTCTATACGTTGTTGGTCAAAACTAGACTTACCAGCTTTTCTAATTTCAAGGTCAACCTTGGCAATAAGGTCTTGTTCAGCTTTTAATGCAGCAGCCCTAGCTTCCTTTCTTTTTTCAGCAGCAGTCTTTGCAGCTTCAGCAGCTTTATCAGCGGCAGCTTTATCCTTTTCAGCTTGTTTTTCAGCTTCGTCAGCCTTTCTTTTTATTTCCTGGGCATCAAGTATCCTTCTTTGTTGTTTAAGGTCCTTATATTCCTTTAATTCGTCTTCTGTAAGCTTTTTGTTAAGCTTCTTAATTTGGTCAAGGTCTTTTAACCTTTTGCTGTTAGCTTTTACTTCAGCATCATATACTTCTTTAGCGGTTGCACCCTTAGCTTTTAAAACTTCAATATCAGCCTTAGCAGCATCATAATTTTTCTTTGAAGACTTAGCTAATTTTTCAGCCTGTCTTTCAGCTTCAGATGTGATACCCAAAAAGTCGGTAATACCTGTAACCAAACTACCAATAAAGTCACCCACAGCTTTAAGACCAGGGATGAATTTTAATACAGCTTCTTTAACGGCATCAAAGTTAGCTATAAGCAAACCAACACCAATAACCAATGCACCAATACCAGTGGATATAATTGCACTTCTTAATGAACCAAATGCTTGTTTACCAACACTTGAAATGGTTGAACCAAATGCTTTAAATGACTTTTGTGCATCTTCTAAACCTTCAAGACCTTGTAACAAAGCTAATGCACTTTGAACCTTTTGTAAACCAGCCAATGCATCTTGTGATGCACCACCGAATAACCCTAAGGCACCTTCAGCAGCAGCGTAACCAGATGCAAGACCTTTGGCAGCACCAATTGAACTATCAAATGCTGACTTATTCGCATTAATAGCTTTTCCAGCATCATCCATCGCATCAGCCAATTCCCCAGCCCTAACAATGTTCTTTTTATAGGTTTCACTTTGTGTATCACCAGCGGCAATTGACGCAGCAATTTCAGCTTTTAAACCAGCCAATTCCTTTTTAAGGGATATTTGTGCTTTGGCATTTTCTTCTGTGGCAGCTGTATTGCCTTCAATAGCTTCCTGGGTTACTTCATAAGCAGCACCAGTGGCTATCACCTGTTCAATTATTTCCTTATTGGTTGTTTTGACCTTATCCCCATTAGGGGTTTTAAATTCAATTTCTATTATTTTTTTAATATCGGCCATTGTATATCTTTATACTTTAAATATTATTTTATTAAAAACGTTTTATGGTCCACATATTATTTGGTGCTACATAAGTGGCTTCAAATTTATTTTCGTAATTCAACACATAATAGTCTTCACCTTTGATATTGTCATTTGTAAATTTGATAATACTAAAGTCAGTATCATTACTTATGTCAAATTTGACCGTATAACCATCTTCAACATCATCGGCTAAATGAAGGTTATATAATACCCTTCTGTCGTTTACACCGTCTAATAATACCGTTCTGTAACCATATTCAATTAGGGTTTCATCACTAGGAATTGTTTCTTCTGTAATTCTTAATATATCATATGTTGGTTTATCACCAGTATGTGTTGATAAATTAGCGGCATAAATACCAGCTAAATTCGCTGTATCTTGAACCGTTCTAAATGTATTGTTAACGGTGCTTTCTGTTAGGATATTTAAACCACCAGCACCTTCAACCAAACTTTGGTTAATATCATTTTGTTGTGTCATTAACTGAAAGTAAGTATCCTGTGTTATTTCTTGAACAGGTGATGTACCATTTAATTGCATCAATAACGGTTGCCCTGTTTCTGGGTCAGTTGCCCCGAATATACCACCACTAATACCACCAGCTGAACCACCATTCACACCCAAGTAACCAAAGGTGGTGTAGTCAATAAGACTGTTGGTTTGTGCCCTAACAATTTTTATAAATTCACATCTGGTTGTCTGTGCAACATCTGATGATGTATCATAGTCACTGATGTTTAATAGTCGCCAGTATTCCTTATTGAAATAGTACACGTCACAAAAACGTAAGTTGTGTATATCTACTGGTTGTAGGTCAACAAAACACGTTACCTTTCTTGCTGATGCGTCAGATAATTCAATTAATTGTTGTTTGTAGAACACATTAATAAGGTTCTGTGACGTTGATATTGTATTAGGTAAATAACTAAAGTCAGTATACCAGTTCAAGTCAACAGTAGGTGTATCTGGGTCATCTAAGTGACCAGAATAACCGTAATATGTTAACAAATAACTTACGTTATTTGAAGTTGATATGTTTATTGATGATATAACCAAAGGATAATAATTAGACCTAGTCTTTGTTTCGTTCATATAAACCCTATAGTCAGTTGGTAATACCATCTGTTTTTTCTTATAGAACATTATCCTAGGTTTAATTTTGTAAGGAACGTTTTTAGCGGCCCCATCTGGTTCCTTTTTATCTGGGTCAATAATTTTTGTTATCTTTAAATTAGTATCACCAATTTTTTGGATATAAGATGGTGCGAATTTTAACACCAATTCACTTTCATCAATATTATATTCGTTTGGTGATGTGAAAACATAGTTACCAAATGGTTGTTGGTTAAGGTTAAAGTTACTATATTGTGTTACCAAATAGTCCTTTTCATCTTCAGCGTATTTGAATGTTGTCTTCTTTGCAAAGTCATGTGATAATATGTCCACCTGAAAGTCCTTAGAATAGTCTATTCTTTTGCTGTAGTCCTTTATTACACCCTGGGCATAGTAAGCATCCCTTGGTTCAATAATAAGCGTTTTATCGTCTTCCTTATCGGTTTCGAAATAAAGGTTAAACATCCTAGCCAATTCTAGAATAAATTCACGTTGTTTAAAGCCCCTAGGTAATAAGGTTGCAAAGTTGGTGATATTCGCATTCACAAACGTACCATACTTACTAAATTCCATGTAGGTATCAGGTAATATTTTAATTCTTGAACCATAACTGTTAGTAACACCTAATTGGTTATTTGGGTCACCCAATATAACAACCCTTAACATATCACCTTTTTTAAGTTCAATGTTTTCGTTTAATTCTAAAACTAAGTTTTGTGGTGCCGTACCAGTAGCCCTATTTACAGTTACTTGTGTAACAACTTCCCATTTATTAACATCTGGTGTTGAAAAGTTTGCACTGTGTTTATATGAACCGTTTGCAAATTTTTGCAACTGTAATGTATATCTAGTTGTGTTTGATAAAGGTACAGCTGGTGAAGCTGTTGCATACATCGCATAGGATGTGAAGCTTAACTTACTTTTAATGTTATATTTACCATCCATTGCAGCAGTTGGCATCAAACCATAGTGGTAATTAGTTTGGGCTGTTATATCACCATATCCGTAATGGTAGTTTTGGTTAGTTATAGTATATAAACCAGTTGCTGCGTTATGTGGGTTATATGCATAACCATGGTTAAATTTAGTTGATGGCGCATAAGTGGTATATGCGTTTACAAAGGCATCCGATAAGAATGGGTGTCTTTGGTTTGTTTGACCATTTAATATAATTTGGCCCATATGAACATACTTGTATTCATATCCACTTACAACGTTATTTGTTGATGTTTGCGCATCATCTGTACCACTTAATGTAATTATACCAAAGTCATTTGGCGCACCTGTTGGTGCTGGTTGAATAAAGTTTGGGTTAGGTTTACTTGAAAACATCAATGATGATATTTCAGTTTCATCAATTCCACCTGTAACAACCAATGACTTAAATGCGGTATCATTAAGGAATTTAGACTTGTATTTAAAACCAGCTTGTTTAAAAATTGCATCCCATACACGTTTAACAAAGACCGCTGGTCTAAGGTCTTCATTTAGTATATTCATCGTAGGTGGGATGGTTAAAGTTGTATTAAACGCTGAAGCTGAACCACCATAAAAATTATATAGTTCAGAATAGTCCACCAATGGGAATGTCACCGTACCATCATCAGCATTCGTTACATTTTCAATGTTTTGTAATATTGCTGTTGAATTAAATGTTTGTCCTGTAACCGTAATTGGGGTACCAGCATTTGTTGTAATAGTACCACCCAATGATGATGTGGATATTGCAAATGTTGTGAACGATGTTAACGTATGAATTTCAAATAATATCTTATCGTTTGGTCCTAAAGCTATTGTTGGTATTGTTGTTGGTACTGGAACCGTAATTGTTGCAGAAGCACCTGGTGCTAATATACCAGTTGTAAAAATTGTATCTGGTAATATAGTGGTTTGTATGAATTGACCACCCAATGTATTGTTGTAGTCCAATTTACTTATACTTATAACAACCTTATGTGCAATTGGTGTTGAACCAGTTGGTGCGTTACTTGTTATAGCCAATACAACTATACCACTTAATTTAACGTTTTGTTGAACTGTAGCTGTATATGCGTTGACAGTTGATGGTACATAATACCCACCAGTGAAAGGTTGTCTAAAAGCTTGTGTAAGGGTTCCAAATGTACCAGCCGAAAAATTTAAACCACCAAAGTCTATGGCGTTACCAATTGCTTGACCAGCAAGTGTCCTTTTTCTACCATATTGTTGTGTCAAACCTGTATATTGGAATGTCCCCTGTTGGGTCACAGTTGTATAGTTATATGATGTGCCAGTGGCTGGCATGTTAAGGTTGGTTAATTCATATTCATCAAGGGCTTGAATAAAGTTAATTTGTTCTTCATATAATAAACCCCTGTAAGTTACATATTCGTTGTCTTTGATGTTTATCCCCAACAACTTAAAATAACCACGCATAACAGGGACACCATCCACTAATAGGGTTGCATACTTTCTTGATATTGGGTTAAAACCACCATCAACTGTTACATCGAATAATGATGTGAATATTTGGTTGTTTAATTGGGTTGCTGGGATGTTAATTTCTTTTGAATAAGACGCAGCCTTCTTACCAATATCGTTAATTTCGTCTATACTAAATGATAGTGGAAAACTTTCATCACCGAATAAGTCGATGCTATTTTTTTCCACTATAAGTTCTACCTTTTTTATCATCTATTTTGTTGTTAAAGTTTTTTATATATTGGTCGTATTTTCTTCGAACCTAACAGCTGGTGTTACATCAATAATTACGTTTACAAGTCTTCTATCACCTGCGTTGCTTTGGTATTCAACATCCGTCTGTTGAACGAACACAGGGTATTCGGTATCGAATGGTGAATTGACAACAAACTTCTGGAATACTTCTGGGTTAAGGATGTACACTTCATCCGATGTGTATAAGTCTTGCAACCATTTCGCTGTATCTTTTTCTATCCAGTCTGATGCGATGCTAAAAGTATCCTTTAATTTTATGTTTAATGACTTGTATCCACGGTCATTATCACTTTCTAGATAATTATAACCTGTACCAGATGCCGCTATTTGACCCCTAGAACGCTTATAGTTTTCCCTTTCGATGTTTGTTACCGCTGATGATACTTTGGTGAATGTCATAAAGTCCCAACCCCCTAGGCTATTCTTGAATTTTAGTCTGATAGGGGTATATTTATTACAGTCATCCAAGTCTTGATAAACCTTTTCAGTTAAACCAATTGTTGCGTTGGTGTTATCCCTTAATTTAAGTCTGAAATGTTGACCTATTTGACCAGCCGAATTTTTATAGAAACCAGTTGCAACATCCTGTGCACCAACCACACCTGTTAAGATACCTGAATACGGACCCACTGGGGTATCGAAACGACCATCAGCAAAAGTGGTTACTGGTAATAAGTTTGTTGTAAAGTATGTGAATGGGATATTCCAAGTCTGAACCGTTGGTAGACCATCATCCACAATTATCTGACCAGATGATAACACATCAGTTGTTGATAACTTTTGGAATAAGTTTGCACTATCAAAGTAAAAATTCTTGTTGTTTAATGCCAAGTTAGTTGTACCACCACCCATGTTAATTCTAACGTTTAATGTTACACTAGCAACGTTTGCGTTTGTTTGAAACGCACAAGTTAATTCCTGCCATCCAATTCCTGCCAACCATACATTTTTAACAGTGGTTGTTGTACCAGCAATTTTAATACCAGCTGCAATAGCTTCTAAATTCCATGCATTGTTGTTTGGGATGTATGATGTTGGTGTTCTTACATAAATTTTGAATGTGTATGAAGCATTATCTTCTAATATCAAGTTGTTAATGGTAAATAACGATGCTGATGTTGTTGATGTTGTAAATGCTGTTGGTTTTGTTAAGACGTTTAAACTTCTACCAGACTGGGCCAATGATGTTGCTAAAGCTAATGACTGTGTGAATGTTGATGCTGATAAATTAGTGTAGTCACCTATCACCCCATTGTCAAATGAACCATAGTCACAAGATGCAAAGTCCAACATATTACCACTTTCTTTCGGTTCTACCAACCAGCTGAAGCTAAATGGTTCATTCGCATATACCCTTAAGTCGGTTGTTGCCAAAAAGTGGTGGTGCAATGGTGATGCTTGTACGTTATAGTCCATCAAATATTCGTTTATACTTTCGTTCACCCCCATATCAATGGCGTAATATTGACCTATCAATTCAGACGTTGCTGTGGTGTAGTTACCATTGGTATCCAAGAACCTTTCTGTACAAATAACCATAAACTGAACAATGCTTTTTGGGCATGGTTGTGCTGTGGTTGCTATGTGCGTCCCCAAGTCATAGGTGATAGCGCTTTTAATGATGGCCGATGCATCGAAAAAGCCCAATAGGTTATCTGGTCTAGGTGGAATGGCCACCTTCGCATAGGTTTTATACGTACCATCAGCACGCATTGTTTTTATTTCGAATACATACTTAAATGACCTTTCAATTGGGTCAAAGTTTGGTATGGTGGAAAAGATGTTTGACCCCACCAAAAATGGGATGGTTTGTCTTACCTGGTTAAATTTCTTTGGTTCTTTATAGATGGTTATCATTTCCTTCTGTTATTAGCTTGTTCTTTTTTTGTGGCCCACCTACAATTAGATGGTTCATAATTACCGTTATTATTAATTCTATCTATTGAATGTTGTGGTGTTGGTTTAGGTCCCATATCAGCATAAAAATTATCAACGCTTTCCAACCACCTATCACAAACAATTATACCACGTCCACCATAGGTTTTGTAATTTTTATTATTTTCATTATAACACCTTTCTTTCATCATTTGCCACGTGTGATAATAAGTTGTTCCACTAAGACCATGTTTTTTAGCGTAAGGTATTTTTTTTAAACAACCACATGACTTTGTGTTATCCATTTTTAGACTGTCAGCCCTTAAAATAATTTCACCACCACATTGACATTTACAAAGTAATGCTGTTCTTTTCCTACCATTTGTTTCAACAATTGGTTCAACTTCTTTAATTATGGTTAACATACCATAATTGGTTCCTTTAATATATTCTAATTTCTTCATATTACAAATATAGGAAAATAAATTGTTATGGCCATGGCTTATATTTTACTAAATTCTTGTTCTAAATATTTATCCAAGTCCTTATCCATTACTTGGTTTATTATTCTATCAAACAAAGGCAACGCCTGTTTGAATGTTTTTTCTGTTATGGGGTTTGCTTTTATACCCTTCTTTTTAATTGCATTGGATATTGCAAAAGCCCTTGCTGTTATCTTAGCATCATCCGTTTCAATTCCCTTAGCTTTTATCCATTCTTTAAGGGGTGATATTGGAACGTATTTACCAGGCTTTCTACCTTCTTCAATAACCGCATAATAAGCGTTACCATCTATCGATACAGATGGTGTATTAGCATTGGCATCAATATCAATTTTAATTGAATTAATTAAGCTACCAGTGGACACCTTTTTATCCGCTTTAATGCTTTGTATTAAAGCTGAACGCATTTGTTTTGCAATGCTTTCCAATAATTCTTTTGGTAATTTATATGCCATTATTAAAAGGTAAGTTACAGCTTTTTTTATAGATGGTTGTTATTTGAAAGTCGAATTGGATACCAGCGCACAAGTCAGGAAAGTTATCCACAAATGGGGTGAAAACCACGCTTTCTTCGACAAGGTCATAGTCCAAAGTAGTACTATCGTTAATTAGATAGGTTATCACATCCCTGCCAATTTCGAACATAGCACTTTGCTTGGGTATTTGTTGTAATAATTGGTCATCCACCACGTCAGCAACTACCATGGATACGTTATAAACTATTTTATTTATTTCGAATGACCCAGGTTGCATTACCATCATCACAAGGGGATACTTTATTTCACCCCAATTTAAGCTTTCTAAGACACCAGCATCCGCTGTAACAACATTAATGTGTGACTGTGCGGTTGTTTTTAACTTGGTGACTATTTGGTTATAATTCATCATTTGTATTTATATTTTCTTTGTTCTTCGTCATGCATTGCTTTTAGCATTTTATTCTTGCTGGTGTTGTAAGCTATATATGTTAATACTTCCCTGTATGGTTTTTCGATAATTTCATCCATCTTAGTAAGGTCTTCTTGGCATGCTTCCATGACCCATAAATAAAAACCCCAACTAGTCGAAAAAGCAATTTGATGCTGAGAAGCGCCACCTGTTTGTTCAAAGAGGATACTAAATTGGTTGTGTATCTTTTCTGACCATCCAAAAAAAAAGCGTAGATGTTATCAATTTGAACCGCTGGTAGGGATGATATATACCCAACCTTTTCTTCCAAGGTCATATTCTTCAACCTTTTTCTGAACCTAAGTTTTTTCCAGTTTGGTTTTTCATAAACATCCACCATCACCGCAATAACTTTTAATTGGTTATCGATGGTTTGTTTAGCTGCGAATGCGTTAATATCCACATATTCACCAAATGTCATATTTTCCAAATTCTTTTGCACCACAAAGGTGTTCTTGGTTTCAATTGTCTTTTTATTTGGTATCTTATCAATTGGTGTTGTAATAAAGTTCACCGCATTTTTAAATGCAACAAATTCTTTGAACGGTGCATCATAAAAGTTGATGTTATCACCAGTCAAAGTTTTAAATACCCTGCTATAAAAGAATATTGGGTCAATATCAGCATCTTCACCAATATTTGACAACTTCACAAATTCGGTGAATTTAAGATATTGTTCAAACGTAACATCAAACCATGTCTGTGGGATGTTGTATTGCTTATTGTTAAATTCTAATTTCTGCATCATCTATAAATATAATTATCTTATTATCGTTTTTTATCAACCAAAGTAAACCTTTGGTTTTAACTTCTTCTTGTGGTTTGCATCCACATATGCTTTGTTTGCCAACGCCAATGACATAACCACGTCATCATGGCCGCTGATGGCTTCATATTGTATCTGACGTGTCTTTTCACTATACTTGAAACCATAGTTAACCAATTCATTATAAACTTCTGGTATAAATGTATGGTGCGGCAATTTAATTAACCTATCATCAATTGAATTTTGTAATTGGTTAATAAGGTCACCCTTACTTACACCAGTCGTTTTAAAGCCTTCTAAGCCCCTAACACGTGGGTAAAGGTATTCGTACACCGAAACCCCTACGTTATTTAATTCTAATAGGGTTTTAAGGGGTTTGTATTTATTTAAAAATTCATCCAATTCTGTGTTCAACTTATTTATACTTCCTGTTTTACTACGGTAAAATGCGACCAAATTACCGTTTGCATCAAATATGGATGCGACCGCATAGTCATGGAATAACCCAATATCAATACCCGCAAATAAATTACCAGATGGTTTTGGTAATTCATGGTGAATACAAACATCCCTTAGGTTATTGAACACCGAACCATTGTCCGTAAATTCACATAAAAATTCCTGTCTAAATATTGCATCTGGGATGCTTTTTCTTATGGTTTCAATTTCAGCTGGGTCAAAGTATGGGTTGGCCGTATAGTCAAACTTGAATGCTGTTATGCTTTTATCATCTGGGTTCATCCCACGCATAAATAAGTCATAGAAATGGTTTGTCCCACGTGGGGTGCTTGCTAACACCACTTTCTTACCCATAGCCAATGTTGTTGGTAATAATACTTTATTCCATACATCAAGTTGGTAGAAGGCCATTTCATCACAGAATAGATGGGTAAAAGTATGACCCCTTATATTATCTGGGTTTTGAACTGTTAAGAATGTTATAACCGAACCATTAACCAGGTGTATCTTTAATTCAGACTTATTATCCGAACTTACGATGGGGGTTTGCTTCAATAATTCTGATACATTTGCGTATATTAATTTAACCTGTTTATAGGTTAATGATACCACCCCAACCGCAGCATTACTATAATTTATGGCTGTATAAAGTATTAACTGTGACATTAACAAGGACTTACCTGTTTGTCTTGAATTGTTCAACACATAAGTTTTATAGTCATCATTGATATAACTATCAGCCACAATTTCTTGCCATGGGAATAGGTCACATCCCTGTATTTTTACATTCATACTTCTTCTATATCAGTTGCTTCAATGTCAATTTTTTTTACATTATTAACATTTGGAAGTTGGAATACAATATTAACATCCCCAACGGATACATTGCCATCCAGCTTTGTAATTATATCAGCCATCTGTTTTAAGACCTTTAAAGCGTTCGCCTTATCATTTTCTTCTATACAGTCCCCATAAAGCATTTCAAGACGCATAAGAATGCTATTGGTATCAATTATCGTTTGGTGTTTTATATTATCCCTAATGATGTTAATTGTTTCTACTATCTTTGGGTTGTATAGTAATTCTTTTGTATGTCTTTTAGCTTCGCTATTATTATCATGCAAGTCATACACATCCTTAACAGCTGCGATAGCGCTTTCGCCAGCTGCGACTTTCATACAGAATGCAATTGTTTGTTCGGTCATTCTGTAACCGTTGTATTTTTCTTTTAGGTATCCACCCAAGTCTTCAAGCTTAACATATTGTCTTAACTTGGATGGTTTTCCATGCGGTTTATAAGCCATTATAAATATTTATCTAATTCGTTATCCCAGTCGATGGTGTCATCAGTATAGTCAATGTCATCATAATTATCAATTGGGTTATTATCTTCTTCTTCGTTATTATCTTCTTCAATTAGGTATTTGTTTACATCAAACTTTTCTACAAGATATTTTGTTAGTTGTCCAGCCCTTGCAAGCCTTTTCATTTGGTCCCATATCTGGTTAATTTCATGCATCGCTTCAATTTTACCTTCCAATGTAATTGGTGGTTTTGATAAGTCTAACCTTACACCCCTAACTGTTGTTTGACATTCCCTACAAGCCACACCTTTACCTATTAGCGATGCTATTAATGTTTCCCTTTCTGTACCACATGCAACGCATCTAACATGAAAGTTTCTATATAGGTGTTTACCATTCTTTGATAACACCCTATCAGCTTCAGCTATAACCAAAAACGTGTCATAGTTACATTCAAAGGTTAGGCCAACATAGTCTGTTGTGTTCGCCCTATTTGAACGTTCATCTGTTGTGCCATCATTCTTTGTCTTTTTGTAAAGGTCTTCAGAAGTAATTTTGGTTAACTTGCTTTTTCTTTCTATCTTCTTAGCCATTTAGTTCATCTTTGTGTTCAAATTGATAGATATATGCGTTTAGATAAACCAATATGTTGCTGTTTTCGCATCCGCTGCAACGCATTCTTGCTGGCATTGGATAGTCAGCTTCACGTGCAATACTGTACATTTCATCAATTGTTATTTTATCCACATGATGTTTACCTTTAACCTTTGGTAAAAATTCTTTTATCTTGTTATAAGTGGTTTCATTTGTGTTAATTCTTTTTACTGCCATCGTATTTGTTTTTGACTTTTTTCCTGAATGTGTTTATTGTATTGAAACATGATGTTACTGGTATCCCTGTCATCTTTGAAATATCCCTATATGACATATTTTCATTAAATTTAAGTTCTATCATTTTTTTTGTATACCACGCTTCAGTATCTTTTTCTTTGTTGATGTAGTTAATTAACGTATCAATATCGTGGTCGTATTCTTCATCTTGAACTGGCATCTGATAAACATCAACGTCAGACGTATTTGCAGCCTGTTTGCGATACTTTGTGTGAAAAGGTGATGTGGTGGATACATATTGCCTAATAACGATGCTTATAAAGAAATATTTAAGCTGGTTATTGTTAATTAATTCTTGTATCTTATTCGGGTCCTTATATTCTAATAAGATAAGGATGCATTCCTGGTATAAGTCATCTGTTAATTCACTACCCTTGGTAATGTTTTTTACACTTTGAAGGTTTTCTTTGTAGTTTTGGGTTATCCAATTGTTTAGCGTCATTAATAAATTTCCATGTTACTATGTTTATTTATATATAAATAGTTTGCTTTTGGTCAAACGACCATTTTACGATAAAAAAAAAAGCCCTGCTGGACTTTTGTAGTGGGAGCTAAACTATCTATGGAAATAATTGCCAGCAGGGTTGTCTATATATAGAAATAGGTGGGGGTAAACGTTATGGCAAAACAAGTAAAAAGTCCCCCACCCAATATGTTATTACAAATATAAGAAATATATTTTTGTTCAACAAGTCTTTTTAAAAAAAAATGTCACCCTATGAGGAAGGTGACACTTTTCTATCTTATGAAAATAAATGTATATAGAAAAACTGTGGGCTACAGTAATTTTATGATACAATATTAAGCATTATTTTTTAATTTGGCAAGTGTTTTTTAAATTTCTTCTAAACCTAACATTACATTTAATGGAATTGCAAGACCATATGTTTCTGAACCACGTTTTGTCTTTGGTTTATGTTTTGCGTATTTTTCTAATTTTCTTTGGTTATCTTTAAGCCATTCTGTATGGTTTATAATAGCACAGTGAGGTTTATTATCCTTGAGTAATACTGTGACCCATAAATGTGAATTTGTGGACATTAAACCACTTTCTTCAATTTTTTTTGAATAAGCACTATATTGAAGGGTTTCAACATAAACCTTTCTTGTTTCAAGGTATTTACCATCTTCTGTTTTTACTTCTGTAATAATTGTTTCATCAACAATTGTATCAAAGAATGCTTCACCAATTTTACCAATTAAGTCACTTTTATTATTTTCCCTATCACCAGTTGATAACATTTTTCTTAATTCTTCAGCTAACACATGTTTTTCTTTTAAGGATAATTTTCCAATTTCATTTTTTAATTCATCTAAATTCATTTTCATTTAATTTTAAATTA
>Ga0222712_10002831_pt1 | contig 19456 bp, 17 predicted proteins | sample C33_657DmetaG_FD_165043 | JGI IMG/M metagenome (GOLD analysis project Ga0222712, IMG submission 165043) | Estuarine water microbial communities from San Francisco Bay, California, United States - C33_657D | ecosystem: Environmental > Aquatic > Marine > Unclassified | place: USA: California... | reverse complement strand
TAACTCGTGCGCGCGAAGGGATTCGAACCCCTAACCTTCTGATCCGTAGTCAGATGCTCTATCCGTTGAGCTACGCACGCATATTCAGTTGTGAGCGCTCATAGTACCCGTTTTCTTAAACCCACCCAAATGCGTGCGTAAAGAAAGAAGGAGCACCTGCGATTTCTCACAAGTGCCCCTTCTTCTTACTGAACTTACTTAACTATTTAGCCGACCTTCTTTGTACGGCCATCTGCTACTGGAACTTGTGTGACCTTTCCAGCAGCCATATCAGCCTTGAGTGCTTCTACGAAGATATCAAGAAGAGCACCCTTGACCTTAGCTTGCGCAGGAGAGAAGACATTGAGATATCCATCGCCACCATAGATCAAGAAATCAAGTGTGGTGAGTGAATATTCCTTGCTGTCCTTCGCAATCGCTGTTCCATCAAGAGTTGTGACCGAAACGACTCGGCTACCAACTGGCTTTGATGAATCAAATGTGAACTTGAATCCTGAGATCTGTGGGAATCGTCCATCACCTGGATAGTTTCCACCGACACCGTTTTCAAGTGCTTTCCAAAGGTTTGCACCAGTTACAACTGTTGTTGCAACCTGGTTACCGAATGGGAAGACGGTGAATGCATCACCGAGAGTCACATCGAGTGCACCAGTTCCTGTGCGAACAAGAGTGGTATCTGCAGGAACATAAGTCCTTGCAGGGAATGTGTCGCGAATACCGCCACCATTCTGGATTGCAAAGTCAGTCTTGTACTTGGCACGCATGAGATCTGCGATGTAGTTACCCATTGGTGTTTCACCTGAACGTTCAACCGCAGGTGTTCCTCCGCGCGGGAATGTTGCAGAGACTTTACCGATTTTGACATCAAGCTTTGCTGATAGTTGATCCTTGTACTTCTTAACCATCGCAGCAGCTGTTGCATCCTGTGTTGTTACAGTGCTGACAACACCAGTATTAATTGTTGCAGCTGCAGCCTTAAGAACGTGCTGAATTGACTGACCAACAACCTTGCCCGCACGAATACAGATCTGGGTACGTGTGTACTCCACACCTGCGTTACGGACCTGACCAATAACGATCGGTTCGACGCGAACTGTTCCTGGAACTACTGATGCAAATGTCTGGTGGCTATGTCCGCCATAGATTGCAACAGCACCCTTGATCTGTGACGCCAAGAGATTGAGATCGCCTTTAGCGGTTCCATCGGCATTTTCCAACCAACCTTGATGAAGTAGTGCAATGACTATTTCTGCGCCAGCAGCCTTTGCTTCCTTGATTGCACTATTGATCCCAGCAACACCCGGATTGATGGTTATTGTCTTCTTGGCTCCAGATGCATCCTTGTAATCAAGGTTTCCTGGGAAGACTTGTTCGATTGTTTCTGGCGTATTTGAACCAACGACGCCGATCTTTACGCCTCCACGATCAATTATTGTGTAGTTCTTAACGCTCTTTGCGCCTGACTTCATCGCTCCCAGTGAGTCTGGATTGTAATTTGATACCACCCATTGAAAATCAGATGCGCCAATTACTTTGTTGAGGTGCTCAAGATTGCGATCGTGCTCGTGGTTACCCAATGTAGAAACATCAAGTTTTGCAAGGTTGAGAGCTTCAATTGTTGGTAGCTCTTCAAACTCTGTTGAAATTGGTGGGGCAGCTCCGATGTTATCTCCAGAGGAGAGGGCGACGGTCGCAACGTTTGCTGTGCGGTCTGCCGCCCAGTTGGTTGCGAGAAGTGCTGCTCCAAATGAGTTGCCTACCTCGATGGCACCATGTAGGTCACTGAGTTGCAGAACTTGCACAGCACGGTTTTGATTTGATGCAACCGTTGCGAGTTCTTCCTTCGTGTAACTCTTATTTGATGCGGCTGGTTTGGAGAATCCGTAGGCATTAACTGCCTGGACTACAGGAGTTCCTCCTGGCTGGCCTGCAACAACAGGCATTGTCACAACTGTCTTACTTTTAGCTGAGACAAAAATTGGACATGATCCTGGTCCAGCTGAAACAACATAACCGGTAATTTCTGGAGTAACTGTTGTTGATGGTGTCCATTTGACAACCACACCACGTGAATTGAAATACGACGTGACATTTGTAGGTGCGCCCGGAAGTGAATAGGTATTCGCCTGCGCTGTTGGAGTTACTAGAGAAACTAATAGAGTTGAAGCCAAGGCGAGTGAACCCAGGCTGATGATTTTTTTGAGTTTAAGGGTTGTTTTCATGGCGACATGTTAGCCAGACTTAGAAGAGACCTTCCTATTTTTGGGTTAAAACGAGGTGGAGTCAAAGTTAAATCTAAATTTTCGCCATTCTTAAAAGCTCGTCTCTCGTGACACTCTTAACCCGAGGTTTACCCTTCGACTCACCCGCCGCCACTTCAGCGGCATTAATAGCCTCCCAATGTGACTGTGTCACAACGACAGCTGCGCCAAGCAAATCAGTGATGTCAGCAGCATCTTTCGGAGATTTTAAATCTTCTACCAATAATTTCATTACTTCGGATGCATCCGATTTATTCGTACCAATTACTCCAGAGGGTCCACGTTTTGCCCAGCCGACAACATAGAGATTGTCTCCAACACGTCCGTCTGTGTTTACTACCTTGCCGCGCTCATATGGAATCCCCGCTAGCGGAAGTGCTTCATACCCAATTGCGGTGATCACAAGTCCACAGGGAATTGAAAACTCTTCATCACTTCCTGTTTTTGTAAAAACAATCTCTTCAACTTTACCGTTACCACGAATCTCTTTCGGAGTTGCAAGAAATTGAAACTTCATTGTGCGCTCATGTCCTGCAGGAACTTGATCAGCAATTAGCGCCATTGCATCAAGGTTGCTCTTCACATCTTTTTCAATATTTTCACCCGCGCGCAGAATCGCTTCATCGATGTCGCGTTTTTCAATGATGACATTAGTGTGTTCAAGTTTTGGAAGCTCACGAAGTTCGGGTGAAGTGAAGGCTGCGTGCTCTGGGCCACGGCGAGCGCTGATTACCACAGTGCGCACCGCACTTGCCTTGAATACATCAATTGCGTGATCGGCGGTATCGGTCGGATCAAGTTCAGCTGGATCTAAAGCCAACATACGTGCCACATCCATCGCCACATTTCCCGCGCCAATTACTACTGCAGTTGATGTACTTAAATCCACGCTCTCATCTTTAAAATCTGGATGAGCGTTATACCAAGGCACAAATGCGGCTGCAGACATCGAACCTGGGAGATCTTCACCCTGGATACCAAGCTTCTTACCCAAGGATGAGCCTGTAGCAATGATTACGGCGTCGTACGCGCTCTTTAAATCTTCTATCGATAGGTCTTTGCCAAGCTCAACATTTGCGAAGAGGCGCACATTTCCTGCTGTTGCCACCTTTTCGAAGACTTTTGCCACCGTCTTAATCTTTGGATGATCTGGTGCAACACCGCTTCTAACAAGACCCCATGGGGTTGGAAGACGCTCGATGATGTCGATTGAAAAGCTCAACTCATCACTCTGTAGATTCTGAAGTGCTTGGGCTGCAAAGTAGCCGGCAGGTCCTGCCCCGACAATCGCCACTTTGTATTGCGCCATGGGTCGAGTCTATTGGATTGATCGATATTCTTGATCCATGTCGCAGCCACAAGCACTCCCTGCGAAGTTACCTTCCAATCAATTTGATCATTTCTATCGAGGCGGGGATCGCATTGGCGCACTGCGTCACGGTCCTGGTGGTCCAATGCGTCCAGAAGAATGGATTGGTTCTATCACCACTCGATTTGGTGAAAGTGAACAAGGTTTATCACGTCTGCCAGATGGAACATTTCTTAAAGATGCAATCGCTGCAAATCCCGTTGGCTGGTTAGGACAAGCACATATAAATAGTTTTGGTTTAAGCATTGAAGTACTTGTAAAGTTACTCGATCCGGATCAACGATTACCTGTTCACTTTCATCCCAATAAAGCATTTGCTAAACAACACTTGGGACTTGATCACGGCAAAACCGAAGCTTGGATAATTTTAGAAGCACCAGCTGGTGCAGGTGTCGGCCTTGGATTTAAAGAAACGCAGAAGAAAGAAGAATTGCTCGAATTAGTGCGCAACCAAGACTCAGCAGCGCTATTAGCTTCACTTCGTCGCTCTGAAGTTGAAGTAGGTGATGCCATCCTTGTTCCTGCAGGAGTTGCGCACGCCATTGATTCCGGAATCTTCGTCCTCGAGCTACAGGAACCGACAGACTTATCGGCATTGCTTGAGTGGGAAGGCTTTGCAGTCGATGGAATTAAAGATGGGCACTTAGGTCTTGGCTTTGAAACGGTGACGGATGCGTTGATGTTGGATCCATTAAGTGATTCCGAGTTCGATTCACTTGTCATGCGTAATGTATTTTCTGGCGGAGCACTCCGTTCAGTCCTGCCAATCAAAGCTGATGGCTATTTCAGAGCGCACTTGGCCCCTGGCATTGGTGATTTCGAAGCTGGCTTTGCGATCACGCTAGTCCTAGATGGTGCCGGCGAAATTACTTTTGCTAGCGCTCCCGCAATACACATCACTAAAGGTGACGCGCTAGTAATTCCACACGCAGCCGGGGCGTACTCAATAAGTGGAGCCAACGTAATTGTTTCTCGCCCACCAACCGTTGAATTGGCAAAGACTGCGCTTTAAAGCCAATTAGTTACTGTGGCCGTTCCAGCAGATGTTGTGGTTCATAACCAAAATCTGCGTGCCACTCTGAGCAATCAATGATGGAGTCATACCCTGATAGGGACGAGGCTATCTTTGAGGTGGGATGAAACTCAGCCATCATTTCAAGAGTTGGCTTTGGTGCCATTGTGTCGGGTGCCGCAAAATTATAAGTTTTGGAACCTTTCGCACCTTTCTCAATGACCGTTAGAACCCCTTGCACCGCATCACGTAAATCTAAGTACGCCCAAAAAATCTTGGCTCCTTGCTCAAGAATCGCCTTATCTCCCTCGCGCATTTTCTGAGCCATCTCAGCGAATACCGAATTTGTATGTGTATGCGGGAAACGAAGACCAACAAATGCGGTGTCGCTACGGTTTGCCCACATATCGGCTGAGCGTTCATTTACTTCCTTCGATAGCGCGTAACTTTCAAAGTGATACAGCGGATGCTTCTCATCAACCGGAACATATTCTGGTGATGTCCAAGGGCCTGACCAAGCGAATCCATAGATGGAAAGACTTGATGCGTAGATCACAAGTGGCACTTTATTCGCTACAGCGTTAGCAAAGACGTGATAAGTGCCCATCACATTGTTGTGTAAGACTGTTTCGTCAGATGCGATACCTGGTCTTGGAATCGAACCGAGATGAACTATGGCATCACAGCGAAAATCAAGCTGCGAGATAAATTCATTTGATAGAAGATCGCCCACTACAAATTTCTGGGCTGGCGAGAGATCATCCTTAACTAGATCGATCGCTAAAACATCATGCCCAGCTGCCACCAGACCCTTGGTGACTTCTTTTCCAATCAGACCAGCCGCGCCGGTAATAAGTATCTTCATGAGCTCTTCTTCACCGCCTCAATCATCGCTTGAATATAGCCGTTTGCAAAAGCTCGTCCTCGATGGCCCCACGGAGTGTCGCCATGTGTGTGAGGCACATGATCATCGATAAAAAATCCATCGAAATTATGTTTATGATAAATCTTCATCGCTTTATACATATCTACATAACCGGTGTTTACAAATTCCTCATAGAAATTTGGGACCTTGCCAGATACATTCCTAAAATGCACATACAAAATCTTCTTGCGCGAAGCAAAGTAATCAATCATCTCGTAGATATCATCTTTCATCTCCGAAAAAGTTCCCTGGCAAAACTCAATCCCATTTGAATCGCTAGGATAAATTTCAATAAGACGCTTATATGAGTCAAAACTTCGCAGTAATTGCGGGATCCCACCTAGTTTTTCCACTGGCGGATCGCAAGGATGAATTCCTAAGCGAATACCCTCCTCTTCAGCAATCGGGGTGATAATTTTTATCCAATACTCAAGGTTGCTCCACATCTCATCTTCGCTATATTCGCGTTCGTGAGTGAGCGGGTACTTAGAACCTAGCGCGTGGTCATAAGCCGTAGCCAGAGCCCCACCGCGAATTTGTTGGGGTGGCGTACGCCAAACATGAGATGGCATCCAGTTATACCCAAAAATTGGAATTCCAGCCCGCGCAATATTACGAACGGTAGAAATCATATTTTCTATCTGTTCATCACGCCTTGGACCATTCAACATAATATGGTCATAGAAATTAGTAGGAACATTTTCCAGCGCTGTGAGTTTCATTCCAAATTGTTCTACGCGAAGTCGAAGTTTGACTAAATCAGACAAATTCCATTTGCCGCCATCACCAGGAATTAGGGGTGTATTAAGGAGAATATCGGTTGCACCAAACTGTTGTGCAAAAAGGAGGTACTCCTCAGATGCGACTTGAAATTGACCGAAACCTGGACGCATTTTTCCCATTTCCTTTCTTGGAATTAGCTTGTGATTGTGATTTTCTGATTGATAGTTGTGGCCTGATTGCCTTTAAGTTGCAAGATGCTTTTGCGATTCTTACCACTGGTCTGCGTGCTTGAAGGTTCGATTGCAAAGGTGCGAACGCTACGAAACCATGGAGAGCCTTCATTGTCATTAAACTCAAGCCAGAACCAAGCAAAGTCTAAAAATTCTGACTCCCACTCCATCTCGAAGGCAATATTTGTATCCACGTTTTTAACTCGGTACCACTTCTTATCGCCAAAATCAGATAACCAACCAAAAACACCAAGCCGTGTAGAAGGTGCTGGCAGGCGACTTAAATCAAGAACTTTTCCATTCTCACCTTTAATAAGTGGCCAATCGTGTGTGGATCCAGATGCTCCATGTGGGCTGACGACCTCTTCATCTAAATGGAACTTTTGAGCAGATGTTTCAATCGTTACTTCACCCTCAAGAAGAGCGCCACCAAAGGCTGGATGGCTTGAGTAGTCGAATTCCAACTCTAAGTTACTTAAGTTTGTGATTACATCCATAATCTCAATTACATTCCCATCGACTGAGACTTCTCGCTCGATACGGATTGGCAGTGAAAAGAAATCTAATTGCATACGTGCGCTGGCGCTCTCAAGATTGTTCACTTTCCAGGCAGAAATCGCAGCTTCTCCGTGGAATCCAACTGGTGCGCCATGAATAACTCTTGGAGGTCCGGCGACCGGGCAAATCATCTGCCATCCACCGCGATAACGCTCCATCCAATGCGCTTGTGGCTCGAGGTAAATACTTCTCTGCTCTTGCTTGATCACTGCCTCTGCGCGATCTGCCCAAGGAGTTTGTAAAAGTACCTCTTGGTGTTTGTCGGTGGTCTTTATCGAAAGAATATCTGCGCCATATGTGGCATCAATAACCACCTCAAGCTCTGAACTCTTGAGCCGAAGATGGCTCATTGTGACTCCTTAAATCCTGCAACAGGCACACCAGCAGTCGAAGTTGATAGCGTGAATAACGATCCTGCAAGAGGCTGATTCAATAGTTCGGCCTCTGAAATTCCCGCTCTCGCTGAAGTCACATACAAGGTTCCATCGGACCCAAATGCACAACTTGATGGTTGAGCTACAGGGAAGTGATGTTCTTCAATGATCTTGCCCTGCGGTGAAATTTGAGTAACTCTGCTTCCTCCCCAAACTGCTAACCAGATACAACCGTCCATATCTACGGCTAGTCCATCTGGCACGCCTGAATCAATCGAAATTAGCTCGCGGAACTTAGGCACAAAATCATCGGCTAAATTAAAGTCACTGACATAGACTTTTTGAGTCATGCTATCGGCCAAATACATTAGGGTGTTTTCGTAGTTCCAACCAATTCCGTTTGGCAGAGATAAGCCCTCCGCCATGACTTTATTGTGCTTGCCACCTTCCCAACGGTGCAATTTTCCTTTGCCAGTTTCAAACTCCATCTGGCAACTACCGCCCCAGAATCTTCCACGAACGTCGCATTTAGCATCATTCATTCTGAAATCAGGATCTGCAAGAAATGGATCACGAATATTTAATTTCCCATCAGCGAAAATTGCAAAACCTTCTTGACAAGCGATTGCAAGATTTTCACCCGCTTCAAAAGGTGCAACCGCACCGACGCGAGTATTTAATGTGGTGGTTTCTGTCTGAAGAGTTCCTAAATTTGTTTCATGAATCTTGCCAACTGGAATATCAACCCAGAGAAGTGAATCTCCCAGAAAAATTGGACCTTCGCCGACTTCAGCGGTTGCTTGGAGAAGTAACTCAGGTTTAGCGCTCATGGTTAACCCCTTAACAATCTCAAATACTAATTACTTCGCCCGTGATATTACCTGACTGAGGCGATACAAGGAATAGTACGAGGCGGGCAACTTCGTCTGCGCTTATCAATCCTTTAGGCGTGGAAGTTTGCCGTTTCGCTAACTCGTCAGCCGCACCATGGCCCAGATACTTTTTGTAATTTGCATCGTTGGAATGGAAAACTTCTGTGTCAATTGTTGTTGGCGAGACAGAGTTGACTGTGATTCCATCTTTTCGGAAAGCTATGGCGCAACTTTTTGAAAACGAATGTTGTGCAGCTTTTGCTGCTTGGTAGTGCGATGTGAACTCGCTTGCTCCTTGGCCCATGGCGGAGACAATGTTGACGATTCGACCATAGTGATTCTTCTGCATGAGTGGCACAACTTTTTTGGTACATAAAAAGGTAGCAATTACGTGCACATCTAGAAGCTCACGAAATTCAGATTCCGTCGTTTCCATTATGGGTTTTACCAACAAATGACCGGCGTTATTCACAAGAATAGAAACTGGTCCACCGAGTTCAGAAATTTCTTCGAAGATCTTACTTACCTCTGCTGCAACGGTGACATCCCCCGAGTGGATACTGCCAACATTTCCACTCTTTTCTACAATCTCAAGGCTTTCTTCTAGCCGCTTCTTGTTGCGACCAATCAAAGCCACGTGATAACCATCAGAGGCTAGCGCGATTGCAATTGCGCGCCCAATCCCGCTTCCTGCACCGGTGACAATTGCGATCTGCTTATCCATTGGAACTACTCCCGTCCTCCAGCGATCATGGTAGTTCCAAAAAAGAGAAATCGACGGCTCACGACCGGGTCATTGCCATCCTCTGGAAAAGCCCTAAGACTCTACCCATGAAGAGAATCCTGCTCTCCCTCACTGTGGTCTTTTCACTCATCGCCCCCATGGATGCGACAGCTGCAATAAAAGCGGGAGGGAGCTGCAAAAAGGCTGGGCAGATTTCTTCCTCGGCAGGCAAGAAGTATGTATGTACCAAAAGCGGTAAGAAACTTATTTGGAAAGTAGCGTCGACTACTACCAAGCCGAAACCAGTTGCGACACCAACGCCGACTCCAACGCCAACGCCGACTCCAACGCCAACGCCGACTCCAACGCCAACGCCGACTCCAACGCCAACGCCAACGCCAACAAAACCAAGTAACTTATTTTCTAACAGCACCATTACACCATTAGGTGAATTAACGAATGTGAGTGTGTGCAGAACAAAAGATGTATCAACACGCAGCAGTGGAAACAATGGTTTCCCGCGTCCTCAAGGTTCCTTAATTGGTGCTGTTTCCCCAAAGATTCTCTTTATCCCGCTGATTTTCCCAGATACACCGGCGTTCGCTGATGCCGATTTACTTCTTATCCAAGATGCTCTAAAAGAAGTACAGGATTTCTACAGAAAAACATCATACGGTTTAGTCAATATTGAATATCAGATATTGGAGAAGTCCAAGTGGATCACTATGGATAGGTCTGCTCAATCGTATGGTTTAACAAACCCGCGACCTCAACAAAATAATACAGAGGTGCTAAAAGAGATACTCGCCAAAGCTGATCCTTCGATAAATTTTGATTTGTATGACGGAGTCACTATTGAAACTGTTCGCTTCTCTGGACAAGGTGTGGGCCAAGCCTTCTTGGGACAGGTATTCCCAACACGAAATGGAAGTGCTAAGGGAGTATCGCTAGAAACTGCAATGGCAGCGGGTAGTTTTCAAACACTTGCACACGAATTGGGCCACACACTATTTGGCTTAGAAGATCTATATGTATTTTTAAATGATCAACGTCCATCCGTGCCTGGGGGTGCTAACCCAGCTGGTTCTTGGGACATGATGAGCAATTCTTCTCGAGAATTTTTTGGCTGGAGTAAATTCTTAAATGGCTGGATAACAGACCAACAAATAAGATGCTTGAGTAATCAGATAAGCACAGTTCACTATCTAGAAAGTCTTGAGATTGCCAGCGAGAAGCCCAAACTAATCCTTTTGAATCTTCAGGAGGGGGTAACAATTGGCATTGAGATTCGCCTGCTCAGTAGTTCCAGTTCGCGGGGTGTGTTGGTTTATAAAGTTGACTCAAGAATTAATCACGGTGATGGACCGATCACGGCACAAAGTTCATTGCTCTACGAAGGAAAATCTCTTGTAATTGATGGGTGGAGAGTCACTGCTCTAGAAGAAGGTGTGGAAGGTATGTTAATCAGGGTGGAAAAAGTCGGTTGACTTCCTGAAAGATTTAACCCCTCACCCGTTAGTAATATGATCGATTTTTGGCCAAGCGATGTAGCGAAAGAGAATGTCCCGTTTAAGACCAACCTGGCGGGCATACAGCAGCATCAAATGTTCGCACCTGAGATGCTTTCCTGCAGACAACTGCATTAGCCCCCGCGACCGATGATTCCACCTTAGGGAAGATGATAGATGTAAAGACCTTACTTTCTCCCACTGCATTTTTTGAGATCAAATTTAGAATCAACTTCTTGCCGGCCCTTGATACAGGAATATCGATTTTGAATACTGATTTTCCGCCGATTGTCTTACCTTTCACTTGGTTGGATTTGCTTATCCCTAAATCAGAGGAGTACATGTATGTCTCTACCGCCCGCGAAGATTGAGTGGTATCAATTTCAACAGTTATTCCATGGCCCTTCTCGGTAAAGTTATAGACCAAGTTCTTGGGTGGGCTTGGGATTTTCGTCGCCTCAAGTTCCACATCTGAATTCTGAGCTGGAATTTCAATAGTGCTCGAGTACGCGTTCGACTCGGTGCTCTTCTTGACACTTACTACATTGAAGGCAAGATCCTGACCGTACATAGCGCTAGTTAATGGCACAGCTAGAGTTGCAACTTTGCCCTTTATGGTTGCATAAATCTTTTTTGTTGATATCGAAGGCAGTTGAAGATAGACCGAATCTGGAGTTAATCCCTTCGAGATATCAATTGAAATGTTTAACTTCTTCTTCGCAAAGGTAAATTCCGTGATCACCGGCATTGCTGGCTTCACAGAAGATAACTTTGGGTTCAGATCAGAAGCCAATACCCCTACAAACTTGCCATTTTTGACGATAACTCGAGGAAAACTTGCCCCTTTGATATCACCGTTTGAATCAAAACCAATTATTTCTCCGCTAACGCTCTTGCCAGAATATGCCTTAACGCAAGCCAAAATCGATATTCTTGAAGAATTCCCTTTACTGATGCAGTCAAGAAATACTTTGGCTGCATCGAGCGAGGTTGCGGCAAGGTCAGGAACTCCATTACCCATCGTATTTTTAAAGTCGAACTGAAGTTCAAGGGGTAGTGAAGTAGGTGGCGCAAAACTCGTAACTAGTAGAAGACCCTCAGCGAGAGGTGCTCCGACAAGTTTGATAAATTCAGGAGAAAGAGATCCATCGCCCAGTGCTATTCGGTTCTTATATCCCGCTAGACGCAATTGGCGAACCAACTTACTGGTACTTGGGTAGTAACCAGTTAGAACCACCGAAGTTGGATTTCTTGAAAGAACTTCTTGAACTGTTAAAGAATAATCTGTTGAGGTTGAAGAGACTTTGATATTTCCGATAAAGGAGAGTCCTGTCTGAATAAGTTTTTCTTCCAAATTCGAATAGTCCTGCTCATCGGTGATTAAGAATGTTTTCGGATTAGAAATACTCTCCACTGCTAGTTTTGCTAATGCTACTCCTAGTCTTTCATCAGTTTGCGCTACACGATGGAAAATGGGGCCGCCATATCTCGAGTTGGTTGGATCAGTAAGTAGAGGATTTGTCGCCGATGGTGAAATCAGAGCAAGTGAAGCGTCTTTATAAAAGGGAAGAGATGCAGTTGTCGCACCTGAGTAGCTAGGACCGACTAGCCCAATAATTGATGAGTCTGCGGCGATCACTGGTGCCAGTTTCACAGCAATTGCTGGATCACCTTGATCATCAACTTGGACTATCTCAACTTTGATTTTCCCAGAATTTTTCTGATTGAACTTCGTGACCATGTATTCAACGGCTTGCAATTGCTGCAAGCCCAATTCAGCCTCAGGGCCACTTAGAGGACCTTGGAAAGCAATCTTGATTCTCTTTTCGGCGGCGATTGCCGTTTGCGCATAAATTCCATGTGTCATAAATAGCCAAGAGAGAAGAAGTGCTATGCCCTTTACCAAACGGCGACTTGATGACATCTGCAGATTCTACCTTTTTCACACAGACACGACCGCGATGACCATGAAAGTGATGGAGCGGAGACGAGGAGATTTGAACTCCTGAAGGGTTTAACCCCTTACCTCGTTAGCAGTGAGGCGCACTCGACCGGGCTATGCGACGTCTCCAAGTGTGAGCCCAGTCTAGCGCGTCTTTTGCGCATTGTTAATTGCCCGAATCGAGGCTCGTTTTTCTCGCTGAGATTAGTGCGATTCGCGTGGTGTTGCAGATCCACTAGCACCGCGCAAGAAATCAAGATCAGCGCCAAGGTGCGCTTGTTGAACATGATCGACATAGATGCGCTCCCAGCCTCGAGTTGGTTTCGCCAAACTTTCCATCGTGGCAGCTGATGGAGTTCGCGCTGCTAATTCCGTATCACTTATTTTCACATTGATTGTGCGCGCTGGAACATTGAGTTCAATCAAATCTCCGTTGCGAATCAGCGCAAGTGGGCCGCCCGCTGCAGCTTCGGGGGAAACATGTAAGACAACAGTGCCGAAGGCTGTGCCGCTCATGCGGCCGTCGCAGATTCGGACGAGGTCATCAATACCTCTTTCAAGTAATTTCTTTGGAATAGCCATGTTGGAAACTTCTGGCATTCCTGGATATCCCTTAGGTCCGCATCCACGCAAAATTAAAACGCTATTTTCATCTACATCGAGACCAGGATCATCAATGCGCGCATGAAAATCTTCGATACTTTCAAAGACGACTGCAGTTCCGGTATGGACAAGTAGGTGAGGACTTGCTGCAGCGGGTTTGATTACTGCGCCATCGGGGGCAATATTTCCGCGCAAGACTGCGATGCCTGCCTCAGGCTGAAGTGGTTTTTCGTATGTAGCAATAACTGTTGAATCGTAAATCTCTGCACCTTTGAGGCTGTCAACTAAAGGCTTACCCGTAACGTTGATTGCGCTGCGATCAAGATGCTTTTCAACCTGAGCTAGCACTGCGCGCAAACCGCCTGCACGGAACAAGTCTTCCATGAGGTGTTCGCCGGCAGGTAGAAGATTTACAAGTAGCGGAATGCGTGAACCAATACGATCAAAATCATCAAGTGTGAGCTCAACGCCAGCGCGACCTGCAATTGCAAGTAAGTGAACGACCGCGTTAGTTGATCCGCCGATAGCACCGAGGGCGACAATCGCGTTAGTGAATGCGCCAAAGGTGAGGATGTCTTGTGGCTTCAAATCTTCTTTCACCATCTCAACCATGCGTCGTCCTGAATCGTGACTAGCTTGAAGTAGTCGACTATCGGCAGCTGGAGTACCCGCTATACCTGGCAAAGTCATGCCTAAAGCTTCTGCGATACAACCCATTGTTGAGGCTGTTCCCATTGTGTTGCAGTGGCCTTTACTGCGAATCATGGAACGCTCGGATGCGTTGAAGTCTTCTTGACTCATCTTTCCAGAACGTACATCGGCGCTAAAGCGCCAGACATCTGTTCCGCAGCCCAACATCTTTCCCTTGAATGTTCCGTTAAGCATTGGTCCGCCGGGAACAATAATTGCTGGAAGATTGACAGATGTTGCACCCATGAGAAGTGATGGAATTGTTTTATCGCAGCCACCAAGGAGAACAACGCCATCAATTGGATTTCCACGGATCATCTCCTCGGCTGCCATCGCAGCTAAGTTGCGCCAGAGCATTGCGGTAGGACGCAAATTAGTTTCACCGAGTGAGAGCATCGGTAAATTGTGTGGAATTCCTCCTGCTTCCCAGATTCCATTTTTTACACTCTGCGCAACTTCATCAAGGTGCATATTGCATGGGGTGAGATCGGAAGCAGTGTTAAGAATTGCGATCTGCGGGCGGGTACCAGTGAAGGCTGAATCAGGATTACCGCGGCGCATCCATGCACGGTGAATATATGAATCCTTAGTATTTCCTGCAAACCAATCAGCGCTACGCATTCGATAAGTATACGAGGGCAAAGTAGCTTCGTGAAGGGACTTCAGTTTTAGATTGATCTCGGTAGACTGCGCAGATGAATAATGAGAACGCTGAAGGAGAGACCACCACAACAAAGAGAGTGCACGATCAAGCTCCTTCTGAAGCTTATGGTGAATTCATGAAGACTGGGTGGATCCCTTCTGATCTACCCCAATTAGAACCGCTTGAAGTTGTTACCTATGCATATATGCGCAGACAGGTTCTCTCTGCAGCGTTTGCTGGTCTTCGACTTGTTATTCCGGCCGGTAATTCAAAGGTGCGCGCCAACGATACTGATTATGTCTATCGTCCAGATTCAACTTTTGCTTACTACAGCGGAGTTCAGGGCAGCGATGCAACTGAGGATTCAGTTCTGGTGATGGAGCCAAAAGCTGAAGGCGGCCACGATACATATCTATATATACATCCGCGATCGACGCGTGATACCGATGCTTTCTACCGCGATACACACTACGGCGAGCTCTGGGTTGGTCGTCGCTACACATTGAGCGAAGCACAATCTCGATATCAGATTGCTACCCGAAAAGTCACTGAGCTTAAAGATTTCTTGACGGGTACTCCAGCACTTCTTTTGCGCGGATCTGATCGTATGGTCGATGCAGCGATTGCGGTTCACCCACGTGAGGAAGAATTTGCAATCTTTACATCTGAGCAACGCCTAGTTAAAGATGAATACGAAATTCGTCAGATGCAGTTTGCAGTCGATGCGACTGGTTTTGGTTTTAACGATGTGATCTTGACGCTACCTGCAGCTTCCGAACATCCTCGTGGTGAGCGCATTATTGAAGGTGCATTCTTTGGTCGTGCTCGCCTTGAAGGTCATGGCGTCGGTTACAACACAATCGCAGCAAGTGGTTCACATGCCTGCGTTCTCCATTGGACTCGCAATGACGGGCCAGTTAATTATGGTGATCTTGTACTGATTGATGCTGGTATCGAAGTAGATTCTTTCTACACTGCAGATATCACCCGAACCTTGCCGATTTCTGGAAAGTTCTCTCCTGCTCAACGTGCGCTATATATGTTGGTCTATGAATCACAACTTGCTGGATTTGCAGCGGTAAAGCCTGGCGCAGTTTTTTCAGATATTAATAAAGCCTGCCAAGCAGTTCTAGCTAAAGGTTTAGCTGATATGGGTGTGCTTACAGTTAGTGCAGAAGAGTCGCTGCTGCCTGAAGTTGGATTGCATCGCCGTTGGACTTTGCATGGGGTGAGCCATCACTTAGGTCTTGATGTACATGACTGCGCAAAGGCACGTAAAGAAAATTACACCGATGCGATATTGCGCGAAGGAATGGTTATCACCGTTGAGCCAGGGCTCTATATCCAGCCAGATGACGAACTATTCACCCCTGAATATCGCGGAATCGGTATCCGCATCGAAGATGATGTTGTCGTGACGGCCGATGGATGCCGGAATCTCTCAGAGCGTATTCCTCGTCACCCTGATGCAGTTGAAGAGTGGATCAGAACACTGCAGCAGGCGCGATAAGATCGGATAATGACTCAATCACTTATCCATGCACGCGGACTCACCAAAAAGTTCGGCGATTTCACCGCAGTTAACGGTATCGATTTTGATGTAGTTAAGGGTGAATCATTTGGTCTTCTAGGTCCAAATGGCGCTGGTAAATCAACGGCAATGCGAATGATTGGTGCGACTTCACAACGTACATCTGGTGATTTAACAATCTTGGATAAAGATCCTGAGCAGTTTGGCCCTCAGATCCGTGCTCACTTAGGTGTTGTTCCTCAGCAAGATAATTTGGATACTAATCTGACTGTGACAGAAAATCTTTACATCTACGGACGTTACTTTGGACTCTCACGTAAATTTGTTAAGAACAAGATTGAAGAGTTGCTCGCCTTTGCTCAACTTGAAGAGAAGCGAAATGCCAAGGTTGAGTCGCTAAGTGGTGGAATGAAGCGCCGCCTCACAATTGCTCGTGCCCTCGTTAGCGAACCTGAGATTTTGATGCTCGATGAGCCAACTACTGGCCTCGATCCGCAAGCACGACATATTTTGTGGGATCGCCTCTTTAGGCTTAAAGAAGATGGTGTGACACTCCTGATTACCACCCACTTTATGGATGAGGCAGAGCAACTCTGTGATCGTCTTGTAGTGATGGATAAGGGTTCGATCATGGCAGAGGGAAGCCCTGCTCAATTGATTAAGGATTACTCAACCAAGGAAGTTCTTGAAGTTCGCTTTGGATCAGAGCGAAACGCCCAGATGGCAGATGATCTACGTCAGCTCTGTGATCGTATCGAAGAGCTGCCAGATCGCATTTTGATGTATACCGAGGATGGAGAAGAGCTGCTTGAGCGTGTATATAAGAAGAATTTCCACCCTAAGACTTCACTCGTCCGTCGCAGCTCACTTGAAGATGTCTTCTTGCGCCTGACCGGAAGAACTCTGGTCGATTAATGAGTTCTTTTCAAACTCGACAAGGCTCACTCAAGATCGTTGATGCTGCCAAAGTGGCTGCGCGTGGTTCGATCTTTGTTGCTGAAGCTCGCCTGCGCAACATGGTCAAATGGTTTTGGCTGATCATAAGTCTTGCTATTGCAAACCCTGTTCTTTACTTGATCTCAATAGGTTTAGGTGTTGGCGCATACATCGATAACAACACTGGTGGCATGGGTGTTGATGGTGTTTCTTACATAACATTTTTGGCACCGGCACTTCTCGCAACCGCTGCAATTCAAGGTGCGATCGATGAAAGTGTATTTCCCACTCTCGAAGGTTTTAAGTGGAACAAGATTTTCTTTTCAATGAATGCAACTCCGCTAAGTGGTAACCATATTGCGACAGGTGTCTTTCTCAATAGCTTGATTAGAGTCACCTTCACGGCAATTATCTATTGGTTAGTAATGTTGGCCTTCGGAGTTCTTGAATCGCCTCGTGCCTGGCTTGCAATCTTTACCGCAATCATGGCAGGTGCTGCATTCGGTGCGATGATGCAAGCGCTCGCTGGCATGTTGGAGAATGAAAATATTTTCTTCACCGTTCTCAATCGTTTTGTAATTATGCCGCTCTTCTTATTCTCAGGAACCTTCTATCCACTAACAAATATGCCTATCTATCTGCAGTGGGTTGGGTGGATTTCACCGTTATGGCATGCAACAGAGCTTGGACGATGGCTGACATACGGCCATGAAATCTCATCACTGATGCTCTATACCCACTTCATCTTCCTCAATTCACTCCTTCTTATCGGCATCATTGCATCGCGCCGAATCTTCACCAGAAGGTTGGGTAAGTAAATGATTCTCTCTGCAGCAGTAGCTGTCGCTGAAGCTCGCATGGGTAAGCCGGGCGAAAAGTATTACTCGGGTCGCTCTCGCGTCATCATGGAGCGGGCATATATCGCCTTCAAGTCATCAACGTGGATGATTGTTATCTCAGGCTTTGTTGAGCCTGTGCTCTTCTTGCTTTCATTTGGTTACGGACTTAAAGATCTTGTTGGAGATATCACCGTTGCAGGTCAGCCGGTTGGCTATGTTGCATTTATCGCGCCAGCGCTACTTGCAACGAGTGCGATGAATGGCGCGATCTACGACTCAACGATGAATGTATTTTTCAAACTAAACCATGATCGTATTTATCACGGCATGTTATCAACTTCTCTTGGACCAATGGATGTCGCACTTGGTGAGATCGGTTGGGCGCTTCTGCGCGGATTCTCATATGCAGTTGGCTTTATGGCGATTGTGACTCCGCTCGGTCTGATTCCAAGTGCGTGGGGAATTCTCGCAATTCCTGCCGCCGTCTTGATTGCATTTGGTTTTGCCTCTTTCGGCATGGCAGTGACCTCATATATGAAGTCATTCCAGCAACTTGAAGTTGTAAACATCGTCTTGTTGCCGATGTTCCTGTTCTCTGGTTCTTTCTATCCTCTATCGGTCTTTCCCGAATGGCTTCAGACGTTAATCCGATTGTTCCCACTTGCCCATGCCATTGATCTTGTCCGTGGACTGACTCTCGGAAACATCTCGTGGGCGTTACTTGGTCATGCGATGTACTTCGTTATGATGATTGTTGTGGGGCTCTTCTTTACAACAAAGCGCCTCAATGCACTCTTTATGCGTTAAGAAATAAGTGAGATGCCTGCCCAGGCAGCTAATAGTCCAAAAGCTAGTGACGCACTCAGGTTAATGGCTACCTCTTTGTACTTCTTGAGCTCGTAGCCAAGGTAGAGGTCCAAGATAAATGTTGACCATGTAGTAAATGCTCCTGCAAAGCCAACGGCAATAAAGTCATGCCAATGTGTTTTATCGACGAAAGTTAGGCCGATTAAGAATGAGCCAAGAATGTTTACAGAAAAGGTTCCGATGGGTTTGCTGGTGAACTTGCGAAAGTATTGATCAATCAGAAAGCGAGCTGGTGCTCCAAGTGCTGCACCAAATGCGACATAAAGAGCAATCATTCTTTGACCTTAATTGTTGCTCTAGCAAAGGGAATTACTACTGCAATAGTAATCAAAGATGCAATCACCGTGAGGGCAAGATAGCCCAATCCTATGGCGTCCACGCCGACTACCTCGATTGTGACCGCTGAAAATGTTGTCATTCCACCGCAAAATCCCGGAAGCAAGAACCAACGTAGGGCGGTAATCCCCCGCCGCTCCATCAGCACAAGAAAATATCCAGCTAGCGCGACACCGATCAAATTCGCATTGAGCGTTCCCGATGCGCTATCTGGTGTTACCAGAGAGAGTCCGTAGCGAAAGAGTGAACCGAGTGCACCACCGACACCCACATAGAGAACGGCTTTCAGCGCTTACTCTTTTGAGTTAAGGAATTAACAATTGTGGTAATTGCGCTGATTATTAAACATGCAAAAAAGGCGGACCAAAAATCACGAATATCAAGTGCACTGCTCCAACGGGCTGTGAGTGAGAGCATCATCGCATTGACAACAAATACAAAGAGGCCGAGTGTTAAAAAGGTGATCGGGAAGGTAAGAATCTTAAGAATCCCACCGATGATTGCATTGATGAC
>Ga0222712_10002830_pt1 | contig 19471 bp, 32 predicted proteins | sample C33_657DmetaG_FD_165043 | JGI IMG/M metagenome (GOLD analysis project Ga0222712, IMG submission 165043) | Estuarine water microbial communities from San Francisco Bay, California, United States - C33_657D | ecosystem: Environmental > Aquatic > Marine > Unclassified | place: USA: California... | reverse complement strand
ATCGAGCGTTTGAGCTTCAGCTCAAGCACGCGAGCGTGAATTTTGGGGGTGATTTGTGATATATTTCAAGTCATTAAGTAACATCGACAATCGGGCCGGCGGTGTTGCTATGATGAAGGAGTCCCCAGGGAGAGATCCCATGATCCGCTACTACCTCGCCGCACGCGACGCCCTCATGCCGTACCTGCCCGAACTCGAAAACGATGTGCTGGTCTGCCTTCTCGCCGATCTGAAGCACGTTCGCCTCGCGTGGTTCGCCGCATCCTACTGGATCGCCAAGGGTAAAGAGACGAACAGAGTGCACTCAATGGCCGACTATTTGCGCGCCTGGTACTCATAAGTACCCCCTACCCCCGATTCGGGGGTCTCAAATTACTGGCAACCCCCCCAGATTTTCGCGCATAATTTCTGAAACTCAAAATCCACTTCTCAAATTGTCACACAGGCAAGTGAGATTTAAGGTAGTTAATTTGGGTGAGGATATAGATAAGGGTTGGGATGCCAACGAGTGAGGAGTAGATAGCGATGCGTAGTTCATGTTGGCGGATTTTATCATCCATTTGGCGTAGGAGCCAGGGGGTTATGGTTGGGTCAGATGAGACTTCGATTGGATCTGGGCGACGGGATTGGGGGTTAGATGTCATGAGTAGAGGGATTTAAGGAAATCGCGTTCTTTAGGTGAGAGGAGAGGTAATAAGCGGAGGAGTAATTTTTTAGATGGGTCATAATCGAGTAGGGAGTACATTTGTTGAAGTATTTGATTAACGGCTATAGGGGAGGAGGATTTAATAGCGAGTAGGAGGGAGAGGGAGAGGAGAGTGGAGTAAGGCATTGTAGGATAAGGATATTATTATTGTAACATGAAAAGTGCAATGGGAAGACTATTTTTCAATTAAAGAGAGAGGGGTGTAGGAAGAATAGTTTTAGATTATATCTTGAGATGGCTGTTGTAAATTCGAATAAGACTTTAACGGTATTAGAGGATAGCGGTGTATATAATGGAAGTTTAGTTGATGATATAAGTTATACGATCAGTAGTTACAGTATCAGTAGTGAGGCGGGGCCATTTGTAGTTGGGGCGAGTTATAGTGTAAGTGGGAAGGGTAGTATTCAGATTAATGGGGATGGTGGGTATAGTTTTCAGCCAGTTGCGCATTATAACGGGGTATTTCCTGTCATTAGTTTTGTTGTTACGGACGGTGTTGACAATCTTAGTAGGACTTTAAGTATCAGTGTTACGAATGTATCTGATGCACCTGTTGGTGGCAATAAGAGTATTTTCTTTTTAGAGGACAGTACTTATGTATTTAGTGCGTCCGACTTTAGTATTACGGATATTGATGGAGACACTTTAAAGAGTGTAAGGATCAAGAGTTTACCGACGAAAGGGGCATTGAAGTATGGCAGTGCCAATGTAAGTGTTAATCAGGTTATTAGTATTGAAACGATTGGGAGTTTGAAGTTTATTCCGGCGGCGGATGAGTATGGAGCTCCGTATACGAGTTTTACCTTCAGTATTATTGATACAGGAAGTACGAACAATTCTGGGGTTATTGAGAGTACCAGTGATTATACATTAACAATTAATGTTATTTCTGTTAATGACGAGCCTAGCGAGGCTGAGGGGGGATGGGTTGTTGGTGATTTTGAGAGAATATTGCTTGCTTTAGAGATTGGGATTAGCGAGTATACGTTAAATGAGATGAGAGTATGTGCTAATCGATTAAGCCAAATCAGTAGCACGCTTGTAGGTCGTGTCAGGACGTTATTAAGTGAATACGATGCAGCCACTAGTGTGCAGAAGGGATTAGGGATTGATAATGATGCTGGCAGGGTTTTAGTGAAGGCGGATGTATTGGAGTGGCAGGTAGAGAAGGGTGGTCAATATGAGGCAGTTATGAAGGAGAAGGGCAGGATTTATAATGAATTAGTTAAGATATTCTCATATTGTCCTATTATCGATGGAGTAAACGGTAGAAATATAACAAGTTTAATAAGGTCATGAGATGATCCACCCTGAAAATGGCGAGGGGTTGAATGAGCTTATTGAATTTATTGAGAAGCAGGAGTTAATTGATGTATGGTGTAAGGGGTGTAAGATGTTTCGTAAAGCGAACAGTGTTTATGCGAAATATTTAAATGGTGAGATTAGTGAATGTAGATTTTGCAGGGGTAACAATGAGTGAGAAGTTGAGTGAGGAGGATTTAGAGAGATTAATGGAGAGGGTTAATGATTTAAAGATGATGGAGTTATTTGAGGAGCCGAGTTCTTATGAGGATGAGGAAGAGTGATGTAAGATTTTTTTAAGATTTGAGGTAAACTGTACTAGTCCTTAAAGGACTTGTCCTATTTACTACCTCAAATGACTGCGACTCTTGCTCGTCAGCCAAAGGTAAGTCAATGGGAATCGTTTTGTCAATGGGTAACAAGTACCCAGAATCGTCTCTATGTGGGATGGTTTGGTGTCTTAATGATTCCTTGCTTACTGGCGGCAACCATTTGCTTCATTGTTGCCTTCGTTGCAGCCCCTCCGGTTGACATTGATGGTATTCGGGAGCCTGTTGCTGGTTCGTTGCTTTATGGCAACAATATTATCAGTGGTGCTGTTGTACCCAGTAGCAATGCTATTGGTTTGCATTTTTATCCGATTTGGGAGGCACTCTCGTTAGATGAGTGGCTTTACAATGGTGGTCCGTATCAGTTGGTGGTATTTCATTTCTTGATTGGTGTATTTGCTTATGCTGGTCGGGAATGGGAACTTAGCTACAGACTGGGTATGCGTCCTTGGATTTTTGTTGCCTACCTCGCACCCGTTGCTGCAGCTACTGCAGTGTTCCTCGTCTATCCGTTTGGACAAGGTTCCTTCAGTGATGGTATGCCTCTTGGCATTTCAGGAACATTTAATTACATGCTTGTTTTTCAGGCGGAGCATAATATCCTCATGCACCCCTTCCATATGCTTGGGGTGGCTGGTGTATTTGGGGGTTCTCTTTTCTCTGCTATGCATGGATCTTTGGTCACTTCTTCACTCGTTCGCGAGACGACTGAAACCGTAAGTCAGAACTATGGCTACAAATTTGGTCAAGAAGAAGAGACTTATAATATTGTTGCTGCTCACGGCTACTTCGGCAGGCTTATTTTTCAATATGCCAGCTTTAATAATTCCCGTAGCCTTCATTTCTTTTTGGCTGCCTGGCCTGTTGTAGGCATTTGGTTTGCTGCTCTTGGTGTTAGCACCATGGCATTTAACCTGAATGGGTTTAACTTCAACCAATCGCTTCTTGACAACAATGGTCGGGTGGTTAATACTTGGGCTGATATACTTAACCGAGCTAATCTTGGTTTTGAAGTGATGCATGAGCGTAGTCCCGCATTGCGCTCTTAAAATCGGGTGAATTGCTGGAAGCCCCACGAGGGTAATCAGCATCCAAGCCTTACAAGCGTGTAAGGAAGGTTCAGAGACTAGGCGGTGAATGACGCTTCATTCGTAATACGCCATTAGCGCCCGACACTCGAAAGAGTGATGATATAGTCCGATCCTGGTAGCAATACCAGTTCAATGAATGCTCACAACTTCCCACTTGATTTAGCTATTGCTCATCAAGCAGAAGTTGGACTCAAAACACCAACTATTGGTTGATTTAAGGGGGCTCCGCCCCCTTTTTTTACGGAAAACTACACGAGTTGCTGCACGAGTTTGTCTCGCAAGGTTCAGACGGAGGGGGTAAAGACTTGTTCTACCTGTAAGATTGAGAAATCGATTTTTGATTTTTATAGAAGAGGCGGGAAATGGTCACCTCAGAGCAGGCATTCTGTTTGTAAGGAGTGTACAAAGAAGCGTATCAGTGAAAGTCACAAGAAAGATCCGAATAGGGCAAAAAATAGGGATTTGATGAGGAATTATGGGATTACTATTGAAGATCACAACAAGATGTTTCAATTACAAGGAGGCGTTTGCGCGATATGTAAAAAGCCCGGTGATGGAAGATGGTCGAAATTATGCATAGATCATGATCATAAGACGGGAAAAGTTAGAGAATTATTATGTAGAAGGTGCAATATGATATTAGGTCAAGTGGATGATGATCCGCTTATCCTTCACGCTTTAGGTTCTTATCTGCAAAAACACGGATGTTAAGTTTGTTCTTTATCTCACCCTTGTTTGCATTGTTGGTTTTAGCCTTACTTCGACGGCAGTTAATCACTTGACAATCAAGAGGTAAACTGGGTTTTTAGCAGCGTGTATCGACCATGTGGCGGATGTGGTGCAAGGCTTTAGGAGAGAAAGCTTCTGAATGCGATAAAGAGTCAGATTTAGTTGCGGTTATCAGAACTTTTATTTTCTTGACGTATCTGATTACCAATATCGCAATCGTCAGTAATGCAATTAGGCACTGGAATAATGTAGATTGCAAGCAAGAGGTCAAGGTTTGATGTTAGAAGAAGGTATGAATGATAAATTGAAGGAGATTATCCGGGATACGTGGCCTGGTATTTACATGAGACCCAAAAGAGAAGACGTGATCAGATTGACAAGAGACAAAGAAAAGCTAAAATCATGCCGGAACGAAGGGGAAGGGGCTTGACGGCCCCTTTTTTATTGTTAATATGTACCCGTCGTTTAACCATCAAAAATGATCATGAGTCAATTCAACGGCGGCAGTAATGACGAGAGAAAAAAGGAGTTACTTAAAGGAGCGTTATTTGAATATGTAGATGATGGCATGGTTGATGAATTAATCGATGATATAAGGGAAGTTATTGAACAGGAAGAGGAGAGGCTAAAGCAGTATCTATCAGCTTGCAAAAAGGCAAGAAAATTACTATGCAGGGACAAAGGAGGATGAATAATAATCAGTTAAAATGAGTTGATTTCAAAGTATTATGAGCAACTCCTCTTCTTCTTCATCCGGTGGCATTGGTTTTCCAGGGCTTCTGACCGTTTTATTTATCGGTTTGAAGCTGACGGGCCACATCAATTGGCCTTGGATTTGGGTGCTTTCGCCTATTTGGATCTCATTAGCAATTATTTTTGTTTTGCTTATGATTCTTGAACTGGTAGCTTATCTGGCGGAAAAATGAAACAACTTTCTACTCCTGCCCAGCGTGTCTTAGATGCAATTGCACTTGTGGGCTTTGAAGACGAAGAACTAATTGCTGCAGCCTTTAGGGCCATGGCACTGTATTGCAAACAAGACGCGCTTTTGTTATTATCGGTTGCCGATGAACTGGAGGAGGCTAATGACTGAAGACCAAATTGATACCTTGCGTCACCTGATCAAACAAGAGATTGACGCTGCTCGGATCGACGACATGGAACATGGCGCCTGGGGTTGGGCAGATCAACAACTAGAAAAAGGATGGAAAAGCTTTAAAGATAGCTTTAATGAAGCCAACGCTTTAGTTGCACTTAAAGATCTCTATGCCAACAACGATAAAGGCATGAAAAAACTTGCTGACAATTAAATCTACACACTACGAGGTTCAACAATGACTCAAGAACACCCAATTACTCCGCCGCCTGAGCTAACGCAAGAGTGGTCCTGCGATTGCCCCTTAACTGATCCGTTTAGCCGGGAGTTTTATGTCGCCACCCGCGCCGCCCAATGGGGCGCAGATCAGGAGCTGAAGGCGTGCTGTGAATGGATGGCGGACGAGACGCCGACCAACTACATCAATGCACTCCGCGCCGCCCGCCGCTCCAAGCCGCCGAGCTTGAAGAAGCAGGCGCTGATTCACTTTGACTCCTACGCCGCATCGTTTGAAACATCTGGCGGAGATTCCGACTTGATCCGCCGAGCCCTTGAACAACTTCCCGACTACACAAGTAAGGAACTCTAATGCAGATCTTGATCAACCGCATTCGTTTCTGGTTGACTAAGCGTTGCGCTGACTGCGATGGTCCTATTGGTCAGGACAAAGGTCCGCCTGATGGATGGCAACTAGAGGACGGTAGAACCGTTTGCCACGCCTGTTGTGTTGCAGATTTCAGAAAAATCTTGGATAAAACTCTAAACCAACACCCCTCGTAGTCGCTTCCACTTCTATGTCTGAACTTTCACCCACCGCGCAGGCAGTGCTAGATGCTGCCAATGGTGCCCAATCCTATGGCTCAGATGATTGCCTCAACGAATCTCGCTGGATTGCTGCCGCCGCCCTTCGCGCTACTGCGAATCAAGGAGAGGTTCTCTTTGATGCGTATGACAGCCCGATCCAGGCGGTGACTGTCGATGATCTCCTCGCCATTGCCGATGAGCTTGAAGCCCAGTAGTCCACGTCTCTGATACTGAATTTGCGCAGCGCGAGTCTGGTGTGCAAATTTTTTGTCAGCCAGACACGTTTTTGAGCAAAGCCCCTTCTCCTCTAGTCCTCGTTCACCTAATGTTGTGGGATAGCGAGCTGGCAACTCCTACCCCTGGCCACAGTTCCCTAGAAACCATGACCCAAGAAGATTACGGCAACGATCTCGTCTTTCGCACCAACGGCGAAGAGTACGCCCGCATCGACGGAAGCAAGGCGTGGAAGCAAGACCCTCCCCCTTTCGTGCTTGAGATCAACGCCGCCGACAACGACGAGGACGTGACCCAGCTAGTTGAGCACGTTGCCGAGAAAGTCGATGGAGTCAGCGTCAAAATGAAACCTGGCGGCTCAATCAAGATGACCGGCGGTGCTTCGATCAAAATGTCAAGCGGCTCAATCAACCTTGGCTGAGCTGATTAGTCCGATTAACTACCACTATGGCAGACATTCAATTCTACAAACTTGAAGCCGCATTTACGCCTCTTCAACAATTCGACCATTGCGCCAAGCCTGGCGGCTTCATTGAAGTAGCCCTATGGCATAACTGCGAAGGCTTTGATGTTCACATCAATAGCTATAGCGAGCAATCCTTTAGGTTAACATGGGGTGAATTTAAGGCGCTCAAGAAACTGATCAAGGAGTTGGATAAATGACCAATCTTTCGCCTGCGGCACAAGCGGTGCTCGACACTACCTACAACACCTTCGACTTCCGAGATTCATTCACTTTACGGAAGACCGTTGCCGCTGCATTACGAACCGCCGCACTAAAACTCCATTGCGAAGAGGTGGAAACGTGTGGTGGAGCATCTTATGCCCTGGTGATTGAGGTGGACGACCTGCTTGCCATTGCCGATGAACTTGAAACTGGATCTTGCAAGTTGAACCCTCCGGATTTTCCGGACAGTTCGATTTAACCATATTGTTGACCTCAACAAAATGGTTTTTCATTGAAAACCCTTTTCATTTTTCTTGAAAATGTCCAACGACAAACTGAAAATTACCTACACCACCCAAGACAACAGAATCAGAGAGCTTGATGAGCCTTATTGTGATTTTAAGTTTGAAATCGAAGTAGACCCCTCGGACATGTCCACCCATCAATTGATGGATGTGTTTTCCAAGGCTCTGGCGGCAATTGGTTACAACGAGTTTTCAATCATGAAAGGCGCTTGTAGTCTTGCATTCAGTGAAATGCGGGACGTGGAGATGATGAATAAACTTGTCAATGAGTATGAAATTGACAAAATTCCTGAAGAATTCAAGATTCAACAGGAACGTAAAAGGATGCATGAAAACGTAAACTATATCAGTAAGGATAACGATGGCTATGAACCGGCTTGAGTACCTGACGCAACATTGTATCCCAACAGGTTGGCAGACCATTCGGTCTGCCTTTTTTGCGTGGAGGGATCTGATGACGGACAATTGTACTGGTTACGCATTGTTGAGTGATGATGATCCTTTTGAGGAATGTGTCGGTTGGTTCTGGCAGCTTCTTGGCGAGGACAATGTGTATCCAAAAGCCTTTCTAGAGGAGCTGCAAGAGCTTATAAGGCGCATTGATGCAGGCGAAGTAGACTTGGTGCCATTCGAGAGCGTTAAAGGCCTTCTGGGGGATTTAAGCGACGTGACTGAGGAGGAGTGATCCGTGGGCATGTTTGACAATTTTCACTCTTCCTACGATCTTGGAGAGGAATTTACTAACGTCCAATGTCAGACAAAAGACATGGAAGCCGGCATTGGTGGGACGATGAGTCAATATTGGCTATCTCCTGCAGGCCACCTTTATGTGATGTCCTACAGAAACACTCATACATTTGAAATTATAGAAGAAGGCGATCCAGAATATAAAGAAAGTATGAAGTTTTTGAACTATCGATGGGTCCCAACTGGTGCCCATGGGAAGGTTCAACCTTTTCATATTACAGCGTATGTTGAAATTTACCCTGAATCCTGGGACGGAGAATGGGAGAACTGGCCAAGGTTGAAATTGCACTTCAGAGACGGTAAGCTGCTTGAGTACCGCCGTATTAACCGTGGTGAAGCTTTTTGAATTCAGGCACGAAAACGATTTTGGCCAAGAGTATCATTTTATACTATTTCGCTGTCGGCGGTGGTGCTTGTTCCAGGTAGCTTTCAATTTTAACGACGAGGCAGGATCTCCCTACTTTCAAGTGTCTCTAGGTGGCGGCAGATTTCTGAACATTCTTTGCTGGGTGGGTCGTTTCGGCATGGATATGGAGCTAATTTCTCGGATTTGGGAGCTGGGCTGATGGTCTTCTATGTAATTGACTACTTTGCTACAGGCGAAGGTCGGACGATCTGGCTTTATGTAGCAAAATGCTACGACAAAAGGGATGAAGAGTACTCCTTGAAGGACTTCAAGGGTTGGGTTGGCCGGTATTACGCTGCCGGAATCGAGAAAATCACCCAACAACGCTTCGTCGAGGAGTATGGCCACTTGGTTTCCGAGAACGTCCTCAGGATGATCATGGAGAACTCGTTTGGAGGCTTTGTTTACAAGCAAGAATTGCACATCAACGCATCATGAGAGGTACGTATTACTGGGGGTTGTTGACGGGTTTTGCTTTGGGTTCTCTCTATTTCATTGGTTCGACGTTGCTTGAGTCACCCCAAGAAGGGGTGGAACCACCCCGTTTCGGGGTAGTTGACACCTACAAGGGTTGTGATGTGGTGGCCTGGCGAAATGAAAGAAGCTATAACCACCAGGAATTCTTTCTTGATTGCAGGAAGAGCAATGCAGGTAACTGAAACGGACTACGGCTTTGAGATTGCCTGGAATCCCGATGATCCGATTGAATGCGTTTTCAACGACTGGACCGAAGAGGATTTTACTCGGGTTATCATGTCGGAAGCCAAAAAAGTATTAGCAGGGCACACTTTTGAAGAGGGCTTCCTGGAAAAATAAGGCACGTTCATTCGCTATTTCCGAATAGCGAACGGAAGTAAGCCGACTTTTACTCGTATTCTCAATAAACCCATTTTATTGAGAATCCTGATAGCCGACTGAAGGAACGCGCTTTCTGGTGTATCATTCACTACGAAGCGGAGGACTTCATCATGACGATCGCCACCTATCGCGGTGTCAAATATGACACTCAGGTGCCAAAGCAGGACTATCTGGCATGGCTGGATATGGTTCGTGCTCAAGTGGGCGGCGCTCTGATCTACAGAGGGCATGATTACAAGTCAACTCACGGGATTAAAGCCAATGAGTGAACTTGTGATGATCCAACGGGCACTACAGGCCCAAAAACGCCGCCAAGAGCTTCTTTATCGCCGCTGGCTGCTTAATCTGTGATCAAGGCCCCGGAAACGGGGCTTTCTTTTTAGGGCGCTTCTGGGAATCGAACCCAGCATTCTAGGCTATCTGCCTAACGTGTTCCTACACTAAAGCGCCGAATCCCCTCGTTTTGAGGGGCAGGAGGTGATCAATCCCCCTGGCCCACCAAGGTGGGACTTAGCACACAAACCAAGTATTAGAGGACTTGATTTGGGATAGATGGCTGAAGCGTGGGTATGCACCGACAATCGGGCTGGCTAACCAGGCGTAACGACCCAGTGGCTTCAGCTCTATCGACTACATTATACCAAGATCCTTCAGTGTCTGGCGGACAACATTCCACGAGACTGGAGTATAATTAATATGTTCAACGCAAACGTTATAATACCTCAGATCCGGCAATCCAGTCTTATCGTCTGGAACAACTCTGTAGTGCAAGTGACCATGAATGTTGGCCGCGTAACGGGTTAAGTTAACAGGATGGACAGGTATGTGAGTTAAAATACAGCGATCTAAATAATGACACCCTCGAATATCGCGAAAGTAAGCAGTGTAATCGTTTAATTTGAAAATATCATGGTTGCCACGAATTAAAACCTTGTTCCCATTAAGCCTTTCCAGGACCTGCAAGCCCCTTCTGGGGATCGCTACATCACCTAGGTGGTAAACCTTATCAGAAGGGCCTACGACGCTGTTCCAGCGCTCGATAATTGCCTCCTCCATCTCGAAGACATCGTCCCATGGTCTGAGATCCGTGCCGTCATCACGCTTAAACCGACAGATGTTGCCGTGGCCAAAATGCGTGTCAGAGACAAGGAAGGTTTCACTCATGGGTAACAGTCCCATATAGGCAGTCTAGTCTAGGGTTTTTCTGTGGCATGGCAAGTCCTTTATTAGAGTATGCTAATGCCAGAATTAAGATAGAGGGTAATGGTACGACAGAGAAAGTAAACGGTCGATTTGTTACAACAGATCTAACTTCTTACTTATTGATTTGCTATCTCAAGCGTGTTCAGTATACTGGCGTCTCATCTGGATCTAGAAAAATTCCACTGCCTACTGAATTGAATGGTGAAATGCTTCCAGGCGTTTCCGGTGATTCTTTTTACTACAGGGGTTACGCCTTACAAAAAATAATACTTGACGCCGAAACGGACTGGTTAGGTGATTTGACGGGTTTAACCAAGGTTGATATCGACGAGAATCAAGATTATTTAACGCCAGAGTCGAGAGTGTTGTTTAAATTTGGAAATGAACCCGTGATGACAGGCACCATCCAAAGATCGACTGGAATCTTTGGTGGCGGTGGAATCGATGAGTTGATCTACCCAGAGATTGGACTTCAATTGCAAATAACTGGAGCTGAGGTTCTTTAGTGGCTTCTTTCCTTTCTTCAAATACCAAAAAAGCATTTCGAAAGTTAAACAAAAATTTTGATGCGTTTCTTGATGTAACAAGAGACAAGAAGATAAGAACAAGCTACACAGTCAAGGCTGACGTAGATATGGAGGAGTTTGAGGGCGCCCTAGAACTTATCGATGCTTTTCCCGCAGAAGCCACAAAGGCTTTCTATTTTACGATGAAAGTTTTGTGTAATGATTTAATGGCGGAACTTGATCGGGCAATGGAGTCACCAGTCTGGCAGTGGTATGGTGATTCAAGGGACATTATCGACACTAAAAAGCTTCAAGAAAGCGGTAGATGTGAATACGATCCATCAGATAATACTATTGTTGTATCGTATAATACTGATTACGCAGAGATCGTACATTTTGGTGGCGTCATAAAATCACCCCTCAATCAAAATGTAGATATAATCTATCCGGCTAGACCGTGGGTTGAAGCGGTCATTTACGGCAATGGGCCAGTGCCGCAATTCAACTTCCAAAAAACTTTCAATTCGATATTCTTTAGTGCGCTTGAGAGAAATATTGGATTAAAGTTATAATTGCATTGGCACCCTAATGCGCTTTGGACGGCACATGAAGACTCTTCCCTTTGTTATCCAGCCCAAGAAAAGCTTCGCTCCTTACCGGATTGGAAACGAAGAGGTCGGTTTTATCGATATCGAGAGACGTGGCTACCTAACGGTAAGCGAAAAGAGTTTTGTAGAAAGTATCATGCAAGGCTCCGATGGAGTCACACTTATTATCTCATTGGCCAATAAAGTAAGCTCTAAGCTTAAAATCAAGGTAGAAACCGCCTATTCGTCAATTGTCGCAGCAATGGGTCATGGTGAAGAAGATGAGCATACTTCTACCATTAGAGCTGAATATGCCGATGAGATTGCATCGATCCTTTCCGAGATGACCGATGCAATGCAGAAAAGAGGCCTTGCAGCGGCGACTATTCTGATCCAATCCAGAATCGATAGAGATTGGAGCGTAGAAGATACGCTTACCCTTGACCCTTTGATGATTGAGGAGTTCGCCAAGTTCTATGACCTTGAAGAGTCTCGCAATACCGACCCTCAAGAAGAAGGTTTAGCCGTAAGTGAAGAGGCTATTTCTGAAATCATGGGAAAGTCGAAAGAGGAGAGTGGGGACAGCCCATCGATTTCGAAGAAATCTTCTGGGAACTAAAATCCATATCTCCTGGTAACAGCGAATTTGAATTTAATAAGTTCGCTGAATTACCTTACTCTTACGTCATAGAGTCCTTAATAAAACTAAAAAAGATGCATTTCAGGAGGCTTCACGAGGCGGAAGCCCCTGTGTCTTTGCTATGCTCTGTTTTAGCGAATGTCAACAGAGATAGCAAGAAGAAGCGCGAACCATACGAGATGTCAGACTTCTTCCTCTACGAATCAAGAGAGGACATGAATATACCTTCCAGCGTTTATGGTGCTGCCGCATTGGCATTGATTGATATGAAGCAGTTCCCGAACTGGGCTCTGTTTATCTATAAAGATCTTAGAACCGCCGCTGACGGCCCGCCACCGAAACTGTTGGCTTTTATTGGACAAGACGCGATGATTCTTGCGCCGATGGAATACGACGACAAGGTAAAAGGAATGATTGTTTGCATGGAAACAGCTTATGGAGAAGTGCGAGAACTCCGCTCTCCTTGTGGTAGGGTCATAAAAGCGCGTTTCATCAGAGGATCTGGCAAATACTATGCCCAGGAAAATGTTGAATTAGACGTCATCTAGTATATTGTTTAAGTCTGAATTTAGCCATTTAATAATTCGAGACTCTGCAGCTTCTGAATAAAAGTCTTGCGTGCTAAACCACTCTTTCCATTCCATGCTTCCTTTAGAGTGGTTGCATTCACGGCATGCGGGAACACAATTTGCCGTTAGGTCTTCGCCCCCTTTACTTTTAGGCTTAACGTGATCAAGCGTTAAGCTTTTTTCATCAATTGGAGGCTGGCCACAGTAAGCGCATTTGTCATCCCATGCCTTGCGAATTGATTGTCTCCATAGCCGTTTTGCTTCTTTGCTCGTCATGGCCTCAAGGTTATAAAGGTAATCTCTCGCCCGCTTAAAGGGCGTTTTCTTAGCCTGAACAAGCATTATTGGAACGCTTTCAGGAATGAGACAAAGAAGCCTAATCTCATAAAAGTCCTGTCGCTTCCTTATAATTCCGCAATTAAGGCAACCTAATTCGAGGAAAAGTGTCCAATGCAGAATTTCCCCACCAGCGCACAGATCATACATGATACGCTTGTTGCGGACACAACTTTTGCGTCTTATCTAGGCACCTATACCTTCCCAGATGCTTCTACGTTCTCTGCAATTTCAATCGTAACACCTGGAGAAAGAATTCCTTACGTCTCTGATGTCGGGGGAGTTGAGTGTGTCATTTTGGATGTTCCTAATATCACAAGAAAAAATTATGTTGTAGGAGATGCTGATCTAATTAAGGTCTGGAGATTATTTGTCATAGCGTGGGAGCCTGCGACCGGCTCAGATGTCGATGATGCAGTTACAAGAATTATTCAGATATTTAGCGGGGCCAGTTCCTTCGAGACAGTAAAGACTTCTGAAGGTCTTAATGCTAAAGTCCAGACAGTTGTAACGATACCATCAAATTCACCAATTTTATTGTAAACGAAATTAAGTAGTCTTCCGTATTTGGCACACTAATAAAGAGGGGTGAAACCCCGAATTTGCACTCTTTTCCGCGCAATTTGGCGCTTCACCTATGGCCAATTACTCCGCAGCTTTTGGCTACGACATCTATATCGTGCCCCTGGCTTCCAGCGAGATTGACGTTGCTTTTACTGGCGTCACTTCCGGTACTGGCACCTCTGCTACGACCTCTTTCATCAAGACAGACACCACAACTGCAGGCGATCGTCTGAATGTTGTCGCTCCTAACTCGACAATCAGCTTCAGCAACGGTATTTTCACCGTTGAAAGCACCGTGTTCGACATGGACGGCACTGACAAGCCGGTGCGTCTGTATGGCCTGACCAATGCTGCTCTGGAGACCGATACCAACTCGGAAGACGTCATCACCTACGACGACGAGACCAAGGGCTTCAATACTGCCGTGGCAACCTCCAAGTCTTGGAGTGTGAGCCTTGAGGGTGTGGCTGACTTCAAGGATGCTGGTTATCAAATCCTGCGCCTGACCGAGCAGAACACCGTGGCTAACAGCCTTCGCGTGAAGTTCGTCCGTGTGGGCCCCACCGGCACTGATGAGACTGTATACGGTTATGGCACTCTGGAAGGTTACAGCGAGTCGATCGAGGCTGGTTCGATTGTGTCCTGGAGCGCTACCTTGAACGGCTACGGCCCGTACAAGCTCGATATCGACGCCAACGCCTGATATTAGCTCAAAACTTAATTCCAGCCCCTCTTTAGGGGCTTTTTTCTTGGCAGCCTAATTCGGGTTGCTACCTTGGCATGGCAGAAATTATCAGGCTTAATGTTGCTGACATCGCCGCCTTCAAAAAGGCGATGGCAGAGGCCGGTGATAATATTGAAGCCCAAGCCAAGGTTCTTGCAAGATTTAAACGAGATACTGGCAAAGGTCTACCAGTTGAAGTCGAGTACACTGTTAAAAACAGGGGAAAGGCTACAATTAAAGATATTAGGTCAGATCAGCGTTCCTTAATTGCTGGCGAAGAAGACTTCAGGAAGCAATTAGCAAAGAATACCGCTACTGAACAGAAATCTTTAACCGCGACAAGACAGCGCCTAGCCCAGGCGAAGCAGGTTCTTAATTCTTTAAATCAAAATACAGAGGCCTACGAAAGGCAACAACGGCGAGTAGATAAATTAAATACTGTATTACAAAGAAGGCAGGGTATTCAAGCGGGCAGTGCTGCCGCGCTGAAGTCGGAGATTTCTGACTTACTTGCATATGGCAACAATACTGCCCTCGCTGGCAAGGCCAGGGATCTATTCAACCAGAAGCTACTTGAATCAAATGAATCATTAAGAAGAGCTCAGGGTATAGAGAAAGGCAGTATTGCTGATTTAAAAGCAAGAAAGAACGAACTAGCTCAACTCAGTAGTCAGTATGCAATCGGCAGTCGGCGTCAACAGCAATATTCCTATGAGATCAATCAGATTAACAGGCAACTTGCTCAAACTATTCCAACGTTTCAGCGTTTTATTACATCATTAAACCAGATCGCTACGATTCAGGCTGGCTTTACTGCCATTTCCGCTTTTGCTGGTCAGGTAAATGGCCTGATCAATCAATTCACAGGCAGAGTAAAGCAGATTGAGAACTTTAGATTAGCCATTCAAAACGTAGGATTCTCCTTAGGCGAAGCCAATGCGTTCTTCCAGGAAGCTACGGATACAGCGTTAAGACTTGGCGCTCCAGTCACCCAAATCGAGCAAGCTTATAGACGAATGATTCCAGCACTGCAAGGTGCCGGGATCAGCTCAGAGGACTCTTCTAAGTTCATTGAAAACTTAGCGGCAAGGACACAGGTACTTGGCTTATCTGCGGACCAATCAGGGCGCTTAGTGGAAGCATTTGCCCAGGTGTTGTCCAAGGGTAAGCTACAGGCAGAAGAACTTAATCAACAGATTTCTGAAGTTGATGGTGCGTTCCGCACGCAATTCGCAGAAGCGCTTGGAATTACGGTTGAACAATTATCTGAATTAACAAAACAAGGAAACGTTACCTCTACCGAGTTTGTTAAAGGTTTCAATTCCATGCAAAATGGAGTTGATGCACTCGCCGCAAAAGTCTCTACTGGCAATCTAACGATTCAGCAATTACAGAATACAATATCAACAATTAACACAAAGGCTTTAGAGGCGATTGGTACTGCCGTTGAACCGGCGATCAGGGCGATTCTTAGAATTACATTAGCAATACAGAAGTTTGCAGTTACAATTGCTCAGAGTCGATTTGGTCAATTACTTGCCACCTCGTTTAACGAAGCGCTGCTTGGAGTAGAATCATTCATAAAGACTGTCTTTTCTGCTATTGCAGTCTTAGGGCAGATTCTCACTCCATTTGCAAATTTACTACTTTTATTGCAGCAAAATGTATTTGGACTAGGCACTATTACCAGGGCTTTGGTTTATTTTGCTGGTGTCCTAATTACAGTAAGACTAAGCATCACCCTTCTTACGAAGTCGTTGGCACTTACTGCCGCCTTGGCGGGTGGGCAATTTGTTTCCTCTTGGGGTGCTGCAGGAGCAGCGCTGCTTGGGTTTGGTTCGATTGCAAAGTCAATCCTAACCCTTAACTTTGTAGGTTTCGGGTTAAAAGTAAAGCAAACACTGGGATTACTTGTTGGTTCTTTTACTACTGCAGGTGTAGCCGGTAAGCAATTCCAGGGTACGTTAGCTGCACTGACGAGAGCTGCCGCAGCCAGCGGTGGATCGTTTACTGTGTTTGCTACAAAATTTAGCAGATTACAGAATGCGATTGGGAAAGGAGCTGCGGGATCGAAAGTGACAAGTAGCAGTTGGAGGGAACTTGGAGCATCTGCTCAGACTGCCAGTGCTGCCACCAATGGTTTAGTGGAGGGCCTTGTTAGCACGGGGGTCCAGCTTGGCGTTACAGCATTAACTGGTGGCAAAGCAGCAAAGGTGACTGGCGACGTTGCAGGTAGTGCAGTCAAGGCGAGCAGAGGGGTTTCTGGCCTAGGCAAAGTCCTGCAAGGCATCTCTGGCCTGCTTTCGAAATTTGCCGGAGTAGCAAAGATCGTAGGGGCTTTTGTGAAGCTTACTCTTGCTATTGCGGCCGTAGCGGCAGTACTGGAAATTCTTATAAATACTTTCAAAGCTTATTCGGATGCAAACAATCTCATTGGGAAGAAGAATGAAGAATTAAATGCCAGACTCAAAGAGCAAGGCTTTATCGTCAAGCAAAATAATGGCTTTTGGTCAGGCCTTGGCAAGACTCTTAAGTTTATATTCCTTGACCTACTGGGAATTATCCCACTGCTTAATAACATTGCAATTAATAATGCGTTTGAAGGACAAGTTAAAAACACAGAGAAAGTAATTAGAAGTGTAAATAAAACGCTAATTGAATCTGGTCTGAAGTTTGATGAAACCGGCTCAAAGATTACGTTCTTTGCTGGTCGCGCCTCGAAGGCGTCAACGGCAATCACAACAACAAGGGACTCTTTGAATGAGCAAATCGGAGCCATGGATGGCTACATCCAGAAGCTCGAAGCAGAGAGAGGGGAGAATGATGGAACAGTCAAGTCGTTAAAAGAAAAGAGAGAGAGACTAAAAGAGCAAGCCGCCTTGTACTCTATCCTGGCAAGAAGAGTCGATATTAGCAATGCAACGGTTGAAGATGCTACTAAAGCTGATGGCAAATTTGCAGAGCAATTGCAGGCAACGAACAAGTGGCTTGATCAACGCAAAAAGAAGCTAGAGGAGCAGAAGGGGCAACGGGCTATCCAGTTCCAGTCTCAATATATTAAAGGTTTAATAACAGAAGGAGAGCTAAATAGAAGACTCGCAGAAGATGAAGCTTTGGCTACCGCATCAAGACTAAAAGATGAGATGTCTGCATTGAAAGTACTAGAAGACAGAGGCAAGCAAAAACTATCAATTATTGAAAAGAATAAGCTTGAAGAAGAGCTGGAAGGTAAGATAAAAACTATTCAGGAATTAAAGAATAAGCTTGCAGAACAAGGAATTGCACTGAAAGAGGCAAATTTAAAACAATTAGACGAGGAGATCCAAAAAGTCTCTGGCATTGCTGGTATTTACGATACGGTACGCGACCAGTCAGCAAATATTAGTAGTCAGATAGGTTCTACTATTACAAACGCAGTAAGTGCGATACAGGAAGGAATAACAAAATCCGCCGCCCTTGAATTTTCTGTCAGCTTTGATGAAGGAGCCTTGCGTCGCGCAGCCAATGTAAGACAAAGACTCGGCGCATTGGAATTTAGACTTGAAGCAATTAAAATTCAAACAGAAAAAATAATTCAGATCTCTACACTAAGAAGAGTTGCGGCAGAGCAGCGACTTTTGGCTGCGAAGCTAAGGTCAGAAGGTGATGCCCAGGGAGCGTTACTGGCTGAGCAGTCTGCCAACGCTATTGAAAGACAAATTCCGGCATTAAGCGCAGCCTTTGACTTACAGGGTAGGATCGCTGGATTGCAGGAGCGTGGTTATAAGGCTGAGGTTAACAGGAAGAGAGAGCTACTTGGTCTTCCTGCACTTTTCACTAATACGATTGCCCCAACGGTGTCGGAATGGGAGAATGTGGGCAATGCCGTAGAAGGTCTGACAGTTAAATATCAGGAAAGCGCTGGTATTGCTCAGGCTGCCGCGCAAAATGGGGCTGATTACTATGTTGCTGCAACAAGAGTTATCACTGACAGCGCAGATCAAAGAGCGCAAAAGCAGCAACAGGTTAATGACGCTATAATTAAAGCACTTGACAGTTCAGTTTCTAAGATCGAAGAAATTATTAAACGCTTGGATAATTCTGTGATCAAGCCAAGCCTTGATACTTCAGATCTAGAGAAAGGAAAAGAAGAGATTAGCGGCGTTGAAGAGGCAATCACAAAGTCCGGTGATTTCCTCAAGCAATCCTTCGAGCCTCAATTGTTTAAGGATATCAGGGCTGGAATTGAGATCTTCACCGCTCCTGATCCGTGGTCAAAATTTATCAGCAAAGTAAAAGAAGCTGCTAGTGCTCTTGACTTTTTATTCAAGCCAAGAAAGTCACCTACCCTTAATCTTGGTAACCCGAATTCAGCGCCAGCCAGATGGATGGGTGGTCCGGTTGCTTCTGGACAAACTTATACGGTTAACGATGGAGGAGGTAGAGAGGGTTTCCTTGATAAGTTTAGCAATTTTAAGATGTTACCTGCAGGAAGAAATATCAAGTGGACTCCAACCACGAGTGGCACTGTGATTCCATCTCATTTAGTTGATCAGTTCAAGCAAAGCATGGCTTCTGCTCAGATTAATTCAACGAATAAATCGGCTTCTATTAATCCTTCAGTAAACAGAGTAAATGCGAACCTTGATTCTGGCAACCTAGTCAAGCAGATTGGTTCTATGATGACAGGATCTGGTACTAATCAGCGCATCACTAACAATGTAACGATTCAAAGCCAGTCTCCTGTTATGGATGCTTCCAGGATAATGGCAAATGTGAATCGGTTACGCAATAGAAGGAGAGGTCTACTGTGACGTTACCATCAATCTGGTCGAAGCGCCAGATCCCTTATATTCGCGTTTCCTACGGCGGACAGTCTGTAGATTTTTCGCATTTTGCTGACGACCAACTTCCTTTGTCCGTTCTTGGCCAAGCAAGTCTTGAATTCACGCAACTAGGATTGGGTTACGCGACGGGTCCTGCAAGGAAACAAAGAAAGATCTGGTCTGTATCAGCTTATGTGTCTAAACAGGAATGGTTAGCACTTCAATCGCTGTTTAATGCATGGGATGCGGCAAGAGCAACTGGG
>Ga0222712_10002828_pt1 | contig 19478 bp, 17 predicted proteins | sample C33_657DmetaG_FD_165043 | JGI IMG/M metagenome (GOLD analysis project Ga0222712, IMG submission 165043) | Estuarine water microbial communities from San Francisco Bay, California, United States - C33_657D | ecosystem: Environmental > Aquatic > Marine > Unclassified | place: USA: California... | reverse complement strand
TAAATTCTGACCTTTGCTCAACGGGTGAGCAAAAAAAAATATTAATATCATTAATATTGGCATTTATTTTGTTAATGAAATCTAAAAATATAAATTCGATACTTTTATTTGATGAAATTGCATCCCATATTGACGGTAAAAACCTTGAACTTTTTTTCGATGAAATTGCAAAAATCGGGATGCAAACTTGGTATACAGGAAATAACATACAACAGTTCCAAACTATTGAAAATAAAGCATTTTTTGTAAAATTATAGCAATTACCTTGTCCTAATTAGGGATAAAAAATGTTATAAAAGGCTTCAAAAAAAATTCATAAATGCCCGAAAATTTACAGAAAAAACCTCAAAATAATTCATACGAAGCGGACTCAATTAAAGTTTTAAAAGGCTTAGATGCGGTTAGAAAAAGACCGGGAATGTATATCGGTGACACAGATGATGGCACTGGTCTGCATCATATGGTTTTTGAAGTTATTGATAACTCTATAGATGAAGCTTTAGCGGGTCACTGTAACGAAATTTATGTTTCATTAAATAAAGATCAGAGTGTTACTGTTGAAGATAACGGAAGAGGTATACCCGTTGATATGCATAAAGAAGAGGGAATATCTGCAGCAGAAGTAATTATGACCCAGTTACATTCTGGTGGAAAATTTGATCACGATTCATATAAAATTTCAGGCGGATTACACGGAGTAGGAGTTTCCGTGGTGAATGCCTTGTCTGAAAATTTAAAATTAAATATTTTTAGAAAAAATAAAGAATATCTCGCAGAATTTAAAGATGGAGTTACTACAAAACCTTTAAAACAAATTGGTGATGCGAAAAAAGCAAATGGTACCTCAGTAACTTTTTTACCTTCAAAAAAAATATTTACTACCACAGTATTTGATATCAATATTTTAAAAAAAAGAATTAAAGAATTAGCTTACCTTAATAAGAGTATTCAAATTATTCTAGAAGATAAGCGAGAAGAAAAAATAAAAAGATCTGAATATAAGTTTGAGGGTGGTATTGCAGAATTTGTAATTGATTTTGATAAAAATAAAGAAAAGCTTAAATCAGAAACGGGTGAAAATCTTTTTACAAAACCAATATATATTTCAGGAAGTAAGAATGACATTCAATTAGAAGTAGCTCTAGTTTGGAATGCCGGTTATCAAGAACAAATTGTTACTTTTACAAATAACATACCACAAAAAGATGGCGGTACACATTTAGTTGGTTTTAGAAATGCATTAACAAGAACTATAAATAAATATGTTGTCGATAATAGCATTTTAAAGAAAGAAAAAATTTCTGTAACCGGAGATGATGTCAGAGAAGGATTGACCGCAATAATATCAGTAAAAGTTAAGGATCCTAAATTTTCATCTCAAACTAAAGAAAAATTAGTTTCATCGGAAGTCCGTCCAGTAGTAGAGGGAATAGTTAATGAGAAACTCGAAGTCTGGTTTGATCAAAATAACAAGATTACAAAAGCCCTTGTAAATAAAATCTCACAAGCAGCCCTAGCCAGAGAACTTGCTAGAAAAGCGAGAGAGAGTGTTAGAAGAAAAAGCGCATTAGATATTTCTAGTTTGCCAGGTAAATTGGCCGATTGTCAGACAAAGGATAAAGATAAAGCCGAATTATTTATAGTAGAGGGGGATTCAGCGGGTGGATCTGCTAAACAGGCAAGAAATAGGGAATTTCAGGCGGTTTTACCTTTAAGAGGAAAGATTTTAAATACCTATGTTGATTCAAAAAATAACGGGTCAAGCAAGTTAGATCCTGCAGAGGCAAAAAAGGTTTATGCCAAGATGCTTTCTTCAAACGAAATTATAACTTTAATTAACGCTATTGGCACTGGATTTGATGATTTTAGTTTAGAGAAATTAAGATATGGAAAGATTATTATTATGACCGATGCCGATGTCGACGGTTCTCATATAAGAACTTTATTATTAACTTTTTTTAATAATGAACCATTCAACGAACTTATTAAAAATGGAAAAATTTATATAGCGCAACCACCTTTATATAAAATCAAAGTAGGAAAAAAAATCTCTTACATCAAAAACGATGAAGATCTTTTTGATATTACTATTGATACAGCCAAAGATAATATTAAATTTTTCTCAGAAGAAAATGAAAAAGTAACAGAAGAAAATTTTGATGAGATCGTAAAATACTGCAGAAGATTTGATTCAAGAATAAAAAATTTAGGAAAAGATTTTGATAAAGAGTTAGTCGAGGCTCTAACTGTGGTTGGAAGTTTTTATAAAGATAAAAAAGATTTTTTAATTCGAGATGATTCTAATGGTAAGAAAAAAAATGGCGCCATACAGGCTGCAGCAGAATATTTAAATAGATTTGGTAATAATGCGGAAAATAATTTGTGGACAGGTTCGTTTAAAGAAAATTCATTTATTTTAGAAAAAAAATATTATGAAGAAACTATTATTAAAAAATTAAGTTTAGATTTTTTAGACACCAAGCATGTAGAAGAATTAAGTCAATTAGGTGATATGCTGAAAGTTTTTAGAAAAAATTGCCACATGATTAATTCTGCTAATGAAAAAATTGATATTTATTCTCCAATAGATTTTCTAAAGAAAATAATAGAGGAAGGAAAAAAATCTATCTCTATACAGCGATTTAAGGGATTAGGAGAAATGAACCCAGAAGAATTGTGGGAAACAACTCTAAATCCGGAAAACAATACATTGTTAAAAGTAAATTATTCTGGAAATGATGTTGATAATGAAACTACTAATCCAGGTGATCGAGATAGAGAAATTTTCAAAATTTTAATGGGCGAAGACGTTGTTCCAAGAAAAGATTTTATTAATAAAAACGCAATTAATGTAAATAATCTAGATATCTAGTTTAATGAATTTAGCAAAATTACCAGAGCTAAATGATAATCAGATAAAACTTTTAACACTAATCAATATTCGTTGGGTTGCGATTTTTGGTCAGTTTGCAACAATATCAATTGTATTTTTTTACTTTAATTTTACTTTTAATATTGAGTATTGTTATTTATTAGTTTTATTTTCCTCTTTTCTTAATATCGTTCTCCAAATTAGATCAAAAAAAACCGATCTATTATCTAATAAACAAGCCACTTTTAGCATCCTTTATGATTTGTTTCAGTTATTTGGATTATTATTTTTAACTGGTGGGCTAACAAATCCATTTTCAATATTAATTGTTGCTCCAATTACAATTGCTGCAGGATTTTTAAATTTAAGAAGCAGTATTCTGATAGGTTTTTTATCAATTGTATTAATTATTATTTTATCCCTTTTTTATTTTGAATTACCAGGACTTGAAAATAATTATCTTTTTCCAAAATTTTACATTTTAGGATTAGCATTAGCATTATGCACGGCAATAATATTTTTAGCTATTTATTCACAAAGATTAGCCATAGAAAGCGCACAAAGAAATGAAGCATTTAATTTTTTGCAACAAATTTTTTTAAGGGAGCAAGAATTAAAATCTTTAGGAGGTCTTGCAGCAGCAGCAGCACATGAATTAGGAACGCCTTTAAATACCATATCATTAGTGGCTAAAGAGTTAAAAAAAGAAATAGGATCAAATAAAAAGTTTAATCAAGATTTAGATTTGCTTATTTCTCAATCTAAAAGATGTAGTGAAATATTAAAGCAGATATCAAAAAATCCCTATACTGAAAAAGAAGATAAATTTTTTGATAAAGCATCAATTAAAATTATTGTTCATGAGATTGTGGATTCATTTAAAGATCTAAGTAAGAAAAAAATAATTATCAATGAAGAAAACTATAAAAAAGATTATTTAATTACAAAGAAAATTGAAATTATTTATAGTCTTAAGAATATCATTGATAATGCATTAAAGTTTTCATCAAATAAAGTTGAGATTTTTCTATTATCCAATCAAGATGAGTTGAGAATAAAAGTAGAAGATGATGGGGTAGGTTTTTCAAGGCAAATATTAGGATTTTTAGGAGATCCTTATATTAACAAAAGAGATATTGATAATAACAAAGAAGGGTTGGGTCTTGGTATTTTTATAGCAAAAGTTTTTTTAGAAAGATTATCTGCAATTATTAATTTTTATAATTTAGAAGATAGAGGGGCCGCAGTTGAAATATCTTGGCAGAAAAAAGATTTAATTAATTTAAAACTTATATAGCTGGCTCTTGTTGAGTCATGCAATGAATTGCTCCAAATCCCCAAATAAGATCACGGCAGTTAATTGGAACAATTTTTCTATTTTTAAAATGCTTTTCCAAAATTTGAAAAGCTTTATCGTCATTTTTATCTTCAAAGATTGGCAGTAGTACAATTTTATTTGCTATATAAAAATTTAAGTAGCTCGCAGGCACTCTTGTGTCTTCAATAATTAAAGGTGATGGCATCGGTATTTCTACAATTGTATTTTGTTTGCCTAAATGATTTCTAGATTTTTTTAAGATTTTTAAATTTTCATTTAAAGCTGAGTAATTTTCATCACTTTTTTTATATTCCATTGCTGTAAATATTTTATCATCATCAAAAAATCTTGTGATGTCATCGATATGACCATGCGTATCATCACCAATGATACCCTTATTAAGCCATATAAAATTTTTTATGTTTAAACTTTCACTTAAGACTGTTTCTAGTTTTTCTCTACTTAATCCAGGATTTCTTTCTTGAACTTTGCTTAATAAACATTCTTTTGTTGCAATTAAAGTTCCTTTTCCATTTACATCAATTGCCCCACCTTCCAATATAACATCTTTAATTTTATTTTTAATTTTTGCTTTTATGTCTATTAATTCTATATTTTTAATTTTTGCTATTTGCGGCTTAATATTATTGTCAAAATTGTAATCTTTATATTTTGCCCACGCATTGAAATGAAAATTAGTCATAATCTTTTTCTTTAAAAGATCGTTTACTAGAAAAATAGGTCCAGTATCTCTAGTCCAGACTCTATTTGTCTTAATAATATGAAAATTAACTTTATTAAGGTTCGTTTTTTCTTTAATTAAAATTTTCTTAATATTATTTTTAACTGATCTTGATTGAATTAAAATATCAACGTTTTGAACTTTAGATAATGCTGAAGCTATTTTTGCAAAAGTTGATGGAATATTTTCAAATTTATCAGGCCAGTCATTTTTATTATGTGGCCACGCTAACCATGTAGAGCTTTGCTTTTCCCACTCTGCTGGCATTCTATAACCCAGGGATGCCAGATTTTCATTCATCGGAAGGATTTTTTAATAGACCGTGGTATTGATCAATTCTTCTATCTCTTAGGAAAGGCCAATGCTGTCTAACTTTTTCAACTTTGCTTAGATCAATATTGCAGATAATAATTTCTTCCTTGTCGTTGCTAGCTTCTGCAATAATATTTCCATTAGGGTCAAATACGATTGAATTGCCCCAAAATTCGATAGATTTGTCTTTTTTGCCTTCAACACCCACTCTGTTAACAGAAACAACAAATACCCCATTTGCTATGGCGTGTGATCGTTGAATTGTAAGCCATGCATTTAATTGTGATTTACCAAATTCCTTTTTCTCACGTAAATGCCAACCTATTGCTGTTGGATAAAATATAATTTCTGCACCTTTTAGAGCCGTTAAACGTGCAGCTTCTGGAAACCATTGGTCCCAGCATATTAAAGTTCCAATCGTACCGTGCTTAGTGTTGAAACTTTTAAAACCTAAATCACCTGGCGTGAAATAAAACTTTTCATAATATTGAGGATCATCGGGAATATGCATTTTTCTGTAATGACCGAAGATCTTTCCTTTTTCATCAATCACAACACATGAGTTATGATAAAGACCTGAAACTTTCTTTTCAAAAAGTGGAACGATTATTATTACGCTTATTTTCTTTGCTAATTCACACAATGCATCAGTAGTTTTTCCAGGTATTTTTTCTGCTATTGCAAAGTTATCGTGATTTTCTTCTTGGCAAAAATAATGCGTTAGAAATAGTTCAGGCAAACAAACAATTTGTGCACCTTTTTTTTTCGCTAATTTTATTTTTTCAATGGCTTTAGAGAGATTCTTTTTTGGATCAGCGTCCATCTTCATCTGCACCAAAGCTACTTTAGTTAGTGAAGACATTGTTTATTTAAATAATTTAGAAAAACTCCTTTTAGGTCTATTTTTCCAGTAGCCTCTATGAAATGCATCGCTTGCTATTAAAGGTATAACGCTAGTTGCTTCAGCGAAAACCATTTGCTCTCTTGCTGTATCTACTTTTCCCCATGAGCTTGCTTCTTTTAATGTAGAAGAACTGCATGCTCCATCCCTAACGTCAGCAACAGTAATTTGTATAGCGTATTTATGCATATCAACTTCTTTTCCTAAAAGTTCAGCACATATTACTGTGTCCTGAATATAGTTTTTAGGAACGCCACCACCGATCATTAATAAACCCGAAGTTTTTGATTTAATTTTAATTTCAGTAAGTTCTCTAAAATCTCTTACAGAGTCAATTGTTAAATGTTTTTTAGGATTTCTTTCTTGGTGCATTACCAAACCAAATCCTGCACTAGAATCTACAAAAGCTGGACAGAATATTGGCACATCATTTTCATAAGCAAGTTGAATTAAAGACTCTTTCTTCTTTGAATGTTTTGTTAAATATTTTCCCATTTCTTTTATGAATTCACGAGATGTATAAGGTCTGGGTTCTAACTGGTCTGCTATTTCTCCAACTGTTTTATCGCATGCTTGGAGCTGATCTTCATCAATGTAAGTGTCATATATTCTATCGATGTAATGTTCTCTTAATACATTGTCATTTTGAAATTGCGATCCCTGGTAGTGTTTAAAACCTAGGGCTTCAAAGAAATCCATATCAACAATAGATGCTCCGGTTGAAACGATAGCATCAACCATATTGTTTTTAACTAGATCAGCATAAACTTTCATACATCCTGCAGCAGAAGTTGAGCCTGCTAAAGTTAAGAAAATAGTGCAGTTTTTATCGTTCAACATTTCGTTATAGATTTGAGCTGCATTAGCTGTTTCTCTAGATGTAAAAGACATCTTAGCCATAGCATCTATGATGGGTCTCGCATCAAAAGACGTAATATCTATGTGTTCTATAGCTTTACTTAAAAAGCTAGATTTGTTGTGACCTATAGTTGGATTTGAGGATTTGCTCATTAAGCAACAAGATAATTGCTTTTGTATTCCTCATCTTGTTCATTTTGATAAACAGACATTATTGGTTTATCTTCGATTTCGAAAATGTCATCTGAGTAAAAGCCGTTAAATTTAGTTCTAAAAGTTAAACCATAACTTCCTAATTGTCCAATCTCTATATAATCACCTTCTTTTAAATTATTTGGCAACATGTAAGGACCTTTCATAAAATCCATACTATCGCAAGTTGGCCCATAAAAATTGAAAGGAGTTAAACGTCTGCTTAAATCTTTTCCAGTATCAATAACTTTTGTTGGAAAAATAAAATTTGGAAATCCTGCATCAAATAAAGATCCATAAGTTCCATCATTAATATAAAGACTTTGTTTTTTTCTAAGTTCAACTTTAACAATAGTAGAACCGCTTTCTGCAACAATAGCTCTTCCTGGTTCGCAAATTAATTCTGGTTGTTTAGGTAAATTTAATTTGCTTACTGCTTTTTTAATTTCTTCCATATAGTTTTCTAATGGTTGAGGATATAAATCTGGATACTTAGATGGGAATCCTCCGCCTACATTAATGATGTCAGGAGTAATTCCTGATTTTGAAATTATATTTCCAATTTCTTTAATTCCTTTTGAGTAAGATACAGGATGCATACACTGTGAACCAACGTGGAAACTTACTCCAAGTTTTTTAACAAGCGGTCTTACTAATTTTATTAACCCAATTGCTTCAGCAGGAGAAGCCCCAAATTTTTTTGAAAGATCAATTTCAGAATGCTCATTAGAAACAAATATTCTTAAATACAAAGTTAAATCTTTTGCATCTTTAGTTGATTCAAAAATTTTAATTAATTCATCTTTTGTATCAAAAGAAAAATCTCTCACACCATAATTAAAATATGCTTCTTCAATACTCTTTCTATTTTTTACTGTGTGCATGAAATAAAGTTTTGCATCTTTTGCAATCGACTTAACTAATTTAATTTCTTCTAGAGAGGCTACATCAAAATTTGTGATTCCATTTTGATAAATGTGTTTGATAACACTTTTGTGTGGATTTGTTTTTACAGCGTATAGGGGTTTCCCCGGAAAATTATTTACAAAAAAATTACAAGCCAGTTTTATACTTTCTGGTCGAACACAATATACAGGATTTACCGGCTGAAGTTCTCTGACTAAGTCAGAAACAGAATTAAATTTTTTCAATTCTTGTTATGTCCTTTTGTTAAAAAAATTATTATTAATTAACCAATTGAGTCGGGAATTAAAGCTATTTTTAATTTCTGTAAAGTATTTATTTTGGGTAGGAAAAATTTTTTCCACACTGTGACCTTAGCTTGAGATCGGGTTCGGGAAGGACTATATTCAGGTCCCCATGAATAAAATTTTAACCTCAAAAGTGAATCTAGGGCAGTTCGAGAATAAATCTTTGCTCATAGTGGATGATGACGATCCATTCCGAAACAGGCTCTCAAAAGCCATGGAAAATAAAGGTTTTTTTGTTACTTCAGCTTCTAGTGTTGCTGAGGCGAACCAAAAAGTTAAAGCTTCACCACCTACTTTTGCCATTATAGACCTTAGATTGAATGATGGGAGCGGTCTGGATGTTGTTAAAGAGATCCATAAGGTCAAAGCTGACAGTAGAATTATAGTTTTAACCGGCTACGGAAACATTCCTACGGCTGTTGCGGCAGTTAAATCAGGAGCCATAGACTACCTTGCAAAGCCAGCTGACGCTGAGGATTTGGAGGCCGCTTTATTGGCAGATAAAGATAAGAAAGCAACTCCTCCGGAGAATCCAATGTCGGCCGATAGGGTAAAATGGGAACATATTCAGAGAGTATTTGAATTATGCGAACGAAATGTTTCTGAGACGGCTAGAAGGCTTAAGATGCACAGAAGAACCCTCCAAAGAATACTTTCGAAAAGATCCCCAAAATAACTAATTATTTTTACAAGACCTGAAATAAGTATTCTGTATTAATATTCTTTTGTTTGGACCTGTTATTAAGTGATCTATCTTAAATAAATTATTATTTATTACCCTCAAGTATGTTTTGTAGGTATCTTTTTTACAAAAGTACCAAGAAACAAGATTCTCTTTGAAGTTGTTATTAAATTTTTGATAAATTTTATTTTTTTTATCACCTAGTAAAAAGTAAAATTTTATAAAATTCTTATTTTCAACGATATCAAACTTTTGATAGCCAGATATTGCATTCCCATTACTTTTTTTGTGAATTAAGCTTTTTTCTTCGTAATGAAAGTTATTTAATTTTTTAGATTTTAAAGACACGAAACCTTCACCTAAAAAGCCATTTGATATTTTTTTTTTTAAATACCAAGAACCCAAAAGGTTTTTGAACATTTATAATTAGATATTGAGAATTTAAGACTTTATATATTTTTTTAACTTAAAAATATGTGGAATTAACAATGCAAGCAAAGTTATTTTAAATAGTTCAGCAAATATAAAAGGAGCAACGCCTAATTTTATAATAGAATCGTTCCAACCAAATAGTGTACCAAGCCACATAACTCCCAACACATAAGTTGGGATAATCGCGATTATTAATTTTGTAATTCTTGTTAGGATTTTATCTTCATCTTTGATATTTCCAGAAAGATAAACAGTAATAAAATATCCCATTAAGTATCCGCAAGTTGGTCCAAGTATATAACTTAATCCAATTCCTTTTTCAGGTGTGCCAGCAAATACTGGAAGACCAAACAAGCCTTCTAAAAAATAAGTTAATAGTATTAAAAGGCCAACTCTTTTTCCAAAAGCAACGCCGATGGCCATGATTACGAACGTCTGCATAGTCATTGGCACAGGATAAAATGGAACTTTAGTTTTTGCAGATAAAGTAATTATAAAAGTTGCGAAAATAATTGCGGGCAACAACCACATAATTTCTTTTAATAAAAAAAGTTTTTTATTTTGAATTTTGTTATTAAGCATTCTTTTTTGTCAGTTTTAAAAAAACATCTTCTAAGTCAGCATCTTCTGTTAAAATGTCCAAAATTTCAATATTTTTTTCTTTAACTTCAGATATGATTTCTTCAATTTTATTCTCATTTTTATTATAGGTAACGCTAATAAGGTCAGGTTTCGGATAGTTAATTGTGAGACCGGACTTCAGTTTTTCCCCAACATTTTTAGGAACTTTTAATTTAAAAATTATTTTTTTTGTTAATATATTATTTAGTAAATTTTCAGTTTTATCTAATGCTATTAGTTCGCCATTATTAATAATTGCAATACGGTCACATAATTGTTGAGCTTCTTGCAGATAGTGTGTTGTTAAAATAATAGTTACACCTTGTTTGTTAAGCTGTTGAATATTTTCTAAAAGTTGTTGTCTAAGATCTACATCAACGCCAGCTGTAGGCTCATCCAGAATTAAAATAGGAGGGCGGTGAACAAGTGCTTTTGCAACTAATAATCTTCTCTTCATTCCTCCAGATAAACTTCGAGCATAAGAATCTGCTTTGTCTTTAAGCATAGTGATCTCTAAAATTTTATCTGTGATTCTTTCGCTTTCTCTTATTCCATACATCCCAGCTTGGATTTCGAGTAATTTTCTTGGAGAAAAAAACGGATCAAGATTTGTTTCTTGAGGGACTATTCCAATAGAACTTCTTACTTCTCTAGGATTTTTATCTAGATCAAAATTCCACACCTTTACTGAACCAGAGGATTTTATAACTGTTCCCGCAAGAATATTTATAAATGTAGATTTGCCTGCACCATTTGGACCCAATAAACCAAATATTTCTCCTTTATTAACATTTAAACTAATATTTTTTAAAGCATGGATTGTATTTTGTTTTGTCTTAAATTCTTTTGAAAGATTAGTAATTTCTAGTGCTAAAAAATTTTCCATTAATATTATGTAATATAATTTTTGTATTTATAAGATAATATTTATTTAATGACCAATTCTAAAAAAACAGACCTTCTTTATCTAATTGATGGCTCTGGTTATATTTTTAGAGCCTTTTATGCTCTCCCACCACTTACAAGAAAAAGCGACGGAATGCCAGTGGGAGCTGTCAGTGGATTTTGCAATATGCTTTACAAATTTTTAGAAGACGCAAAATCAAAAAATGGTCATGAAAAACCAACTCACATAGCTGTTATATTTGATAGTGCTAGAAAGAATTTTAGAAATAATATTTATCCAGAATACAAAGCAAATAGATCCGAAACTCCAGAGGATTTAATACCTCAATTTAGTTTTATACGTGAGGCTGTAAAAGCTTTTAATTTACCAAGTATAGAGATGGAAAATTATGAAGCTGATGATTTGATAGCTACATATAAAAAAGAAGCATGAAAAAAAAATATAAGAGTTAAGATTATTTCATCCGATAAAGATTTAATGCAATTAATTGATGATCAAACAACACTTTTTGATTCAATGAAAAATAAAGATATTGGCATTGAAGAGGTTAAGGAAAAATTTGGCGTCACCCCAGACAAAGTTATCGAAGTACAAGCGCTGGCGGGGGACAGTTCAGATAATATACCTGGCGTTCCAAGCATAGGAGTCAAAACTGCAGCAGAGTTAATTAATGAATTTGGTTCAGTAGAAAACTTATTAAAAAATGTAGATAAAATTAAACAGCCAAAACGAAGACAGACAATTTCTAATAATAAAGAGAATGCTCTCATTAGTAAAAAATTAGTAACTTTAAAAGATGATGTTCCTACAGTTGAAAAAATTGAAGATTTTATAGTTAAGGATCTAGATAAAGGAAAAATTATTTCATTTTTAAAAAAAATGGAATTCACAAGACTTTTGGAAAGAATCGAAAAGGCTTATGGAGGGCAAACGAATAAAGAAGACACTGTTCTAGAAGAAAAAAAAGATAGCATTTCGACAAGCGCCAATGTTTCTAGAGAAAATTATAAAACAGTATTTAAATTATCCCAGCTAGAAAAAATTTTAGAAGAAGCTGAAAAAAAAGGATCAGTTGTTGTGGACGTTGAGACAAATTCTTTAAATATTAGACAGGCTGATTTAGTGGGCATTTCTTTATGCGTAAAAGAGGGCGATGCTTACTACGTGCCTTTAAATCATTCTAATAAAGAGGATAAACAGATTAAATCTCAGTTAGATACCGATGCTGTTATTAAAAAGATCAAACCTTTTCTTGAAGACAAAAGTATAAAAATAATTGGACATAATATTAAGTATGATTTTCGAATATTAAAAAAATATGGGATTCATCTAAATTCAATAGAAGACACCATGTTAATGTCTTACGTTCTCGATGCTGGAATAAATCGTCATGGAATGGATTTGCTTTCTGAGATTCATCTAAATCATAAAACCATTTCATTTAAAGATGTTGCTGGCATTGGAAAGTCACAAGTTACTTTTGATAAGGTTTATATTGATAAGGCAACGGAATATGCAGCTGAAGATGCTGATGTTACTTTAAGATTATACAATTTTTTTAATAATAGAATTTTTAAAGAAGAGGTACTGAAAGTTTATGAAGAACTTGAAAAGCCAATGGTTCAAGTTTTGTCACAGATGGAGGAAAATGGGATCAAAATTGATGAAAAAATTCTAAAAAATTTATCATTAAAATTTGAAAAAGATTTAAAAGTTCTAGAAAAGAAAATTTATGAACTTGCGGGCGAAGAGTTTAATATTGCATCAACAAAACAACTTGGAGATATTCTTTATAAAAAGCTAAAAATTGTTGGAACTAAGAAAACAAAAAAAGGCAATTACGCAACAAATGTTAATATTTTAGAGGACCTAGCTTTCCAAGGACATGATTTGCCTAAACTTATCTTAGATTGGAGACAAAAATCTAAATTAAAGAATACCTATACTGATAGTTTGCAAGAATTTATTGACCCAAAAACTAAAAGAATTCATACATCCTTTTTGCTTGCAGCAACCAACACAGGCAGACTTGCATCTAGCGATCCTAATATCCAAAACATCCCAATTAAGTCTGCGGAAGGAAAAGAGATACGATCCGCATTTATAGCTGAGAAAGGTAATTTTTTAATTTCCGCAGATTATAGTCAAATTGAAATGAGAATACTTGCGCACATGGCTGATGTTAAGGAACTCAAGAAAGGTTTTTTAAATTCTGAAGATATTCATAATATAACCGCAGCTCAAATCTTTGAAGTGAAGCAAACAGAGATTAGTGAAGAAATGAGGAGAAAAGCAAAAGCAATAAATTTTGGAATTATTTATGGAATTTCATCATACGGTCTTGCTAAACAAATCTCAGTTTCTAATACTGAGGCAGAATCTTTTTTAAAATCTTATTTTAAGAAATTTCCAGAAATAAAAGATTATATGAACGAAACGTTAAAAAGTTGTAGAAAATTTGGTTATGTAAAAACAATATTTGGAAGAAAATGTAACTTCCCAAATATCAACGACAAAAATCATACTTTAAGAACTTTTCAAGAAAGAGCGTCTATTAATGCTCCAATTCAAGGAACTGCAGCCGATCTTTTAAGGCTTGCAATGATAAAAATCGATCAAAAAATTCAAGATCAAAATTTAAAATGCAAAATGCTTTTGCAGATTCATGATGAGTTAGTATTCGAATCTTCTGCTGATAATATTAAAAAATCAAAAACTGATATTGTCGAAATAATGTCAAAAGCGTCAGAACCAGACTATAAATTTTCCATTCCTTTAAGCGTAGATATTAAAGAAGGATTAAACTGGACTACTGCGCATTAAAACTTTTGATTATACAAATATTATTATAAAATAATTTATATGAATAAAACAATCGCCCTGGTCGATGATGATAGAAATATCCTAACAAGCGTTTCAATGGCGCTTGAGAACGAGGGCTTTAAAGTTCAAACATATCTTGATGGTGAAAGCGCATACATTGGAATGACGCGTAATCCTCCTGATCTTGCAGTTATAGATCTAAAAATGCCCAAAATGAACGGCGAAGAATTATTAGAAAAATTAAGAAAAAAATCTTCTATACCTGTAATTTTATTAACCTCTAAAGATGATGAAGTAGATGAATTATTAGGATTAAAATTAGGCGCCGATGATTATGTTAAAAAGTCTGGGGGTTTTTCTATTAAAGTATTAATAGAGAGAATTCGTGTTCAATTTAGAAAGTTAGAACCTAAGACGGCTTCTCAACCAAAGAATATTTTAACTGTTGGAAGATTAACTTTAGACTCTGAACAATTAGAATGTGAGTGGGGAGGAAAAACTTTGCCTGATAAATTAACCACAACTGAATTTAAGATTATTTATGAATTAGCAAAAAGGCCAGGAGTTGTTAAAGAAAGAGCCTATTTAATGAATATTGCCTATAAGCAAGATAATGACATTGAAGACAGGACTATAGACAGTCATGTTAAACGAATAAGAAAAAAATTTAAAAAGATTGATCCAAAATTTTCAGCAATCGAAACAAGATATGGAAGTGGTTATCGCTGGAATGTTAGTTAAATAGAATGAAATTCTCTGTTAATCTAAAATCTTTATTAGCAAGATTTTTATTTATAAATTTATTTTTCTTTTCAATTTTAACTCTAGCAACTTTTTCTTATCTTCAGTCGATCGAACCTGAACTTGTTGGCAATAAAAAGAAAGAACATTCTAAGCTTATTAAGAATATCGCTTTAAACATGGAGTTGCAGCGTATTCCTTATAAGAGAGATGATCTTAAAAGTTTTTTAACAAATTATAAATATTTATTACCCAGCATTAATCAAATTAGAATTTATAATTTAAAAAAAGAAATCATAGTAGATGCTCATTCTTTAGATATAAATGCCAAACCATTTTATAAAGTACCAGACGTTCAAGAGAGAAAATTATCAACAGACAACATACCAGACACGCCCGATCTAACTACTAGACAAGAAGAAAGATTACTTAACAAAATTATTAATGATAATTTAAATATATTGGGTTCTGATAAGGTCTTAACTTTTTCAAGAAAGATTAAAAATAATTTTATTGTTGTTAGCTTATCTTCTTTAAATTTAAATAATGAAAATAAAGGCTTTATTGTTATTGCGGAAGAGTCGAATGATATTGAAAATGCTGTTGTTGAAAGAAAAAACTTTGTTATTAGAACTGCATTAAGTGTTGCTGCAATTATATTAATTTTTTCAATATTTCTAAATGCAAATATTATTAAACCAATTAGAATTTTAGGACGTTACGCATCTTCAGCAAGTTCCGACCATCCTGATAATAAAATTATTAACAGAATTAATCTAAGACCAGATGAAATTGGTAATTTATCAAGATCACTTTCAGGCATGACAGATAATTTGTATAAACGAATTGAATTTGCAGAAAGATTTGCATCTGATCTCACTCACGAGATTAGAAATCCATTAGCATCTTTGAAGGCGGCCTCAGAATTATTACCCAATGCAAAAGATGCAGAAAAGAAGAATAGATTACTAGGAATTTTAAATGATGACGTTGTAAGGATTGAAAGATTAATAACAGACTATTCTAATATGCTTAAAGGAGAAGCATTAGAAGCCAAATTACAATTAACCAGATTTGATTTAATTAAACTTATAAAAAAAGTTGCAGACGAATATCAGCAGGTCATTGATAATACTAAAAAAAATATTTCAATAGAAATTAATAATTTAATTAATAAAAAAACTTTTGTTATTGGTTTTGAAAGTAGAATTGAACAAGTTATTTCTAATATATTAGAAAATTCTATTTCATTTAGCCCAGAAAAAAGCACTTTAAGAATAAAAATTGAAAGAATTAATAATAATGTAAAAATAATTATTACGGATGAAGGCCCAGGATTTAACGAAAGTAATATCGGAAAAGTTTTTGAAAGATTTTATAGTAATAGACCAAAGGAAATGTTTGGTCTGCACTCTGGATTAGGATTAAATATAGTTAAAAATATAGTTGAATCTCACAAAGGTCATATTAAAGCGTATAATTTAAAAGAAGAAGGAACAAGAGGCGCCGTAGTCGAGATTGATCTGCCAATAGCAGATTAAAGTTCATAAATAAAATTGATATACTTAAGTTTTATTGTTAATTAACTTTTAAAATGACCCAAGATTTTAAAGTAAAAGATTTAAAACTAGCAGAATTTGGTAACAAAGAAATTTCTCTAGCTGAAACTGAAATGCCAGGCTTAATGGCAATTAGAAGCGAATACCAATCTAGCAAACCTTTAAAAGGTGCGAGAATAATTGGATGTCTTCATATGACAATTCAAACTGCAGTTCTAATAGAAACATTGGTAGCTCTTGGGGCTGAAGTTAGATGGTCATCTTGCAATATATTTTCAACACAAGATCATGCGGCTGCTGCAATTGCTGCAAAAGGAATACCAGTATTTGCATGGAAGGGTGAAACAGAAGAAGAGTATTGGTGGTGCATTGAACAAACTATTAATGGAAAGAAAGATTGGAAACCAAATCTTATATTGGATGATGGTGGAGATCTAACAATGTTATTGCACGATAAGTACAAAGATTTATTAAAAAATATTAAGGGAGTTTCTGAAGAGACTACTACAGGAGTTAAAGCTTTAAATAAATTAGAGAAAGAGAATAAATTATTAATCCCAGCAATTAACGTAAATGATTCAGTAACAAAATCTAAATTTGATAATTTATATGGCTGCAGAGAAAGTTTAGTAGATTCAATTAGAAGAGCAACAGATGTCATGATGTCAGGAAAAGTTGCTATAGTTGCTGGATTTGGAGATGTTGGAAAAGGTAGCGCGGCATCACTTAGACAAAGTGGAGCAAGAGTTTTGGTTACTGAAACAGATCCAATTTGTGCATTACAAGCGGCAATGGAAGGTTATCAGGTTGTGCTAATGGATGAGGCCATATCGTCAGCTGACATTGTTGTTACAGCAACAGGAAATAAAGACATCGTTACTATCGAACACATGAGAAAAATGAAAGACAGATCAATTCTTTGTAACATTGGACATTTTGATAATGAAATTCAGGTGAGCGCATTAAAAAATTACAAATGGAATGAAGTAAAACCACAAGTCCATGAAATTGAATTTCCAGATAAAAAAAGAATTATTTTGTTAGCAGAAGGCAGATTAGTGAATCTTGGTTGTGCAACAGGTCATCCTAGTTTTGTTATGAGTGCTTCTTTTACAAACCAAGTTATTGCGCAAATAGAATTATGGAATAGCAATGGAAAATATCAAAACAAAGTATATGTTTTACCAAAACATCTAGATGAAAAAGTTGCGATGTTGCATCTTGCAAAAGTAGGCGCAAAACTTACTAAATTAAGCAAAGAACAAGCTGATTATATTAGTGTTTCTGAAAAAGGACCTTTTAAACCAGACACATATCGTTATTAATTTCAATTGAATGGAATTAAAATCTTTAGATTCCACAAAAAAAGTTGCCGAAGCTGTCGCAATTAATTTAAAACCAAACGATTTTATATTACTCAGTGGAAACTTAGGCGCAGGCAAGACAACATTTACTAGATTTTTAATACATTATTTACAGCAAAAATATCAACATCCTTTAGAGGAAATAGTAAGTCCTACTTTTAATATAGTTCAATATTATGATTTAGGAAAAGATTTAAAAGTTGCCCACTATGATTTTTATAGACTAAAAAAAGAAAAAGAAATTTTTAACATAGGATTATTTGACACAGCAAAAAATTTTATAAATATTATTGAGTGGCCAGAAATTGCAATGAATACTTTTAATGATTTTTTACAAATTAAATTTACTTATGATCCTAATAAAGATTCTAGATCTTTAGAGTTCAATGGAAAAGGAAAGTGGTTAGGATTTAGTATTAATGGCTAATAAAAATAGATTAAAAATAATAAGAATTTTTCTTAAAAAAAATTATATAGAAATTTATAAAATAAAAGAAATAAAAGGTGACGCTTCTTTTAGAAAATATTTTAGAATTTATCATAAAAATAAATCTTATATTCTGGCTTCTGCAGAACAGGATAAGAAGTCTAATATTTTAAATTATGTTTTAATTAATAAGTTTTTAAGCAAACAAGGTATTAATGCACCGAAAGTAATAGATTACGATTATAAAGATGGATTAGCTTTATTACAGGATTTTGGTGACAAAACTTATCTTCAGTTAATTAAAAGATCTAAAAATAAGTTTTATGTTTATCAATCACTAATCAAATATTTAATTAAATTACAAAAAATAAATTTTAGAACTAATATATTTAGATTTAAAAAATATAATTTTAGAATCTTAAAAAAAGAGATAGATTTATTTTTTATTTGGTACTTGCCTCACATACTGAAAATAAAAAATAACTCCCAAATTAAAAAGTTAAGGCAATTATTATTATCAATTTTAAAGAATAATTTTATTTATAATAATTATTTTGTTCATCGAGACTTTCATGTCTCAAACATGATGAAATATAGAGATGGATCAAAAAATAAAATTGGAATTATTGATACCCAGGATGCCTTGATTGGTTCAAGAGCTTACGACATACTTTCCTTAATAGACGATGTTAGGATTAAAACTAGTTCTGACTTGAAGCAGAAGTTATTAAATTATTATTTATTATTAGCAAAGAAAGAAAAGAATTTTAATATTAAACAATTTAAGAAAGAATTCTCTATCCTTTCAGTGCAAAGAGCTATGAAAATTATTGGAATATTTTCAAGGCTTTTTAAACGAGACAAGAAAAATAGATATTTAAAATTAATTCCTTACACTTGGACAATACTTAATAAAAGGTTAGAAGATCCAATATTTAAAGAGGTAAGAGTTATCATTAATCAGCAAATTAAATTAAGATCTAAGAATGTTAATTGATAAAAAGTTTTTTGAAGATTCAGAAGCCTGGCCCTTTGCCGAATCTAGAGAGATATTAAAAAAAAGATTAAAAATAATAGAGAAAAAGGGTTACGTTTTATTTCAAACTGGTTACGGACCGAGCGGACTTCCTCATATTGGAACTTTTGGAGAGGTTTGCAGAACCACTATGGTCATGAATGCTTTCCAAAGATTATCTAATATACCAGTTAAATTATTTACATTTTCAGATGATATGGATGGACTTAGAAAAGTTCCAGATAACATTCCAAATAAATCAATCTTAGAAGATAACTTAAATAAGCCGTTAACAGCAATCCCTGATCCATTTAAAAAATTTAAGAGTTTTGGAGAGCATAATAACAATATGTTAAAAAAATTTTTAGATGATTTTAATTTTAAATATGAATTTAAAAGTTCAACTGAACTTTATACCAAAGGTGAATTCGATGATGCTCTAACTGCAGTTTTGAAAAACTATGATAAAATTATGGAAGTTGTTTTGCCAACTCTTGGTCC
>Ga0222712_10002827_pt1 | contig 19479 bp, 11 predicted proteins | sample C33_657DmetaG_FD_165043 | JGI IMG/M metagenome (GOLD analysis project Ga0222712, IMG submission 165043) | Estuarine water microbial communities from San Francisco Bay, California, United States - C33_657D | ecosystem: Environmental > Aquatic > Marine > Unclassified | place: USA: California... | reverse complement strand
CGTGCACTTCAATGCCAGCTTCATCAAAATAAGGTTGCACCAGTGATGCTAAATAAGCATTATCAGCGTTTTTGATCCATTCGGCATTAAACCATTTTGCTTTTTCGTAATCAAATTTAGCACCGCCTTTATGTACGCGCTCCATCGAAAATTTTTCAATCAAATCAGCTATACTAAATATCTCTTGGTCGGTACCATCGTTCCAGCCAAGCACTGCTAGTAAGTTGACAAATGCTTCTGGTAAAAATCCATGCTCTTTAAATCCAGTGTTTTTTTCATTTGTTTTTGGATCGGTCCAGTCCATGGCAAATACAGGAAATCCTAAACGGTCTCCATCTCTTTTACTTAGTTTTCCATGACCATCAGGCTTTAAAATAAGGGGCAAATGTGCCCACTGTGGCATGTCATTTATCCAGCCTAAATATTTCCATAATAAAATATGCACCGGTGCAGATGGAAGCCATTCTTCACCTCTAAATGCATGGCTAATTTTCATGAGATAATCATCTACTACCACCGCTAAGTGATAGGTAGGCATGCCATCGGCTTTTAATAATACTTTATCATCTACTTGTGAAGTGTTAAAAGATACTTCACCTCTAATCATATCTGTAAAAGTTACATCTTCATTATCTGGCATTTTAATACGCACCACATGTGGCGTATTGGCTGCAAGTAATGCTTCTACTTCTTCCTTACTAAGCGTTAATGAGTTGCGCATTTTAGCACGAATAACCTGATTGTATTGAGGCGAAGGATTTTCGGGCGTTTTAAAATCAGTACGCATGGCTTCTATCTCGGCGGGCGTGTCAAATGCATAGTAAGCATAGCCAGCATCAATTAACTGAGTAGCATACTGTTTGTACATGGCTTTGCGCTCACTTTGTCTGTAAGGGGCGTATGGGCCACCAGCCACGGGGCTTTCGTCTGGGGTAAGTCCACACCAGTTAAGCGTTTGTAAAATATATTCCTCGGCACCGGGTACAAATCTAGATTGGTCGGTGTCTTCTATACGTAATATAAAGTCGCCACCATGCTTTTTAGCAAACAGGTAATTGAATAAAACGGTTCTTACTCCACCAAGGTGTAAGCCTCCAGTTGGGGAGGGCGCAAATCGGACACGTACTCTTTTGTTCATGGCGCAAAGATAAGATTTATATTTGCCACATGTACCTCGTAAAAACACCTTGGTGGCTAAGGGCAATCTACCCTTCACTTGTTTGGCGGATGCCCTCCAAGTCCAAAGTGTTGTACCTGACATTTGACGACGGTCCGCACCCCACTATTACCCCTTTTGTGCTGGATACCTTAAGGGCGTATCAGGCCAAAGCCACCTTTTTTTGTATTGGGAAAAATGTAGAAGCCTTTCCCGGTATTTATGCGCAAATTATGTTTGAAGGGCATGCGGTGGGCAATCATACCCAGCACCATGTAAATGGTTGGGAGGTGTCAGATCAAGAATATTTAGATGATATTACGACTGCCGCAAAACATATAAAGTCTAATTTATTTAGACCGCCTTATGGCCGAATTAAAAAAAGTCAAATCAAAAAAATAAAACAGCATTTTCCGGATATGCGCATTGTGATGTGGGATGTGCTCAGTGCCGATTTTGATACCCGCTTAAACGCAGATGCTTGCCTTGGATACACAGTGTATCATAGTAAAAGCGGTTCTATAGTTTTATTTCATGATAGTGAAAAAGCTTTTCCCCGATTACAAACAGCGCTACCTAAAATGCTAGCACATTTTGCTAGTGAGGGTTATACATTTGAAGCGATAAAATTTAATGCATAAAAGATATTTGTACAATGGCGCCTATATTAATTGATACGCATACGCATTTATATTCTGACGAATTTACTAGCGATATCGACGCTGTTATTGAACGTGCAAAGCATGATCATGTTCAAAAATTTTATTTGCCCGCAATAGATAGCAACTCTTTAGATGCCATGCTAGGGTTAGAAAAAAAATATCCAGGTGTTTGTATAGCAATGATGGGGTTACATCCATGCTATGTAAAAGAAAATGTAGCTGACGAATTGGCCATTGTAGAAAAATGGATTAACGAAAGAGATTTTGTAGCGATTGGAGAAATTGGACTTGATTTTTACTGGGATAAAACTTTTGAAAACCAACAGCGTAAAGCATTTGAAACGCAAATGGAATGGGCGCTTGCAAAAAATTGGCCCATTGTTATACATACGCGTAATGCCATGCAAGAAACCATAGAAATGGTAAAGCCTTTTGCAAAAAAAGGACTTCGTGGAATTTTTCATTGCTTTAGTGGATCATCAGAATCTGCTAAACAAATTATAGATCTTGGTTTTTATTTAGGCATAGGAGGCGTGATTACGTATAAAAATGCGGGGCTACCGGAAGCGCTTGCAAATGTCCCTTTATCTCATTTGGTACTTGAAACCGATGCGCCTTATTTAACGCCCGTGCCATTTAGGGGTAAACGCAATGAATCTGGGTATTTACTCTATATCGCCGAAAAATTGGCAGAAGTAAAGCAAACAACCCTGCAAGAGGTTGCTGCTATTACAACGGCCAATGCACAAAAAATATTCGGTTCCTGAGCGCCGAACCTTTATTTTTGCCCTCCCAATAAAAACGGGGTTCATTAAAATATACAGAGAGGTGTCCGAGTGGTTGAAGGAGCACGCCTGGAAAGTGTGTATACGGCAACGTATCGAGGGTTCGAATCCCTTCCTCTCTGCGAAGTCTTTTATACTTTAAGGCAGCGTCAAGAGCTTGCTCTTGTAAGCTGACGAAAAGTATAAAAGAAAAACAAAAGTTTCACTTTTGTTTCAAAGACTTTGGTCAAAGAGACTTTGTGGGATGACAATGCGCAGCATTGGCAATCCAAAGAGAACTTCTGGGATGACAATGCGCAGCATTTGCAATCCAAAATAAATAGGGGTCACAACTCTACAAATGCACCCTAACCATCAATTACAAGTAGCGTTTGATTTCCGGTAAGTCCTCTTATAAAAGCAGAACCGCCGCCATGATTGGTTTTTTGTAAAAAAATACCACTCACCCCCATAAGTGCTTCAGGTGTTGTTCTTGCGCCGTTTTGCTGTATTTGTTTTGCTGATAAGGAGCTAACAATAAATGGGTTTGCTAATTCAGCAATCTTAATATTTCTACTCTCAACAATGATGGAGTCCAAAGTAATGAAGGACGAATCAATACTTTGCGCATAGATGTTGCTGCTAATTAATAAGCATAATAAAAATAAATACCTAATCATGTGTTGCTACCAAAATTACTAAGAATGAAGTAGTTATTTAAACATTCTTTACCTTAGGGCTCCAATCCTAGTTATATGCGCTTATTCATTGCGGTTCTTAGTTTTTTATTCCTGCAAGCCAATCCTTCAAATGCTGCTGTATCGAGCTTAATAGCTGAAAACGACAGTATAGTGCATCCCAAATCTAAAACACCATTTTTTAAAAATGATAGTGTATTAAATGTCAAGCGTTTTGCATTTGTAAACGGCACTGCATTGTTAGCACTTGTAGGAAGCTACCATTATATCAATAACGCATGGTGGGCCGATTCAAAAAAATCATTTCATTTTGATGGAGGTGGCGGCAATATTGCGCAAGCATTTGATTTTGGAAGAGACGCTGTTTACGCAAAAGGCTTAGATAAAGTAGGGCATTTTTTTGGTGCCCGAATTACCAGCGACATTTTTGCAAGAGGTATTCGATGGTCTGGTAAAACAGAACAACAATCACTATTATGGGGCGGACTTTTGGGCACTGCTGTGCAAGGTTTTATAGAAATTAAAGATGGATATTCTCCTAACTGGGGCTTTAGTGTATATGATTGGATGAGTGGTTCTTTAGGCAGTTTTTATCCTTACTTCCAGTCCAAGAGTAAATTTTTAAGTGCGGTAGATATTAAATATAGTTATTACCGCAAGCACAATTACTATTACGATCACGTAAAGCGGGTTAGTAATTTTCAGGACGATTATATGAACTCTACTTTTTGGCTTACGTATAATCCTAAAAGATATAAGCCTTCCAGTAAATGGCCTAAATGGTTGGGCATTTCTGTGGGTGTTGGGGTAGATGAAACTTTAAATGATTATTATATTGGTGCACCCAATGGCTACGCCGACTTAGGTAAGGGCGGGTACGAATTTTATATAGCCCCTGATATTGATTTTAAAGGGTTGCTTCCTAAAAAGCCTTTCTGGCAAACACTTGCGCACGTGCTCAACTATATTAAAGTGCCTACGCCTGCCCTAAGGTTAAGTAGGAATTCGAAGTTCATGCCAATACATTTTTAATGGAAGGTTATTCGTAGTCAGAAGGGTTTTTGCCAAAATGTTTTTTAAACTCTTTGCTAAAATATTTCCTGTCGGCAAAGCCTACCATATAAGCTACTTCAGAAACATTGTGCATTTTACTACTTAACAGTTCGCTAGCTTTTTTCATGCGTAACGACTTAATAAATTCATTAACGGATAAGCCTGTGAGTGCATGTACCTTTCTATATAAAACAGGTTGGCTAACAGCCATCTTTTTAGCGAGTGCTGCCACAGAAAATTCGGTATTCTCTAATTCAAGTTGTATTTGGTCTACCATTTTTTGTAAAAATGGATCTGATTCAACCGCAGCGGTGTTTTTGTTGTTTGTTGTATCAACTTGTAAATAATGGGTTCTATATATTTCTTGTAGTAAGGAACGGTTGTGTAATAAATTATTGATTTGAGTCAATAGCAGTCTTAAGTCAAATGGCTTTGTAATATATGCGTCGGCCTTGTATTCTAGGCCCTTAATTTGATCATCAAGGGTTGCTTTTGCAGTAAGTAGTACAATAGGAATGTGTGATGTGTTTTTACCTTTTTTAATGGATGCGCAAAGGTCAAGTCCATCCATTACCGGCATCATAATATCAGAAATAATTAGGTCTGGAATCGATTCGATTGCTATGTCTAGTCCTTCTTTTCCGTCGCTCGCTTCTATAATAGTGTAATTGCTTTTTAAAGCATCAACCATAAAGTTTCGGAGGTCATTGTTATCTTCTATAACCAATACAACAGGATTTTCTTTAGGAGGCGCTGCGCTTACATTTTGGTTTGATTGTGCAGGAAGTTTAATGGTAAACACCGTAAAGCCGCCATGTCCTGCTTTTCTAACCTTGCTTGAAACCTCTATAGTACCGCCATGTAATTCAACAATACTTTTAGATAAAGCAAGTCCAATACCGTATCCAGTATTTTTTGATCTTTCATCATTAACTTGAAAAAAGTTATTAAAAAGATTGCTAAAATATTTTGGATCTATGCCAATACCATTGTCCCACACTCTAATGATAGCATCGTTTTCCTTTAGTTTTAATTCTATGCCAACTGTATTTCCTTGATCTGTAAATTTAATAGCGTTACTCAATAAATTATTGATCACTTTTGAAATCTGTAAGCTATCTACTTTTACTTGAAGGTCTAAATCTTTGATATTGTTTTGTAATTGTATTCCTTTTTCTGTAGCAATGGATTGGTACTGTTCTGCAATATCTGAAATAAACGCACCCAATTGAATAGGTGCTAATTGTAAGCTCATGGTACCAGTTTCTGCTTTTCTAAAATCAAGCATTTCATTTACTAGGTCCGTTAATTTTTGGGTATGTTTTTGCACATTGGATAGTTGTGCTTTACGCATCCCTTCTGGTAGTTCATTTTGTGTTATTGCTTTTAAAGGAGTTGCAATCAACGTTAATTGTGTTCTTATTTCATGAGAAATATTGGTAAAAAAATCAATTTTATATTGTTGTAATAATTGTTGTTGTCTATATTTTTCTCGCAACCAAAAATAGCGGATTACAAAAAGGATTGCCGATCCGCTTAGCAAGAAGTAGATAATATATGCCCACCAGGTATCCCAAAACGGAGGGCTTACTACAATGGAAATAGTACTGTATTTTTCATTCCAAATGCCATCATTATTGGCTGCTTTCACAAACAAATTATAGGTTCCTGCAGGCAAATTGGTATACGTTACAGAGCCAGTGTTGGTAAATTTCCAATCAGACTCAAAGCCATCTAACTTATACAGGTATTGGTTTTTGTTGGGCTTAATGAAATTTAATAAACTAAACTCTATGGTAAAAACATTGTCATCGTGCGATAAATTAATTTGATTTACTTCACTGATATTGCCTTTTATAATATCTGGGTGTGTAGTAGGATTTATTTGTTCGCCACCCACTTTTAAGGAGATAAATGCGATATTATTTTTTTCATCGTTTTTTTCTATTGTTTTTGGATCAAATTGGATGAGCCCATTAAGGCTACCAACGTAAAGTTTACCCTCTTTATTTCTAAAAAATGAGTTGCTAGTAAAATCATTTCCAGGTAAGCCATCATAAACGTTAAAAGCAATAAACGAATTTGTTTGTTGGTCATATTTGCAAAGGCCATTATCTGTAGTGATCCACATATTGCCTTCCAAATCTTCTATCATCCCTTTAATGTTATTACTAGGAAGGCCGCTTTTAACCGAATGATGTACTAAATTATTATTCCCAGGTTGTAAAGTATAAATACCCTGCGTGGCTGTTCCAATCCATATTTTTTTTCTTGAATCTTCGTATAACGTTCTTACTGGTTCCCCCTCTGGAATGCGGGCACCATCTTTAAATGTATAGGTATAAGGCTTAAAATGGGTGTCTCCTATTTTTTTATAAAGGAGTCCAATTTCTGATGCTACCCATATATTACCTGTTCGGTCTATGAGTAGTGACCTTAAAAATTTTGATGGTAAATTTCTTTCGCCACTGGAATCTGGGTGGTATGAAATTATGTTCTTCGTTTTTTTATCTAAACAACTAAGTCCATTGTTTTCTGTGGCAAGCCATAGTTTTCCAGATGCGTCCTCGGCAATTGACATTATGTCGTTGCTGTTAATAGAAGCACTGTTATTATTGTTTTTTTTGAATCTTGTAAAGCCTGTCCTGTTTTGATTGAGTAAGTTTAATCCTCCTCCATGTGTGCCCACCCAAATATTGTCATCACTATCTTTAAAAATACATTTAACCAAATTAGAGCCCAACGAATTTGGGTCTGAAACACTGTATCTGTAATGCTGATAGCTTCCAGTTGTATTGTTTTTAAAACTTATTCCTCCTGCATCAGTTCCTATCCATAATCCTTTGCCATTTTCGTTATATATAGAACTTACAACGTTGCTACCTAGGCCTTCTGGCTTACCAGTGGCCTGCACCACTGTAAAAGGTGTATTTTTTGCGTAAGAGACATTGACTCCTCCATAATAAGTGCCCACCCATAAGTTGCCGGATTGGTCTGTAAAAATGTCGTATATCGAATTTTGTGAAAGACTATATTTTGCTGCTGGATCGTGTTGATGTGTTATTATTTGACCAGTTAAAATATTCATTTCACAGAGTCCTTGTTGTGTCCCAATCCATATTTTACCTTTTTGATCGGCATGAATTTTTCTAACATAATCATGAGGTAATTTAGATGCTGCCATTGAGGCATTTGCAATAAGTTCAAATTTTTGGCCACCTTCGGAACACTTTAAAACACCACTCCCTATGGTGCCAAGCCAAATCGTATGATTTTCATCTTCTGCAAGACTTGTTGGAATCAAATCTTCAGCAGATTTGCCAGGAGCTATTATTTCATATTCTTTAATAAGATGATCAGAAAAGTTATTGCTAACACGAACGATTTTATCGGTGGTGCCTATCCAAAGGTCGCCTCTAAAATCTTCAACAATCGTTCTTACATCTTTAGTAAGGGATGCGTTTCCTTTTTTGTTCAGTTTAAACTCTTTAAAGGAGGCGTTGGGGCTGTCTTTTAAAACATAAAGGCCTTTTTGTGTACCAACCCAAATTTGGTGCTGTTGGTCTTCGTAAATGCACCTAATTAGGTTGTTGTTTTGACCTGTATAATTGTCTGGTAAGAGTGAAAAGTGAGTAAATTGACCCGTTAATCTGTTGTATAGGTTGAGGCTATTGGTGGTTCCAGCCCATAAACGATTTTTGGAATCTGACAATAAGTTTGTGATATTATTACCTGAAATGCTTTTGAGGTTTCCAGCTTGCTGTTTGAGGATGGTAAAGCTCCTGCTATCATACCTGTTTAGACCGGAACTAGTTCCAATCCACATAAAGCCTTTTTTGTCCTGGGCAAAACTCAAAACCGAGCTTTGGGAGAGCCCATCTTCTACCGTTATTTTATGAAAAAGGCGATTTTGACCATAATTTTTGCCAAAAAACGTCAAAATTGACCCCAAAACAAGCAAAATCAGCCTAAATCTTACAAATTTCCGCATAGCCGCTATTGTATCCCGAATTTATGGAGTTTGATAACAGTTTAGCTATTTTTTTAATAATCTTTAAGATTTTCACCCTAAATAGATAAGATTTTCCCCCTTCTGTTTGCGCCTGAAACTGGATATTAGTGCATTATTTTAGGCGTAAGCATTATGCCAAGCCATATGAACTTTAAACAACTGATTATGTTGACCAAGAAACTCAAGATTGCAATGACCAGCATTGCCTTAGTGCTGTTAACCTTTGCTGCTTCGGCACAAACACAGGTTAAGGGTACTATTACCTCTTCCAGAGATGGAAAAGGAATTGCTGGGGCTGCTGTTGTAAACAAAAACAGTAAAGCCGCTACTCAAACCGATGCAAACGGTACTTTTTCAATTGCTGCCAAAGTTGGCGACAAGATTGCCGTTTCTTATGTTGGATTTGTAACCCAAGAAGTTACTTTTTTAGCTAACCAAACATCTATTCAACTAAGCTTAACTGCTTCGGAGGAAAATTTAGAAGGTGTTGTTGTAGTAGGTTATGCAACCCAGAAAAAAGTAAACTTAACCGGATCGGTAGCCATGATTACTGCTAAAGAAATTGATGACAGACCAATTACAAATTTGTCAACTTCACTTTCTGGACTTTTAAGTGGTGTATCTGTATCACAGGGTTCTGGTCAACCCGGATCTGATGGTGCTAGTATCATTGTAAGAGGTAGAGGTACTTTAAGTGGCTCTAGTCCTTTAATTATTATTGACGGTGTAATTGGTGCGTTAGATGCAGTGAATCCTCAAGACGTTCAATCTGTAACGGTCCTTAAAGATGCGGCTTCTGCTTCAATTTATGGATCTCAGGCAGGTAATGGCGTTATTCTTGTAACAACTAAAAAAGGTACACGTAATAAATTATCATTTAATTATAGTGCGGTGTTTTCTACAACATCACCAATGAATGTTCCAAAATTAGTAAGCAATTATGCAGAGCATATGCGTTTAACAAATGAGGCACATACCAATTTAAACCAGGCTGCTAAATATAGCCCTGCAACTATTGCAGCTTGGGACTCTACAAGTAAAATTCCAAATCAGTTAACGCCAACCGGTGTGCCAAATTATGTTGCATATCCAAACACAGATTGGGTTGCAGCATTTTTTTCTAGACGTTTAGTTCAAAATCATAATATTTCTATAAATGGAGGTTCTGATAAAACAACCTATTTATTGTCTATAGGATATTTAGAAAACCAAGGAACCATTGAAAATACTTGGAGTAAGCGTTATCAGTTCCGTTCTAATATAGAATCTAAAATCACTAAGTTTTTAACCATTGGAAGCCAAACTTTTGGTTTATTCCAAAACGATGCTTTAGGTAACGTTTCTGATGCATTCACCTACGTACGTGCAACTACGCCGGGTATTGTGCCTAAGTATCAAGGTAAATATGGATATGCACAAATTGCTGAAGAAAATCAGCAATCCAACAACGTATTTTCTTTTTTAAATAATAAATTAGGAAAGGATCAAACGTCAAGGTTTAATTCTACACTTTATGCAAACCTTAATATTTTAAAAGGGTTATCTTTTGAAACACGTTTCAATTATCAAATGAGACAAAACGAATACCGTGTTCGAACCAACCCTAATGCTGCAGAGCGTTGGAATTTCGCAACCAATACCCAAATGACTTTCTTGCCAGTGCCTGCAAATTTATCTTCTACTTATAGTTATGATAAAAACTACCAAACAACCCTTGATTTGGTTTTGAGGTACAATACGACCATCGCAAAGGATCATGAGGTTTCTGTATTTGGTGGATACAACGAATTGTATTACAACATTTACAATATTTCTGCTACCAAGCAAGGGATGATTGATTATGATTTATACGTACCTAGTACAGTATTAAATCCGACAAGTACATCTGGTACAGAAAGTGATTGGGCAATTCGCTCTTTGTTTGGTCGCGCAAACTATGCCTTTAAAGGAAAATATTTGTTAGAAGCCAATTTAAGGTATGATGGTGTTTCTCGTTTTTCTCCAACAAGTAGATATGGTTATTTCCCATCAGCTTCTGCCGGATGGAGAATTTCTGACGAAAAATTCATGAAAAACATTTCATGGATTAATAATTTAAAATTACGCGCTTCATGGGGTGAGTTAGGTGCGTATGCTTCTGGATTGTATGATTGGCAAGCCACGTATGCAACCCGTTTGTATTCATTTAACAATGTACAGGTATCGGGTCTTGCGGTTGGTCGATATTCAAATCCTTCTTTAATGTGGGAAGCAACCAATATCAAAGACATTGGATTTGATGCAAGTTTATTTAAAAATAAATTGACAATTGAGTTTGATGTTTTTAGAAGAAACACCAATGGTATCCTTTCTGCAGTAACTATACCAATGACTGCTGGTATAGCATCTGCGCCAACCGTTAATTTAGCAGGTGTTCAAAACCAAGGTTTTGAAATCACAGTAGGCACCAAAGGTTCGGTAGGGGCGCTTAAATATTCTGTATCTGCAAACTTCTCTTATACTAAAAACGAAGTAACAAGCTTTTTGGGACAACTTAAAGAAGGCTGGACAACTGATGCAGCTGGCGCAAGAGTATATCAATCTAATTTAAGTGCGGTATATAGTAGCGGTGCATTGGAAACAAAAATGATTAATGAACACTATATATATAAAGTGTATCGTGGTTCAGGAAATTATTTTAATGCAGATGGTACCGTAAATATTGGCGGCGGTCCTAAAGATGGTATGTTAAGAACACCAGACGACTTAAAGTGGGCGCAAGCAATGTTAACAGCTGGATATAAATTAAGACCAGGAAATGCAATTCGTAAAGACGCTATTTGGTATGGTGATTTAATCTATGCCGACTTAAATGGGGATGGCGATTATGGTAATTCTTTTGATAGAGAATTTATTGGCGCTTCTGCATTGCCAAAATATGTATTTGGTTTTAACACAGAATTATCTTGGAAAAACTTTGATCTTTCTTTGATTTTTTCTGGTGCTGCAGGACATAAGTTTAGTTATATCCAAAATGGATTTAATAGTTCATCAGTTGTTTGGGGTAATGCAATTTCTTCAAATGTTGCAACGGATCGTTACTATTATAACGATGCTAACCCTGCCGATCCACGTAATAACATTAACGGAAGTTATGTTCGTTTGCGTGTTGCAGATGGTCAAAACGCAGCTGTAGCAAGTGATTGGTGGTTATATGATGCGTCTTGGGTGAAGCTTAGAAATTTGCAATTGGGTTATAATATTTCAGAAAAATTAGCTCAAAAATTATCGCTACAAAGAGCAAGAGTTTTCTTCTCTGGAGAAAATTTATTAATGATCACTAAATTCCCTGGATTAGATCCAGAAATTGGTGCCAATTTTAGTTATCCAACCATGAAGCAATTTGCTTTAGGAATTAATGTAACCTTCTAATAACAACCTATATGAAAAATATGAGAAAGATTTCCCTTTTCTTCACGCTGATCATCTTGGTATTTACCGGTTGTCAGAAGGATCTATTGGATACCACTCCATATGATCAACTTAGTAGTGAAAATATGTGGACCACCGATAATTTAACTGATCTCGGTGTTAATTCAATTTATGAAGCATTGCGCCTAGGCCAAAACACTGGTTCGGCTTCTGGCTTAGAGCTTTATCAGTATGACCGTTACGCCGTAGGTACCATGCAACGTGATGGAACCGATGCGTTTTTACTCGGTACAATTACGCCAAGTAACGCTCTTTTTAGTAGTAACTGGAGAAACTTTTATGAAGGTGTAATTCGTGCTAATAATGCGATTGCAAATATTCCTACAAAATCTCCTTCGCCGGATACTAAAAAAGGTAGATTGTTGGCCGAATCAAAATTCTTACGTGCTTATTTTTATTACAGACTTAATCAAGTTTGGAAAGGTGTGCCTATTTACACTGAGCCATTAAAGTACAATGAGTTTACTAAAGCTAGATCTACGGAGCAAGAAGTATGGGATTTGGTAATTAAGGATTTAAGTGATGCAATTGCCGATGCTAATTTGCCTACTAAATATGCAAAGGGTAATGCCAATTTTGGTAGAGCTACAAAGGCCGCAGCATATGCGCTTCGCGGAAAAGTGTATTTGTATATGAATAAATGGACAGAAGCTGCGAATGATTTTGCGCAAGTGCAAACAGCTGGTCACACTTTATTTGCCGATTATAAAAATTTATTTAAAGAAATCAATGAGCAAGCAGATGAAATGATTTTCTCGCTTCAAAATACGGGAATTGTAAACTTAGGTTCTACAACTCAGTTCTTTTGTGGTACTCGTTCTTCATTTGGTTCTGATTGGAATACTTATCTAGTATCTCCAAACGGCGTTGATTTATTTGAAAATATAGATGGTACTAAATTTAACTGGGATGATTTTATTCCTGGATATAACGCTATGACACCAAAGGCGCGTCAAGTTTATTTCATGCGTGACAACCTCACAGCTGCAGAAAAAACAGCTAGACAAAATTTGGGTGCCGACATGACTAAATATTTAGCAGTTGGTAATGAGGCGAGAATTAAAAAAGCATTTGAAAACAGAGATCCTCGTTTAGCTGCTTCAGTGATCACACCATATTCAACATACAATGGGGTGTTTAGTAATTTACCTGCATCAGTAACGAGTAGATTTCCTTACCGTGCAGAAGCTGCAACAAATGGAGATTTAAGAACAGATACGCAAGCAGAATTCTTTTATCTGCACAGAAAATTTGTATATGAAGGAAACGCTGAGCTTTTAAATAGAGCGTACGGCCCTATTGATTTTCCAATTATTAGATTTGCTGATGTATTATTAAATTGGGCAGAAGCGCTTACCGAATCAAATGATATTGCCGGTGCAATTCAAAAAGTTAATTTAGTTCGTGCACGTGCTGGTATTGCACTTTTGCAAAACTCAGATGCTACTAAGCCTACCTATGTTGCGAATCAAGCTAATATGCGCGACCGTATTAGAAATGAAAGAAGAATTGAATTTATTAATGAAGGCGTTAACTATTTTGACGAATTACGTTGGAAAACTTGGAAGGATACCAAATTTGGTGGTGCCAATGGTTATAGAAGCGTATGGGGACAAAACATTGCAAACTATACATGGGGTGGTGATCATTTTTACACATGGCCAATACCTCAAGCCGAAATTCAAATTAATTCTAAGCTCGTTCAAAATCCAGGATGGCCTAACTAATCATATCCCCCCTGGGCGGCTCCGCCGCCCAGGGGATTTTTAAAATTTCTCATGTACCCAATATTTAAGAAAGTTCGAATTTGGATTTTATTGGTAGCCTTGGTGTTTGCAGGTTGTTCAAAACAGGGTGGTAGCGGGGGAACAAGCCCTACCAGTCCAACAACACCTACCAATCCAACAACACCTACCAATCCAACAACACCAACGGTGGTTGATAACAGATTTCCTGTTAATCTAGTAATAGATTCTTTAACACTTGCATATATTAGAACACAAGCGCTTACCAACACAGAAATGGCGGCTGCATTGGAGTCTATTATTATGCAACCTGCGTTAAATAATTTAAGTAAAACGCCATTACCTTACCTCGAAGTAACTTCAGATAATTTTAATGATATTTCTGCTCAAGCCAATAGTTGTAAAATTTTAGCGTTGAGGTGGTTGTATACTTATGAGACTAAACCCACCGAGGCTAAACCATATTTTGATAAAGTAGTAAGTACGCTTTTAGCTTGGGTTAATGCGGGTAATAAAGTTGCAAATCCTGTGCACACGCCCAACGAAACTTCTTATTTTGGTTTTTATGAAGCGTATTCTGTGGTTAGAAGTAGGATGGCTGCTGCCGATAAGGCCAAAGTAGACAATTGGATTACGGCAAGAGCAATTGCGTATCAGGTATATCCTGCACGCGTTAATAACTGGGAAACCATTCGGTTAAATTTGCTTTATTTTTTTGGTTATATCTTAGAAAATAAGGCAACCTTGGATTATGCGGACAATGCATACAATACTTTGCTGAATGTGAACCTTTTTGCAGAAGGTAAGTCTGAAGATTTGGTTAATAGAGATGCTTTTGCATACCATGCCTATAATTTAGCTTTTTATGCGCGCATTTTTAGAGTTAAATCTTTATTTGAAGGAGCCGCATCTTTTAAAACATTTAAAGAAAAAAAGAATAGTATTAATATTACTGTGCAGCATATGGTAGATTATTGGAAGCCCTTTTTAATTGACCCTATCAATAATGTGCATATCGAATTTGTAAACACCAATTATGCGCCCGATAAATCCAGAGCGGACTATAACAAACCTTATGTTCCGAGTTCTTCTGTGTATGTATTAGAAGAATTATTGTTTACTTTTCCAGAAGTAGCAACCTATATAAAAGCAATTAATGGGTCTACAACAAGGTACAATAGTAAGGCTAGTGGATTTTTATATTGGCCAAAATAATTAAAATACAAAAAATGAAACCATTTAAACTTGTTAGCGTTTTATTCATGATGCTGTTTTGTTCTATTACAGTTAGCGTTACGGCGCAGCGTAATATGTTGGTAACAGCTGCAAATAAAGAAGCGGTAGGTCAATATTTATTGCCCAAACAAAAATGGGTTTCGTATCCTAACTATAACAATAGAGAAGGGTGGGATGTATTGATAGGAAAAACTAAAGAAGAACTCATTAAAAAAGGGGAAGCTTTTTTAGCATACGAATGGAAAGTGGTTACCGCTACCAATTATTTAGCCTACGAAAGAACGGGTGCTAGAACCGTGATGGAAATTCCATTTAATAAAAACAATGAAGCATTAATGCATTTGTTTTTAGCTGAAATGGCAGAAGGGAAGGGGCGGTTTTTAGATCAAATTATAAATGGAGTTTGGCATACTTGCGATATGCGTACTTGGGTTTTATCGGCACATCAGCCCGTACAAAAAACAAAAAGATCTTTACCAAACGAATCAGAAGTTATTATTGATTTAACGTCTGGTGATATTGGTTCTATGCTTTCTTGGATCCATCATTTTTTAGCACCAGAATTTGACAAAGTGGATCCGGTCATTGCGTCTAGAATTAGAAAAGAAATTAAACACCGTATTTTAGATCCTTACCTGGAGCGAAATGACTACTGGTGGCAAGCTTTTACAGGGGGTCCAGAACGTATGGTCAACAACTGGAATCCATGGTGCAATTTTAATGTCCTATCTGCCTTTTTACTGATGGAGGATGATAAGCAGCGTTTAACGGATGCTGTTTATAAAACCATGTCTTCGGTAGATAAATTTATCGATTACACCAAAGACGATGGTGCTTGTGAAGAAGGTCCTTCTTATTGGGGTCATGCAGCAGGTAAAATGTACGACTACTTGCAAATTCTTGCGTATGCAACGGGAGGTAAAATTGACATTTTTTCTGCACCTAAAATTAAATCAATGGGGGAGTATATTTCCCGTTCTTATATTGGCGATGGCTGGGTTGTTAATTTTGCCGATGCTTCTGCTCAAGGTGGTGGTGAGGCTTCATTCGTATACCGTTATGGTAAAGCCGTTAATAGTGCCGAGTTAAAAAGCTTTGGCGCTTATTTAAGCACACGTGCCCCCGAAAAAGCTATTCATGATCGAGATGCATTTAGAACCCTCGAATATTTCTGGTCTAAACTTGAACTAGAAGCAACTAAGCCAGCGCTATCTAATGCTGCTTATACTTGGTATCCACAAACAGAGTTTTGTTATATGCGTTCCGATGCTGCGTTTTTTGCAGCAAAGGGTGGCTATAACGCCGAAAGTCATAACCATAATGACGTAGGCACTTTTGTTTATTACGTAAAAAATAAACCTTTATTTATTGATGCCGGTGTTGGTACCTATACCAAATTTACGTTTGGCCCGCAGCGTTATTCTATTTGGACGATGCAAAGTAATTTCCATAACCTGCCTATGCCTAATGGGTTTGCACAAAAAGATGGCAAAGAGTTCCGTTCTAAAAATGTTGTTTTTGATTCGCTAGCCAAATCATTAAAACTAGATATTGCTGGCGCTTACGAAAAAGTTGCTGGTGTAGACCAGTGGACTTTGCAATATCAATTGTCAAAAACGGGTACATTAAGTATTTCAGAAAATTATGTACTGCAACAAGCGCAGCAGGCCAATCAGCTTAATTTCTTATGCGCAATTAAGCCAGTCATAGTAGAGCCTGGAAAAATCAAGTTAACAAATGAATCTAGTAGCGCAATATTTATGTATGATGCTAAAACATTTGATATTCAATTTGAACCCATAACACTTGATGATACAAGGCTTTCAAAAGTTTGGGGTACTACTATTTATCGAATGGTGTTAAAAGACAAACGAATTAGCAATAAAGGAAAGTATCAATTTAACATCGTTCCAGAAAATTAAAAATATAATATAAAAGAAAAGATATGAGCAAGCGTGTTTTATTTATTATAGCAATAATAGCCACGAATATTGGCTTATTTGCGCAAACAAATCCGAGCGTCACATTAAAAAAACAAATCGCAGCTAATTTATCATTAGCAGTAGAACAGTATCAGATTTTACATCGCAATGTGCCAGCTAACCGCATGCCGCAAAACTTTGATATCAATACCGGTCAAATGGTTACTAGTAATACCAAGTGGTGGTGTGCAGGTTTTTTCCCAGGCACATTGTGGTATTTATATGAATATAGTAAAAACACAAATATTCAAAAAATTGCAGAAGAGCGACTTAACTTAATGGAGCCTGAAAAACATTTTACGGGCAATCATGATTTAGGTTTTATGATGTATTGCTCTTATGGAAATGCATACCGTATTACTAAAAATGATAAGTATAAAAAAATATTAGACACAGCTGCTATGTCTTTGGCTAGTAGATTCCGTCCTAAAATTCAATCGATTCAATCTTGGGATTCTAGTAAAAATTTTAAGTGTGCTGTTATCGTAGACAATATGATGAATTTGGAATTGCTAACATGGGTAAGCAACAATGGTGGCAATCCACGTTTTGGAGAAATTGCTAGAACACATGCCAACACTACAATGGAGCGTCAGTTTCGTCCAGATAATGCAGCATACCATGTGCTTGATTATAGTTTAGCTACTGGCACTTTACTTAAAAAAACAACCTGGCAGGGATATTCCGATTCTTCTGCATGGGCTAGGGGACAAGGTTGGGCTGTTTATGGCTACACCATGATGTACAGATTAACAAAAGATGAAAAGTACAAGGCACAAGCCAATAAAATTGCAGCGTTTATATTAAATCATCCACGTTATCCAAAAGATGGTATTCCGTATTGGGATTTTGATGCACCTAATATTCCAAATGCGTTAAGAGATGCTTCGGCAGGAGCTATTATGGCATCTGCATTTATTGAATTATCGGGTTATGTAACAGGAACGTTGCAACAAAAATACAAGAAGGCTGCGGAAACTATTTTAACAAGCCTTTCAAGTCCCGAATATTTGGCGGCCAAAGGAACCAATGGAGGATTTTTGTTAAAGCATAGTGTTGGTGCACTTCCATTAAAGGGAGAAGTTGACATGGCGCTTACCTACGCCGATTATTATTTTGTTGAAGCAATGCTCCGTTACCTAAAGCAGTATTAATTAGTTCACTAAATAAGGTGCAATAACACCCTGCCAAATTTTATAACCTTCTGCATTCATATGCAGTTTGTCTGATAAAAATATATGGGTAAGTATATTGCCATTTGCATCAAGCATGCTATGGTATACATCTATGTAGCTAGACTTCTTTTGCTTCTCCATAAATGATTTAATTAATTCATTTCCTTTTTGCATCGTTTCTAAATACTTTTCTCTACTTGGACTTGGCTTCATCGAAATGTAAGCAATGGGTACTTTTTTATACCTTGATCTTATAAGCTGGTGTAGTTTTTTTAAGCGATTAAAAATCGTATCAGCCGTAATGGAAGGACCGCCTGTTAAATCGTTTTCGCCACAGTAAATGATTATTTGTTTAGGGTTGTATTTGAAGATAATATCTTCGGCATACATAGTCATATGCGGCAGCGATGAGCCTCCAAATCCTCTATTGATAATGGTGTGTTCTGGAAAATATTTTGCTACATCTTTCCAATTGGTAAAACTAGAACTACCTATTAGTAAAATGGCATTTTGAGGTGGCATGGCAATTGAATCTGCTCTTCTAAATGCCTTTATTTCGTTGATGAACGGTTGACTAATGGCTGTAGAGCTGCCAATAGCAAAAATCACTACAATGAGGAGCCATCTAGTTACAAGTTTCATAGAATTTATTTTAATTAAATATACAAGATGTTGGTTAATAATACAATTCGCACCCTTTATTACATGAATTATTATTTATATTTGAGAAAACGATTGCGATATGAAAAAAATGTTCTTTTTCTTTCTATTGTTTGCTGCAGTTCTGACACTACAAGGTCAAGCGCAAACAAAGAAAATTACTGGTAAGGTTTTGGACGAGGCAGGGGTTCCTATTAATGGAGCAACTGTGGCTGTTAAAAATACCAAGGTGATTGCCCTCAGTAACGATAAGGGTAATTTTTCAATTGACCTACCTGCAGGTGCTACTACACTAGTATTCACTTTTGTAGGGATGGAAACTTCTGAAGTTAACGTAGCCAAAAAAACAGTTGTTACTGTTTCTTTAAAATCTACTGCTTCTGCATTAGCAGATGTTGTGGTAATTGGTTATGGCACCGTTAAAAAATCAGATTTAACAGGCTCTGCTCAGCGGCTTAACAGAGAAGACATTATGCGCGATAATCCAGGCAATATTTTGCAAGCCATGCAAGGTAAATTGGCTGGTGTAAACGTTACGCAAAACGATGGTGCACCTGGTGCGGGCCTAAGTATTAGAGTTCGTGGCTCTAATTCATTTTTAGGTGGTACCGAACCATTGTATGTTATTGACGGGGTTCCATTTAACAATAGTAGCAGTGGTACAACCCCCGAGTCGTTGGGTGGTGATGAAAAACAAACGCTTAACGCACTTGCTTTTTTAAACCCTAACGACATTGAGTCTATAGATGTTTTAAAAGATGCATCAGCTACCGCCATTTATGGATCTCGTGGTGCAAATGGTGTTGTTTTAATTACTACAAGAAAAGGTAAGGTAGGGAAAGACAAAGTTGAATTTAATATGACA
>Ga0222712_10002825_pt1 | contig 19492 bp, 27 predicted proteins | sample C33_657DmetaG_FD_165043 | JGI IMG/M metagenome (GOLD analysis project Ga0222712, IMG submission 165043) | Estuarine water microbial communities from San Francisco Bay, California, United States - C33_657D | ecosystem: Environmental > Aquatic > Marine > Unclassified | place: USA: California... | reverse complement strand
CGCATCGCGCTGCGCCGGCAGGCTAGGCTTGACGTAGGAGACCGCGCCGAAGATCCCGTGGTACTGCGGCAGGCACTCGATCAAGACGTCATGTCCTTGGCCGGCAAGGTGCCGCGCAATCGGCAAGATTCGCACGATGTCCCCGAGGCGCTGACTGTATGCGAGGCAGATTTTCACCGCTGGAAAATCATCGTGAGGATGTTCGGGTACTTGCCGTCGCCGTTGCGGACAGCGTCCTCCGGGTTGCCGAGATAGACCGGCTTGTAGTTGTGCTCCGCAAACGTAGCGCAAAGCGCGTCAGGCGTGAAGTGCCAGAGATGTTCGCCGGGCCTCCGATGCTTCCAGTTCGCGAACCATTCCCCGCCGAGATGCGGATGGAACCAAGGCACCGAAACCATGACGGTGTCGGCGTGCCAATCGCTCGAGATCGGCAGCTTGTCGAAATGCTCGAGTGAATCAAAGAACGTCACGAGCGACCATTTGCGCTTGTTCCAGTCCGGGCAGACATCGACGAAAGGCGGCGGCGCGTAGGGCGAAACGTCGAAGCCGGCGATTCGCGCTTCCGGTCGGTAACGGTGCAGCATTTCGAGGAATGCGCCGGTTCCGAAGCCGACATCGCAGACGCTCGCGACATCGCCGCAGACTTGTAGAGCAAGCTCGACGCGGATCTTCGAGAGAAGTTGCTGCGGGTATTTCTCGTACCTTGCGACGTAGGCGTGGTCGTAATTAGCCCGGATGGTCCGGTCGATTGAGTAGCACGCGCCCGTCCGTTTGTCCGTTTCGTAGCCGTCGAAGGTCATGGGTTGCGCTCCTTGAACAGCGCCTCGCCGCGCTTGTAGCGTTCGGTCGTGTTGTTGTGTTGGTACGTGGCATCCATCTGCGCTTTCCCGAACGCTGGGTGCATATGCTGAAAGGTGATCGAAGAGCGCAAATCTAGCACGACGCCGTCGCCCCACGCTCGATGCGAAAACTCGTTGTCGCTGAAGACCGACTCGTAGCCCTCGAAGAAAAGATGTCCCTGCTTCTCGTAGCGCGCCCGCGAGAGAATCGCCATGCAGAGCAGGTCGTCCTTGCGCGTTCCGTCGCTGATCGCGAGGACAACCTCGTCGCGTGCGAGGTTCTTATCCTTTACAGCGCCAAGCAGGCTTTCGTCCCATCCAAGCGACGGCACCCAATCGTCTGACAACTGCACGAGCAGATCGCCTTTCGCCTTCGCCGCGGCGAGATTCCAAGCGGCAACGCAGGATTTGCCCGTAGACATGACCGAGACGAATTGCCGAGCCATACCAACCGAGACCGCGTCGTCTGAATCTACCGCGAAGATGTGTTCGATCTGTTCCGGCTTGGTCGCCGTCGTCATCCAAAGTTCACGGCACCCGACCGCACGAGATGACCTTCCTCGCGTTGCGTGCAGAAGCGAGATGCGAGGCTTCCGTTCGCCGTGAACTTTGTGCTGAAAGGTCTCCGCTTCTTCGTCCCTTCCGTTGAGCCGTAGCGCCCGCGCCATCAGATCCGCGCCGGCCCAGCCGTACCATTTCGCCTCGTGGGTCCAAGGCCGGTCTGGCTCCTGTGGCTCCGGTAATTCCATCATGCGAGACGCCCACCAAAGCGCCTTCCGTGGATGTTCGCGCTCGAAGTTGAGCAGCACCATCGCGGCATACGCTTCGCGGCACCACGGGAAAACCTCAAGGGCGCGCAGGATATCCTCGGATGCGTCGTGCGCCGCTGTTGCCAATCGCCCGAGGTTGAGCAGCGCCTCGTATCGAAAGGCTGGTGGTAGATTGGAAAAGGAGACTGCAATCCTTCCGAAGCGCACCGCTTTCTCTCGATTGCCTTGGCAGTAGAATTCTTGGTGGAGGTAAAAGTATTGCGTCGCCGCTTCAGCCGATGACCGCTCAAGGATGCGAATATTGCGTGATCTGTTCTCGTGCTTCACTTGAGTCGGCAGGTGTACCCACACCGGCTCTTGATGGTCGAGATGCCGGTCGCCGACGCGGATTAGTAAATTCTCGTGAACGTCGTTGCACCAATGTCGGCCGGCATCAAACGCGCTCCGACGCACCGCACGTTCGCGGAATAGTTTCTTGTTCGTGCCGCGTACATCGTAAGGAAAGCGGACCATCACGACATCGCCTCCGAGTCCCTCAAGATACGGCCGCAAGGTTTCCGGCTTTTCGACGATGTCGTCGCAATCGGCCCAGATCATCCACTCGCCGCTTGATTGCTTGAACGATTGATTTCGAGCCGCGGCGAACGAATCAACGTGCTCCCACTTCTCCGCTCCGACGCCGTTCTTGTACTCCGAGAAGACGAACGCCTTCCCGTTTTGTTCGCACCATGCGTCGGCACGCATCACCGTGTCGTCGGGTATCTTCGCTCCGATAGCGCGGACGAGCGAAAGCTCATCGAACGCCGGAGCGAAAGCCTCTAGGAACCGCTCGATGTAGACCGACTCGTTGCCGCAGATGACGCAAAGCGATAGGCGCATGGCGCTGCGTGAGGCGTAAAAATCAGACCGACCGAATCGCTAGGTAGAAATCAACGAGCGACTCCGGCCAAAGCCATTGCGGAACAGACCGGAAATCCTTATAGGTCGAGGAAACCCAGAATGGCGTCGAGCTCTTCGCAAGGTTCACGTTTGCCGGTAGAACCTGCAAATTCTGGTGATGATGAAAGCCGCCGTGCTTGATTGGGATGATGTGGTCGACGTGATGCTCAATGCCGGTCTCCGCAGTCATCCGCTTTGCCTCCTCGTGCAGACGTAGCTCGACGCTTTGGTCATGCTGCGGGTGATGCAGAGATCGCTTGATTGCGCGACGTTTTGCTGCGCGTTGGTTGATTCGATGAGGATTTGCGGAGGCCCAATCCTTCACTCGTTTTTCATTATTTTTGCGGACGTCGAAACGATCAGCGTAACGCTGGCGACAATATGCAGCGTAAGCCTCTCGATAAGCAGGAGAACGACGCATTTTTTTCATGTTCTCTCTGCAAAGCCTTCGACTTTTTTCTAGGACAGACGGATCACTCCATTGTTCACCATTGGCATATCCGACGCCGTAACCACAAAAAACTTTGCCGTCCTCTCTCTTGGTTCCCGCTTTTATTCTACTACATTTATTAGCACGCAGCCATTCCCGCATTTCGGCGTGCTTTTGTTTTCGTTCAAGAAATCCAATACCGTACCAAGGGTGCATAAAAAAACCGACGCCCAGTTAAGGGCGCCGGTTTAGTTTAAGCAAACGTATTCTTATGAATACTGGGTCGCTATGAGCTGGCCGGCGTTGCTGTTGACGACCTTCTCGGCGACGTAGTGCGAAGCGCGAACGATGTTCGACTTCACGCTCTCGTCGCGGTAGGTGAACACGCCCACCGCGGGACCGTACTCGGACCAGTTCAGCGTGAAGCCAGCGCCACCGCCGAAGAAGCCGGTAGAGGCCTCGGTCACGGAACCGACCCAGATGTAGGTGTTCGACCAGACCTGCGAGCTCGAGAAGGCGACGCCTTCCGGCGCGCTGTCGTAGCTCGAACGGCCGATCAGCACCTCGGACACGCCGAACACTTCAGCAGCGGCCTGCGTCGAAGCGTTGAGGATCGTGTCGCTCGAAAGACCAGCGCCGCGGAGGCGGTTCTGGAACTTCGTGCTGGCGCGGATGCGGGTCCAGACGGGCGAACTCATCACAACGCGGAGGTTGCTGGTCGCCTCACCCTTCGCGAGCAAGCGGTCGATAGCCTCCTGCACGTCAGCGCCGACGTCGAACGTCGCCAGATTGGCGGTCGTGTACGCGGTACCGGAGTTGGTCGAGGTGAAGGTGCTCGAGTCGAAGATCTTCGCAGCGACGCGAAGCTCGTGACCCAGCAGCAGCTTGCGCTGCGCGAGCTTGGCCGAAACCACCTCGGCGTCGAAGAAGCGGGAAACGTCGAGCGCGACGGTATCGTCTACGCCCATTTCCACGCCGTACTCCTGCGCGATGTAGGTCTCTTGATTGTAAGCCTGCGTCGCACGCGGATAGCTCGAGTTGGGCGAACGCTGCTTGATCTCGTTCTTCAGCAGTTGGCCCTCTTTCAGAAGGAAAGAAGGATACTGCCCGGCGCGAACCGGAACGGGAAGGATGGGCATGACGCGAGTTCCGACGAGACCGGCCTCCCAGTCTTTCGCCTGCTCGAGAACGCCAGCGATGTCTCCGCGGAAAACCGCGGCTGCATTGGTGTACATGGTAAGAAGTTCCTTTCTTTAAGGGTTAGATGTTCTTCGGAAGGAACTCGATCACCGCGCCATTGCTGGAGGTGGTCGTGAGCGCCTTGCCGATGGTGACCGTGCCGCTCGTCGCGAGCACGCCGGACGAACCGAGATACAGCGTGTCGCCAACGGTCACGGGACCGGTGCCGATGACGCCCTTCTGGGTGCCGAAGTTGGTCAGGAAAGCGACCGTGACGTAGTCGCCAGAGGCGGCGTCGATCCGGGCGAAGCCGTCGCAAGCGGTGCTGGACGAAAGCCCAACGCCGCGGTTGTTGCTGATGACCACGCCGTAGAAGGCGGTGATCGCGGAATTGGCAAGGAACGTGCCCGTGCCGAGGTAGTTAGTAGCCATGATGGGTTACAGGTTAGAGTTTGATCTTCTCGCCGGCCTGCACGCGGGAGCGGTAGGCGACGTAAAGGTCGGAATTGTTTTTGATGCAGAAGGAGATCGCAGCGGCCTTGTCGCCCTTGAGTTCGGCGGCTTTCTCGGCGACGAGCGCCTCAAAGGTCTTCGCCTCGACTTTAGGAGCGGGAGCCTCGGACGACACGGCCGGAGCGGCAGGCGCGCCGATGGTCTTCGCGAACTCCTTCAGAGCGGCTTGAGCGGCTTCCTTGGCGGCGAGTTCGACCGACTCGGTCTTCTTCGCTTCCATAGCGGCCGGCTTGTCTTCGGGCTTCGGCAGCATCGACTCGAGCTTCGAGAGACGCTCACCGTAGGCCATCATCGCCGACTCGATCATGCCGGCGACGGCTTTCTTCATGTCTTCGTTCATTTCGGGATTGGGTTCGATTTCGATTGAGACGCCAGAGGCGTCGTTGAACTTGTTCATCATACGGGAAAAAAGTCCGTCCTTGTTCGCGGCCGGCTCGCTCACGAGATCAACCGAGTAGATCTCCGAACAGCGTTGCAGCACGGTGCGCTTGTCGCTCGCGAGTTCAGTCGGCCCGGAGAACGCGATGGAAAGGCCGAAGGTGTCCGGGATCTTCTCGGCGATCTCGAGGACGTAGTCGCGATGCGGAGAGTTCTCGAGGAGGTTCAGATCGCCGAGCAGCTTGGTTCCGTCGATCCGCAGATTTGAGACGTAGCCGATAATATCGCCAGCGCCGCCCGAGTGATCGAGCTTAACCTTGAGCCCGCCTTCGTATTGAGCCGCCGCGGCCTTTACTTGCTCGAGCGTCTTTGCGTCAACCTGCACGCCATGACCTAGCGCCGGTCCTTCGGAGATCAGCGAGACGCCGCGGATAACTCCGGCACCGCGGTCGATCTGCCCGGCAGCAGTCGAGAATGTGATTGTGGGCGTAGCCATCTCAAATGTCGTTTGCGTTAAAATCACCGCGATCTTTTATCATCCGCGGTTTGACGTCGGCGATACGCAGTCACGCGCACGACCTTTTTCGATATGTCGTCCCAGACCGGGAACTGCTGCGCCTCAACCGTCTTTGATCGTAGCGCGGGTCCGAGCAGCACTCGAACATTTTCGACGCTGCACTCTAATTGTTCAGCGACTTTTTCGCGCGAGTCCCAGCCCGGCGGGAGGACGTATGTCTTGCGATTCTGCGCGTCAACTAGCTGCTTCCAGTTCATAACTTGAGGAGCGCAGCGAAGTGCGACTCTCCTTCGATGATTGGGATGTTGAGATGAAGGAACGCGCCGCCTTCGGCGACGAGTTGCACGGCATAACCGTGGGACCAGTCAGTCGGCGCGGTATGCTGCCAGAGTGGTTGCAGCTGGCAAAGGCAACCGGGATTCCACGCTCCGATCACTCCTGACGAGATTCGGCGCACGATATTCGATTGCGCTCGATGAGTGTGGCCGAAAACGCAGTTTCCGGCGATCTTGTCGACGGTCGCGCTGACCGCGTTCCTAGCGGTGGAAACGCCGTGGAAGAAAAAGCATTTGCCACGCTTTATTACTCCCGGCACCGGGAGGTTATCGTAGAACTCGCCTTGCCGATAATAGGATATCCCGCGCTCCTTGAGTCCGAGTCTGAATTCCGGCGCGAGCAATCGCCGAAGACCCTCGGCGTCTTTCTTGTGACGCAAGACCTGCGTGACGCACCATGTCTCGACCCGTCGCTCGTGGTTTCCCTCGAGGTATTCGATACGCGCACGAGGAGCAGCGGCTTGCAGCGCATTGAGAAACGTTTTCGCAGCGTCGAGGTCTTCCTCGTAGGTGTAGTCGGTTTCGGCGACGTAGCCCATGACGTGATGCTGCGCGAGAAAGCCGCCGCAATCGACGTGGTCGCCGAGGAGGATAATCTCCTGCGGATCGAGCGCCTTGATATCGGTGAGCATCGCGGCGACCGCCTGCTTGTCGATCAGGCAACCGTGCGTGTCCGGGATAATGACGCGAACAATGTCGCTCCCGGATCTGCGACGAGCAACGCCTGCCGCCGGGATCTTCGTCCTTCGCGCTTTTGTCGCGTTCTCGAGCGCGGCACGCGCTACCTCGAGTTCCTTACGCAGCGAGGCGATCTCGGACTCGTGGACTTTGCGCGACTCGTCGCGCTGTACTGCGGACCAGTCTGTCATTGGGTCAGCGATCTTTCTGCGCGAGATACTCTCGCCGCCAACGCCACAAGAGATACAGAATTCCGATGAGCGAACCGATCAGCCCGGCCCATTCGTTCGCTTGTGCGACTACGGTCGCGGATACGGTCGGCAGCGATGCCGCAAGAAAATCGGTTAGCTTCAAATTGTTCATGGCATAAAATCTCAACGCTTCGCAACGCCGCTCACATAACCAACCGCACCGCCTACAAGAGCCGAACCAAGTCCGGTAAGTAGCTGCGTCGCCGCATCGCTTATGTGGTGGTCTTCGCCGGTTTTTACGGCTAGATAAAATGCACGACCAAAAGCTCCGACCGCGATGATGAGCACCAGCGACACGGCTCCTCGCGCAAGCGTTAAAGCGATACGGTCGCGGATGTGGTGCTTCGGTTGCATAGCTTACTTTCCACGGGAAAGTTGATGCCTTACTCCCAGCCAGAAGTACACGCACGCGAAGGACACGGTCAGAATCTCCGGTTGCAGTCCTGCCAGCTGATCAGCCGGTCGCGTCCAGATGTAAGCGCAGGCACCCGCGACCATGCACGGTCGCACCATCTGCGTGCAAAACGCGGCAATCGTCATCAGGCCGTGCATCCAATTCGACGCACCGGCTGGCGGCGTGTAGCTGCTGCCTGACGTCCCCTCGACCGCTTTGGCGAACGCCTCGACCTCGGCGATGGCGATCTGCTTTTCCTTCAGCGCGGCGATCTCCGCGATGCGGCGTTTGCTCGCGCTCCATTCCTTTGCCTCGCCGACGATTGAGCCGAGGAGTTGCGTCGCGCCGCCGAGAATCGTCCCACCGGCGGCAGAGGCGAGGAATGAGAGCAGGCTCATGGTCAACCTAGCGCGAGCCCGAGCGCGAGCATCGCAGCGCCCGTCACGAACAAGACGAGCGCGGCTTTCCCTAGCAGGTCGGGATCATCCCGCAGCTTGCTGCGGAGGTTCACCAACCGTTGCGAGAGTTCGGATCGCACGTTCCAGAAGTTCATGTTCGGAGCGCGTTCCACGGAATTGCGCCGCGGCTTGCGCGAGGATTTCGAGTGCTTGTTTCGGAGTCAGGGTTTGTTCCATGCGTCACCTCGTATCGTAAAAATCACGCCCGCGTCAGACCGAGGTTGGCCGAGATGCAGTCCAACTGGTACTCGTCGTCTTCGCTGGACGGGCCAGACACCCAGTCGTCCCATTGGACAATGTCCATATCGACATTGCCGTTCTTCAGCACCGCGACGGTCGTCTCCTCATACGTCTCCGTGAGGAACTGGGAGGTGGTGTCAATGGGCGTGCCGTCCAGAGCAACCTTCGGCTCGGGAGCGGGAAGCGGCTGGCCGTCCAGACCGATGCCCTGCGCGACGTAGTTGGGATTGGGAACTTCGCGGGTCTTCTCGACCACCTGCACATCCTGCAACTCGTAGTAGTAGGAGGGCGGCGGGCCTAGACCGATGCTGCGCAGGTAGAGCGTGTTGGCGGTGGCCGGATAGACGGCGACTTCGTTAATTTTGGTCTGCATTGTAGTGAGTGATTAGGTTCCGACGAGTACCTTGTAGGTGTTGCCAGCGGAGTCTTGGATCGTGACGTAGCCGGTGGCCGTTGGGGCTCCGGCGGTGTAGGCGTTATTAAGCCGAAGTGCGCCGCCAAGTTTCATCGTTACCGTACCAGTAGGCACTTCAAAGACGTTAGAAGTAGCGCCGGGATTGGTAAGTACGAAGTCTTGAACGCTACCAGTTTTGCATTGTACAATTAATCCAGCACCAGAAGATGCCCAAACGGAACCGCCTGCCGATGAACCAGCTGTCGCCACAAATTGAGTGGCTGTAGCTTTCCCCGCAAACGTCGCGTTCTGGCTGCTGTCGAGCGTCAGGGCGGTGACTGGCCCGCCGCTACGCAAAATTAGACTACCGGCACTTGCCGTAACATAGAAGTTGCTGCTTGCTGACTCAATCTTGCCTTGAGCAACTCCCGTGTTGTAGAAATACAGACGCGCATCACCAGCTGAATGATTGAGGGAAAGCGTGCCAGCTGCTTCCGTGTAAAGGCTTGTTGCCGTCCCAAACCCAATCCCGCCCGCGCTGGTGGTGTGGCTGGCGAGCTGGAGCTTGCCGTTGCCGGAGTCGGTGGTCGTGCCGACGAGGACGTTGCCGGTGGAGGCAAACGTCGCGGCCAACACGCTGTTGGAATAAATTTTGGTAGAACCCGTGTAACCATGAACGACAAAATCGTTAGCAGTCGTACCAAAAGCCGAGCCGTCACCAATGCCGCCGACGAAAACAGAACCGCTTTTCCAAAGCGTGTAGTTGTTTCCTGCCGTGCTTGGATTGAATAGCGTGTTTCCATTAAACGTGCTCGTCCCCGTCCCGCTGACGGTGAGGTTGCCGGAGAGGGTGACATTGCCAGCGGGTGTCGAACTAAAAGCAAAGGTGTTGGTTGAGCCATTGTAAGCCCAGATTTTGTAGTCTCCAGAGCTTCCAATAAGACCGCTGTACCATTCAACATTCGAAGCCGACAACGCGCCATTTGGAATTGAAGCAAATGCAGCAGAACCCGTATTTGCTGGGCGAATGCTTCGGAATAGCGGACCACCAGATGCGGGAGAATTATCAACCGTACCGCCGCTCACCGTCAGATTGCCGCCAATGTTCGCGGACTTCTCCACGCCCAGCCCGCCCTCGGTGACGATTGCGCCTGTGTCCTTGCTGCTGCTGTCGGTGGTGCCGTTGACGCGCAGCGAACTCGCCATCGTTACGACCGGCGTGATGCTAAACGTCGTCGAGGTTAGCGTCGCGTACTGCGTGCCACCGAGCGCAATTCCGATCTCGTTTGGCTGATGCCGGAAAAAGCCCGTGTCCTGATCGCCGTCGAAGGACAGCGACGGGTTGTTCGCATTGCCGTTGCCCGCGTGAATCGAGCCGCCCGCGACGACGCCTGCGCTCGGAACCGTGAGTCCATTCTCGTCGAAGTACGCGACCTGCGTTCCGCTGACCGATATGCCGAGCGTGTTCGCGGCGGGACGATAGATGCCGGTGTCGGGATCGTTAGTGAAGTGCAGCGAAGGCGAAGCCGCGGTGCCGTCGTCGAGCGTGATGTCGCCGTCGGTCGCCGAGATCGTGATCGCGCCGGGTCCGACCGTGATCGAGACGCCAGCGCCCGCGGTCAGATTGCTCGTGACCCATGACGTGCCGCTGCCGATCAGGACGTCGCCGTCACTCGGAACGGTCGTCAGTTCAGAGAGCGAGGTCGGACCGCCGCCGCCTCCGGTTCCGCGTGCCGCAACGAGAGTCCAGTCAGCCGAAGATCTCGACGGCCGCGTGCGGTTGTTGTCGATGTTCGAGGCGTAGCTGTCGCCGTTGATCGTGACGAAATCGAGCTTGTTGTAGGTTTCTCCGACTTGCCACTTGCCGCGAGGATTTAGGCCGCGAGGTTCCGCAAATTCCTTCCGCAGTTGCTCGATCTCACCGGCACGCGGGAAGCGTGCGAGTTCGGCGCTGACGATCTCCTTTACCGCGCCCGGCAGGCTGGCGGCGTGCTCGGCGATCTTGGCCTCGGCTTGCGCCGCAAGGCGTGCGTTCTCTTCGCGCTCCGCAATAATCGCGTTGTAACGCGCCTGCGTGCTCACCTCGAGACTCTTGGCAAGGTCGGCGATCTTCGTCTCGAGCGCGACCCCCAGCGCGGCCGTTTTGTCCGCGGTCTGCTTCGTCGTCCACTCCTCAAGCTCGGCGCGCAGCTGCGGCTCGGTCTCGTCGAAGACCTTTTCCACCTCGGAATTCAGATGCTCGCGCAGTTGCGGCAACTGCTCGACGAGTTGCTTGAGTTCGCTGCGCTGAATGATCGCAAGTTCGATCAGCCGGTCGATCTGGGTCTGGGTGTCCATTGTGAATTATTTTCCGCTCTTCGGATGCTTGCTCGGCAAAAGATCGTTGTCGGTGGTGTACTTCGGATTCTCGGGTCGGCCGTTCTTCACGAGGTAGAGGAACGCATTGACTCGCGCCAAAGCCCATTGCTGCGACGATTTCACCTCGGGCGAGTGCGACGTATTGTACGCGCCGACGCCGCGCTGGTAGACCGTCTTGAGTTGTCCAATGGTGACACCGTAACCGAGCTTGTCCTTGTACTTCTCGTTAAAGTCGTCGGCCTTCTTTTGCAGCGTCTCCTCGACCTCCTTCGGAACTTCCGCGCCGCGGGTATCTGAAGCGTCGCCCTTCGCGGTTCCTTCGCCCTGCGGGTTTCGATTCGGCGTGTCGCTCTTCGGAGCCTTGTCCGAGCCGACGATTGCGCCGCGTTCTCCGACTTTCGCGAACTGACCCTCGTGCTGCCTCATGCAGACCGCGGTGCGTTGCTCCACGTCCGGGAACTCGGCCGTTGCGACCGGATCAGCCATGCAACGAGCCATGAAGTCGTCGTGCGTCTCGCCGGCGTTCGGCGTCGGCAGGTCGAACTTCTTCGCCTCGAATAGTTGCGCGGCGGTTTTCCCGAGCACGAACGGCGCAACGTGCGCGGCGCTGCGCTTGTCGAGTTCCTTGCGGTATTGCTCAACCGCGGTCAGCCAGTCGTTCGCGTTCGCAGGCGGTTGCTTGATCGCAAGCTGGATCTCGGTCGCGGCGCTGAACTGTACCTTTTCCGGCTGCTCTGCGCTATTTTCGGTGCGCTGCTTGTTGAGCCGCTCGACGATGGCGTTTGCCCACGTCTGGCCGGCGTCACCGCCCCAGCCGTTCCACGCCTGCCAGCCCTTCCCTTGCTCGTCCCACGTCGAGCCCTGCTTGTCGACTTCGTGCCGGTCAAAGTACGCCTTCATCCGGCGCACCGTATCGGCTGACAGCGGCTTTTTGTTCTGGATGTCGCGGGCGCGAGCGAGACCGACCGCGGTCATCCCGCGCTGCGACGGCGGCTTTGAGGCGCGGATCTCGAGCGCCCGGCGAGCGTTCGCCGCCATCCGGTCGTTTGGAACGTAAGAGTCCTCCGCGAAGTTCACCGTGATCAGATCGGCAGAGGCGTTGACCTGCTCGACCGGAGCGTCGGGCGTTGCGCCTTCGCTCGTGTTCGCCGGCGCATTGTCCACGGTTCCCTTGCCGGTCGTCGCGTTGACCGCGTCAACCGATTGCTGCGTGACCTCGGTTCCGAGCGCCGCGGCCATCGAAGGATTCGCCGGCAACTGCTGGGTCGTCATGCGGATGGCGGTCTCCGGGATCTCGTACTTCTGCGCCAGTTCCTTGACGTAAGCCGCCTCCATCGCGATTTGCTCGAGCCGGCCGAAAGCGTCGGTGCCCTGCTCTGCGGCGATCTCTTGGAGCGACTTCGCGCCCTGCCGATTCTCGTTCATGTTCGCCGCGGATTCGCGGCCGACGTCGATGGTGATCTTCGGCGGGAAGCGCCATTCGCCGCGGGTCGCACGGCGTAAAGCCTGCACCATCGACTCGCCGGTCTGAAGCGGAGGCGGCGGGATCTGCTCGCGAGCGATAGCGTCGAGAATGACCGCGTTCTTGATCGGATCGAGCACCTTGTCCACGAGGACGCCTTGATGCCGGACGAACACGCGATCAGCCGCGGCGAACTCGGCGCGGACGCTCGGACCCTTGAAGTCCTGCGTGCCGAACAAGACGCCTTGCGGAATGCCGATGCCGATTGCGATTTCGTGCATCAAGTGCTGCACGAACCCGGCGAATGCCTGCGACGGCCGCGAGGGCATGACTTCGATGCGGTCCGCGGTTCCGAAGTACCGGATCATGCCGACCTCGGAGAGTTCGTTTTTCTGCGCCTGTCCGCTCGGCAACTGGATCGACGGGTTCGGCGTGAACAGGTTGCGCGGATTTGCCGCGCCCTTGTCAGAGAACACGAGCGCCGCCTGCTGCGAGGCAAAGCGCACGCCGGTCTTTTCGGCCTCAAGTATCGCGTAAAGCATCCGCGCCGACCGAGCGCAGGCGTGGAAGTCGGTGACTCCGCGGAATTGGTCCGAGCGGAACGGGTCGAAGTAATGGCAGAAGTTCGCGGCCGGAACGTCCTCCGGGTCGAAGTAGACTCCGTCACGAGTGACGCGGAAAACGCGATACGCGACCGGACGACCGAACTCGTCGACGATCACGCCTTGATAATAGTTTGTCGGCTCGGCGGTCAGCGCGTTCGGATTTCCGATGCGCGTTGCCGGCACGATCTGAATCTTCAGTTCGTCATCGAGACGCCGCAGGATAAAGCCGAAGTCGCCGTCCACCGGGCGCTCCTCGCAGCCGATCTGCACGAGCTTGCGGAACGAGTGCCGGCCGGTGACATCGGCCCGTTTGCACCAATCGTGGAAATACTCGTTGACGATGTTATTGTAGGCGCGGTCGCCGGTCATCGCCGAGAACTCTTGCGGCGTGCAATAGAGCGAGAACTTGCGCGTGATCTCGCGCGCCTGCGGGAAATTCTCCACGAGGTCGCGTGCCTCCCACATCATCACAATGCGGTCGCGGGTCGTCTGCGTTGATTCGGACGGCTGTCCCCATTGCCTCGGAGCGTAGAGCCGATCCGTGACCGCGGCGTTGTAGTTGAAAAGCTCGCGCTGGATTCGCGCCTCAAGGCGCTTGAGCGCATAGCTCGGCGCGACGGTCTCGATGGCGCGCTCGTACCAAGGCCGCGCTTGCAGAACTTTGCGAAGATCAAACGGCGGGACGTCCATGATTAATTGCCGTTGAAGCTGATAAAAGTGACCGTGTCCGTGTTCCCGTTCGCGTCGTCGATGGCGGCTTGGATCTGGCCGAGCATCTCGTTCAGCCGCCCGAGGTCGGCGCGGGTCACGCTCTTCCCGTTCAGGCTGTAGCTCGTGTTCAGCAAGCACGCACGAATCGCCGCGATCGTCTCGGTCTTGAGAGTCGCGAGCGTCCCGGTATCCAAGCCGAGAAACGGATTGTCGGTCGCCATGCCTTTACGCATGGCGTAAAAACCGAATCTTACACCGTCGGACTTTGGGGCTGGTACTTGATGAAGCCGGCGATCGTCGCCATGCAAAGCATCATCGCGCTCGTGTCCAAGCCGTGGTTCGGCGCGTTGCTTTTGACCTCCCGCCACTCCCAGACGCCGGTGCGGATCTCGACCTTGTGCTCGCCCTTGAGGTGCTCGAGGTACAGCGGATTGACGTCCTCCGGCATTTCCCATTTCAGGTCGCCCTTGCCCTCGATCGCGAGAGAGAGCACGTCCTTAAAGTAATCGCCGCTCCAGTCGTAGTAGTAGACGTCGCCGCCCCGGTAGTCCGAGACCCGAGGCTCGGAGAACGGGAAGTTGACCATCTGACCGGAGCCCTCGTCCCGCATTGTCCAAGTCTTCCGGCCGTAGCCGCGCATCCCTCGCCAGCCGAACTCCGCGCAGTCGCGGTCCACATCCGCCGGGCGGTAGCCGCGGTCCTGCGCGACGCAAGCGTCAGGAACGGCGTAACGCTGCTGAAGTTGCCGAAGCTGGTCCCGCGTCTCGATGCGCCCAAACCAGAGTTGCCGGTAGCGCGGACCTTGCGCCGTCGAGAAGGCACCGACCTCGACCCACCAATGGTCTTGCTGCCTATCAATCGACATGAAGCGGATCGCCTCGTCGGGGATTGCTTGGCCGGCGGAGTAGGTTGCGGTCGTGTAGCCCGACTTGGTCGTGAAGATCGAAACGGTCTTCTTCTCCACGATCCACGGCCGCGCCTCGCGCTTGGTGCGGAACTCGATCAGCGGCGTCTCGTCGCCGGTTCTGACAAGGTGATTTTGCGCCGCGGCCCACTCTTCGACCAGTAGCCGCATCGGCCGCGAGACCACGGCCTCGACCCGATAGGAGCGGACATCCGCGGGCGCCTTCGCGTTCTGCGCGACGAATCGGCCGGTGCGCTTCCATGCTGCGCGGGTCGCGTCCGAGTCGTCGGTCTGGTGCTGGCAATGCGGACACTTGAAATGCACCGACTCGATCACGCGAGCGACGTCCCACGTTTCGTCATCACGCCGAGCCTTGCGGTCCCACGCTACGCCGCCGGCGATCTCGCCGCGCTCATCGCGAATCGCGAACGCGGCCGGATGTATTCGCTTGCACGCCGGACATTCGACCGACCACTCGCCCTCGTGGCCGGAGCGGAAGGAGGTGTCCTCGACGTTCCCCGTCTCCGCGTCCATGATCGGCGCTTGGCTGACGTTGTAAATCTTCGAGCGCCCGACCTCCTCGAACTTCGAGACGCGAGCGACCGCGTGACCGTAAACCTCCTGCCAGCGCGGGAGCCAGATCTCGTCGTTCACCTTGTATCGGATCGACTGCGACTGCTGGGTCGAAAGGTTCGCCGGATTGAGCGTCAGGAAGAAGCCGCCGAAATAGGTCTCCGTCGTCGTCCGCTGCGGTCCCGGCCGAGGCAGCATCGAGGAGACCGGCTTGCACCGCTCGAGGATCGGATTGAGCCGAGACTTCGCGTGCCGCTCGACCATGTCCTCGGTCTGCATCGTCCAACTAATCGGACCGGGATCGTTGACGATTACCCACGGAATCCAGACATCAGCGACGAGCGTGCCGCCGACTTGGACCGCTTTCCTGAAGTGAACGCGGCGTACGAGCGGATCTTGCAGCGCGTCGAAGATCGGCAGGAGCCACGGGGTCAGACGAGCGTTGAACGGTCCCGGCGTCGCGTAGCTCTCCGGCAGCACAACGTGTTTGCGAGCCCACTCATAGATCGGCGATCGGTCTGGCCGCGGAAGCCGCCACTTCTCGAGGATCTTCGCGACCTCGCTCATGCCGGTTCTGACATAGCCGGCGGCGTCTTCTTCGGCCGTCCTCCGCGCTTGCCGTTCAGCCGCGCAGCCGCGGCCTTGCGGTCAGACTTGACCCGACCGCCGAGGCGACCGAGCGCGACGGCGGCGGGATTTTTGGGTGCGTCGTTCATGACGTGATAAGTTGCAGCCGGTCGAACATCTCTTGATGAAAGGCAGCGCGAACCTTGCGGCGCGTTCCGCAAGTCTCGATCCATTCGCCCCAGTAGATGCCGCCTTGATCGGAGTCAGCGCGGCAGGTCACCTCGAAGACCTTACCGGTTGCGACGGTTCGGTAGCCGGTGAAGTAACCGCCGCGATTCTTCGCGAACTTCGTCTCGGCGATTGTTCCCTTGTAGGTCTTGCCGATGATCGGCGCCTGCATGGTCGAGGTCATCGGATCAGGACCGAAAGAAGGTTCCGGTCTTCGCGCTACGGACCGCGAGAAACACCGCGCCGCGGACGCCGGTCGCGACGTAGTAGCGCGGCTCGCAGCCGCGGGCGATGAGGAGTTCCGCGACGAGCGGTCCGACTTCGAGCGGCTCGACGGTGTAGGTGCGGGAGTCAATCGTGGTGGTCATTGGTCGTTGTTGATTACGGGATGAGGAGAACCGAACCGCTGGGGTTCGTCAACACCTATTTTCAGAAAAACTCGCGGCCAAAATTATCGCGGACGCGGTCGGGAACTCGACGCGACCAGCAGCCGATCCAATGGACTGGCAGCGGCGCCCAAATGCAATGCACCTCGTGGAAGTATTGATCGCTGCCGACCAGCCGCACGCCGAGCGTCGGGTCGGTTTCCCGACCCGCGCCGGCCGCGGCCGCTTCAGCAGATGCCGAGAGCGAGGAGGGCTTCATCGTCGGAGAGGATCATGTCCGAGGAGAGGTCGAGGTAGGCGTGACGCGCCAGCGCCGAGTTGTAGCAGTAGAGGAGCCGGCGTCCCGTGCGGGAGACGAACTCGGTCTCGGTGCCGCCGTTGGCGGGAACCCAGACGTTCTTGAAGGTCGCGATGGCGTTGCGGATCGCGAGGAGGGAGGTGGTGTCGTTGTTCACGGGTCAGAGAGAAACCGAAGCGGTAGGGATTGTCGATAAGTATTTTGAGAAAAAAATGGGGCCGGTTTTGAGGCCAGCCCCGTAGGGCTTACCATCCGTTTGCGATGGCCCACTTGTGAATCCGCTCCACCGTGTCGAAGTTGATCGGAGCATCAACTCCGCTCTCGTCTGAGTGAAGCTCTCCGGTTTCGACCGCATAGCCCAGAGAGCCGGAGAACTTTCCGCGAGTAATCCAGCATTGACTCGAAAACTCGATGCTCGCTGGCGTTACGCTGACTCGGTATCCGTTGATCGTCGTGGTGGTCATTGTCGTTGTTTTTTTGATTTGGTTTCGCTGTCGATGTGCAGACTAGAACCGAAGCGCTGGGGTTCGTCAAGCGAGATTCTGAAAAAAGTTGGGGCGGGTGTTTAGCCCGCCCCGTGGAGATCAGGGAAGCGCAACCGTAAATCCGTGACGACCGATTTCCTTCCGCATCGAGCGACGCAGGATCGGCTCGCCGATTTCAATCGTGTGATCTTTGACCGCAACCGGCGAAAAATTGCCATCGCGCAGGCAATGGCTGAACGGACTGTATTTGTTAAGAAGCTGGATGTCGCAGTTGTAGCGGAACCAGACCTCGACCTCGCCGGTGGTCGCGTTGCTGACAACGAACGTCTCGGTGATTTTTGCGTCGCGGTCATCGCGGGCAAGATCAGCGCGGGCGAGCGCCTCGTTGTAGGAGAGATCAATTCCGGCGGCGGTGACGGCCTCGGAGAGCTTCGAGTGGCGGGAGATGATATTGAGCGTGGTCATTGTCGTTGTTGTTTTTTGTTGGTTGTCGTTGTTGACGAGACAGACGAAAACCTAACCGCTCCGGTTTATCAAGACCTTTTTTCAACTATTTTTCGGACCGTCCGAATCACTCGGCGTCCCTCTGCTCGGCCAGCGCCTCGGCTTGAAAGTTGGCGATGTTCCCAGCGACCACCTCGCGGATCTCCTCGAGGATCGCGCCGCCTTCGACGTTTGCCTCCGCGGCTGACTTGCCGGCGACCCGCGGCCCGAGCTCAACCTCGAGCTTCAAGCGCAGCAGCAGGTCGAGCTTCTGCGCCAAGACGCCGAGCATTTCCTCGACGACTTCGCGGTCGATGACGTCGCCGGACTCGCGCCGGTTCTTCGCCCGAGCGAGCTCGATTTGCTCGCGCATGAGTTCGGCCTTGAGTTCCGAGAGCGTCTTCGTTGCGACGTCGCGCCCGATCAACTTCTCCGCGCAAAAGGCACGCCACGCCTCGACGTTTTCCCGCCGACCGTCCGGCCTTGGCGCTTCGTCCGGGAAGCGTTTGCGCGCATCGTAAAGCGCCTGCCGCGAGAGTCCGAGTTCGTCGGCAAGTTGTTTGATCCCGCCGACCCACGCGCCGCCTGTCTTGTCGGCCTCGAACTCGGAGAGCGCCTTCCGCTCGGAAGCTGTGAGCGTCTTGCCGGCCTTCAGCTTCTTGGTGATGTTGGCGACGTTCGCCTTCGCCAGAAGTTCGGCAGGTGATTGCGCGTTTTCTTCCGGTTTAGAAGTTGAGTTCAATCGAATATTCGGAGCCTCCACGAACTATTTGCCGAATGTACCCCGGATATTTCTGCACCAGTTTCTTGATACACTCTGCCTCCATCCTTTGTGTGCGATAGGTTTTGCAGCCTCCATCATCGACCCAATGCGAGTTTGCCCAATAAATGTACCGACAGCATAGAACTCCTCCTCGATCTCTTATGTGCCGGAGACAAATTTCGTAGTCCTCTTTTACCGGAAACTCTTCGTCGAAGTAATATGTTCCGTCGTTGATGATCCCCATGCACGACGCAGTAACGTAACTCCGAAACAAAAAAGGTTTGTAAGGATAAACCGAACGCAATGCGCCATCAGTCGAAACTCCCCAGATTTTGTAGTCTAGTTGTTCGGTTAGATCGAATAGTTTCTCGAATTCATGCAACCATTGCGCTTCGGTCAATGGTTTGTCCTTCGCGTTGTACTCGTACAGTTTTTTCCATCCCTGCGCCTTGACGTCGTCATCAACGAACACGACGCGGCTTGCTCCACAATTTTTTAAGATCCAGTTTCGTGTTTTCGTAATCCCTTTTACCTCGTCAGGAATTCCGACCACGTTGCGCGAAGTTCTCCGGTACTGGTTTGCCTCCGACTCCGGGACGAAGAGGACGCCCGACTTTAGAATCTTGTCTGTTTTTGTCTCTCCTGCGCGACCCTTGCTTGGAATTGCAATCGTCATTTTTTTGCGCGCTTGAACGGCAGTACTCGCTCCATTCCGACCGCATCGAAAGCAGATCCCGCCTTGTATCCTCCGCGTCGAACTTTCTTGAGGTCGAAGTAGGCAATCATCTCTGCCCACTCTGCTTCGTTCTCTGCAACGATGACGACGTATTCTTTGCTGGGCTCTACTTGAATGCTTTGTTCGTGTATTACTTCGTCGGCCTCCTCGATGATTTTTTCGGCCTCAAGCAGGTCGTCGATTTCCATCTGGTTAAACCCTAGGTCTGCGGCATCAACCCCTGCCTCGGTAAGAGCCTTGAGCACCTCGCCGAGAGTTTCTTCCCACTCCGCAAGTTCCGCGGTCCGGTTATCTGCGATGCCGAACGCCGTTGCGTCGACGCCGGCGAGCGCCGTGCGGACGATCTGGATCTCTGTCCAGCCAAGTTCCGTTGCCGCCGCCAGCGTTCCGTTGCCGGCGAGCACGGTTCCGCGTGAATCGACCACAATCGGCTTTTGCTGACCGAATCGGCGCAGGCTTGCCTTGATCGCGTCAAGGTTTCGGCGGGAATGTTTCCGCGTGTTCGCCGGGTCCGGTGAAATTGAGCCAAGCGCAACGGTTTCGAGCTTCATTTTGTAAATCTTCAGTCAAGAACGTCAGAAAAGTCAGCCGCACTTTTTTACGCTAGGTCTCGCAACC
>Ga0222712_10002824_pt1 | contig 19497 bp, 17 predicted proteins | sample C33_657DmetaG_FD_165043 | JGI IMG/M metagenome (GOLD analysis project Ga0222712, IMG submission 165043) | Estuarine water microbial communities from San Francisco Bay, California, United States - C33_657D | ecosystem: Environmental > Aquatic > Marine > Unclassified | place: USA: California... | reverse complement strand
TAAAGAGGCAACCTTTTCAACGGCGGCCTCGTTGTCGCCACCCACCACCACGCGGGTGGGGTGAAGGAAATCCTGCAGGGCAGTGCCCTGACGAAGGAATTCAGGGTTAGAGACCACAAAAACGTCAGAACGGCCGAGCCACTGCCCCACTTGCACGCTGCTTCCCACGGGAACGGTGGACTTGTTCACCACCACGGTGCCAGGGGCTAGATGGGGTCCGATCTGCTGAGCAACGGACTGCACATAAGAGAGGTCAGCGCTGCCGTCGTCGCCCTGCGGGGTAGGAAGGCAGAAAAAAACGACTTCAGCATCCTGCAGTGAACCCACCACATCAGTTGTGAAAGAGAGTCGACCAGCCGAAACATTGCGGGCAATCCCCTCATCCATGCCAGCCTCGGCAATAGGCGAGATTCCTGCGGTGAGACTGTTCACCTTGGCGGTATCAATATCTGCGCCCACCACGGTGTGGCCCAATTCGGCCATTCCGACACCCGTGGACAAGCCCACATATCCGGTGCCAATCACTGCAATCTGCGTCACTTTGCCAGTCTACGAGTCAACCCGAACCCCTACGGGGCATGGGGTTAGGCTCTATTTCACTCATGAAGCGCCTTCTCCGCCCCCTCTTTAATAAGGCAGCTTCCATGCTCGGGGTTGTCGGTGTGCAAGAGCGCCTCAACCGACTTGAAGAGAATGTATCTCCTCGCGGATTGGACTCCGACGTCTTCACAATGATGGAGCGCCGGGTCACTGATCTGGCAATGTCGCAGCTAGCACCACTACGGGATGAGATTGCAAATACTGCATTGCATGCCGAAACTCGCCTTCAGGATCTCAATGCTGCGCTTGTGGCATATGTAGATGCGAAACAACTGCAAAACGAATCTTCCATCGAGGATTTTAAGCAACAACAGGTCTCTCTAATTTCTGAAATTCGTCAATCCATTGACACCATTCGTCGGCAATTGAATGCTGCACCAGTCGCAACACTGGCACCCAGTGCTCCAAGAGAAAACTCACGCGGTGCAAATGACGCTCCAGTGATCGACGATGGTCTTTATGTGGCATTGGAAAACCATTTCCGCGGCAGTCGAGATGCAGTAGCGCAGCGTCAACAGGATTATTTACCCATGTTGCCGTCCGTCATTAATGCATCTGCACCTCTCGTTGATCTTGGGTGTGGTCGTGGTGAATGGCTGAAGGTCACTCGCGCTCAAGGTATTCCATCTCTTGGTGTTGATTCCAACACTGTCTGCATCGCCGAATGCCAAGAAGAAAACTTGGACGTAGTTCAAGAAGACCTACTTCAATTTCTTGCACAACGCCCTGCTGCCTCCGTCGGCACGTACACCCTCTTTCAAGTCTTAGAACATCTGCCCTTCCCAGTGCTTGTTGAAGCACTTCGCGAGATGCGCCGCACTTTGGTGCCAGGTGGCCGAGTAATTGCCGAAGTGCCCAATGCAAAGAACCTTCGTGTCTCGGCTGGGACTTTCTGGATCGACCCCACGCACCAACGACCATTGTTCCCAGAGCTTTTATTGTTCCTTGCAAAAGAAGTGGGCTTTGCTCAAGCAGAAGGTCACTACACCAATGACCTCTCTCCGAAACATGATCTCTCCGGATTGCCTGATGGCGCAACGAATGCATTACGTAGCGTGGTAGACGCTGTTGATGGTCCTGGGGATTTTGCGTTAATCGCTACCGCGTAGCAAAACAGAGCGATTGTTAAATCGTTCTTGTGCAATCGCTAAGGATTCTTCAAAGCCTTGCAACACATGCGACCATTCGTATGTGTCCTCAACATACTTTCGGCCGTTTCGTCCCATTTCGTCTGCAAGTGTCGGATTCTCCAGAAGCATCATCACGGCTTGTTCAAACTCCGCATAACCCTCATACGGAATAGCCCCTGCAGAACGCATCGCTTGTCCTCGCAACACAGTGCTTGCACCCTGCACTAGCGCCGGCCTTCGCTGCACCCATGCTTCACATAACACAATGGAGAAACTTTCAAAATAAGAGGATTGCACGAGTGCAAGCGAGCCCGCAATTGCTGCGTGCTTCTCCGCTTCATCCAAGAAGCCCGTAACAACAATGTCATCATGCTGTGGGAGTTCCACTATTGGGTCTCCTGCAAGAACCAATTTCAAATCTCTGGGAAATTGATTCTTCAACTCAATGAAAAAATCACAAAGTTGTCGAACACCCTTCATTGGGTCTAATCGACCTACATAGACAAGGTATGGGTCATCCGCTAGTTCAAACTTCTCACGAAAAACTTCTGTTGACGACACCGGCGGATTCATTTCAATTCCGATGCCAACTACACGGCCTTCGGGTTCAATGTTGAATCTCTCGCGCACAACGTCACGTTCTTCTGGAGTGAAGAAGAGGTATGAATCTGGCAAACGGAAGGTGGATTCAAATAGGGGAACACGGAAAGACGGCTCATCATGCGCAGTGGGTTGAAATACAACCGGCAAACGTCCGGCTAAAGCTGGAATGCCTTTCGTAGCCGTTGAATAGAGATATGTCATAAAGATCGCCGCATCAAAACGATCTGCATTATCAATAAGCCAAGTTCGAAGACCAAGAACTTCAGGGCCCATCAGTAACGCCCAACGCTCATGTTCAAAGAGAAGTGGCGACGACTGCTCCGACATCAACCAAATGTCTGTGGGGCCAAATCTCTCTGGGTAACGCCGATCAACCACTGGTAAACGATGAACGGTTACGCCGTTGATCTCGGTACTACCAGGTTCATAGGAGTCTTCCCACGTCACATAACTACGAGCACAACTGGTCAAGACTTCAACAGTGTGCCCCGACGTAGTTAATGCTTCCGCAAACTGTCGACAAGCGGCTTCAGAACCGCCAACGATGTCGTCACCGTAACGCTGTACGACATACAACAACTTCACTGTGCAGCCGCCAGAAGTAGTTCAGCAGTGCGAGAGGACGATGCTCGAGACTCCAGTTCTCTGGCACGTTGAAAACCCTTATGAATCAAAGACCAACGCAATTGATCATTATTCAACACTTCGTGAATTGCTTCAGCCGCAATCACCGGACCAGCATACGAGGGCAGAACAAGCGCTCCGTCTCCAACAGTTTCTGGCACTGCAGCAGCACCTTTCACAACGACGGGAACTCCCATAGACATTGCTTCAACCGGGGGAATGCTGAGACCTTCATGGTCGCTCATTCCCAAATACATACGTGCACCGCGGATGAACGTTGATAATTGTTGATCGGTGACCTGACCCGTGAAATGAACGTCCACCATCGCACAACGTTGATGAAACTTACTGACTGCAATTCGATAAAGCTCTTGTCGAGCAACACCACAAATCACTAAACCGATGTTCCCCCAGTATGTGGAATTCATCAGATGCATCGACTCAATTAACTGCTCAATCCTCTTGTGCGGAAGAATTTGGCCAACCGCCACTACATAACCATTTGGAAATCGGCGTGACATCTGCTGTAAAACGGCGATGTCGTATGCCTCATGAGCTAGGCGACTTGGCGTGAAACCTGCGGGCACAACTTCTATGTCTTGATAGCCAAAAGTAGTGAGATCCTGAGCATTGAATTCAGAGTCGGCAACCACAAGAACGGTACGGTCTCTTAACTCCGTCAAATCTTGACGTCCCAATTCAAGGTCAGATGCAAACTCTGGGTTGTATTCCGCATACATCTCCGACGGCGTGATGTTGTGATAACTGATTGCGATTTTTTCAGTACGTGAACGTAAAAACGACGTCATCTCATGCCATCCAATGCTTGAGTGATAAACCGTCAAATCAAGAGCACTTGATGCTGGATACTCAGCAAGGTCTTTACATTCATCTTTCATGACGTCGCCGTGTCGCCATAAGGCATATATCTCAGAGTCACAGAAACGACGAAGCTCATTTCGAACGGCTAATGCCATTTGGGTAATGGCATCTCCTTCGGAAGCACCGATGAGTACCTGATGAATCACCGGCCGAGACACGACTACGAGCCCTTTGCAACCTTTCGTTCCAACTCAATGACTGATTGAGCCAAGGCATCAATCATCATTAAGCGGTCCTGCATGGCATGACTCAATTGGTTCAGAACACGAACGTCGGTTCCTTGTTGAATCTCCAGTTGCTTGAGTAATAGCTCTAGAACTTGCTGCTGTGTTTCCAAGGTAGAACGCACGCGCAAAGTGATAGCCGCGGTCTGGCGTCCAACAAGTTTTCCAATGACCCAATGAACGAGACCAAATCCCGGAATACGTGATTTTGCTGATACTGGACTCTGTAGGGAAGCAAGCTCTTCCCGACAGCGATCCAGAAGTTGTCTCACATCTCCGAGAACATCGGTTCCACGATGAACAACGTCCATAATTGCCTTGAACTCGGCTTCCAACTGCTCTTCGAGGCCAACGGGGTATCTACCCTCTTGGCGACGTTGAGCAACTCGGCGCTCTAATTCTGCGATTATTTCGGTGGAAGAAGTCATTAGTTCCTGTGACAGTTGCTCTTCATCAGAATAACACCCACTCAATTGTGATTTGGGTGAAGAAGTACCGAACACATGTACCTCATTCCCTTTAAGATTCATCATTGACGAATGGAGGATTCATTCATGAAAAGTGCAATCTCCATTGACCATGTCTCAAAGAAATTTCGTTTGTATCACGAAAAGAATCAGTACCTTAAGACCACTCTCTTGCGTGGAGGTCGGTCTCGTTATGAGGATTTCTGGGCGGTCCAAGATGTCTCGTTTGAAATCCCGGTTGGCTCAACTTTCGGCATCATCGGGTCAAATGGTTCAGGCAAGAGCACACTGCTGAAATGCCTCGCAGGAATCTTGACCCCCGACAAGGGGACGCTAAATGTAAATGGTCGACTTTCCGCCCTTCTTGAATTGGGCGCCGGATTCCATCCAGAGCTCAGTGGTCGCGAAAACATCTTTCTCAACGGTGCAATCCTGGGTATGACCCAGAAGGAAATCAATCTTCGCCTCGACGACATTGTGGATTTCTCAGGCTTGGATCACTTCATTGATACACCTGTGAAAAATTACTCATCTGGAATGGTCGTGCGATTGGGCTTCTCTATTGCCGCCAATGTCGAACCTGAGATTTTGCTGATTGACGAAGTGCTCGCCGTTGGTGATGCTGAATTCCAACAGCGTTGTTACGAGAAGATCGAACGTTTCCGTCAAGATGGACGAACGATTGTTCTCGTCAGTCATGGACTCAGCCAGATTGAGCAGATGTGTGACACCGTTGCATGGCTAGAGAAGTCTCACCTCAAGGAACTTGGGCCTTCGTTTGAAGTTGTTCAGAAATACAACGGTGCTTCACATCATGCGATTCATCGCGATGATGAAGACGAAATCGGAGATCGTTGGGGTACCGGTGAGGCAACAATTACAAAAATTGAACTCATTAGGTCCAATCAGGTGACTTCCCTCTTCAACACCAATGAAGACATGAAGATTCGTGTGCACTATGACGCGCCCACCGGCATTAACGATGCAGTAGTTGGAATCCGCATTACCCATCTTCATGGCATGAACGTTTGGGGAACTAATACAAAGCGTAAGGGAACACGAATTCCTCGCCTTGAAGGAAAGGGATTTGTGGATCTTGATATTCCACATTTGCGCCTTCTTGAAGGCACCTACGACCTAACAATCGCACTCTCCGACACTGCAGAAGTCAATGCTTTTGACCATTGGGAGAAGCGCGTACGTTTTGATGTTCACCAGATCGCCACTTTTGATGAAGGTGTCGCCGCGCTTGATGGACTTTGGACAGTTAATTAGAACTTCGGATAACAGTTTCCGCAATCTGATGTGGAAGCAAAAGAGTTTCTCTCTCGGTATCAGGATCAACTTCTCCAGAAATCAATCTTGAAAAGTGTTGCATCTGAAGTGCCAGTGGTTCACCTTCATGTCGAACGAATGGCATATCAATGATTGTCTCCGCGCGATATGAGGAAGTACCGCCAGATTCAACTACTTCCTGCATAACATTTTTGTAAATCGTCACATTGACCCGCAGCAGATCCACTTCGAACAGATGAGTGTCGGTAACGACACGCACATCACGAATCTTTCGTTGTCCTTGTCGACTTGCTGACAAGGACGCAATAGATCCGTCTGCAAATTTCATGACGCAATCGGAAATTTCATCAACTGCTGCATTCTTGGGAGTCCAGTTGACCGCATCAATACTGGACACGTTGTCAACTCGCCCGTGAAAAGCAAGAGCAATGTCAATGTCATGAATCAATAAGTCATAGACCACACTTGCAGTGGCCCTCGGATTCACTGGCGAATGACGAACACTCATGAAATGTTTCATTGGTTCATCCATGAACCCAAGGGCCGTACGAACTGCTGGATTAAAGCGTTCAACAAAACCACACATAATCGGGACATTTTGATTCTTCGAAAGTTCCAAGAGCTCTCTTGTTGTATTGAGATCATCAGTAATCGGCTTTTCCACCAATAGTGGAATGCCTCTTTCAATCACTTCACGAGCAATTGAGAGATGCGATGCAGTTGTTGTTGCAACTACAACTCCATCAACATTGTTTGAAGCTAAAGCCTCTTCCAAAGAGCTAAAGGCTTTGCTCTCAAATCGTTTAGCAAGGTATTTCGCTTTATCGGTATCGAAATCTACGACCGCACTAAGTTCCGTATTGGCACCTGTCGCAATAGCTCGCGAATGATTACTCCCCATACCGCCAGCACCGACGACAACAATTTTCTTTTTAGTCATTTCAACATTCACATTTTCCGGGCATTAAACCCTATTTCGAAGGACTCTTGCAGGGTTTCCCACCGCAACTACATCATTAGGAATATCCCTAATAACTACAGATCCAATTCCAACCAGGCTGTTGTCGCCGATTGAGACACCTTCAATAATTGTTACAGCTGGCGCAATCCAAGCATCTCGACCAATTCGGACGCTTCCGCTTACTTCGCTATTTGCAATAATCACGGTGTTCTCTCCAACTTGGACATTGTGTGCGATGAAGACATTGTCATCGATTTTGCAATGATTACCGATACGGGTTGCTGCAATAGTCCCACGTGCAATTACCGTCGAAGATCCAATCTCAACATCGTCACCAATCTCTAAACGACCAATGTGAGGTATCCGAATCCATCTATTCTCGGCGTCCTTCTCAAGCCCAAATCCAATTGATCCAAGCACGGTATTTGACCCGACAATGGATCGTTCACCAATAATTGTGCGTGCCAACACCGTCGTATTGTTTCCGATCACAACATCGTCATGAATAACGACATCTTCTTCAATCACCGAGTTATGACCAATTGATACAAGATTTCCGATTTGTGCAGAAGGGTGAATAATTACTGTTGGTGAGATTTGCGGGATTCTCTTTGGTTCAAAAAAAGCTTGTAACGCTAAGCCGAAATCCCAACGCGGAGAATTCGAGACAATATGTGCGCAACTACTAGGGACAACAAGGTTCTCTGGTCCAATAATGGTTCCCGTGACGCCATTCCACCTCTGTAATGGGTTCGAATCAGCATTGATACTGAAAGCCATATGCCCATCAATAGGGTCTGCGAGAGTTGTGGCCCACGCCACAGGGTTCTCATGACCTCTGTGTTCCAATTCAAGATGACGTGCTATCCGTGCGGAATCTGTGGCAAATGGGGACATCAGTTAAAGACTAACGGCATCGTCTATCCCACTTCAGCGAGGCGTCTAATCTCAGATAAGCGAAAATGTTCTAAAAATCACTGATGCCCATGAAATTTCTCCTCTCCGAATACCAAAGCTTTCTTGGGCAACTAATGTCCGACGGCTATAAATGTCTGTCCTTCTCTTCTCCCGAGGCCCGGAGTATTGATGGAAAGAATCTTCTTCTTCGTCATGACATAGATGTCGATCCGTCCGCAGCTATCGAGATGGCTCGGACTGAGAACTCTGTTGGTGCAAGGTCGACCTATTACGTCCTACTTTCAAACCGTCATACCAATCCGCTCGACAAGGCATTTCGAAGTGCAGTACGCAACCTTGCAGATCTTGGGCATTGGATCGGGCTTCATTTTGATGCAACTCAATATGACCTACAGCCGGAAGATCCGAGTTTTTCAAATTACGTGGCCAAAGAAGCAGATCTTCTGGAATGGACCACGGGCATTTCTGTTGACTCAGTTTCGTTCCATCGGCCTGCAAAAAATTTGCTTAGCTCACCTGGTTCACTGACTGCTCCTTATTCGCATACTTATGAGAATGTCTTCCTACGGGAGATTGAATATTGCTCAGACTCATCTGGCAGATGGGCGTATGGTCCGCCCGAAGATCGGCAAGCTCACAAGACTGGCAAGCCATTTCATTTCCTCACCCATCCCATCTGGTGGGGTTCAGAGGATGTTGAACCGGTGTCGCGCGTGACCAATTGGATGGCACAGCGGGTATTCGACGATTTTTCGTATGAGTTGCCGCAATCGGATAATCCATTTGGAGATCTCACATGAGAATCATGCTTGTTGCTCCCTATTTCCCGCCAGAGGTGACAGGTTCATCAAATTTTGTTTCGGATTTAGCTATTGGCTTATCGGAAATGGGTCACGCTGTTTGCGTTGTAACTGCCACTGAGTCGCGATCACACGAGTTATTTGAAGTTATTTCATTAAAGGCTCGACGAATTAAGCCAGGAAAAATTGCATTTAATTATTCAATTCCCACGATTTTGACTCTCTCCAATAAAAGGGCTCTCGAAGACCTCTTTGAAACTTTTCAGCCAGACATCGTGTCGTCTCATGGTCAAATCTTTGACATCACTTTGCTGGCCAATCATCTTGCCCGCAAACGCAACATTCCAACTGTGATGACAGTTCACTCAGCCATTTGGCACGACAAGCCAATCTTGAATGCGATTTTGACAGCTGGCGACACATTGCTGGCTCGCTTGTTCTTGAAGCGAATTTGTAATGGATGGATCGGTGTTGATGACCGGACTCTTACTCACACAAAAAAACGCTATTCAAAGAAGGTGACGGCGATTCCAATTTGCATCCGCAAGGGCGTTTTCGCCGGAGGAGATGCACAACTTGCGCGGGATAAATATGGAATCAATGGTTCACCAATCATTGCATCAATCGGACATGTTGTACCCGTACGAAATCGCATGGCATTGATTGAAGCAATGCCGCGGCTTGTCGAACATTTCCCTGAATTAGAAATTGTCGTTGTTGGTCGTGTGGCCGATGAGTCGTTTATAAATCGGGCGGAGGAACTAGGTGTCACTAGGCATCTTCGTGTTATCGGTGCCATACCACATTCAGATATTGCACATGTGTTGGCCGCATCAGACCTTGAAGTGCACGACTTACAGGGCTATGGCCTTGGTATTGGCAGTTTGGAGCCTATTGATGCTGGGGTGCCGATTGTTGCGCACGTCCGAGACAACAATCTTCCCGGCGTAAATCTTCGCGAAATCTGCCCTGACGGCTTCTTACAGCAAAACGATGCAAAAAGCCTTTCAACAGCAATCGTCAGAGCCATCGACGATTTTGAATTTCGGGAACGACTTCTTAGAGACCAAAAACGTCTACTTGAAGATGTCTACTACTCTGAAGGCGTTTGCTTAAAGTACGTTCAAGAATTTGAGAAATACGTCAAGAATTAACTTCAAAAACGTGAGCATTTCCTTGCGAATAAACCTTAGTTAGAGCCAAATCTCGTTTGATCTGATCCAGGGTGAATGTATGTCGCGGTGATATCACATTCGTCCGCTCATCAAAATAGATATAGCGAATTCGTACCTGTTTTAAGAATCTAATTAAGTCAGGACGTGAAGTTAACTGCCCCATGTTTGAAAGTACTGCAATTTTTTGAGATCGCCATCTATCTCGACTGTCATCGGTGATGGCGCCATACATCACTGGGCGAACTCCCGACAACGCATACATCCAAGTTGATCCATCAATGCCGTCGTAGTCCGTGAGAACGTACTCATCATTGCCAATGTTCTCGTTCATCCAATGGAATGCAGCTACAGAATTCTGATTGACTGGCACCAACCCGTTGTACCAGGACTCAAGTAGCAGCTCATCTGCACGGTGCACTTGCGAAAGTCCCACGGACATCATCACCACCGTTAATCCAATCGAGACATACCTCGATAGAGAAGTTTTTTTGGATGAGAACATCCGAATAAATGCACTGACGATTAACGGAACAGCGAAATACACAATGTTGTAATTGAGACGAAGCACCTGTCCATACCATGGTTTGGTCGCAAGTCGAATTATTGAATTCTCTGGAAAAGCAGCAGCGAGTGTTGTGACTATTACAACTGCCGCAAATGCCCATGTAAGTACTGAGTTCTTTTCTCGGTTGCTCTGAATGATTCCGACCAAAACAAAGATTGATGCCATTGGAAGAGCAAATCCGGAGAATGAATTCAGCACACTCTGGCCAATCGTTGTTGCAACGTTGAGAACCGGTTGGTAGTCCAAACTTCTTTCACTCGCTCCACCAGCGGTAGCAAGAACCACGGGGGCCAGTGCAATTACAGAACCAATTGCAACTCGAATTCCAGAAGTCAGAATGTTTCGATATGGGATGTTCCCTCGTCTGATTAATAGAACTGCTGTCATGAGGAATACCAGGACAAGTTCAGGAGAATGCATGCTGAACATTCCAACCATGGCGATTGTTACAAGAAGAATTCCTTTTCGCGTAGGTGTGTACAGAACATCTGCAACAAAAACTGCGACAGCAGGGGCGACGCACATTCCAACAATGGCGGGCATACCTCCCCATGACATAGGTGACCAAGGAAAGACTGAAGACAACATCAGTACTGCTACTGGAGTTGTTGCCGCCACCAACTTCTGATTGCCGAGAAGTTCACGGGTCCACATCCACATTGAAAGCGGAAAAATGCCAATAGAGAGAACAAGAGTTACCAAGTTCATGGACCCGTTAATGCTTGTTCCAGATATTCCACTAGTTAAGGCGATTACTGAGTGCAAGCCAAGAGGATAGAAATTCGCAGCAGATCCTGCGCCTAGGGGAAAAAGGCGCAGGGCTTCGCCAACTTTTGTGGATTCAGTCTCCACGATGTTTCGTATGACATACGAGTGATACATCGCATCGTGATTTGGCAATAACTGTCCCAAGTGGCGCGCGGCACGCCACCACATGACAAGAAAAATGAAACCGACAAGCGCCGATGAGACCAGTCCTATTTTTTCAATGGTGGATATTTCTATCCGCAGCCATTGAAGGTTTTTGCGATTTCCCACCACACCAACCAGAAGCACAATGAGAAGAGCGAAGTACCATGCTTTGCCAAAAGGTATACCTATTGCAGAGGTGTAGTTAGCCACTGCATATATCAATCCGCATCCAAGTGGAAGTGAAATCAAGAAGACGTGCCTCGAAGATCCGAAGATCAAGCCAAGTAGAACGCCCGGGAGTAGTACTAGGACTACAAAAGCGATTGATTCAAGTAACACCATTAGTTTCTAACGCACTGCAGTTCGCACTGCTGACGCAATCGTCACCAAATCTTCTGCAGACAAATACTGATGGACTGGGAGCGAGATAACTTCACGAACCAACCGTGCAGCAACTGGAGTAGCAGTGGGCTCGATATTTGGGTTGCCCCTGAAACAGTCATAGTCATGTGCGAGATACGGGTAGTAGATGCCACAACCCACACCCCGAGCGGTGAGGTATTCAATAACTTCATCACGAGAGCGCTTGGAACCATCAAGAACTCGAATGGTGTACTGATGCCAAACGTGAGAATTGTTTGACGACGTAACGGGCGTGGCTATTTCTGCCACGTCTGCCAAAAGCTCATTGAGCGTCTCTGCGTTCTTCTGACGTGAGGCATTAATTGCATCGATCTTCTTCAATTGAGGAATGCCAATTGCCGCCTGCACATCAGTCATTCGGTAATTCGTTCCAGCCATCTCGTATTGGTAACGCTGACGCATTCCCTGGTTGCGATAGATACGGAGGCGATCTGCAAGCGCATCATCATTGGTTGTGATGATTCCGCCTTCTCCGGTAGTGATGTTCTTAGTGGCGTAGAAAGAAAAACAGCCTGCTCCAAAAGATCCTGCGGCCGCTCCGTTATGCAACGCACCATGAGCCTGCGCCGCATCTTCAACAATTGCCCAACCGTTTTGCTTTGCTTGTGCAGTAATAGAAGTCATGTCAGCGCATTGGCCATAGAGATGTACAGGCATCACAGTGGATACCCCCTTAGGATTCACTGCAGCAATCGTGTCCGCGGTGATGTTGAAGGTTTGTTCATCAACATCTGCGAATCGAACTTTAAATCCAGCTTCCACAGCAGCATTAAGTGTTGCCACAAAAGTGAAAGGCGACGTAATAACGGTCGAGTCTTTAGGGACATCAAGCATCTTGAGTACTGCCACCAAGGCAGTTGTACCGTTATTTACTGCAACGGCATGCTTGACACCTGAGATCTTGGCGAACATCGCTTCAAGTTCTGCAACTTTCGGCCCCTGGGCAATCATCCCGGAACGAAGCACCTCGAGGACTCCTGCTTCAATCTCCTCGTCGATTCGAACTGTGCTGATGGGGATCATGTGACCTACCTAAATCTGAGAGCCTTCTGAGCATAGTTTGTAGCAATTCATCGTCTAGGTGAAACGACTTGATTTAGGCTCAAACAGGCTTACGACGAACGGTGCTTTCATGAATTCAATCCATCCCACCGCAATCATTGGTGATTCAGTGGAACTCGGCAGCGGGAACATCATCGGTCCATACGTCACATTGCTTGGAAATGTGTGCCTTGGCAACAACAACTGGATCGGTACCCATGTCTCTATTGGCGGGCCAGCAGAGATAAGAGATGCGGAACGGCCCACGGCCTGGGAGCAGGGAATTCACTTTGGCAAGGTCAATATCGGAGATAACAATGTCATCAGAGAATCTTGCGTTATTCATGCGGGATTTATTTCTGGCACCTTTATTGCCGACAATTGCTACATCATGAATCAGACATACATTGCCCATGATTGCAATATCAGTGACAACGTGACACTCAGTTCCAACGTGGCGCTTGGGGGCCACGCCGTTATTCAAGAGGGTGCAAATCTTGGTATGGGTACTGTGGTTCATCAACACAGGGTTGTAGGCACTGCGGCAATGATTGGTATGGGGTCTGTCCTTTCGCGCGACATTTTGCCCTTTGCAAAGGCTTACGGCAATCCATGTCGCATTCACGATGTAAACAGAGTTGGGATGTCCCGACTTGGCTACAGCGAAACTGATGTTGACTTAGCTGTCTCACATCTGCTTAATGGTTCTATGGTTCCTCTAACTAGAGAGCTCAAAGAGGCGTTTGAGGCTTTTCAAGCTCTATCGAGACAAACCTCAAATGAATCCTGAGCTTTCTAATCGCCAATCCAAACTCATTCGGGACAAGACGCATCTATCGCTGCTGGCAATTTTCATATCGTTTACTTTTTTTATCTCTCTCAGTTTTCTCTTACTGATCAAGAACGCTTTCCACGGGCTTGACATAACCGATGAAGGCATGTACCTGCTCTCAGTTCACAAAGTCAGCAATGAAATGGCATTTCATAATCCATTCGGCGACTACACCGGAATCTTGTTCAGATTAAGTCTGCAGAAAGTCTGGCTTTTTCGAATCGGTGGTTATTTCGTATTGGGGATGAGTGGTGTTTACGTAAGTAAAGCCATTTCTCAATATCTTCCGGAAAATAGTCACAGACTCACCAAGTGGATTGTCATAACTTCAGGACTGCTTGTGGTCCCGTTTTATTACGCACTTGGAATCCTGTCGCCTTCGTACAACTGGTTAAATCTCTGTTGTATCTCTCTTGGACTCGGTGCCATCCTAAGATTAGAGAAACCATCGTCCGAAAAGTTTTTCGTGTTGGTGCTGACTAATTTCGCACTGTCGACTGCAATCTGGATTGGAACATTCGCAAAACTCTCAACAGGACTGGGAATTCTCCTAATTTCAGTCGTCATTCCATTAATGCTCAGACGTTCGCTCAGATCAATTTTTATAAATCTGGGGATTCAGTCCGTTTCCGTATTGCTACTTGCCGTTTTTCATCAGTTATTTGTTTCGCCACTCTCGGTTGCTGCAGAAAAAATTTCTAGAGGTCAACATGCACTCGAGATTCTTGACCCGCAATACTCAATCTCCCTTGCATTACGTTCTTTCTGGACCGGTGCTTCTCACTGGCTCCAGACATTGCTCGGGTACCAATTCATTTTGATGCTCATTTACATATTCATGTCAATAGCAATCTCTCGACGCTGGAGCAGGAATAAGGCAGACGGAACTCCGATCTCCGTGCTTCTACTAATGCTTCCAATTCTCTCTGTCATCGATTCATTTACTCAGGGAGATTGGGCAGGGTTCGCCGCGAAATACAACGATCAGATGTGGGCCATTACGCATATCCTGAGTGTGAGTTTGGCAATTTTTCTCGTGTCCTGCATTTCAAGAAAGACATTTAGTTTTTCAATTTCTTTTATGTGCCTTGCAATGCTGGGAGGTCCTGTTCTCTATGCCTTTGGATCAAATAATGGATTCATCGAGCAGATCACAGGTGCCAGCGGACTACTAGCTCTGCTTGCAATCTTTCTTTTGACGTTCGATGAACGGACAAAGGGCATACTTGTAGCTCTTACTTGTCTTGTCCTGTCTCTCGGTGCTTTTCACACAACACTCGAAGCTGGAAGAAATCCATATCGTCAAGCACCAATTTCTCAACAAGATGTTCTTATTGAGATCAGTGCCGGAGGCGGTCGACTGTATGTAGAAAAGAATTTTGCAGAAGATGTGAATTCCTTACGTTCGCAACTACCGAAGCAGGGATGGAAGGCTCGTACTCCCATGCTCGATTTCACTAAGTATTCGGCCGGCATTGTCTACGCACTAGATGCACAACAGCCAATCACTGTTATCCCCACCGTCGGGGGTATGCCTGGAGTGAATGAACTCGTGGAATGGTCACTTCGCTACATCAGCGAAAATGATCCAAACCAAACTTGGACTTCTGCGTGGATACTTTTGCCCTCAGAGAAGAATCTTGCTGTCTGTCAGTTGTGTCCCGATACCGCAGCCCTAAGACATCTCAATCGGATATTTCCGACCGATTATGAACTTGTCGCGACCTCTACCAATTTCCGTATCTATAGACCACGAGATTGACGAATTGAGACTTTGGTAACGGTCGAGTTCTCATTCTTGATGAATAATTTGGGTCGTCGAATTTCAAATGGATTTAAGCACATCAGCACAAAGAGCATCGAAGCCCACAATGCACCTGAATTTAAGTTTCCACACAAAAAGCACAACGCCAGGCCAAACGGAACAGAAATTCTCCTCAAGTTGCCTGACCGACCTAAGGGCAAAGTGAGGACTGCCAATGACACTAAGACAAGGAAACCGAAAAGTCTTGAAGCACCCCAGGAAAGGGTCATTTCAGAACTAAAAACACTTATTAATAGTGTCGGAATTGTCGCAAGTAGCAGAATCAAGACTTCACGATATGTGAAAACCAGGAATGCTGTGAAGAGTTCAAGCAAAACAATTCCTAGAAATGACAATGCACTGCTAGTGGATACCGCCGTTGCCACGACAGTTGTGATTCCAAATAAAACTAATCCCGTAGTTCTATGTATTGCACTGTCACCAAATTTCAAAGTCTCATTGCAAGCAAGAATTGCAAGAATTGCAATTCCAGTTTCTTGATCTAATAGGAATGCTGTTACACATGCGATTAATACGAATGCTACGCGAATCGTTTTGATTACCTTTGGCCTGCTTGCCTCAAGCAGGAATTGGGGTGCAAGTTTTGCAGGAGCGGACTGAATTGAGACTCCAAGAATTCTTGACCAGACCAAACATGCTGCGTTCCAATTCTTTGAACGCATGTCTTCATTATTTGGATTTCGATTCGGAACATCACCTCTGACGTGGAAAGAAAATTGATCATCGTCAATCGAGATCTCTCTTTCTGAATCATTTTCGCGCCATTTCAAAAGATATGGCGATCTCTTCTCTCGAGAAATTGTCAAGGTACGACAAACTTCCTCAATTCGAAGAGATAACTCGCCATTCTCATCGTTTTCAGAAAGACTCTTTCCTGTCAGCAAGATCAAATGCCGTAAAGTTTGCTCACGCATCTAATTCGTTCTTCTCGGGTTGTATGTCTGCGCTAATTCCACAATTTCATCAGTCGACAGTTTCTTCAATTGTCGTGAGGTGTCCGAGATCAAAAAGAGTTTTGCTCTTTGAATCATTGGCTTGAAGTATCGAGCAGAAATAGATATCTCAGGAAAACTTCCATACATACAACCTGAGCAGCGATTAGTGATTTTCTTAACTTCAGGAAACATCTCTTGATTTCGATATTGGGTTGGGAATTCGTCCCCATAAACAGGTACTCGTCCACTAAGGCGATAATCACAACACACCGACATATCACCATTCGGCTGAATAGCAAAATAGAGATTTGGACTATCGCACGAATCTTCATTTCGACGACGCCACTTAATGGGGTCATTCGTTATGTATCGATAAATATCTTCGAGATATTCGTCCGAGTCGTAAAGATTGAATCCTTGTTTCTTCATCTCACGAACTTGATTTAGTACTTCGCGAACCAACGGATACTGGTCTGGATGAAAGACAAGAGCGGGGTCGTACGTAGCAAAACTGCGAGGTTCATGGACGGGTGTTTGGTGTGCAGGGGCCAATGAGACCCACCATCCAATTTCAGTTGCAAACTTAATAATGGGAACAATCTGGTCAATGTTTGATGGAGCCAAAACTGTTCCAAAAGCACAGAAAGAATCTTCTGGAAAATTGTTATTTATAAATGCAACGCGAGATATAGCTGCTTCCCAGGTCTCATCAAATCCGCCATTAATCGAATCTTGAAGTGCTGGTTCAAGTGAGTCCAATGAAATTGAGATGTCATGAGCTCCAACTTCAACCATTTTCTTAAGTGCATCATCGGAAGCGAAACCATTTGTTTGCAAACGAGGATGAACACCTTCATCAATGAAGGCTTTTGCGATTTCCGGAAGATCAGCACGAGCAAAAGGTTCCCCCCCTGTGAGTAGAACAATTGATGTTCCAATCGCAGCAAGATTCTTTGCAATTCCTTTAGCTTGTTCAAGCGTGCATTCTTCCTGATCGCCATTCGCATAAATGATGTTGCACTGCTGACAACGAAGATTGCATCGTGCAGTGACGTAGTACTGCACATATAGAGGTTGTTGGTGAGTTAGAACGGATGCCGCAAGAGGCTTAATTCCACCCTCAAAGAATCCCATTTACTTTGCCTTATTCATCACAACACCGACATTCCAACACCACCATCGCAGCGGCGGAACAACTTTAAGAATAAAGGTGTCTAAAGAATGGGTGATACGTAAAAACTTTGCGTGCTTATTACGTCGATCAATAATTAACTTCCAATATCGCCCCTCGTTGGGTGCAATTCGATCAATCAAAAAGAAGCGGACAAAAATCAAAGTTGCACTCAACCAAAAAAAGCGCAGGTCGACTGAATCAAATTTTGACTTCATAAATCGAATGTCGGCTCGCTTTAGAGGATGTTCATCCTCAGTGCGTACTTGGGTCGCCATTCTTCGATAAATGTTGATAACGGGGTTATAGGCCACAGGGTCCCAGAACGCCGCGCGGCCACCCGGCTTCAAAACACGTTCAACTTCTGTGATACAAGCTTCAATATCCACATGGTGCAACATGTTTGCCCCATAAACAATGTCAAATGATGCGTCAGGAACATTGGAGAGATCAGTTGCACTTGTTATCAACGTTTCCACTGTGCAGTTATTTAGGGCGGCAACTTTCTTCGTAACTTCCAACATGCCTGGCGACAAGTCACTCGCAACTACGTTGGCTCCCAACATGGCAAAGTGCACCGCTCCTTCGCCCAGACCGCAACCAAGATCCAATACTCTAAGACCACGAATGTCTCCAAGTGTCTTTTCAATCCAGACAGTCTCTGGAGTTGCCAGATCCGTCCAAGCGCCACTCACATCAACTGATGCAGGGTCAACCGATTGGGCCCATTCGTCGTGAAATTCACGTTCTCGATCAAATGAATCACTCATTGCTTCTCTCCATCTTTCCAAATTGATTCCAAAACAAATAATGGACGATCTCGCACTTCGTCTTGAATTCTGTGTAAGTACCCACCAAGTATTCCGACGGTGCCCATCAATGCGCCAGTTAACAGAATTTGTAACCCCGCTAGATAAATCAATCCGCTTATATTTCCGAAAAGATTGATAACTGATGTACCTAATAACGAAAGACTTCCAAGAGTTGTCAACAAAAGGCCACAGATTTGAATGCTTCGTAGGGGTGTGATTGACAGGGCCGCAACTGCGTTGGCAGCCAACAAAAGCATCTTCTTTAACGTGTACTTCGTTTCCCCAGCATGTCGACTTTCGCGCTCGTACTCAAACGCCTCTGACTTGAGACCAGTCCATGGAATCATGCCCCGTAGAAATCGATTTCTTTCTGGCATTGCTAGCAAGGTTCGGACAGCCTGCTGGTCCATAATCCGAAAATCACCAGTATCCAGGGGGATATCTACCGAACTTAGTTTTCTAATTATTTTGTAAAAAACCGATGCTGATTTTCTCTTGAACCAAGTTTCACCAGTTCTGGCGATTCTTTTCCCATAAACGATATGGACATCAGATTTTCTAATTGCCTCAACCAATTCAGGCACTAACTCGGGCGGATCCTGAAGATCTCCATCAATAATCACCGTGTAATTACCTGTCGACTGAGTAAGGCCAGCAGTTACTGCAATCTGATGACCAAAGTTGCGTGCTAGGAAAACTGACGTGACCCACGGATCCGCTGCAGAAATTTCTTTTAGCATCTCTTGGGACTTATCGCTTGAACCATCGTCAACGTAGATCGCCCTTAGTTCAAAATTTGCCGAGGCACCCAATCGAACAGCAGAAATTCGTCTATGCATTTCCCGCAGGCATGATTCCTCATTAAATATAGGAATGACGACATCTACAAGTCTTGGACTCACTTGAACAGCATAGGTTCGTTACTTCACCCAATTCGGATGAACTGTGGTGCGCGAGGGGGGACTTGAACCCCCACGTCCTTACGAACACTGGCACCTGAAGCCAGCGCGTCTGCCATTTCGCCACTCGCGCGAGTAGACGGGCAACGCTACCAACCTCCCTCGCCTGCCTGACATAAGGGAGGTTGATTGCCCCCAGCCCAATAGGCCCCGCAAGTAGCCTGTCCTCATGGCAAAAGGCACCGTGGAACGGTCAATGGAGAACCTCTTTGATGGTCTCTTCTCGCGTGCCTTCAAAACAGGGGTCAAACCCCTCCAACTGGGTCGCAAACTGCTCCAAGTGGTCGATACCGAGCGTGATGTCGATGCCCAGGGTCGCCGCGTGGTGCCCAATAGCTATCT
>Ga0222712_10002823_pt1 | contig 19498 bp, 14 predicted proteins | sample C33_657DmetaG_FD_165043 | JGI IMG/M metagenome (GOLD analysis project Ga0222712, IMG submission 165043) | Estuarine water microbial communities from San Francisco Bay, California, United States - C33_657D | ecosystem: Environmental > Aquatic > Marine > Unclassified | place: USA: California... | reverse complement strand
GCGACCTCGACGGCGTCGGCGCGATCTTCCCGTTCGAGCCGGCGGTGTACGCCGACACGGGTCTGGCCGCGAGCTTCGTCGGCCATCCTTTCGTGGAACCCGGCCATGAGTCGCCGCTGCGCCACGATCCGGACGGCCCGGTGCTGCTGCTGCCGGGCAGCCGGCCCAAGCCGGTCCGCAAGATCTTCCCGTCCCTGGTCGAGGCGTTCGCCCGTTTCCGCCGCGCGCACCCCGGCCGGCGCGCGCTGGTCCTGCACACCGGGGGCGAGGTCCACGCGGAACTCTACCGCTTCTGCGCCGAATATGGCGACGCCGCGAAGGGCATCGACCTGCGTCCGGTCTCCGAGGGGCCCGTCGGCGCCAGCGCGGCGCTGGTCAGTTCCGGGACGATGTCGCTCACGGTGGCGCTCGCCGGCATCCCGGGCGCGGTCGTGTACCGCGCGAACCCCCTCACCTGGATCGTCGGTCGTCGCCTGATCGCCGGACGGGTCGACCACCTCGGCATCGCCAACATCCTGCTCAAGCGGGCGGCCTGGCCGGAGTATCTCCAGTCCGCCTGCGAGCCGCGGGCGTTGGCCGACCGCCTCTCGGCCTGCGTGGACGATCCCGCCCTCCGCGCCGCCGCCGCGGCGGACGCCGCGGAGCTTCGCGCCGTCCTCTCCGCCCGCGCCGGGTCGACCCCGGCCGAGTGGGCGGCGACCTTCCTGCGCCCATGAGCGCCCCCCTGCGCATCGCCGTCCTCGGCTGCGGTTACGTCGGCGCGGCCTTCGCGCTGCAGGCCATGGCGTCCGGCCATGAGGTGCTGGGCGTCGTGCGCAGCGAGGCCTCGCGGGACCGGCTGCGCGCCCAGGGGCTGGCCGCCGAGGCGTTCGACCTCTTCGCGGGCGACTGGACGGGCTTGCCCGGCGCGTTCGATGTCGTCGTCTACGCCGCGAGCACGGGCGGGGGCGGGCCCGAGGCCTACGCGCTCGCCTATGATGTCGGCGTGCGGCGCGCGCTGGCCTGGGCGCAGGGGGTCGGCGCGACCCGTTTCCTGTTCACCAGCTCCACGGGAGTCTACCGCCAGGACGACGGCTCGGTCGTCGACGAGGATGCGCCGGTCGGCGGCGCGCCCACCGCGGACGCGATCCTTGCCGGCGAGCGCGCGGTGCTGGAGTCGGGCTTGCCGTACGCGCGCGTCCTGCGGTTCGGCGGCTTGTACGGCCCCGGGCGGCATCACCTGCTGGACCAGCTTCGCCGCGGCGAGCTCGTCATCGGCGGCCGCGTCGACCACGCCATCAACTACCTGCACCGCGACGACGCGGCGACCGCGCTGTCGCGCGCCGCCACCGTCGGTCGCCCCGGCCCGCGCGTCTACAACGTCGCCGATGGTCATCCGATCACCAAGCATGACCTCGCGGTGTGGCTGGCCGGCCGCCTGGGGCTGGGCGCCCCGGTGTTCGACCCGGCCGCCCCGGCCGGCCCGCGGGTGGCCAAGGGCGGGCGGACCCAGCCCCACCGCATCGTCGCGGTCGGGCGGATCCGCCGCGAACTCGCCTGGGAGCCTGTTTTCAAGGATATCCGCGCGGGTCTGACCCCTTTGCTGTAGGTTTCGAGGGGGGTCGAAGGTGTCGGCCCTGTGTCCACCTGTTCACCCGTCCGCCACGGTCCTGTCACAATCGGATGCGATAGTCCCGTCGCACACTGCACCCAACACCTATGAATAATAGCCTCAAGTCCATGCTCATCGCCGCGGCGGCCCTCACGGCCGCCACCGCTTCCGCCCAAGACAAAGCCACGCTCGACCTTCTGGTGAAGAAGGGCGTGATCACCGCCGAGGAGCGCGCCAAGACGCTCGACGAGTCCGCCAAGGCTCGCGAGAAGTCCGGCGTGAACCGCGTGTTCCCGAAGGAAGACGCCACCAAGCGCTTCACCATCGGCGGCTACTTCCAGGCCCAGTACCAGAGCTTCGACTACTCCCAGGGCGGCACCTCCGCCGCCGTCAGCCCCGCCATCCAGAACGGCTTCCTGATGCGCCGCCTCTACCTCGAGCTCACCGCCGACGTCGGCGCGGGCATCTCCGGCAACATCGTCCTCGACACCTCCGGCAACACCTCGTCGAGCTCCTCCTCCTGGCTCGACCGCGCGATCGTCTCGCACAGCAGCTCGATCGGCTCCTTCGACCTCGGCTACCGCAAGGTGACCTGGGGCTACGAGGAGAGCACCTGCACCTCCCTGTTCAAGGCCTCCTCGGGCAAGCTCTCGACCGTCGAGCGCGGCATCACCAACCGCTACTGGGCGGAAGGTGAGAACGGCGCCGCCAACCGTTCCGACGGCCGTCGCCTCGGTTTCGCGGCCCACCACACCGGCCTCCACTACAACAGCCCGGTCAATCCCCAAGGCTTCGAGTACGGCGCCTCGGTCGTGAACGCGGCCCAGGGTCGCAACACCGAAGGCACCAACACCAATGACTTGGCCTACTACGCCAATGTCGTCTGGAACAACAAGGTCTCCGACAACGAGGCCTACGCCGTCGGCGTGAACTACGGCACCAGCCGCTACCTCGCCGCGACCACCGCCCCTGTCAACACCCTGGCCGACATCTCGGGCTACAACCCGTTCATCATGGCCAAGTACTTCGCCTGGACCTTCCAGGCCGAGTACATGAGCACCAAGGTGACCTCCTCCAAGGACGCCGCCGTCAACACCGATGACCGTGACCACACCCCGACCGGCTACAACGCCATGGTCGTCTACAAGATCAACGACAACTGGGAAGGCGTCGCCCGCTACACCAACCTCGACACCGATGGTCGCGGCCAGAAGATCAGCGATGGCGAGCGTGGTTTCGGCGTCGCCGCGGGCAATGCCGGCGGCCTGTACGACCAGTCGAACGCGGTCTACCTCGGCGTGAACTACTACTTCAACCTGGAGGCCCTCGGCCAGCAGGTGAATGGTTACAACGCCAAGATCCAGTTCGGTTTCGAGCGCGCCAACTTCAAGGGTATCATCACCCCGCTGACCGGCGCCGTCTCCGGCGACAAGGCCACGGTTGACGCGATCCGCCTGCAGGCTCAGGTCGCCTTCTAAATCCTCGGATCAGGAAGGTTCCCGCACGGGGCCGGCGCAAGCCGGCCCCTTTTGTTTGGCCGGGTGCCCGACGCTTGCCCGCCGGGCCGCCCGCCGTCAGCCTCCGGGCATGGCGGACATCCTCAGCCGGGCCGGACGCAGCGCCTTGATGGCCAAGGTGCGCGGGCGCGGCAACGCCTCCACCGAGCTGGCCCTCGCGCGCGTGTTGCGCGCCCAAGGGCTGGTCGGCTGGCGGCGGCAGCGGATGCTCGCGGGCGGGCGCGGCGACGCGGCCTGGAAGGTTCGCCCCGACTTCGTCTTCGCGCGGCGCCGTTGGGTGGTGTTCGTCGACGGCTGCTTCTGGCACGGTTGCCCCGTCCATGGCACGCGCCCGGCCGGCAACGCGGCCTTCTGGCGCCGGAAGTTCGCCGTCAATCGAGCCCGGGATCTCCGCAACACCCGCCAGCTACGGGCGGCCGGCTGGCGCGTGCTGCGGCTTTGGGAGCATGAGCTGCGCGCCGCGGTCCGGTCGCGTCTGTTGCGCAAGCTCCGCCGTTTCGCGGCCGCGCCATCGGGCCACAAAAAACCCGGCCGGGCGGCCGGGTCGGAGCGACGAACCTCGCGGGCGACTCAGCGCGCGCGGTAGTTCGGCGACGGGTTGTCGAAGCCCTTGATGTCGGCCTTCAGCCGGGCGATCTCCTCCTCCAGGGCGGCGAGCTTGGTCGTCGCCTCGGTGAGCTTGGCGTTGGCGTCGCGCAGGGAGGTGGAAGCCAGTTCCAGGTCGCCCTCGGCCTTCTTGGCCTTCGCCTGCGCCTCGCGCAGGTCGGAGCCGTCGCGGAGCTTGGCGACCTCGGCGTTGACCTCGTTGAGGCGGGCGGCGGACTCGGAGCGCGCCTTCTCGAGCTCGGCTATCTTGGTGGCGGCGGTCTTGAGCTCGGCCTGCGCCTTGGCCAGATCCTCCCCGGTCTTCTTGGTGCTGTCCACGGTGGCCTTGGCGGCCTCCTTGGCGGCGGCCTCGCTCGCGAGGGCGGCCTTGGCGCGGACCTCGGCCTCGAACGTCTTGCGTTCGGCGGCGGCGACCTTGGCGCCGGTGGCGCGGATGGCGGCGAGGGATTCCTCCTTGGCCCGGGCGACTTCCTGCTTGGCCAGGTCGGCGTCGTTGAAGGTCACGACCGTGACGCCGGCGAGGGCGGCGGCCACGAGGCTGAGGATGGCGGTGGTGGGATTCATGATTTTCGCCCGACTTTGGCCGAAAACCGCGATGGGTCAAGCGCCTACGGGTCTCAGGACAGGCGGTTCTTGTAGTCCGCGTAACCGAACCGGCGGATGATCTCCGTGCGCCCCGTGGCCGGGTCGAAACTGGCGATGGCGGGCAGCGGGACCCCGTTGAAAGTCGTGTTCTTGACGAAAGTGTAGTGCGACATGTCCAGGAAGACCAGCCGCTGTCCGACCCGGAGGGGGGTCGCGAAGGAATAGTCCCCGATCACATCGCCGGCGAGGCAGGTGGCGCTGCCGAGGCGGTAGGTGTGGGGCAGTTTGCCGGGCAGGTCCGCCCCGACGATGTCGGCCCGGTAAGGCATCTCCAGCGTGTCCGGCATGTGGCACGTCGCGGAGAGGTCGAGGATCGCGATGTCGACGCCGTTATGGACGAGGTCGAGGACCGTGCCGACGAGGACGCCCGTGCCGATGCCGATGGCCTCGCCCGGCTCCAGGTAGACCTGGAGGTGCTCGCCCCAGCGGGCGCGGAAGCCGGTGATGACGCGCACGAGGCGGTCGAGGTCGTAGCCCGGGCGCGTGATGTGGTGGCCGCCGCCGAAGTTCACCCACTTCATCCGCGGGAGGAACTCGCCGAACTTCGCCTCGAAGGCCGCGACCGTCCGTTCCAGGACGTCGGAACCCTGCTGGCACATCGTGTGGAAGTGCAGGCCCTCGAGCCCGTCGAGGTCGGACGGGTCCTTGATCTCGGAACGGAGCGTGCCGAGGCGCGAGCCGGCGGCGCAGGGATTGTAGAGCTCGACGTCGACCTCGGCGTGCTCGGGGTTCACGCGCAGGCCGAAGGAGAGCTTGCGGCCGGCGGCGAGCGCCGCCGCCCGATGGCGTTTCCACTGCGAGGGCGAGTTGAACGAGATGTGGTCGGCGATGCGGAGCAGGTGCGCGAACTCCTCGTCCTTGAAGGCCGGGGAGTACGCATGGACCTCGCCGCCGAATTCCTCGCGGCCCAGCAAAGCCTCGTGCAGGCCGGACGACGTGGTGCCCGCGAGGTATTTCGACACGAGCTTGGCCTCGCTGAACTGGGCGAAGCCCTTGAGCGCGAGGAGCACCTTCGCGCCCGAGCGATCCATCACGGAGCGCAGGATGCGCAAGTTCTGCTCCAGCAGGCCGCGATGCAGGACGTGGCAGGGGCTCGGGACCTGGGAGAGGTCGACCTTCGCGAAGGCTTCGGTGAGGGCGTCGGACACGGGGGAAAAGTTGGCGGGGGCGGGACGGGGCGCAAATGAAAAGCCCGCCGGGTGGCGGGCTTCAGGCGGTCGTTCAGGCGACCGGCAGCTCCTTGACGTGCCAGGGCAGGCCGCGCTTGTTCAGCTCGGCCATGAACGGATCCGGGTCCATCTCCTCCATGTTCCAGACGCCCGGGCGGGTCCAGCGGCCCGAGGCGAGCATCGCGCCGCCGATCGCCGCGGGCACGCCGGTGGTGTAGCTGATCGCCTGGGACTTGACCTCGGCGTAGCACTCCTGGTGGTCGCAGATGTTATGGATGAAGACCTTGCGGGGCTTGCCGTCCTTGACGCCGGTGATCTCGCAGCCGATGCAGGTCTTGCCCTTGGTGCGCGGGCCGAGCGACGCGGGGTCGGGCAGCAGCGCCTTGAGGAACTGGATCGGGACGATCTTGTGGCCCTGGAACTCGATCGGGTCGATGCGGGTCATGCCCACGTTCTCGAGCACGCGCAGGTGCGTCAGGTAGTTCTGCGAGAAGGTCATGAAGAAGCGGATGCGCTTCAGGCCCTTGATGTTGAGGGCGAGGGACTCGAGCTCCTCGTGGAAGAGCAGGTAGCTGTCCTTCGGGCCGATGCCCGGGTAGTCGTAGACCCACTTCACGGACAGCGGGTCGGTCTCCTTCCACTCGCCCTGTTCCCAGTAGCGGCCGCGCTGCGTGATCTCGCGGATGTTGATCTCCGGGTTGAAGTTCGTGGCGAAGGGGTACCCGTGGTCGCCGGCGTTGGCGTCCATGATGTCGACCGTCTCGATGGTGTCGAAGAGGTGCTTCTGGGCGTAGGCGCAGAAGACGTTGGTCACGCCCGGGTCGAAGCCCGAGCCGAGGAGGGCGGTCAGGCCGGCCTTCTGGAAACGCTCGCGGTAGGCCCACTGCCAGGAGTATTCGAACTTCGCGAGGTGCGGCGGCTCGTAGTTGGCGGTGTCGACGTAGTGGATGCCGGCGTGGAGGCAGGCGTCCATCAGCGGGAGATCCTGGTAGGGCAGGGCGACGTTGATGAGGAGGTCGGCGCCGAAGGACTTGATCAGGGCGACGGTGGCCTTGACGTCGTCGGCGTCCACCGCGGCGGTGCGGAGGGTGCGGCCGGTCGCCTGCTTCACGTCGGCGGCGATCGCCTTGCACTTGTTCTCGTTGCGCGAGGCCAGCATGACCTCGGAGAAATACTCGGTCAGCATGGCGCACTTGTGGGCGACGACGTTGCCCACGCCGCCCGCGCCGATGATCAGGACTTTTTTGCTCATAGGGTTGGCTTGATTTCTGTCCACAAGGGGGGAGGGGGGAAGCAAAAAGGATGCACAGTCCCGCCACCCCGCGGTGACGTTCCGGCGACAGGGCTTCTCCGGCCGCCGGAGCGGCCTTCAAAGGCGTCCTTTTGGCTGGCGGGATGGACGGGACTCGAACCCGCGACCTCCTACGTGACAGGCAGGCGCTCTAACCAACTGAGCTACCACCCCGGACAGCCAAAAGGAAGGTGAACAAAGGTCCTCGACCCCCTGCCTGTCAAATGGAAAACCCGCGAATCAAGGCCGGACCTGGCCTTGGCCCGTGATTTCGAACTTCCAGGTGGTCAATTCGCGGATTCCCATGGGTCCGCGGGCGTGCAGCCGGTCGGTCGAGATGCCCACCTCGGCCCCGAAGCCGAACTCGCCGCCGTCGGTGAACCGGGTGCTGGCGTTCCAGTAGACGCAGGCGCTGTCGACCTGGGCGAGGAACGCCCGGGCGGCCGCCTCGTCCTCGGTCAGGATGGCGTCCGAGTGATGCGACCCGCAGGATTCGATGTGGTCGACCGCCTCGGCGAGGCCGTCGACGACCTTCACGTTCAGGATCAGGGCGAGGTGCTCCGTCCGGAAATCCGCCTCGGTGGCGGCGACGGCGCCGGGCATCAGGGCCCGGGCGCGCGCGTCGGCGCGGACCTCGGTCGCCCGGGCGGCGAGGGCGGCGGCCAGGGTCGGCAGGAAGACCGGGGCGACCGCGGCGTCGACGAGGACCGTCTCGGCCGCGTTGCAGGCGCTGGGGCGCTGGCACTTGGCGTTGACGACGATGGGCAGCGCCTTGGCCAGGTCGGCCCGCGCGTGCACGTAGACGTGGCAGATGCCCGCGTCGTGCTTGATGACCGGCACCTTGGCGGAGTTGACGACGGCCTCGATGAGGCCGGGCCCGCCGCGCGGCACGATGATGTCGACGATGCCCCGGAGGGAGCCGAGGGCCGGCACCGCCTCGCGGTCGGTGAACGGCAGGAGCGTCACGGCCTCCGCGGGCAGGCCGGCGGCGCGCAGGCCGGCGCCGAAGGCGCGGGCCAGGGCGAGGTTCGTGCGCAGGGCCTCGCTGCCGCCGCGGAGCACGCAGCCGTTGCCGGACTTGAGGCAGAGCGCGGCGGCGTCGACGGTGACGTTGGGGCGCGACTCGAAGATGATGGCGACGAGCCCGATGGGCACGCGCCGCCGGACGATCCGCAGGCCGTTGGGACGCGTCCAGTCCTCGGTGACCTCGCCGACGGGGTCGGGGAGCTTCGCCACGTCCTCGCAGGCCACGGCGATGGCCTCGAGGCGGGCGTGGTCGAGGCGGAGGCGATCGACCATGGCCTCGGCCAGGCCTTTCGCGCGGGCCAGGGCGAGGTCCTCGGCGTTGGCCGCCAGGATCGCGGGCTCGTCGGCGCGGAGGGCCGCGGCCGCGGCGCGCAGGGCCTGGTCGCGGACCGCGGTCGGGGCGAGCGCCAGGGCGCGGGACGCCTGCTTCGCCGTCCGGGCGAGGGCCGTCACGCGCTGGAGCAGGTCGCTCATCGCAGGGAGAAGCGGGTGCCGAGCTTCTTGCCGGCGGCCAGCTCGAGCAGCACCTCGGGCCGGCGGCCGTGGGCGATGATCGTGTCGACGCCGCCTTCGGCGGCGATCTCGGCCGCCTGCAGCTTCGTCACCATCCCGCCGACGTTGCGCTCGGAGCCCGCGCCGCCCGCGAGGCCGCGGATGGCGTCGTCGATCTTGGTCACCTTCGGGATGCGGTCGCCCGTGCCGTCGGACTTGGTCATCAGGCCGTCGACGCCCGAGAGGATCACGAGCAGGTCCGCGCCGACCAGCGCCGCGACGTGCGCGGAGAGCCGGTCGTTGTCGCCCACGCGGATCTCCTCGTCGGCGATGGCGTCGTTCTCGTTGATGATCGGCACGAAGCGGCGGCGCTTGAGCAGCAGGTCGAGCGTGGCCCGCGCGTTGCGCGTGCAGGCGCGGCTGTCGAGGTCCCAGTAGGTCAGCAGCATCTGGGAGCCCAGGAGGCCGTGGCGGGCGAAGTGGCGGCCGTAGACGGACATCAGCTCGGGCTGGCCGACGGTGGCGCAGGCCTGCAGCTCGCGGGCGTCCTTCGGCCGCTTCTCGAGGCCCATGGCCGTCATGCCGGCGGCGACGGCCCCGGACGAGACGATGACCACCTCGATGCCGCGCTTCATCAGCCCGGCGACCTGGTCGGCGATGCGCCCGATCTGGACGCGGTCGACCTTGCCGTCCTTGCGCGTGAGGAGGCCCGAACCCAGCTTGATGACCCAGCGTTTCGACATGTGCGGAAAGGGAGAACCTAGCGGAGGGAGTCCGCCGATGTCCAGCGTCAGAGTTTGCCGCCGGGGGCCGGCGGGTTCAGGCCGACGGCCAGCCAGCCTTTCTCGGTCAGCACGCGGCCCTGCGGCGTGCGGGTGACGTAGCCTTCCTGCACGAGGAACGGCTCATGGACCTCCTCGAGGGTGTGGGCGTCCTCCCCGATGGCGGCGCCGATGCTCCCCAGCCCGACGGGTCCGCCCGCGTGCTTCTCGGCCATCGCCCGGAGGAAGCGGTGGTCCATGTCGTCGAGGCCGTGGCGGTCGATCTCGAGGAGCTCGAGGGCGGCGGCGACGACCGCGCGGTCGGCCTTGCCGTCGGCGCGCTCGAGCGCGTAGTCGCGGGTGAAGCGCAGCAGGTTGTTGACGATGCGGGGCGTCCCGCGGGCGCGGTGGGCGACCTCGGCGGCGCCGCCGGCGTCCAGGTCCAGGCCGAGGAGCGCGGCGTTGCGCCCGACGATGCTCAGGAGCTGCTCGCGCGTGTAGTAGTCGAGGCGCGTCTGCAGGGTGAAGCGGCTGCGCAGCGGGGCGGTGAGGAGACCCGTGCGCGTCGTCGCGCCCACCAGCGTGAACTTCGGCAGGTCGAGCCGCACGGAGCGGGCGTTCGGGCCCTGGTCGATCATGATGTCGATGCGGAAGTCCTCCATCGCGGAATACAGGAACTCCTCGACGGTCTTCGGGATGCGGTGGATCTCGTCGATGAACAGCAGCTCGCCCTCCTGCAGGCTCGTCAGCAGACCCGCGAGGTCCGAGGCCTTCTCGACGACCGGGCCCGAGGTGACGCGGATGGGGCGGCCCATCTCCTCGGCGAGGATCATCGCCAAGGTCGTCTTCCCGAGGCCGGGCGGGCCGTGGAGGAGGATGTGGTCCAGCGTGCGGCCCTCGCGGCGGGCGGCGCCGATCATCACGCGCAGCCGCTCGACGGTGCGCGGCTGGCCCACGAAGTCGTCGAGCCGCGGCGGGCGCAGGCCGGCGTCCAGCGCGCGGTCGGTCCGGGCCACGCCTCCCTTGCCGCCGGCGGGCGGGGTCGGTTCATCGGCGGGTCGCTGGGCTCGGGCCATGCGCCCACCGTGCGGAGTCGGCGGGCCTTGGCAACCTTCAGTCCTCGGCGAAGCCCTTCGGCAGGTCGGCGGCGGGCCGGCGGACGACGGCGGCCCCGAGGGTCCGCAGCCGCTCCTCGAAGCGTTCGTAGCCGCGGTCGAGGTGGTACAGCCGCTGGACCCAGGTCTCGCCCTTGGCCGCGAGCGCGGCGAGGATGAGGGCGGCCGAGGCGCGCAGGTCGGAGGCCATCACGGGCGCCCCGGAGAGCGGCTTGCCGCCGTGGACGGTCGCGACGGCGCCTTCGACGGCGATGTCCGCGCCCATGCGCTGGAGTTCCGCGGCGTGCATGAAACGGGCGGGGTAGACCTTCTCGGTGAAGGTGCTGCGGGCCGGCACGAGCAACGTCAGCGCCATGAACTGCGCCTGCAGGTCCGTGGGGAAGCCGGGATGCGGCGCCGTCACGATGTCCACCGGGCGCGTCGGCCGGCCCCGGGCGCGGATGAAGCCCGGGCCGGTCTCGACCGCGACGCCCGCCTCGCGGAGCTTGCCGAGGAAGGCCTCGAGGTGCGCGGCTTCGGCGCCTTCCACCGTCACGTCGCCGTCCGTGATGGCGCCCGCGACGAGGTAGGTGCCGACCTCGATGCGGTCGGGGATGATGACGTGCTCGCACCCGCGGAGGGCCGCGACGCCCTCGACCACGATCGTGCCGGTGCCCTGGCCCGAGATCCGGGCGCCCATCTTGACGAGCAGCGCGCAGAGGTCGACGACCTCGGGCTCGCGCGCGGCGGTGAGGATGCGGGTGACGCCGGGCGTCAGCGTCGCGGCCATCACGAGGTTGGCCGTGCCCAGCACCGTGCTGCCCATCGGCCCGCCCATGTCGACGTCGGCGCCGCGCGCCGCCGCGGCGTCGACGCGCACGAGCCCGCCTTCGGAGGTCACCGCGCAGCCGAGCGCCTCGAGCCCGCGCAGGTGCAGGTCGATCGGGCGCGGCCCGATGACGCAGCCGCCGGGGATCGCCATCTCCGCGCGGCGGAGCCGGCCGACGAGCGCGCCGAGCAGGCAGACGGAGGCGCGCATCTTGCGCACGAGGTCGTAAGGCGTGCGGTGCGTGAGGGCGGCGGCGCGGATCACCCAGGTGCCCGGCGCGGGTTGCGCGACCTCGGCGCCCTGGTGGCGGAGGATCTCCGCCATGAAGCGGACGTCGCTGAGGTCGGGCACGCCGCGCAGCGTGACGACCTCCTCCGTGAGCAGCGCGGCGGCGAGGATCGGCAACGCCGCGTTCTTCGAGCCGGCGGCCCGGACCGCGCCCCGCAGGACCGGTCCACCGTGGATGTGCGCGACTTCCAGCATGTCCGTAAAAGAAGCGGGGGCGCCGGTCGGCGCCCCCGTCTGGTTCAGCCTTCGCGCGGGCCGTGGCGGTCGCCGCGGGGACCGCGGGCGTCGCCGCGACCACCCCGGTTGCCGCCGCGATCGCCGCCGCGTCCGCCGCGATGACCGCGGTCGCGTCCGCCGCGATGACCACGGTCGCCGCGGTCATGACGGTCGCCGCGGTGTTCGCCGCGGGCGGGTTGGGCGGGGCGTTCCATGGGCACGAACACGGCCTTGTCGGGGATGCCGAACAGGGAGGCCAGCTTGCGCTTCAGCGTCGCCCAGAAACCGATCGGAGCCTGGACGGGGATGACGACGGGCTCGATCTGGATGCGCGGACGTTCCTCGCGGCGGGGGCGTTCCTCGCGACGGGGGCGGTCGCCCTGCGGCGCGCCTTCCTGGCGGGGTTCACGCGGCTCGCGGGGTTCGCGGCGTTCGCGGGGCTCGCGGCGCGGGCGACCTTCGAAGGCGCTTCCGTCCGACGGGATGCCGGGCTGGCGACCTTCGGGCGCCGGGGCGCCTTCGGCCTGTTCCGGACGCGGTTCGCGGCGCTCGCGGGGCTCGCGGCGTTCACGCGGTTCGCGGTGCGCCGGGGCCGGCTGCTTCGCGCGGTCGCCGGAGAGCGACTCGGTGAGCTCCGCGGGGTTCTCGACGACGCCGATGGACGGACGGGAGGTCTGGCCGGGGGCGGTCGGGGCGCCGCCCCGGGGCGTGCCGCGGCGACCGAACTGCTTCGGGGGCAGGATCGTGCCGGGAGCGGCGGCGGGTTCGTTGGTGGCACCGATGACGGACAGGGGCGGGAGTTCCGCGTGGGCGGACTCCAACTTGGCTTCTCGGATGCTCGGGGTGGGGGTGCGGACTTCGTTGGTGACAGCGTCCGCGGCGGTCTGGTGGGAGGAGGATTGCTCCTGGCCCGGGGTTTCTTCTTGGCTCATGTTTCTGTGGTTGGGGCGGCCTTCGTTTGGGCCGACCGGTGGATGCGGCGCCTCCGGAGTGGGGGCGTGCCGCGATGGCTCGGGCCCGTTAGGAATGGAGGACGATCCTCCAAGGGGCACCGATGGACCCCGGGTCAGGGACCCGGGGAGCGTTGTGAATAAGTCGATACCTTCCCTTTAACAACAAGAAACCACCTCAGCGGGCCTCGTCGGTGAACCTTTGTTCACGGATGAGCACGATCTTGACGGTTCCGGGGTAGGAAAGCTTCTCCTCGACGGTGAGGCGGATGCGGCGCGTCAGCTCCGCGGCGGCGGTGTCGTCCACCTTGCCGGGGTCGACGATGACCCGGAGCTCGCGGCCGGCTTGGAAGGCGAAGGCCTCCCGCACGCCCTCGAAGGACTGGGCGATCTCCTCGAGCCCGCGGGCGCGTTGGACGAAGCCCTCCAAGGTCGCGGCGCGGGCGCCGGGGCGGGACCCCGAGGCGCCGTCGGCGATCATCACCAACGGGGCGTAGAGGCTCTCGGCGGCCACCTCGCGGTGATGGGCCGCGACGGCGTTCACGACGCGCGGGTCCTCGCCCAGGCGCCGCAGCAGCGTGGCCCCGGCGAGCGCGTGGCTGCCGCCGGCCTCGGCCTCGATGGCCTTGCCCAGGTCGTGGAGCAGGCCCGCGCGCTTGGCGGGGAGCGGGTCGATGCCGATCTCGGCCGCGAGCATCGCGCAGAGCTGGGCGACCTCGATCGAGTGGGCCAGCGTGTTCTGGTTGGCCGAAAGGCGGAAGTGCAGGCGCCCGAGCAGCTCCTCGACGGTCTCGTCCATGGGCGGCAGGCCGAGCCCCCGCACGGCGTCGCGGCCCAGCCGGCGGGCCTGTCGCACCACCTCGTCCGCGGCGTTACGCACGTTCTCCTCGATCAGCGACGGGGTGATCCGGCCGTCCTTGACGATGCGTTCCAGGGCGATGCGCGCGACCTCGCGGCGCACCGGGTCGAAGCAGGAGACGAGCACCTGGCCCGGCGTGTCGTCGATGAGCAAGGTCGCGCCGGTGGCCTGCTCGAAGGTGCGGATGTTGCGGCCCTCGCGACCGACGATGCGGCCCTTCATCTCCTCGTTGGGGAGGAAGACGAGCACCGAGGTCGCGTCCTGGGTCGTCTGCGTGGTCAGCCGCTGCATGGCGGAGAGCAGCTTGCGCCGGGCCTCGTCGGCGACCTCCTGCTCGGCCTGGTCCAGCAGTTCGTGACGCAGCAGGCGGACCTCCTCGCCCATCTCGCGGCGCAGCGTCTCGATCGTCAGGTGGCGCGCCTGCTCGGCGGTCAGGCCGGCCAGCCGCTGCAATTCCGCGGCCAGCCGCTCGCGCTCGCGGTCGGATTCGGCGCGCAGGTCCGCCGCGAGCCGGGCCTGGGCGCCGGCTTCGGCCGTCAACCGGGCGGCCACGCGTTTCTCGTCCTCGGCCTCCGCGCGGAGTTCCGCCGCCTCCAAGGTCGCCTCGCGGCGCGCCAGCTCGACCTCGGCGCGCAGCTTGGCCTCGCGCATGGCCCCGCGGCTGTTCTCATGCCATTTGGCGATCGAATAGGCCGCGATCGCCCCGCAGGAGAAGGTCACGGCGGCGATGAAGCTTTGGTCGGCGGCGGCCGGCATGGTGCGAGCGGGCCCGGAAGGCCCGGCCGCCACGCTTGTCCGAAGACCGGGGGTCGCAAGCCCTTTCGGGAGGTTCGCCTTGCTTCAGCGGCCTTTTCCGTGGTTGTCTGGAGGCATGTCCACCCGCTACGACGATGAGCCGCCGACGGCCGCGGTCTGGTGGGACAAGTTCGTCAACTTCGCCTGGCGGACGGACTGGACCCAGGTGGTGCTGATCCTGGGACTCAGCGCCTTGGGCGTGGTCGCGATCTGGTCGGCCGGCGAGTTCCGGCAAAGCGGGTTCTGGCGCTCGCAGATCGTCTTCATCGCCATCGGCTGGTTCGCCTACTGGGTCGTCGCCTCCGTCGACTACCGGCAGTTCCTCCGCCACGCCCGGCGCATCTACCTCGCCGGGGTGCTCCTCCTCCTGCCCGTCTCGGCCTGCGCTTTCCTCAAGGTCGACCTGGGCGGGTTCATCCGCAGCATCAACGGCGCCCGCCGGTGGATGGATTTCGGCCCGTTCTCGATCCAGCCGTCGGAGTTCGCGAAGGTCGCCGCGCTGGTCTTCATCGCGGCCCTCCTGGCCCGCTCCCCCATCGGCCCCTTCCGGTCCAGCTGGCGGACGGTCCTGAAGGTCGGATTGGCCGCCGCGGCGCCCTTTGTCTTGATTTTTGTGCAGCCCGACCTAGGTTCCGCGCTTATCTACCTGCCGCTGTCATTCCTCCTCCTTTATGTCGCCGGCCTGACCTACAGGTTCTTCTTGGTGGCGGGGGTGGCTTCCCTCCTGCTGGGGGGGCTGGTGGCGATCGACCTCGTGGAGTATTCCTCCAAAGTCGTGGCCTATTCGCAGGAGCATAAGGAAGACAAGGACCCCGCCCGGGCGATCCGCGGCAAGCACGAGGCCACCGCCTGGTTCTTCCTGCTCAAGGATTACCAGCGCGAGCGCATCATGTCCTTCGTCGCGCCGCAGGTCATCGACCCCAAGGGCCTCGGCGTCACCTGGAACGTGCGCCAGGCCAACATCGCGGTCGGCCGCGGCGGTTTGACGGGGCAGGGCGTCGGCAACGGCACGCAGGCCCGCTTCGGCTACCTGCCCGAGGCCGCCGCGCACAACGACTTCCTGTTCTCCGGGATGGCCGAGGAGATCGGCTTCACCGGCGCCCTCGCGGTGATCGTCGCTTTCGCCCTCCTTTTCTGGCGCGTCGTCCGCACCGCGGCCCGCGCCGCCGACCGTTTCGGTTCGCTCCTCGCCCTCGGCGCCGCCGCCATCCTCGGCACGCACGTCGTGGTCAACGTGGGGATGAACATCGACCTGATGCCCGTCACCGGGGTCCCCCTTCCTTTCCTCAGCTACGGAGGGTCTTTCGTGCTCAGCTGCTTCCTGCTCCTTGGATTAGTCCAGAGCGTCCACCGGCATTCGGCCGGCGGCGGCGAAGGCGGAGGTCCTCCGGCAACCGGCTTAACCGCCTGACCCGATGCCCGACCACACCGAACCCGAAGACATCCACGACGAAATCCCCGAGGGCGGCGACGCCCCCAACGCCCTCATCGACCAGCGCAAGCTGGCGGAGGAGGCCGCCCGCCGGCGCAAGGAGCTCCCGCTGCTGCAGCGGATCGTGAAGCACTTCTCCAAGGACCGCGCCGTCTACCGCGAGCTCGTCATCAACGCCGAGACCCTCGAGAAGCGCGTCGCGCTCCTGACCAACGGCGTCCTCGACAAGTTCGAGATCGAGCACCGCGGCGAGAACCGCATGGTCGGCGCGATCTTCAAGGGCCGCGTCCAGAACCTCGAGTCCGGCCTCAAGGCCGCCTTCGTCGACATCGGCCAGCCCAAGAACGCTTTCCTCCACTACTGGGACATGCTGCCGGCGGCCAACGACTCGCAGGTCGAGTTCATCCGCGACAACGAGTCGGCCGAGCAGAAGCAGCGCAAGGCCCGCTACCAGGCCAAGGACATCCCGCAGCTCTTCCCCGCCGGCTCCGACATCGTCATCCAGGTCGTCAAGGACCAGATCGGCACCAAGGGCCCCCGCTCCACGACCAACATCGCGCTGCCCGGCCGCTACCTCGTGCTGATGCCGTTCAGCGGCGCGTGCGGCGTCTCCCGCAAGATCGAGGCCGACGCCGAGCGCGACCGCCTCAAGGACATCCTCCGCTCCCTCACCATCCCCGAGGGCATGGGCGTCATCATCCGCACCGCCGGCGAGGGCAAGCAGGCCCGCTGGTTCGTCCGCGACCTGCACATGCTGCTCAAGCGCTGGCAGGCCATCGTCGAGAAGATCAACGCCCCGGACCGCAAGCCGGTCCTGCTCTACCAGGAGCCCGGCCTCATCGAGCGCACCGTGCGCGACTTCCTCACCGAGGAGGTCGACCGCATCCTCGTCGACAACCCCGAGGACTTCAAGCTGGTGCAGGACCTCGTCGGCGAGGTCTCGCCCCGCTCCCGCTCGCGCGTCGAGCTCTACCAGGACCCGATCCCGGTCTTCGAGCGCTACAACATCGAGCGCCAGATCGAGCAGCTCTTCCAGCGCCGCGTCCCGTTGCCGAGCGGCGGCGAGATCGTGATCGACGAGACCGAGGCCCTCACCGCCATCGACGTCAACACCGGTTCGCACCGCGGCAAGGAGGGCAAGGACGGCAGTTTCATCACCCAGGCCAACCTCGAGGCCGTGGTCGAGGCCGCCCGCCAGATCCAGCTCCGCAACCTCGGCGGCCTCATCATGATCGACACGATCGACATGAAGAACCCCAAGGACCGGAAGAAGGTCTACGACGCCCTCCGCGAGGCCATGGAAGGCGACCGGGCCAAGCACCAGATCCTGCCCATCTCCCAGCTCGGCGTCCTCCAGATGACGCGCCAGCGGCACACCGAGTCCAACACGACCTCGATGTACACCGCCTGCCCGCATTGCCAGGGCCGCGGCATCGTCAAGAACCCCCGCACCGTCTCCGTCGAGATCCAGCGCAAGCTGCTGAGCGTCATCCGCCGCCTCCGCGAGCAGCACGGCCCCGACAAGGAGCTGGAGATCAACATCCTCCTGCACCCCATCAACCTCGAGCGCATCGTCACCGAGGACCGCGAGTACTTCCGCGACCTCATGAAGTCCTGCAAGGTCCGCATCGGGACCAAGCCGGACCCGACCTACAGCATCGAGGCCTTCAAGCTCTTCGACGGCGCCGGCCGAGAGCTGCGCTAAGGGTCGGCCCCGCCGGCTCCCGGGCCTTCCGCCGTCGCCGGCGGAGGCCTTTTGCTTGCCTCAGGCCGCGCGGCGCGGGCGGTGGGCCAGCAGGCGCAGCCCGTTGAGGCAGACGAGGACGGTGCTGCCTTCGTGGACGCCCACGCCCAGGGAGAGCGGCACGCCGGGGCGGAACACGACGTAGGCGGCCATCCCGAGGGCGGCGCCGACCGAGAGGAGGATGTTGACCCGGATCGCGCGGCGGGCGGCCCGGCTCAGCTCGATCGCGTCGACCAGCCGCTCGATCCGGTCGTCGGCCAGGACGACGTCGCTCGACTCGAGCGCCGCGTCGCTGCCGCGGCCGCCCATGCCGATGGCGACGTCGGCCGCGGCGAGACCGGGCGCGTCGTTGACCCCGTCGCCGACCATCGCCACCACCCGGCCTGCGGCGGACAGGCGGCGGATCGCGGCCATCTTGGCGTCCGGGGTCAGCGCGGCGCCGTAGGCCTGGACGCCGACCTGGCGGGCGGCCACCGCGGCCGCTTCCTCGCGGTCGCCGGTCAGCATCATCGTGCGGAGGCCCCGCGCATGGAGGGCGGCGAGGGTGGGGGCGCTGGCCGGGCGGATCTCGTCCACCAACGTCGCGCGCACGGTGACGGCGCCGTCGGAGGCCCAGACCTCGCTGACGATCGCGCCCGCGGGCACCGCGGCCCCGGGAATCTCATGCGCCCCTGTGAATTCGCGGGTGCCGACGCTCCAGCGGGCGCCCGCGATGGTGCCGGAGACCCCTTGGCCCGGGGAGTTGGAAAGGCCTTTGACGTCCTGCTGGACGGCGCCCTCGGCCCGGCAGGCCGTGACGACGCCGGCCGCGAACGGGTGGGTGGTGCCGGCCTCCAGGGACAGCAGGGCGGAGAGGGCGCGGCGGCGGTCCGCCGTCGGCGGGAGCACTTCCAGCGCGGCGACCACGGGCGTGCCGGCGGTCAAGGTGCCCGTCTTGTCGAAGCACACGCAGTCGACGTCGGCCAGGCGTTCGACGGCCGCGCCTCCGCGGAAGAGGATGCCTTGGCGCGCGCCCGCGGCGATGGCCGCGAGCACCGCCGAGGGCACGGAGAGCACCAAGGCGCAGGGGCTGAGGACCACCAGCAGCGTCATCGACCGGTAAAGCGACGAGTTGGCGGGGTCGCCCGCGTCGCGGAAGGGGTGGCCGGTGAGCAGCAAGGCGACCAGGAAGAGGGCCGACGCGGACAGCGTGAAGATCGCGTAGGCGTCGCCCCAGCGGTCGATCGCCCGCTGCGCGGGTGCCTTGCTCTCCTGCGCCTCGCGGATGAGTCGCACGATCCGGTGCAGGGCGCTGTCCTGCTCGGCCCGGGTCACCTGCACGACGAGGCGCCCCCAGTCGTTGAGCGTGCCGCCCGCCACCGTGTCCCCCGGACGTTTCACCGCCGGCTTGGCCTCGCCGGTGAGCGTGGATTCGTCCACCGCGCTCTCGCCTTCCCGCACTTCGCCGTCGGCGGGGACCAGCTCGCCCGGCAGGACGGCGATCCGGTCGCCGGGGACCAGCGTCGCGACCGCGACCTCGGTCTCGGCGCCGTCCGGGCCGAGCCGGCGGGCGCGTTTCGGGGAGCGGTCGAGCAGCGCGTCGATCGCCCCGCGCGTGCGGTCCATCGCGAAATGCTCGATCGCGCCGGCGGTGGCGAACAGGAAGAGCAGGAGGACGCCCTCGAGCGGCTGGCCGACGATCCAGGCGCCGGCGGCGGCGAGCAGCATCAGCAGGTGGACGTCGATCCGGCGATGCCAGCGCAGGGCGTGCCAGCCTTCCGCGGCGGCTTCCCAGGCGCCGGCGACGCAGGCCGCGGCGGCCAGCGTCCCGCGCAGCCAGGCGGGCCCCGCCGCCAGCTCGGTCGCCAGCGCGCCGAGGCCGAGCAGGCCGCAGGCGAGCGCCAGCGCGGCGAGCGTCCGCCATTCGCCCGCGTGATCGTGTCCGTGGTCGTGATGATGTCCGCTCATGCGTCGCAGGCTGGCGGCGCGCCGCGCGCCGGTCAACCTCGCGCGCCGCGCGCCGCCGTCGCGTATCAAATTCATGTTTACGAAGATGGTCGGCGCGGCGGCGAAAAAGTTTTCGCGCGTTACCCGAAAATTCCTCTTGCGCAAGCGAGAGTTATGCTTATCACTCACACCAAGAGTTAACCGCAACGTGACGAACCGAACCGAAACCCCGAGCGAAAGTCTCATCACCGTATCGCTTCCCCCGAA
>Ga0222712_10002822_pt1 | contig 19506 bp, 19 predicted proteins | sample C33_657DmetaG_FD_165043 | JGI IMG/M metagenome (GOLD analysis project Ga0222712, IMG submission 165043) | Estuarine water microbial communities from San Francisco Bay, California, United States - C33_657D | ecosystem: Environmental > Aquatic > Marine > Unclassified | place: USA: California... | reverse complement strand
TGGCCTGGATCATTGAATCGGTGGATGACTTCGCGGCTCCAGAGTTTGCTGTCTTGGAGTGAAACGCGGCCGTCTTCCATGCCGCTGATGGCGGCGGATTGGGTGCCGTCCCAATTGGTGGCGAGGACACCAAACAAATTATCCCAGATGACGGTCGTGATGATTAGGCGTTGGTTGCTGATCCAGCTATAATCACCGAGTTCTCTCTCGGCCCCGTTGGCGAGAGTGGCGCTTCCGAGATTGAGGCGGGAGATTTCTTTTGAATCGAGAACGGTGACGTGGAGTTTGTTGATCTCGTCGTGTTGGCGAATGAATGCGAGGCGTTGGCCGTCGGGTGAGAGTTGAGCGCGAGAGGCCGCGGGCTCGCGGGCGAAATCCTCGACGGGGATGCGCGGGGCGGAAAAAAGGCTGACCGTGACCAGCCAGCCAAAAAGCGCACGAAATATGCGATAGTTATTCATCGCAGTTTGATTGAACCCTGCGAATGACTTGCGCCAGCCTTAAAACTTACGCAGCTAGGCCGGCGGTGAGGGCGAGGGCGCCTTTGGCGCGATTGAGGATGTAGAGGTGGTAGCCGGGGGCGCCTTGGGCGAGGAGGTCGCGGATCTGGGTGAGCGCCCAGTCGATGCCGATCGTTTCAACGACATCAGTGTTTTCGGCGGCGACTTCGAGGCGGGTGATGAGTTTCTGCGGCAAGGTGGTGCCGCACATCGCGGTGAACCGCTGGATTTGTTTCAGCGAGAGCACGGGCATGATACCGGGAACGATCGGAACGTTGATCCCGGCGGCGCGGCATTTTTCGACGAAGCGGTAGTAGATGGAGTTGTCGAAAAACAGCTGCGTCGTGATGAAGGCGGCGCCGGCGTCGACTTTGCGCTTGAGGTGGGCGAGGTCGATTTCGAGCGAGGGGGCTTCAGGGTGTTTCTCGGGATAACCGCCGACGCCGAGACAGAAATCGCTGTGCCGCGATTTAAGGAGTTCGACGAGGTCACTGGCGTAGCGGAGGCCGTCTTTATAAGGCGTGAACGAGGTTTCGCCCTTGGGCGGATCGCCGCGGAGCGTCATGATGTTGCGGAAGCCGCTGGCGTGAATGCGGTCGGCTACCGTGGAAAGTTCTTCGCGCGAGTGGCCGACGCACGTGAGGTGCGGCATGACGGTGAAGCCGAAATCGCGTTTGAGAAAATCGCAGACTTGCGCCGTGCGGTCGCGGGTCGTGCCGCCGGCGCCGTAGGTGACCGACACGAAGTCGGGGTTCATGCGCTTCAGCGCGGTGGCGGTGGCGCGGAGCGCTTCGACGCCCGCGTCGTCTTTAGGCGGGAAAAACTCCAGAGAGCGCAACGGCCGGCCAAGAGCGAACAGCTCGGAAATCGGGCGATCCGCCGATGCGGCAGGGACGGAGGCTTGCGCGGGGCTCTTGGGCTCGTTTGACATAACGTATCAACACATAGGCAAGTGTTGATACGTGTAAAGGATCGAGTTTTTTGGCTAGGGTTTGACGGCGGAAGGCGTTGGTGGGGCGGCTTCAAACAGATCGGCGGATTTTTGCGGGAGGCTCGTGAACGAATATTCGGCGATCTGGAAGGCGCGCTTGGCCATGAGGGTGTTGATGGGGGCGGATGATTCGCTGTGGCTGAGGGTGACGAAGACCGGGCCGGCGGGGATCGTTTCGAAATCGGGTGCCGGTGGTTTGGCGGGTTCGACAGGAGTTCCAGTAGCGGATTTTTGAGCCAGCTCGGTCGCTGAACCGAGAGCAGCGAGCCCCGTCTTGGCGTCGGCGACGGGGGGCTTGATTTTCTTTTCCTCGGGCTTACGGCCGAGGGAAATTTTTAGGATTTTTTTATCGAAGGTTTCGATTTGGAAACTGCGCGCGTGGGGCTTGGCGGCGAGCGCGTTGGCGTCGGCGAGGTCGGTTGTCTCGGTGAAGCGGAGGCTGGTGAGGGTGTTGAGGGTCGGGACGAGGGCGTCGGGTTTTAACTTTTGCCCAGCAGGAGTGGCGGAGGCGGTCCAAGGATCTTCTTTTTTGGCGCGCTTAAACGTGATGCGTTCGTCGGCGAAAAAGGAGATTTCGATGTGAGCAATGTCGTCGGGCTTGAGGGCGAGGAGTTCGGCTTGGGCCCAATTTTTAGGTTCGAGGTCGAGGTAAGTGGTGAGTGGAGCGAGGTAGGCTTTGGCTTCGGCGTCGAAGCGGAGGAAGCGGCCACCGGTCTCGGAGGTTTTGCCGAGAGTGAGCGTCGCGAGTACCTGGGCGGAGGCATCGAGGATGGTGATGTGCGTGTCCTTGAACTCGAGTCGGGCGATGCGGTCAGGGTTGGTGGTGACGAGGCGGGTGAGTTTGGTCTCGGCGAGTTCGGTGACGAAGCGGGCGATTTTTTGGAAATCGGCCGGGAAATCGTAGTACGCCGGGACGTACCACGCGCCGGCGGCGTCGCGTTTCAGCGTGAGCGTTTTGCCGGCGTCGGAGAGTCGAATTTCGGCGATGTTTTCGGTGGTGGCGGTGGTGAGGAGGGGCTGGCCGAGGCGGGCGTCGGCAGAGGGCGCGGGCGCGGGGCGGCGAACGATAAAGACGAGGGCGGAAACCGCGGCGAGGAGGGCGACGATGAGGAGGAGTTGCTTGAGTTTCATCGGTGGAAAGAGAGGCGATCAGCGCGAGGTTTTGCGGGCGCGGGCGAACCAGAGGCCGAAGGCGCCGATGAGCAGCGGGCTGGCTAGGAGGTTGATCAAGAGCAGGCGGTTTTCGAGGGCGTCGATATCTTCGCGGAGGGCGCGGCGTATCTCGCGGCGTTCGCTTTGCAGGGTCGCTTGTTGCTTTTGGAAATCGCCGATGGCTTTGGTGATTTCGGGGGAAGCGACGAGTTTTTGGGCTTCGCCTTTTTTGCCCTGGAGTTCGCTGAGTTTGGTTTGGACTTGTTGGAGGCGAAATTCGAGGGCGCTGAGTTTTTCCTGATATTTTTTATTGGCCTCGATTTCCATGGTGCGGACGACTTCGAAGGGGCGGACGGAGTTGCCCTTGCCGCGGAGGGAAATGAGATCGGAGGAGCCGGAGAGGAACTCGAGGGTGTTGGCGGCGAAGGCGAGGTTGTCGTTGAAGGGTTCAGCGGCGGTTTGGCCGAAGAAATTCATTTTGCGGATGCTGTAGTCGTCGAAGAGCCAGTCGGTGTCGGCGATGACGAAGAGCGTCGAAGTGGTTTTGGATTCGCTCAGGGCGGGCGTGGCTGGCGTTGGGCTCGTGGCGGGCGCGGCGTCTTTTTTGTCCGGCTCTTGGGGCGCACCCGCGGGGAAGGCGGTTTTGAATTTACCGGTGACGAGTGCGGCGAGGGTCTTTTTGCCTGTGGGGGTGATTTGGCGGGCGATGGCGTCGGGCTGGGGGAATTGTAGGGCCATGGCTGCTACGTCGCCGGATTGAGCGGAGGATTCGACGAGCGGCGTAAAGGTCGTGTTGGCGCCCGTTTGTGCGGTGAGAAAACCAGGCTCGATGAACAGAGCGGAGTTGAGTTGTCCGGTGGGCGCAGAGGTGGCGTTGAAATTGGCGCGGCGCAGGTTGAGCCAGACGGGATAGCGGGCGAGTTGTCCGCCTTGAGTCTGGACCTGCGTGGCGTTTTCAAGATCGCCGACGATTTTTTGCGGATCGTAGTTGATGCCGTAAGCTAAGAGGAGCGGAGCGAAGTCGCTGGAAACGTTGGGCGTTGGGCCGCCCAGCATGGATTGCTGGGGGTTGCTCTGGCGTTTGAAATATTGAGAGGCGGGATCGACGGCGAGGAAGACGGGGCGGCCGCCGAGGATAAATTGATCGACGGCGAACTGGAGTTTCGGGGCGAGGTTTTGCGGGTGGATGACGGCGAGCGCGTCGAGTCCGGCGGGGAGTTCGGTGGCGGTGGGTTCGATGCGGATAATTTGAAACGTTTTTTCCCACTCGGTGGTGACGAATTGGCCGGGTTGGGGCTGCTGGCGCATCATCATCATCATTTGAGCTTCCTGCGGACTGGTGCCTTGAAGCGGGAGACTGGTGAGGAGGCCGAGTTTCTTTTTGTCGATTTGCTGGACGCTGTAAATGAGTTGGGAGAGATCGTACTCGAGGAAGGGCTCGCGCTGGGGGTTGAGTGCGGAGAGAGTCTTGTGTTGTTCGGCTTGGGTCGCGACGAGGCCAAATTGGATTTGTTCGCCGGTGGTTGGAATGAGTTGGGGTTGGATACGGGCGGCCGTGGCGCGCTCTTCTTCGGGAGTGTCCGGACGGGGGTCGATGACGTTGAGCGTGATTTTTCCGCGCGAGGCTCGGGCGTATTGGCGCAGCATTTCCTCGACGCGGGTCGCGTAGTTTTTGTACGCGATGGGCAGGCCGGTGGCGGACTTGGTGAAATAGAAATCGAGCGTGATCGGCTCTTCGATTTTACCGAGGAGCCCTTGAGTGCCGGTAGAGAGCGTATAAATGCGTTCGGCGGTGGTATCTAGGCGCGCGGGGAGATTGGCCGCGAGGTAGTTGACGAGAACGAGGCCGACGAAAAGGAGGATGATGGCGAGGGCTTTGCCGCTGAGTTTCATGGGGGTCGGGGGCGAAGGTTTAGCGTTCGAGGGCGACGACGTTGAGGAAGAGCGTGAATCCCATCAGCGAGAGAAAGAAGATCACGTCTTTGGGATCGATGATGCCTTTGGTGAAGGCGTCGAAGTGCGTCACGAAACTGAAGTTTGAGACCATGTCGGCGACGCTGACAGGCAGAATACTTTCGAGCGTCGTCGTGAAGCTACTAAGGCCTAGAAACACAAAGACCGCGCACGCCGCGAGACTTAGAACGAAGCTGATGACCTGGTTTTTCGTGAGCGCAGAAGTCAGGGCGCAGATGCCGAGATACGCGCCGGCCATGAGGATGGCGCCGAGATAAGTCGCAGCCATCACGCCCCAATCGGGTTGGCCCAAGAAGCCCACCGTGAGAGCCATCGGGAAGCTCAGCAAAATCGCGAGCGTGAGAAACGCCCAGCCGGCGAGAAATTTTCCGAGCACGGCTTCGAGCGTCGTGATGGGTAACGTGAAGAGGAGTTCGATCGTGCCAGCCCGTTTTTCTTCGGACCAAAGTCGCATGCCCACGGCGGGCACGATAAACATAAACAACCAGGGGAAAAAGATGAAGTAACTCTCCAGGCTGGCCGTGCCATTCTTAAAGAAATTTCCGTAGCGGGAAAAGGCGAGCGAGACAGAGATGACGAGAAACGAGATGAGAAACACATAGGCCACCGGCGAACGGAAATAGCCGAGGAACTCGCGTTTAAAGAGAGGTCGGATCTGGCTCATAATAAAGTCGGAGATTTGAGATGAGTAAGTTTTGAAGCAGGCGTGCTTTCGGTTAGGCCGTCAGGGTGCGGAAGATTTCATCAAGCCTGGCGCCAGGTTGGCGGGCGCGCAGGGCGGCTGGCGTTTCATCAGCGACGATTCGACCTCGCGCGATGATGATCACGCGGGTGCAGATCGCATCCACTTCCTCGAGAATGTGCGTCGAGAGAATCACCGCTTTTTCGGCGGCCATGTTTTTAATCAAAGCGCGGACTTCGTTTTTCTGGTTGGGATCGAGGCCATCGGTCGGCTCGTCGAGGATGAGTGCGGGTGGGTTGTGGATCAGTGCCTGCGCGAAGCCGACGCGTTGTTTGTAACCTTTAGAAAGCGTCTCGATGGTTTGGCTGCGGACGCTGTTGAGATGGGTGAGTCCGAGGACGTGCTCGACCCGTTCGCGTTTTGCGGTCGCGGTGCGGAAGCCGCGGACCTCTGCGATGAAACTGAGAGGTTCTCCGACCGCCATCTCGGGGTAAGCCGGCGCGCTTTCGGGGAGGTAGCCTAGTTGGCGTTTGACCGCGACGGGGTCGACGGTGACGTCGATGCCGCCGACGCTGGCCGTGCCGGCGTCGGCTCGGATGAAGCCGGTGAGCATCTTCATCGTGGTCGATTTGCCGGCTCCATTGGGGCCGAGGAAACCGAGGATATCGCCGCGGTTTACTTTAAAACTAATGCCGTCCACGGCACGCTTGGTGCCATAGTTTTTAACGAGGCCTGTAACTTCGATCATGGGATGAAGCGGGGTTTCTGGGTAAGCGGAGTGCGCTTTGAAAACCGATGCGAAAAAAAGTTCCGCGCATCGCGCAAGCGGAATTTTTAGCAAAAAAATCGCGTCAGGCCGCGACGGCGTTACGGCGTGGGTCGGGTAGAAACGCGGTCAACAATCCCAACAGCGGCAGAAACGAGCAGACGTGAAAAACGTAATCGATGCCGCGTAAATCGGCGAGGCGGCCGAGCGCCGCCGAACCGATGCCGCCCATACCAAAAGCGAATCCGAAAAAAATACCCGAGATCAGCCCAACACGACTCGGAATCAGTTCTTGGGCATAAACCAGAATCGCCGAAAACGCCGAAGCCAGCACAAGACCGATGACCACGGTGAGCGCGGCGGTCCAAAATAAATTGGCGTAGGGCAGCAGTAGCGTGAACGGCGCGACGCCGAGGATGGAGACCCAGATCACGGCTTTGCGGCCGATGCGGTCACCGACTGGGCCGCCGATGATCGTACCGGCGGCGACGGCACCGAGAAAAAGAAAAAGCAGAAACTGCGACTGCTGGATCGAGACATGAAATTTCTCAATCAGGTAAAACGTGTAATAGCTGCCAAGGCAGGCCATGTAGAAATATTTTGAGAAAATCAGCACGGCGAGAATCGCGATGGCAGTGATCACTTTTCCGCGCGGTAAAGGCGCGGTCGGTGCGGCGCGGCGGGCGGTGGCGTGGTGCGCACTGAGTTGGGCTTTGTACCAATGTCCGACGCGCGTGAGCAGGCCAAAGCCGATGATCGGTACGACCACGAACCAGGCGACGCGCGATTGGGCGTGGTGGGCGATGAAAAGCGCTGCGAGGAGCGGGCCGAGGGCGCTGCCGGCGTTTCCGCCGACTTGGAAGAGCGATTGCGCGAAGCCGTGGCGGCCGCCGGAAGCCATGCGCGCGACCCGCGAGGCTTCGGGGTGAAAAATGGAAGAGCCGAGTCCGACGAGCGCGCCGGCGATGAGGACCGCCGGGAAACTGCGGGCAAACGCGAGCAACACCAACCCGACCAGCGTGAATCCCATGCCGGCGGCGAGCGAGTAAGGCTGCGGGTGGCGGTCGGTGACGAGGCCGACGAACGGTTGCAAGAGCGACGCGGTGAGTTGAAACGCGAGCGTGATGAGGCCGATCTGGGCGAAGCTGAGGTGCAGCGATTCTTTCAGCAGCGGATAGAGCGCCGGGAGTAGCGACTGAATCGTGTCGTTGAGCAGATGTCCCGCGCTGATCGCGAAGAGGATGCGCAGCGCCGTGGGGTGCGCCGAGGGCGCGACGGGAGACGCAGCGGCGGTGCTCATGCGGTTAGGCTTGGGCGAGCTCGCGGTCTTTTTCGGTCTTGAGGCGGAGCTGGCCGCAGGCGGCGGCGATGTCGTGGCCTTTTTCGCGGCGCAGCGTGACGGGCACGCGGGCGGCGCGCAGCACATCAGCGAAACCTTCTTGGACGTGTATGCTCGGGCGTTTCCACGGGAGGCCTTCGACGGTGTTGTAGGGGATGATGTTCACGTGCGCGTGCAGGTCGCGCGCGATGTCGCGGAGCTCGCCGGCTTGTTCGACGGAGTCGTTGACGTCCTCGATGAGGATAAACTCGAGCGTAACCATGCGACCGTGCTTTTCTGAAAACTCACGGACGGCGGGGATGAGTTTCTCGAGCGGGTACGCTTTGTTGACCGGCATGATTTTCTCGCGGACCTCGTTGGTGGAACCGTGGAGCGAGACGGCGAGGCGGAAGCCGATGGGCTCTTCGGCGAGCTTGAGGATTTTCGGGACGAGGCCGCTGGTCGAGACGGTGATGCGACGGGCGCCGAAGCCGAGGCCCCATTCGGCGTTGAGGATGGTGAGGGCGCGGATGAGGGCGTCGTAGTTGGCGAGCGGTTCGCCCATGCCCATGACGACGATGTTGTCAAAAGAGGCGAGTTCGGGGCGGGCGCGGGGCGTGGTGGCGTCTTCGCGGTAGCAGACTTGGAGGAGCTGGGAAACGATTTCGCCCGCGGACATGTCGCGCTTGAGGCCGGCGAGGCCACTCGCGCAGAACACGCAGCCCATCGCGCAGCCGACCTGCGTGGAAATGCAGATGGTTTTGCGCGAGTGTTCTTCGCCGACGTTGTCTTGCGGGGCGCGGATGATGACGCTCTCGATGAGTGAGCCGTCGCGGAGTTCGAGCAGGAGCTTGTCGGTGACGTCGTTGGATTCTTTGGAGAGGACGAGCGTGGCAGGCGTGAGGTCGAAGGTGGCTTCGAGTTTGGTGCGCAGCGGCTTGGGGAGATTGGTCATCGCGTCCCAAGTGCGGGCGCGTTTTTTGTAGACCCAGTCGAGAATCTGTTTCGCGCGGAAGGCCGGCTCGCCGAGTTCGCGCAAGTGCGCGGTGAGGGAGTCGAGGGTTTCGCCGAAGAGGGCGGGTTTCTCGGGAGTGAATTTCATGGGCAGACGGGTCGGGCTGACGTGTTTATTGGAACGCAACGCGGTGCGTCGGGCCGGGTTTTACTTGGCGAGGGCGCGGTTGAGGGCGCTGACGATGGCTTTGATCGAGGCGAGCTCGATGTTGGTGTCGATGCCGGCGCCGTAGAGCGTGAGACCGCGCTCGGTCTTGATCTGGATATAACTCACGGCGCGGGCTTCGGCGCCGCGGCCGAGGGAGTGTTCGCTGTAATTGAGTACTTCGAATTTCGGGAGCGTGGTGGCGGCGAGGGCGCGGACGAAGGCGTCGATCGGGCCGTTGCCGCTGCCGTTGAGCGTGTGGAGGACGCCGTTAAACGTCATCGCGGCGTCGCAGGTGACGGTGCTGTCGCGCTCGGTGGTTTTGAAATGTTGGAGCACGAGCGGCGGCGCGGGTTGCTCAAGGTATTCGTGGCGGAAGATCGTGTTGATCTCGGCGGCGGAGAGCTCGGTGCCCTTGGCGTCGGCGCGGTCGTTGATGAGTTTGCCGATTTCCTTGTGCATGAGCTTCGGCAGCTGGAAGCCGAAGTCGTTTTCAAGGACGTAAGCGACGCCGCCTTTGCCGGATTGGCTGTTGATGCGGATGATGGCTTTGTAACTGCGACCGAGGTCGGCGGGATCGATCGGAATGTAGATCACGTCCCAAGGCGCGTCGGGTTTTTGGACGGCCCAGGATTTCTTGATGGCGTCTTGGTGCGAGCCGCTGAAGGCCGTGAAAACGAGTTCGCCGGCGTAGGGCTGGCGAGGCGGCACTTCGAGTTTGGTGCAACGCTCGTAGACGTCGCGCACGTGGTTGATGTCGGAGAAATCGAGGCCCGGGTGGATGCCGTGGGTGTAGAAATTCAGCGCGACGGTGACGATGTCGAGATTGCCGGTGCGTTCGCCGTTGCCGAAGAGCGTGCCTTCGACGCGATCGGCGCCCGCGAGCAAGGCGAGCTCCGTGGCGGCGACGCCGGTGCCGCGGTCGTTGTGCGTGTGGAGAGAAATCAGCGTGCGATCGCGGCGCGTGAGGTGCGTGGCCATCCACTCGATCTGGTCGGCGTGGACGTTGGGTGTGGCGTATTCGACGGTGGCGGGGAGATTTAGGATGATTTTATTCTCAACCGTGGGTTGCCAGACGTCGGTGACGGCTTCGCAGATCTCTAGCGCGAAATCGAGTTCGGTGCTGGTGAAGCTCTCCGGAGAATATTGGAAACGCACGTGCGTGCCGGCGGCGGCGAGGGCGTTGGTGTGTTGTTTCACCCAAGCCGTACCGCGCATGGCGATGGCGACGATATCGGCGCGACTGGCGTTAAACACATGCTGGCGCTGCGAGGGCGACGTGGAGTTGTAGAGATGAAAAATAATCTGCTTAGCGCCGCGGAGCGCCTCGCAACTGCGGATGATGAGATCCTCGCGGCATTGGCAAAGAATCTGGAGCGCGACATCGTCGGGGACGCGTTTCTCCTCGATGAGGCGGCGGCAAAAATCGAATTCGATCTGCGAAGCGGACGGGAAACCGATCTCGATTTCCTTGAAGCCGATTTTCACGAGCAACTCAAAATACTCGAGTTTCTCCTCGACGCTCATGGGTTGGGCGAGGGCTTGGTTGCCGTCGCGCAGGTCGACGCTGCACCACATCGGCGTGCGCGTGAGCGTGCGATTGGGCCACTGGCGGTTGGGCAGGGCGACAGGCGGGAACGGGCGGTATTTGGTGACGGGCGCAGATTGCATGGCGAAACAGGAGCCGAGAAACAAAAGGTTGAACGAACGAATGATTAGAAGCGAGCCGACGAACCGTCTAACCGCAAAACAGCGATGACGGGATTTGCTAACAGGCCAACGCGCGATCCACCGCTCGGCGGTGCATTAACGATCGCGCGTGTTCGTAAGTCGAAGGGCCTGGGAAAGCGTGGGCATTGCTGTGAATGAGGCGTATCGGGCGGCGGGCGCGGGAGTCAAGGCGGGCGTTCTTCGGGTGCTTTGCGTTTGGGGCCTTGTAACCTGCCAGCGTGAAGCCCGTCTTGCGTGCTGTGTCGGGTTTCAATTTTCTTTCTTTATGCCTGATGAAGAACCGTCGTTCGACGTGGCTGGCTGCTTGGTGCGCGTGCGTCAACGTGATCAGGCCGCCGCGCGCGAACTGGTTGATCATCTTTACCCGTTGGTTATCCGCATCGTGCGTTCCCACCTCCCGCGACGCGTCGCCGAGGAAGACCTCACGCAAGATATTTTCCTAAAAATGTTCACTCGGCTCGATCAGTATCAGGGCGCGGTGCCGCTCTCGCACTGGGTTTCGCGCATCGCGGTGACGACCTGCATCGACCAGCTCCGCGCACAGAAACGCCGCCCGGAGTTTCGCTGGGCGGATCTTTCTGAAAATCAGGCCGAGGTGCTCGATGCGGTGATGACCAGCGAGAACGACGTCGCCGCCAACGACGCGCTCGCCGCGCACGAGCTCGTGCATAAACTCCTCGACCAGCTCAAACCCGACGACCGCATGGTGATTCAACTCCTGGACATGGAGCAGAAAACCATCGCTGAGATCTGCAACCTCACGGGCTGGAATACGTCTCTGGTCAAAGTGCGGGCCTTCCGAGCGCGCCGAAAACTACGAAAACTTTTTTTAGATCTGCAAAACAAGGAACACGCATGAAACCCCTCGACCCCGATCATTCTTGGAAACGTCTCACCGCGGCGGCGCGGTGCGCGCCCGTTGAGACGGTGACGGCTGCGCCCTATGGTTTCGCCACGCGCATCGCGGCCCTGGCCCTGGCCGCGGATTACTCCGGGCGTTCGTTGTTTGAGCGGTTTGCCTTTCGCGCGGTGGGCGTGGCCAGTCTGCTGGCGATCGCGAGCGTCTGCGTCAATTTTTCGGCGCTCACGGCGGAGGCTGATGATGAAACCATCGTCGTCGGCGATGATCCCGTTACGCTGCTGCTCGGTCCTATCGAATAAGCCATGAACAAAACCTGGAAAGTTGTACTCGCGTTTACCGCTGTGTTTTTGGCGGGCGCTATTTTTGGCGGTTTGCTGGTGATGCGGGCAGGCCCGCGTTGGGCGCAACGGCGCGGCGCGCCGGCGTTGCCAGCGCCGCCGCCGGCGGTGTTGCGGCACATGGCCGATCGACTCGAGCTCACGAACGAGCAGAAGGAGAAAATCCGTCCGTTGGTCGATGAGGCCGAGGACCAAATCCGCCAGTTGCGCCAAATTTCAATCAAGGAAACAGGCCTGATTCTCCGCCGCCTCCAACAAACGCTCGCCGTCGAGCTCACCCCGGAGCAGCGCAAGAAACTCGAGAAAATGCAGGAGCGTCAGCGCGAGTTGATGCGTGAAGAACGCCCCGGTCTGCCCCCGCCGCGCGAGCGCAAGGGTGGGAAACGTGAGGGCGCGACCCCGCCACCGACGCCTTCGTCGACGGCGCCCGCGCCCGCGCCCGCGGCCAACGAACCCGTTAAACCGTAAAGACGGCGCCACCGCGAGGCCCGCGGCGCTAAAGGGAAATAGTTGTTGCGCGAACTCGCCCCCGGCGCATGGTTCGCGGCGGCCAGGTGCCATGCATGGGCAGGCGCGTGAACCCCGCCAGGGCCGGAAGGCAGCAACGGTAACGTCGTCCTCCCAGTGCCGTGGAGTGCCTGGCCACTTTATTTTTGATTTTCCCCGTCCGATTCCTGAACTTTTGCGCCTTTGAGCACGACCGGTTACCAAGTCATCGCCCGTAAATGGCGTCCGCAGATCTTTGCCGACGTCGTGGGGCAGGATCATGTCGTGCGGACGTTGAAAAACGCCATCGCCCGCAATCGCATCGCGCACGCGTACTTGTTTGTGGGCCCGCGCGGCACCGGCAAAACCTCGACGGCACGCATTTTCGCCAAGGCCCTGAATTGCACCGGCGGCCCCAACGCTGATTTCGATCCCGCGGATCCGGCCGTGCAGGCCATCGCGGATGGTTCGCACTTGGACGTGATCGAGATCGACGGCGCGTCCAACAACGGCGTCGAACAAGTGCGCGATCTGCGCGAGACGGCGCGCTATTCGCCGGCGCAGGGTAAATTCAAAGTCTATATCATCGACGAGGTGCACATGCTTTCGACGGCAGCGTTTAACGCGCTCCTCAAAACCCTCGAAGAACCGCCACCGCACGTGAAGTTTGTCTTCGCCACGACGGAGGTTCAAAAAGTGCTACCGACGATCTTGTCGCGCTGCCAACGCTTCGATCTCAAGCCGATCCCGGCGGCGCTCATCATCGAGCGGCTCCAGAAAATCGCGGTCGAGGAAAAGATCAAAGTTTCCCCCGAGGCGCTCGCCTGCATCGCGCGCATGGCGGACGGCGGCATGCGCGATGCGCAGTCGATTTTTGACCAGATGATTTCGTTTTGCGGGACCGAGATCGCCGAGCCGGATGTGCTCGATGTGTACGGTCTCGTGGCGGCCGAAAAAATCGCCGAACTCGCCGCCACCCTCGCCACCGGCGACCACGCGCGCCTCGTCGCCCTCGTGGACGAATGCGACGCAGCCGGCCGCGACTTGGTGCGCTTGCTCACGGATTTACAGGAAGTGGTGCGCGCGGCCTTGCTCGATGCGATCGCGCAAGGCGGCCGCAGCAGCAGCCTCGGCGGCGTCGCGATGACGACGGAGCAGATCACGCGCTTGCTCGACGGTCTGCGTGAAGGCGAAGGCAGCGTGAAACTCGGTTTGGCCGAGAAAATTAATTTTGAAGTGACGTTGTTGAAGGCGATCGAAGCGAGCCGCGCGCGCGCGATTGATAGCCTCATCAAAGAGCTCGCGGCGCTAGCCGATGAAGCTCCGGAGCCGGCGGCTGACGACGGCCAAAAAAAAAAGGACTGATTGAGCGGTTGGAACGACGTCTGAGTGCGGCGTTGGCCGGATCGGCGCAGCCGAGCGTCGTCGCGCGGATGAGCCCTACCGAAACGGCGAACCGCGCGGAGACGTTGCCGCCGGAAGCGAGCGAGGCGGTCGGCGTGGCGCCCTTGAGTGCGGCGACGGTGGCCGCAGCGAGTGCTTCGGCGCATGGGACTTTGTTTGGCGATGATGCGCCGTGGCCGACCGATGAAGCGGGCGAAAGCGCGTTTCTGTCCGAGGCGCGCGAACGCGGCGAAACGGTCGCGGTGAAGCCGGCGGTGGCGCGCGAAGAAGCGGAGGCGGAAACGGGCCCTTTGCCGGCGCTTGATGAGATGGTGCAACGCATCCCCGCCGAAGTACGCGACGTCTTGGAAGAACTTTACCGAGCGAAATTCACGGCCGTGCGGCGGGTGTCGGCTAAGTTTTTAAAATAAAACCGCGGTGGCGGTGGCTGCTTCGCTTGCTGAATCCATGGCCATGACGGCGAGAGCTCAGATCGGCCACGTGGTGCCGAGGTGCGTGCGGCCGGATAAATCGCGCAGGTAAAAATACGTTTCGGCGGCGGAGATCGCGGGCGATGTGGCGGCGTGGGTGCCGGCGACGGCGTGGCTGAGTGCGATCGGCGCGCGGCGGTAGAGTCCTTCGGCGAGGCCTTCGAGCACGTCGAGGCGCGCGAGACAGGTGGCGTCGACGGACCAGAGTTCGCCGGTGACGCCGCGGTTGTCGGTGGGCGCGGCGACGAGGCCGGGATATGCGCCGAGAGAAAAGAGCGTGAAGCCCTGCGCGGTGCGGGCGGGGCCGAGGAAGGTTTGGCCGGCGAGGTGATGGTGGTTGGAGCCGCCGCGTTTGAGGGAGCCGTAGACGAAGAGCGGCGTGGTCATCGCGGCGCGGGGGTGCGTTTAGAATTTTTGGCGCGGGCGGCGGCGGGGGCGGATGGGGTGAGGAGTTCGAAGGCGAGGGCGGTGGTGTTGTCTTGGCCGGAGTTTTCGAGGGAGGCGGCGACGAGGCGTTCGGCGGGGGTGAGTTTTTTTTCGGTGGGCGAGGGCGTGCGGATGAGTTCCTCGATGTGGCGTTCCCAGAGGCCGTCGACGAGGCCGTCGGAGCAGAGGACGAAGCGGTCGCCGGGCGTGAGGGCGACGGCGCCGAATTGGGGTTCGATGAATTGGTGGCCGGCGCCGAGGGCTTGGTGGAGGGCGTTGCGCATCGGGTGGGCGCGGGCTTCGCGTTCGTTGATCTGGCCTTGGCGGCGGAGGTAGCCGACGTGGGTGTGATCGTGGGTGAGTTGGGTGATGCCGCCGGACTGGGGTAAATAGTACAACCGACTGTCGCCGATGTGGCCGAAATAGAGCCAGCCGGGCGTGAGCCAACCCAGGGTGAGGGTGGTGCCCATGCCGCGGCATTCTTCGTAGCTGTAACCGAATTTGAGGAGTTCGTAGTGGATGGCGTGGAAGACCTCGAGGAGGATGTCGGTGAAGCCGCTGCTCATACCGCTGGCGGAGAGTTTGAAGCTCTTGGGGAGCAGTTGGGTGATTTTCTCGACCGTGATGCGGCTGGCGAATTCGCCGGATTTGGCGCCGCCCATGCCGTCGCTCACGGCGAAGACGAAGTCGCTAGTGGCAGAAGAGGCGGTGCCGATTTTGCCGAGGCGGCGGACTTCGCGGCCGTCGAAGGCGAGGGCGAGGAAGGAGTCTTCGTTATTGGGGCGGACTTTGCCGCGATCGGTGAGGCCGGACCAGCGGAGGTCGGGTACGGGGTCCGGCGGAAGAAGGGGCGCGGGGGTGGTCATCGTGGTTTCGCCGGGGTGGGCGGTGGGGCGAGGAGGGTGGCGAATTCGAAGTCGATCAGGCAGAAGCGACCGTCGCTGGCGCGGTAGGTGATGTTGCGCAGGAAAGCGTCGTCGTGGCGGACGCCGTAGGTTTCGAGCTCTTGAAACAATTCTCGCATGCGCTCCGGGTTAAGCTGGTCGACGATGGAGCCGCAGTTGGTGGTGACGATTTTGAGGGCAGCGGGTTCGACTTCGAGGAGGCGAGGAACGAAATCACATCCGCGGGCTTCAAGGTGGCGGAGGACGCGGACCTCGTTGTCGAAGCGGGTTTGGGCGTGAGGCCCGCGGAATGTCTTGTGCACGCGGCCGTCGTAGCCGATGCGGACGACGGCGCGTTGCGTGTCTTTGACCTCGTGCATGGCAGTGGTTGGTGAGGTTTGGGAGTGCTGCGGTAGAGGCAAGGGACAAGACCAATGCAGGTGAAATTAGCTCACGTTAAGCAGGATGTGAAAATCATCCTAAATCCTTAAAAATCTGGTTGCTGATGGCACATGAGGTGCTGAATAGCTATGAGGTTTCCAGCGTATGAAACCGGTCTTTAAATTCACCGGACTCACGTCAAACCCCCTCATAAAACCCGCATCACTATGGCTAAATATAAATTAGAATACATCTGGCTCGATGGCTACAAACCGTTGGCCAGCATGCGCAGTAAGACCCAGATCAAAGAATTCAAGAGCTTCCCCAAGCTCACCGAGCTGCCCAACTGGGGCTTCGACGGTAGTTCCACGCAGCAGGCCGAGGGCAGAAGCTCGGATTGCGTGTTGAAGCCTGTCGCGGTGTTCCCCGACAGCACCCGCAAGAACGGCGTGCTCGTCATGTGCGAAGTTATGATGCCAGATGGCGTCACCCCGCACGTCTCCAATTCCCGCGCCACCATTCCCGACGACGCCGATACTTGGTACGGCTTCGAACAAGAATATTTCTTCTATCAAGACGGCCGTCCCCTCGGTTTCCCCGAAGGCGGATATCCAGCGCCCCAAGGCCCGTATTACACCGGCGTCGGCTACAAGAACGTCGGCGACATCGCCCGCGAGATCACCGAGAAGCACATCGATATCTGTCTTGATGCCGGCATTAACCTCGAAGGCATCAACGCCGAGGTCGCCAAAGGCCAATGGGAATTCCAGATCTTCGGTAAAGGCTCCAAGAGTGCCGCTGACCAGATGTGGGTCGCTCGCTACATCCTCGCCCGCCTCGCTGAAGGCTACGGCATCGACATCGAGTGGCGCTGCAAGCCCATCCTCGCCAACTTCCAGCAACCGCTCGATTGGAACGGCTCCGGCATGCACGCCAACTTCTCCACCAAGTTCATGCGCGAGAAGGGCGGCAAAGCCTACTTCGAGAAACTCATGGCGGCCTTCAACAAATTCCGCGACGAACACATCGCCGTTTACGGCCCAGAGAATCATCTCCGTCTCACCGGTCTCCACGAGACGCAGTCGATCGACAAGTTCAGCTACGGTCTCGCTGACCGCGGCGCCTCGATTCGTATCCCCCACAGCTTCGTCAACAACGGCTACAAGGGCTACCTCGAAGACCGTCGTCCGAACTCCGCTGCCGACCCGTATCTGGTTGCCGGTCGTATTCTCAAGACGATCCAAAGCGTCCCGACGAAGTAAGATTCGTATAACAGTTAACTACTAACTACAACCGTCGCTGGCGGCTCTTTTTGAGCTGTGAGCGACGCACCAAAAAACCGAGGATTCAACGTCCTCGGTTTTTTTGTTTTTTTTGAATTAGAGCGCAGGCGACGCTAGCCCCGCTTCCGCCGTTTCACCGCTGTAAATACGAGCGGAACGGTGATGTTTTCCCTGCCTTCGTCTGCGTAAGGTAGGCGGAAATGAACGGTGCATTCGTAGCGATTCTGCCCGACCGTTTTAGCGCTGATCGTGCTGACCACGCCTTCGAGAAATTCTTTCTTCGCCTCGTCCTGCATCGTCTTGAGCTCAGCGATCCGAGCGCCGAAGCCTGTGACCCAGTTGTTCCAACGCTTCATCTTGGCGGCGTTCTTGAGTCGAGAAAGCAGGTCGAGCTTACGTGCCTCGATCGATTGCAGGTGCTTATCAAGATTTTCTAAAACACCCGCCACGACATCGTTTCCTCGTTTCTGAATGATGCGATCCGACTCGACCGAGATCATCGACCGTTTGACCTCTCGAATTTCTCGTTCACGTCGGCGGATCTGCGCCCGAAGACTCTTGGAATCGACCATCTCGGCGAAGCCTGCTTTCTTGGCGTTGAGACTGAGCTGTTTGATTTCTTCGCGGTAAAGATGCGACTGCTCCATTACCTCGACGACCTTGGTCCAGATGGCTTCGTTGGTTTCCTTGATTCGCAGGTAGGGTCCCTGCGCGCACTTGGTCAGGTTTTTCACTCTCGAATACGGATCATCGCGTAGCCGCTCGTGCCGCGTGCAGTAATATGCCGACCGATTCTGCTCTGGATAAATTCTGCCACCCATCACGCTGCCGCAATGTCCGCAGCAGAGCAGACCGCGAAGCAGGTAAAAGTTCTTCATGTTACTTTCGCCGTCACGCAGCGTTCTCCGGCTGTTGTGCACGGTATCGAATCGTTGAATCTGCTCGGGCGACAGAATCGGCTCACACGTGATTTCAATCGTTTCCTTGTACTTTTTGTCGGTCACTTTGTACCCGCCTCGGTAATGCGGATTCGTGAGTAGCGCCTGAACCGAGCCGAGACTCCAAATCTTGTTACCCCTGCGCGGTCGCACGCCCGACTCAATGAGGGATGTTCTGATCGTTTTGACGCTGGCGCCGTTGCAGTATTGCTCAAAAATCGACCTTACCGTCTTCGCTTCCTCCGGCTCCGGTACCAATTTCTTGTTCATTAGTTGATAGCCGAACGGTGCCACGCCGCCGATCCAGCGACCTTCGCGAAGTCGGCTTAGTTTACCCAGTCTCACCCTTTCCGTCCGCAGCGTGTTATCGTACGAGCTGATCTCGGAAAGAATACCGAGCAACAATTTGTCCATCGGGTTTGAAAGCTGGAACGTGCCGGAAGCCGTGTGCAGCTTTACGTCATTTTGCAGCAGTTTCAGCCGGATGATGCTCCACGTGGTCTCATTGCGCGAGAGGCGGTCGGTATTGAAGACCCAAAGGTGTTTGATTTCGCCCTGCTCAATCTGAGTGAGGATCGTCGCCAGCTCTGGTCGGTTAAGAAGGTCGTCGCCCTTGCTACTCTGTCCACCCTCGTTCCAGACCTTGGCTTTCATCCCGAGCGCCTTTGCCCTAGCGATTCCTAGCTGCTTTTGCGTCTCGAGCGAGGTACCGTCTTCCTCTTGCGCCGAGGAACTTACCCGCGCGTAGACGTGCAAAGTGTCCATTTTCTCAGAGCAGATTTACGACCTTTCGCTGGCACTCGGTGTCGTGGTCGATGTACCGCTGCGTTGTTTGCAGATTGGAATGCCCGGCGAGCGATTGCACGTCTCTCAGGCTGCCGCCGACCAAGCTGATCTTCCTCGCGGTATTCGTGATAAAGGTGCGCCTACCCGAGTGCGACGAGCAGCCGACGAAGTTGAGGTCGCGATACCACCGCTGGAACATATTCACGACTGCTTGCGCGGAGGTACGCGGCGACCTTTCCGAACGGATGACGTGGCTTTCGTGGCGGTTGAATCGGGATTGCGAGGACTCGTGCTGCCAGAGGTTCAAGAGCGACTCTTTTAACGCCTTGTTCAGTGGTATCACGCGACCCGACGCGCCTTTTGACGCGATATTCGTGAGGTGAATCGCGTCTCCGACGACTCCATCGGCGTTCAAGAGCATTGCCCACTTGAGACACGCGATCTCCTTCGCCCGAAGACCCGCTTTGACCGAGAGATGAAGAATCACGCGGTTGCGGACACCGTTTCTTCGGCTCGAAACGTACGCCAGCAACGTCTCGATTTGTTTTTCCGTCAGGACTTTCGATTGTTTTCCAAGTGACATATCAACTGGTTATAAAAAAGTAATTAAAACCATATCATAACCAGTCGGAAAGTATATCAGAAAGTGCTAATGATTAGAGTTTTATAATAGTTTGGTTTACGCATTTTGATTACATTTTGGAACAAATGTAATCAGATTCGGCGGCAAGGCGGTTAATTTAGCGGATTCGTAGTTTTTAATTAAAAACGCATAACGAAATCATACTTTAATTATTAGAATGGTTCTGCTAAGCGATTGTTAGTTTAAAACAAACATAGTGTTAGTTTAAAACTAATAATAAATGTGCCGTTTTCGTACTTAAAATTTCTTCAGGATTATCGCGCGGTACTAAAAACGTTCTTGGCGATCAACGGCGATTTCAAAGAACAAGACAAAGAGAAGCGCGCGGGTGC
>Ga0222712_10002820_pt1 | contig 19516 bp, 17 predicted proteins | sample C33_657DmetaG_FD_165043 | JGI IMG/M metagenome (GOLD analysis project Ga0222712, IMG submission 165043) | Estuarine water microbial communities from San Francisco Bay, California, United States - C33_657D | ecosystem: Environmental > Aquatic > Marine > Unclassified | place: USA: California... | reverse complement strand
ACAGGAGTCACTATTCCTGTGCGGCCTACCTGATACTCTATACTCAGAAGCTTGGCTGGCTTTTCTACTGCTTTAAACTTAAACGCGATAGCCCATTTTGGATGGTGAGATGTAGTACCCAATGACATTTGCTGAGAAATAGAGTTCAGTTTTACGACCATGCCATCAATGTCATAGTCATAATGAGCGCGTTTTTCTTCCCACTCATGACAGAAAGTGATAACATCGTCTATAGTATTACATACCTTTCCTAAACCATGTGCAGATTGAAAACCTAACTGACTAAGAACTTCAATATTCTTAGATTGAGATACTTCGAGGGTACCCTCCCCCAATTCTGGCTTTATAAATCCAACACTATAAATAAAGGCCTCTAGATTTCTATTTTTTACCTCTGCATTATCTTTCATGCGCAATGAACCGCTAGCAGTATTTCTCGTATTTTGAAATGTAGCTAAACCTTGTTCTTCTCGCTGTTCATTCATTTTATCAAATACAGCCTTGTTGATAACTACTTCTCCTCTCAGCTCGACAGTTTCATATCCCAATTTATTAAAATCTACTTGAGCTACTATATGCCGAACCATACGCGCATTGGCAGTAATATCTTCGCCCTGGGCGCCATCACCACGGGTGGCTGCGCGAACCAGTTTATTGTTTTGATATAAGAGCGCTATGCTACTTCCGTCAAATTTTGGCTCTACATAATATTCATAATTTACTACTCCCAATTCCTTCCGAATAGAATCATCGAAATCACGCAAGTCCTCTGCATTATATGAATTTGAAAGCGAAAGCATTGGCACCGAGTGCGCTACTGTCTCAAAGCTCGCTTGCGCTCCTTTAGCTACTTGCTTTGTAGGTGACTGAGAGTTATCTAGCTCAGGATGCTCTAGCTCAAACGCTTCTATTTTTTTGAATAAAATATCATAGTCATAATCCGAAATGACCTGCTCTGAATCAATATAATATTTATGATTTAGATGCTCTAAAGCACTACAAAATTTGGAATAGTTTTCTCTCGTGACTGAAGTAAGAATTAATTCCTGAATCACTAAGTTCTCCATGACTAAATTTTCTCGTCTTCTTCTTTTATCTTTTTAAATAAATCATCCATCTTGTCTACGTAATCTAGTCTATCATCTAGGTGGAAAATAAGATCCGGTATGATTCTCAAACTGCTTCTCATTCGATTTCCTAAAACTTTCCTAATCTCAGCCTTATTGGCATTGAGATTATCAATTACCTCTTGCTTTTTTGAACTAGCTAGAATACTAATATTAAATCGCGCAATACCAAGGTCCGAAGACACATTAACAAAGGTCAACGTAGCAAAAGTCCCCATTAAATAAGACTTTATATCTGACATGAGCATACTACTAAATTCTTCCTGTAATAATTGTGCTATACGCTGCTGTCGTCTTGAGTCCATTTTTTGTTTATTTATACTTTCAAAATTAGCCATTTCACTACATTTGATATTATATAATTCGTTAAATATGCAGAATATAAGCACTATTGAATTGGTAAAGCTAGATAAGACCTCGATTCTTCAAACCTTGGATAGCCAGCTCCACAAAATTAAAACTTCGGCAAATTTTGCAGATTTCAAAGGAGAATATCGCAAATTTCAAGAACTAAAAAGCGAGTTCGGAATGCAATATCAGTTAAATCAGTTTCGGTTCTTTGCCGACACGACTCAAACAGAACTTAAATCAAATTATGAGTTTTATGCCCAGACCTATCCTGAATTAAAAATACGCGATAGCGAGTTAAAAAAGATAGTCGCCAATTCTCCTTATATGTTAGAGATAAAAAATGAATTTGGCGACAATTTATTTTTTGATATTAAGAATTCTTCTTTTACCGTAAATGAAAGGGCTAAAGAGCTCATGCAAAAGGAGAGTAGCCTGGAGAGAGAGCTTGTTGAATTTAAATCTCAATCAAAAATTACATGGGAAGGTAGCGAAATTTCTGTTAGCAACCTATATAGTATGGTCAAGGACTCTAATAGAATGAAAAGAAAAAAAGCATTTGATGCCCTTGCTCAATATCATACAGAAAATAAAACTTTTTTTTATTCGAAACTTATAGACCTCATTCAAACTAGAAACAAATTTGCAATAGAGCTAGGTTATGAATCCTATGTGGAGTATTCCTTAGTGAAATGGAATAGAATAGGCTATAATTACGAAGATTTAAGGCAGTATAGAGATACTGTGATTAAAAACTTCAAGGACGTATATCAGCAAATTTACGAATTCAAGAAAAAAAATTTACAAGTTGAACGCATTACTTATTATGATAACAACTTCTTTAGCGATGGCTTCCCACAATTGATAGACAAAAAGGAAGAGGCAACCATAAATAAATTCAAAGAAATTTTAGCAGACTTATCTCTAGATTGGCTTCAAGTATATCAGTCCATGTTAGACGCCAACAGTATTGACTATCTTGACAGGGCTAATAAAGTGAATATGGGCTATGCGACTTATGTCAGTTCTATTGATACTCCACTCATCTATTCCCAGTTCAAAAACAATGAAACAGATGTCAGAGTCTTGACTCATGAATTTGGCCATACGTTGCAATTTGTGCTTTCCTACTTCAATAACCCGAATAAGCTCTTCACAGCGGGAACATTGGATACGGTAGAAATATTCTCTCATTCCATGGAAATGTTATGCCTTAAAGATGCGAAGCAATTTTTTGGCAACGATGCGGATAAGTATGCTATACTCAATTATTCTGGACACTTGATACAGTCTATGACCTGCGCCCTCGGCGACGAGTTTCAAGAGAAGATTTATAAACTGAAAGATTTAAATGTAAATTCGATTCAATCAGTCTATAAAGAGTTACAAGAAAAATATACTGGAAATTATTATGATAGTTCGGAAAATGACTACTATATCAATGGCGATAGATGGATGGAAACTGATCATTATTTCAACAGTCCATTCTATCTTATAGACTATTCTTTAGCGATCATCAATGCCTTGAATATATACAAAATATACAAAGAAAATCCAGCAAGGGGTATAGAAATTTGGGAGACATTGGCGAAGAATCTAGCCAACCTAAATTATAAAAATATAACTAGCATCGTTCCCGAATTAAAGTCGCCTTTTGATAAAAATTATATTGAAGACACTGCTAAGTTTGCGAAAACGGAATTTGCTGACTTATTGAAAAATTTCAATGCAGATTAACCTGCTTCTAGATAACCACTATTCTGATTAAAATTCCGTTCAGCTATATCTTTGGTTACAATAATTTTTTCAGATTCACTATTCGGGCTATCATACATGACATCGGTCATGATCGCTTCGCAGATGGAGCGCAGTCCTCTTGCTCCTAGTTCATATTCCATGGCTCTGTCTAGAATAAATTCTACACAATCCGGGCTGAATTCTAGCTTTTTTCCGTCTAGTTTGAGCAAGGCTTTATACTGTTTGATAATTGAGTTTTTAGGTTCCAGAAGTATTTTCTGAAGTGCTTTCCTATCTAGTGGATTTAAGTGCACCACCACTGGCAGTCTGCCTAGCAATTCTGGTATAATACCAAATTTTTTTATGTCCAAAGCATTGACCTGCTTGAGTAAATTTTCTTTCTGAATTTCTCTTTCCTTCTCTTTGGTTTTCTTAAATCCAACGGAAGATTTATTCACACGCTGGGCAATAATGCGCTCCAAGCCTTCGAAAGCACCCCCACAAATAAATAAAATATTCTTTGTATCCACTTTGACCATAGGCTGCTCAGGATGTTTTCTACCTCCTTGAGGTGGTACTAGAATTTCAGACCCTTCTAGCAATTTCAACAACCCCTGCTGAACACCTTCACCAGCTACATCTCTAGTGATAGAAGGGTTCTCCCCTTTTCGCGCTATCTTATCGATTTCATCTATGAATACAATCCCTTTCTGAGCGGATTCTATATTATAATTACAGTTTTGAAGCAACCGAGAAATAACACTCTCGATGTCTTCGCCTACATAGCCACTCTGTGTAAATGCCGTAGCATCAGCAATCGCAAAAGGAACACTTAACAATTTGGCTACTGTCTTAGCGAGAAGTGTTTTCCCTGTCCCTGTATTGCCGACAAGCAATATATTGGATTTTTCTATTTCTACGTCCTCTGAGACATTTTGCTTACCTATACGTTTATAGTGATTATATATAGCCACTGCTATTACTTTCTTCGCAAAGTCCTGACCGATAATATAATCATTTAGGTAAGCTACTATATCGCTCGGTTTTTTATCAAATTTAAACTCCGACTCGGTTTTTGACTTAGCAGACCCATCATCTCTTCGCGTATCTTCGACTATTTTAGCCGCCATCATAGCGCAGTTATCGCAGATTTGAGCTTCTAATCCATTGATTAGAAAGGAAACCTTATTGCTTGGGTTTCCACAAAAACTACAATACTCTGCTGCCTTTTTTTTTGCCACTATAAATCGTTAAGTCTCTTTATTTTTTTCTTTCCAACACTTCGTCTATCATACCATAAGCCTTGGCTTCATGCGCAGTCATCCAGTAATCTCTATCACTATCTGCTGCTATCCTATCTTCTGATTGACCAGAATGATTTCCTATAATTGTATATAGCTCACTTTTAAGTTTATTCATCTCTATCACTGTATTTTCAATATCGCTAGCCATACCACCAGCTCCGCCCAATGGCTGATGAATCATGACACGGGCATGAGGCAGCGCCGTTCTTTTACCTTTTTTGCCAGCACACATAAGGACAGCAGCCATGGAAGCAGCCAAGCCTGTGCAGATAGTAGCCACATCAGGATTGATATATTGCATAGTATCATACATACCGAGTCCGGCATATACGGAACCTCCCGGAGAGTTAATATAAATCTGAATATCACTTTTGGCGTCTGTGGATTCTAAAAATAGTAGCTGAGCTTGAATAATATTAGCTACATCCTCGTAGATAGGCACTCCTAGGAATATAATTCTATCCATCATCAATCTAGAGAATACGTCCATAGCTACAGCATTCATTCTTCTCTCTTCTATAATATTTGGAGTCAAATATGATGAGGGCTGTCCATGCATCCACACGAAATCATTGACTAGTTTATCATTAATACGATGATGCTTAGTGGCATAATTTACGAATTCATTACCTAAGTGGTCCATTTGGTTTAATTAATAATTAAGGATGATGAATCAATGATTTCGGGACACCGAGCTATTAATTCATGTATTTGATTATTTGTTTATTTTAAAATTCTGTCAAACAAATTTACAGGAAAAATAGCGTTTTGAGATTAAAATAATCTAAAACCTTACAAACAAACTAAATCCTAGTTTTGACGGACTAGTGATTATGTCCGCAATTTTCGTCGTGCACGTGACCATCTTCGCCGTGAGCAGGATTATTGGCCTTGCGCTTTTCATTTCGCTTCTTACTTTCAGCTACAAATTCATCTTCTGTATACGACACTACTTTTGTTTTTACACTCTCTATCATTCCATCTAGAACCTTTGTATCCAAAAGTTGTTCGTAGGTCTTGCGCACTGATTTCTGATCACGCATAGCCTCCTCTACAAATTTATCTAACTGATCCGCCGGAGGATTATACCCAGATTGCATAAAATATTGGATATACTTGGTTTTATACTCATTCTTTATATCTTCCATTTCCACTTTGACAGTATGTTCCAAAGCGAACTTAGCAGAAATCAAATCCCATTTAATAGACTTTTCAATATTTGCAAATTCCTTCTCTACAGCCTCTTTATCTAATTTATTCTCCTCTTCTGAAGCAATCCATTTCTTAAGAAATTCCACTGGCAAATCCATTTTTGTATTCTCTAATGCATGCTCATAGACATCATTTCTCAAGAAGTTTCTACCTAACTCATCATACTGCTTTTTAATATCAGCTTCTAGGCTTGCCTTTAAATCGTCCATCGTCGTTTTAGACTCATCTTTTGTGATTTGAGAAATCTGCTCTGGAGCCAAAGTTTCTGGCGTCACCCGCTTTTTGACATTCGTAATTTCAATAGTCAAATTTTTAGCTATCTGAGCATCTATTTCTTCAGAAGAATCCTGCAAATGCAGAATATAACGTTTGACATCGAGTTTTTCATTATTAAAAAGCTCCATAGCTAGACCTACTGCTTTATCCCCCATAGACTTGCCTACTAGCGATTTAGAGCCAACTTCAGATAATTCATCCGTAGAGCAGAAGGACTCTCCTTTGAGCGTATCCCCATTATCATAATTGAAGTAGATAGTATCTCCCTCTGCTATAGGGTCTGCACTATCCTCTAATTTAGTGAAGTGCTTTTTCACTGCTTCTATCTCCTTTTCGACCATCTCCTTGGTCATTTTTATTTCATATTTAGAAAATTGACCATCCAAGGCTATAGTGTAGCTAGGTTCGTATCCAATCTCGAAATTTAAGGTGTAGGCCTTATCCTCACTAGGTTTGATATCTAGCATTTCTTGATTATCTGCTAACATGGGTCTGCCCAGTATTCTTATATTATTTTCCTTTATGAAATTTTGTAATGCTTGATCGGCTAAATGATTCAATTCCTCAGCTAGTATAGATTCCCCATACATTTTTTTTATCATTCCTACAGGCGCAGCACCCTTTCTAAAGCCTTTGATATTAGACTCTTTAGAATATTTCTTGAGTTTCTTTTCAAATCCGTTGAGGTAGTCTTCCTTAGTCAACTCTATTTTCAAAATATCATTCTGAGCTGCTTTTGATTCACGTGTTACGTTCATATCGTTTTTGTTTTAATTTTTGATACTCCTATAAATTAATAGAGACGCAGCTGAGCTACGTCTCTATGCAGTATGGTGCGGGTGGAGGGACTCGAACCCCCATGCCTCGCGGCGCCAGATCCTAAGTCTGGTACGTCTACCAATTTCGCCACACCCGCAAAATCTATTCTCCTTTTTAAGGGAATGCAAAAGTAAGAAAAGGAAAATAAAATTGTTGAATTAAATTAGCAAAATACCCAATATATAGACTCGGAACAAACATTAAGTAAGATGCCGAATAGATTCCTATTGCCTCCTAAGCATTGAATGAAGAAGGTTTATTGGGGGCAAAAATGGTTGTAAAGCCTTAGATTTGAACCTATTTTACCCCCAATGGCAACTCCACCCTAATGACAGTTCCTACATTCATTCGGGAACTGAGGACATAGATTTTACCATTAAAATATTCTACGATAATTCTCTTGCATAGCGATAAACCAAGACCCCATCCTCTCTTTTTAGTGGTAAATCCTGGTTCAAATATTTGATCAATATCCTTTGGAAGTATTCCCTTTCCTGAATCCCTTACATCTATAGATATGATTCCATTTTCGGCAAGCGTCTCTATGGTGATATGTCCTTCATTATGAATAGCGTCAAATGCATTTTTAACTAGGTTCTCTATGACCCATTCGAATAGTTGAGGGTTAATATCAACATGCAATTCTGCAGGTATCGGCTTTAATTCAAAATGCACTTTCTTATAACCTCGCTTCCTTAAATATTCAAAACATGAGGTTAAAATTTGGTTCAAGTTGATGCTTTCCAGCTTTGGCTTAGACCCTATTTTAGAAAATCTATCGGCAATTAAAGACAGCCTATTGACATCTTTTTTCATTTCTAGAATCATATTTTTCTTTGCTGCAGGCAGCGCGGTATTTTCGTCCAGCACTTCTATCCATGCACTCAAGGAAGAGATAGGTGTTCCCAGCTGATGCGCTGTTTCCTTGGACATTCCTACCCATATTTGATTTTTTTCATATTTCCGCACATTGCGAATAGCTGCGAAAGCTAAAAACAAAATAGCAGCTAAGATAGAATATAGCACTACAGGAAACCACTTTACATAAGATGCCAGATTGGAGCTTTGGTAATATAGATACTTGGTATTCTTAGGGTCAATATCGAGAATAATTGGCTCATGTGATTTCATCAACTGATCTATATATCTCTTTAGTTTTTTTTCATTAGAATTTATCTCCTCGGGAATATTACCTGAATGAATAAGATTTTTCTTATTATCGAGCAAGATAATCGGCAAAAGAGAAGCATTATTCGTAATTTCATTAATAAACTGATCGCTTGACTGCTCTATGACCGCTGAAATATTTTGATAAATAATGGACTCTTTATAAAAAATATAATTTCTCTTATCTAGAAATGATATCTCAATTGGAGCATATTTGAAAAACTCCGGGTTATCTGATTTTTTTAAAAGGACCCCTTGTTTTAAAGATGGTTTTACGACATTCTTAAAATCAGTTATGACGTAGTTTTCATCAGTCTGAACAAGAGGTATCTGATTATTAAGCCTTATAATATCAAGAAATAAAGACGCAATTTTTTCATCTGGATTTTCGCCTGCCAGCAGCTGTGTAGCCTTGGCTGTGATCTCTACTTTTTTTCTCTCTTCTTCGGCTAGTTTGAGAAAAATTTCATTGGATAGTTTCAATATTTTTGCCTTTTCCCCTATAGCTTTGGCCCAAAGTATGACCTGTGCTTCTTCTTGTTTTTGTATACTGTCTGCTAATCGATTAGCATAAATAATAGATACAATGGCCAACAATACTATGGTCAACATCAGGCCAATTTCACCTATGTTTTTGGATTTTACAAATCTTAAAAATTTATTCAAAAAGACGTGATTGATTTAGAATCTTATACCATTTATGTTTTAAAATATACCAATTCATTTTGGATATAATGCCGTGCTTGAAGTAGTTTAGATGATTTTTTATAACCAATTACTAATTCATATAAGGTATTAACTCACTTTCAAGCAATTTAGTTTACTTAGTATTTTCCCAATCTGAGGTTTTCTTTGAGAGTTCCTTGACAAATTTAAGTATCTCCTCCTTAGCAAAAGGATTTCCTGTAGCTTTGACATAATGATCTGCCTGCTGAAGAAGCGATTGAAAGAAGAACGAGTGCATTTCGTCGGTTTGCATATCTTCTGTCCACAGTGTTAAGTTCAAAGATTGAGATGCGATAGGATCCCAAATATTTAACCCAAAAGCTTTGGCATCAGACAGTTGACTCACCTCGCTATCAGTAGCTTTCCACTTAATATCCGATGGAATTTTATCCTCATTCAGGCCTACTCTTATAATAATTTCCGAATAATTCATCACTTTGTTTCTGATTTTTTATTGTTAGGTTTCTTATCATCTAGAGCAGCAGGAGAAGTTTCTAGCTTCTTACTGGGGATTGGAGCTTTTGGCTTTTCCTCTGCATTCATATTTTCCGGATCCTCTTCATCTAGATTGTCGTATTTGTTCTCCATTAGATCCGTCGGCGTTTCTGTTTGTATTATTTGAGTTAAATCTGTTTTTCCGCTGCTCAAGCCTGCACCCCAGCCTTTATATTTACTACAATCCGTTATAATCGTTCTTTTGCTTGTATCCAGTTTGGCGAATTTAGCGTCTTGTAATTTATTATAAGCAGAATCCTTGTCTTTGGCTAGTTTGCCGAAAAACTTACCCCATATTGGCAGAGCCATAGAAGCTCCCTGTCCTAATCCTGTGCTTCTAAATCTCACCAATCTATCATCGCATCCCACCCATACACCAGCTATAAGTTTTGGAGTCAAGCCTATGAACCAACCGTCCGCATTGCTCTGGGTAGTGCCTGTTTTACCACAAATCTCACCTCGCAGACCATAAGTGCCTTTTAATCGTTTGGCAGTACCCTGATCCACTGCCCCTTTCATCATTTCCTGCATCACAAATGCTACCTCAGGCCGAAAAGCTTCTTTGTAGTTAGGATAGGTTTCATAAACCGTATTCCCATTCATATCATTTATATGGGTAATGAAAGTTGGTTTATTATATATACCCTCATTGGCATAGGCCGTATAGGCTCCTACCATTTCAAATACAGATATCTCAGGCGTACCCAGGCAGATAGAAGGATAAGGTTTTAATTTCGTATTGGTATCTATACCTAAATTTCTGCATAATTTAATGACTTCATAGGGGCCGACTTCATACATCAATCTAGCGGACACTGTATTGAGCGATTGAGATAATGCCTGAGTTAATGTAGGGGAACCTCCATAGCGTCCTCCAGAATTGGATGGACTCCAAGCTGCCGCTAATTTCCACTTTGGATTGCCTGGCCTGAAAACAATTCTCTCATTAGGCACTCGATGACAGGGAGAATATCCCTTCTGGTCTACAGCCGCTGCATATAAGAAAGGCTTAAAAATAGAGCCTACTTGACGCTTCGTATTGGGATTGACGTGATCATATTTGAAATGGTCGAAATTAGCACCCCCCACCCAGGCTTTTATATGTCCGTTTTGTGGCTCAATAGCCAGGAAACCAGCTTGGAGTATCATATTATAGTATTTGATAGAATCCCAAGGAGACATGCTGACTTCCTTTTTAGGTTCATCATAGGTCCAGATATTCATTTTCACAGGCTTCTTTAGCTCTGCAAAAATGGAATCGTCTATCTTTCCTTGGGCCTTTAAATCCTTATATCGTTGACTTTTCTTCACATGGCGAAGAAAGAATGATGGCCTGCTATACCATGGACTGCTGCCTGACCAATGATTAAAAAGTAAATTTTGATAATATTTTAAATGCTCTTGCACGGCTTCTTCGGCATACGTTTGCATTTTCAAATCTATGGTAGTATATATTTTTAAACCATCACTATAAATATCGTAGACGGATCCATCTTTTTTAGGATGAGAGTTAAAATAATTCTTAAGGTACTTCTTGAGATAACTAACGAAATAGGGAGATAAATCATCTGAATAAAAATCATTATTAAAATCGAGCTTTATCGGCTTAGCCAGATTTTTCTGATACTCCTCTTTAGTTATGAAATTGTATTCTAACATTTTCCCCAATACAACATCTCTTCGCCCTCTAGATGATTCAGGGTGAACACGAGGATTAAATTTATAGGTCGCTTTGAGCATTCCAACAAGAATGGCAGCCTCGTCTACTGTGATATCCTGAATTTTCTTATTAAAATAGGTTTTAGCCGCAGCCTTTACGCCAAAGGCATTATCACTAAACTCTACCGTATTGAAATAAGAAGAAATGATCTCATGCTTCGTGAAATTTCGCTCTAACTTGACAGCGATAATCCATTCTTTAAACTTTCTAAAAATAAGTTGAATTCCATTGACTTTACCTCTTGGAAAAAGATTTTTAGCTAATTGCTGGGTGATTGTACTGCCTCCACCGCGATTTCCAGTAGTAAACATACCTTTCAATACACCTACTATGGCTTTAGGGTCTATCCCAGAGTGAATATAGAACCTTGAATCTTCGGTGGCTATGAGGGCATTGACTAGATGCGGAGGCAATTCTTTAAAATTACAAGGCACTCTATTGAGGGTATAAATCTTCCCTATCATGGTGCCATCTGATGCATAGATCTCGGAAGCCATGTGGCTCTTTGGATTTTCAAGCTCCTTAATGGACGGCATTTCTCCGAATACACCAAAATTGAGCAAGGTGAAAAAAAGCAAGATAGAGGCAAAAAATCCTGCTATCCATTTCCATTGAATTTTTGGTTGACTAAATATATTCATATTCCTGAGCAAATATAGAGATATTGATTAATAATATCAATGATAATTAATCAATAGCCAGCTCATTGATCTCTTAGAATAGATTAAATTAGTAGACTTTTAGTTGGAAATTAGTTTACTTAGAAAATATTAAACAAAATTACCCAATATTATTTAGTTAAACTAAACTCGAAAGATACAAAATAGGTCAAAAACGCCTAGAAAACTTCAATCAATAAAAATAAAATTGTTTCATAATCAAACAATAAATCTTGTTTTATCTGGAATTTGAATTTCAATCAATATAAATTCTTTACAGTCTTATTTTTTTAAATTGTTTGCTATTAAAAAAAAATAAATTTAGATTCCATTTTTATGATTAGAGGCGTCTCCTATGGATACGCTTACCCATGCAAATCAACTTAGAACTGCAATTAACTATACACCACTAAAAAATAAAAATTTAGTTTTGTATCTTAATTTTTCAAATTTAGAATTATTTTATGTCCAATTTCGATGTTGTAGTCATAGGTTCAGGCCCCGGGGGCTATGTAGGGGCTATTCGATGCGCCCAGTTAGGATTCAAAACCGCTCTGATAGAAAAATATGACACCCTTGGTGGTACTTGCCTCAATGTGGGCTGTATCCCATCTAAAGCCTTGCTCGATAGCAGCGAGCATTACTTTAAGGCTCGAAAAGAATTTGAAGAGCATGGTATTCTGACAGGGAAACTTTCTTTAGATTTCACTAAAATGGTCAGTCGAAAAACGAACGTCGTCGATATGACTGTCAAGGGTATTGATTTTCTAATGAAAAAGAATAATATTACGGTTCTAAGAGGAGTCGGAAGTTTTGACTCGGCCAATAAAATCAATGTGACAGATCAAGAAGGGAACGTTAGTCAAATAGAAGCCAAATACACCATTATAGCTACTGGTTCCAAACCCGCCAGTCTTCCATTTATCAAATTAGATAAAGAACGCGTCATTACCTCCACAGAGGCTTTGAGTTTAAAAGAAGTTCCAAAAAATCTACTCGTCATAGGTGGTGGTATTATTGGATTAGAGCTCGGCTCAGTATATACTCGATTAGGTTCGAAAGTTACCGTTATCGAATATGCAGACAAAATAGGTGGAGCTATGGATAGCGAGGTTTGTAGAGAATTACAACGTGTCTTAAAAAAACAAGGCATGGATATCCAAACCTCGATGAAAGTAAATTTTGTAGAGCGGAAAGGAAAAACCGTAACCGTAAAAGCACTGGATAGCCAAGATAAAGAGGTCGTATTTGAAGGAGACTATTGTTTGGTAGCTGTTGGCCGGAAGCCCTATACAGAAGGATTAGGATTAGATAAAATAGGTCTCGCTACAGATGATAGAGGTAGAATACCGACAGATAAAAACTTAATGACCAACTGCGCAAATGTATATGCTATAGGAGACGTAGTCGCCGGGCCTATGCTAGCGCACAAAGCGGAAGAAGAAGGAGTCTATGTAGCTGAGATATTAGCTGGACAAAAACCTCATTTAAATCATCATTTGATACCTGGTATCGCTTATACTTGGCCTGAGGCTGCTGGTGTAGGTAAGACTGAAGATGAATTGAAGAAAGATGGTACACCATATAAGGCTGGTAAATTTCCGTTTAGAGCCAGTGGCAAGGCGAGAGCAGCGAATGACCTAGACGGATTTGTCAAAGTACTAGCCCATCAAGAAACTGATGAGATACTAGGCGTACAGATGATTGGTGCTCGTGTAGCGGATATGATCATGCAAGGCGCTATTGCTATGACCTATAGAGGTTCGGCAGAAGATATAGCAATCACTTGTTTCGGTCATCCTACTTTTTCAGAAGCATTCAAAGAAGCGGCATTGGACGCTACTGCTAAGAGGGCGATACATATTTAGTCTGAAGTCGCTAGTCAAAAGTTGTTAGTTTTTTTGTATATTTGTGATAGTTAAATTTTCCTACGATGGACATAGTTTTAGAGAAAAAGAAAATAAAGGATTATATAGATTCTATCTCTGATGTGTATTTCTTGAAATATGTTTCTGGGGTTATACACGATTTGAATAAGGATATTAATTTAGACCCTTCAACTGAAGAAGGATTGAGAAATAGGCTAGAATTGTCTTCAAATCAGATAGCAGCTGGAAAAGGAATCACATTAGAACAACTGCGCACGGATATCGCTTCATGGAAGAAGTAGAAATTTTTATTTCGCCATTTGCGTCACAATGCTTGCAAGAAATATATAATTATTACTCTCAGGTAGGTTCTGACGATGTGGCTGAAATGGTCGTAAATAATATTGTAGAAAATATAGAACAACTTTGTGTATATCCCAATCTTGGCAGCAATGAACCTGAACTTGAGTTAAAAAAGTTTATCTTAGTTTATAATTTCAAAATTATTTTTGAACGAAAAACAAATATCATTGAGATACTAGACATTTTTCATACCGCTCAAGATCCCGAAAAATTACCAACTAGGAATAGTTGAAATATTATGTCTTTATATTTTCAATTTATCACTAAGATTTTGAACGAAAAACAACGGGAAATCATTCGCTATTGGCTTAAGTCTATTCCTGCATATTTTTATCAAAATAATTTATCCAAGTTAGCTAGACTCTATGGAACGGATAAATACGAGCACGGTTATACAGAGATATATCAGCAATATTTCAAAAATATAAAACATAAAAAACTCCGAATTCTCGAAATAGGAATAGGTGGAGGAGAAAATACAAAGTATGGAGGAAATTCACTCAAAATGTGGGCGAAATATTTCCCAAAGAGTGACATATTCGGTATCGACTTATATGATAAGTCGCTTATAGATTATAGACGAATTAAGACCTTTCAAGGCAGTCAATCCGATGAGAATTTTCTTGCTCAATTCCAAAATCTAGATATCATAATAGATGACGGAAGTCATATGAATTCAGATGTGATTCAAAGTTTTGAAATCTTATTTTCGAAATTAAATGCAGGGGGATATTATTGTATCGAAGATACACAGGTATCGGGTAAAGGGAAATTTCACAACAACGCATTTCCAAATACTATTGAATATTTTATGAATATCCAATGGACAAATGCTAAAATAGAATTTTCTAAAAATCTAATTATCGTGCGAAACTATCGATGATTTACCTACTAGGATATAGTTCGTTCGTCTGTACTATTCGCTTTAACCCCGCTCATTAAGAAGTTCATGCGCTGCTCGGAGTAGTCACTTTGCTGCTCATTTAGCTTTAAAACTCTGCAATTGCATTCAAGCGATTATACCGAGATTCTATGCTGAATAAAATTTTTAATTCTACAAGACGGATTCAAAAATATGAATATATTTCATTCTATTCGCCTCTATGGAGTAATTATTTAGAAACTCTTGTCGAGCATTGTGACCTATTTGCATTCTAAGTTGTTCGTTATCGATGAGTTTTTTCATGGCTAAATACCATGACTCGACTAAATTATCTACCAGCAATCCATTGACCCCGTCTAAAATCACTTCTCGATTACTGGCATTCGCATTCGAAACAACACTTGGTAGTCCAGCGGCAAAATACTGAATTAATTTTCCACCGAATTTCCCTTCACTCCATAGCTCTTTTCGGAGAGGGTATAAAGCAATATCTATTTTATTTAAGACTTCATTTTCCTTATCTTGACACCACTCATGTCGCTCTATATCCAATCCATCAATAGAAAAATTCTCTGCCCCCATCAATATTAATCGGATATCATATTCTTTGTTAATCTTTTGTATAGCATCTCTAACTACATCTAAATACTGCTCCGTAGAGTGACTTCCTAGCCAGCCAATTCGTATTCTGTCTTCTTGAATTTTTTTGATTGGATAAATAATTTTATCATCTAATGAAGGTGGTATACTCGTCACATATTGATTATATTTTCTGCAGATATCAACCAAGTAGGAAGTAGTAGTAATGATATGGTCTGCCTGCTTCATAAGATATATCGGCTTTTGTTTTCCCTTCAATCTAGTCATCCAAGAGTTGGCAGCACTCGCATTTTCAGTATACACCAGATCATCGATATCATAGATAATTTTTCGAGCCAGCCTAGTATACAACCATTCGAAAATGGGAGGACCTAGAGGTGTCACCCATAGATGGATATATACAATATCATAATTTCTAATTCTGAATATTAAAAAAAACCGCATGGCGTATCCATAGATTGTCCAAAGTATTTTTAGTGGAATATTTTTAGATGAATAGGCGGTATTCCAAAATGAAATACTTTGAAATGATTCGAAATTTAGTTCGTATCCAGCGTCTCTAAATATTGGAAAATATTGTTCGAATTTCAGACGCTGCGATGGCGCGACTCCTCTCGGGTAGGGGCATACGAATAATATGGATTTAGATTTCAGCACTTAATATTTTCAAGTAAACAGAATTGTATTTTCCCACGCCATTTTCTAAACCAAACGAATTCAAAGCAGACATTCTTACTTTTTCTTTATTATATAGTGTATAATCAAAGTCTTCTATTAATTTCATATAGTTGGACTGATTTAAATCTGAAATGGTCACTCCTACAAGATTACTTTTCACAATAGTATCGGTATCGCCTACACCTTCATTGCAGATGAGCGGAATACCCATCGCCATGATTTCGGCTTGCTTGGTTGGACTACTTGCTATTTTACTATAGGAAGGACGTATGAAAAAAATAGAAAAAGCTGATAAACTGAGGATTTCGGGCACCTCTTTTCTCTGCGCAGGTTGTAGGATGATGTCTGACAATATGTTTCTGCTTCTCGCTGCCTCTCTAATCTTTTCATGTTCATCATGCGTGATAAATAAAAACTTGGCATTTGTCCATTTCGTCTTTACCACTTTGAAAAAATCTAGCATTTCTTCTAGCATATACCACGTGCCGATAGAGCCAAGATAAGAAACTATAAAATCTGTATCCGAAATCTGTAATTTGTTTTTCCAACCCTGAACACTATTAGAATCTAATTTATTAAAATCAAACAAATCCATATCTGCACAGCAGGGTATGACTTCTATATTATCTGGCTTCCCATGCATATAATCCCACGATAGGATTTCTTTTTTTCCTCTCTGGGTAAGGCTTATAGTGTGGTCAGCATTTAAGAAAAACTCTTTCTCTTTTTTCTTAAAGAATCTATAGACCAATTTATAAATAGGGTTTTCTAATCTCCACGCTCCGGCATCTACCTTTTCATCTGCCCAGAGTCCACGCATGTCAAAGAGAAATTTCGTACCATAGCGCCGTTTCATTCCCAGTCCTATCAATGCTGAAATATATCCGCGACAATGTACAAGGCAAAATGATTTTTCTTCTTCAAGACGATAAGCCAATTTCTGAATCTGATTGACATCCCAGACCGTCGATAGTATTGGTGGAGATTTATGATACATCAATGGTCTCCAATCGATGCCATTATCTGTACAAATTTTTTCTATATCCTCCTTATTGCTTTCATATCTATCTGGCTTCTCACAACTAATCAAAGTGAAGCTATACCCTTGTGCAGATAAGCCGCAGATATAGGGCAGCACCTGACTCTGACCCAATGGATCTGTCATGCCATCGTAGGAAATGTAGAGTATATTTTTGGTCATAGTTTAGGTGAGAAATTGAGCGGCATGTAAAGCGGTGATATCTTTTTCATTTTGATTTGGCATTAAGTCTTGGGTAATGACAAAAGAATGCAAGATGGGTTTATCTAAAATCTCGTCTAAGTGTCGCAGATGCCTGTTGTCTGTATGATTGTAATGTGAAGTCATCTTGATCTCAAATGCGAAATAACCCTTGGGTGTTTCTATGAGTAAATCTACCTCTCGACCATCGTGCGTTCGAAGATGATACAAATCATAATGTCCAGGCATATACTTTAGTTGCTTATAGATTTCAGATACCACCACCGATTCAAATTCATTTCCTTTCAATTCTCCATCAAAATTATTCGTAACACTGCGTGCTATTCCTATATCCAGATAGTGCAATTTAGGAACTTTGGACAATCGCTTCAATTCGTTTTTGAACCATGGCTGCAGCAAAATAGCCTGATAACTCATAGAGAGATACTGCAAATAACGCTTGGCGGTATTGAGATGCACTTTAGCTTCCTTTGCTAGCTGTGTATAGCCCAGTTGATTCCCGGTGAGCAATGCACTGATTCGCTGAATAAGAATAAATGGTTCTAAATTTTTGAAGTCTGCTATATCTCGTATATCGCGCTCTAGGTAGGTAGTCTGATAATCTCGAAGCCATTGTTTGCGATCTTGATCGTCCAAATCATCCGCTACCAGAGCGGGATAACCTCCGTACTTCAAGAAATACTGATACACTTCTATCGACTGATCGTAATCTTTCGTTAGGGTAAATGGTAGGAGCTCAGGAACCTTCTCCCCTGTGAGTATTCTCTGAAATAATGAAAGCTTTGGGACATCACCCCATCCATTAGTTTTTAGCTCTGGCAGTGTCAGTGGAAATAATTCCAAAATAGTGCATCGCCCAGCGAGTGACTCCCGTATCTGGCTGAGCAGCAATAGCTGACTTGAGCCTGTGAGAATGAATTTGTTTCCTTTCTGAAGATCATAGACCGCTTTCACTATATCCAATGAGTTGCGGTTCTTTCTGCACTTCATCTAGGATGACTTCTGGATAATTGCTAGCCCACTGTGTGGACGAAAGCCCCATCAAAACTCTTCGGATTTGTGGATCATCAATATTTATATATTGATAATCTGAAAATTGATGGCGAAGTAATGTGGTCTTACCGACTTGTCTAGCTCCTGTCAAGATGACTATTCTGCCAAACCGCTTGGTCTGCTGCCTTTTAATTTCACCAACTAGAAGTCGTTCCTTATCCATTTCGACAGCAAAGATAATACATTATTTTTACAATGCAAGTATTTACGCCGAATTATTGAATGATATGCGATAATTTACGCCTAATTATTGAATGATATGCGATAATTTACGCCTAATTGTTCAATTATGTGCTTATTGAGGTGAGAAAGTCCGCTGCATGCACAGCGGTGATAGCGCTATTCGTTTGATTAGGTTTGGTATCTTGTGATAGAACGAAAGAATGCAATAAGGGTTTGTCTAATATCTCTTCTAAATTCCTCAAATGTCGATTGTCTGTGTGATTGTAGTTTGAAGACATTTTAATTTCAAAAGCATAATAGCCTTGAGGGGTCTCTATCAATAAATCCACTTCGCGCCCGTCACTGGTGCGGAGATGGTAGACACTGGCATCGATATCTAAATACTGTAGCTGCTTATACATTTCTGCTACGATAGCTGATTCAAATTCACTGCCCGACAAATGTGGATTGACATTACTTATAAAGACAACTATTTTTAAATCAATTGACAATTTTACGCCATAATTAAATATTGTGTTGATAAATATACGCTATAATTGTGTATTATAATGGAAAATATACGCTCCAATTATTGTTATTTTATGAAAAATGTATCACCCCCATTTTTCATACCACAATTGAAACATAAGTATATTCCACAGCTGAGTCATATACTCTTTTTTACCAGATTGATAAAGCGAAGTCCACTGAAGAACCAAATCGGAATTAAAAATTCCTTGCTTATCTAAAAAAGTTTTATTGAGATAAATTGAAAAGTATTCTGCTAGCTCTTTAGAAAACCATTCATCGATAGGGATAGCAAAACCTGCTTTGGGTCTATCCATCATGTCCTTTGGAAGATAGCGATGGACGATTTCCTTCAAAAGATATTTTTTATTACTATTTCGTATTTTATAATGATTAGGCAATTGCGCCACCCATTCTATAATATTCTGATCGAGGAAGGGTTCTCTCCCTTCGAGCGATACACTCATGGTGGCTCTATCTACCTTGGTCAAGATATCATCTACCATATAAGTTTTATAATCTTTCGCTAAGACTCTATCCAATAGGCTGAG
>Ga0222712_10002819_pt1 | contig 19520 bp, 19 predicted proteins | sample C33_657DmetaG_FD_165043 | JGI IMG/M metagenome (GOLD analysis project Ga0222712, IMG submission 165043) | Estuarine water microbial communities from San Francisco Bay, California, United States - C33_657D | ecosystem: Environmental > Aquatic > Marine > Unclassified | place: USA: California... | reverse complement strand
AGACCGACGGGATCGAGATGCCGAGCTCCGCGGCGATCTCGCGGACCGGGGCGCCTTTCTTGCGCATGTTCTGGGCCTTGGCGCGCATGCTGTCCGAGATCTGGGCGCGGGCGCGGTTCGGGCGGGAAAGGAGCTTGATCAGGCGCTTGGCGAGCTCGGGCTTGGAGAGGCCGGCGACTTCACGTTCGATCAGGGACTGCCGCTCGCTGTGCTCGTCTTCCCACGTCTGGACGGCCAGGTCGCGGGCCTTGGAGAGGGCGGCGCGGACATAGGCGTCCTTGGAGGTGAAGGCGGAGGGATCGAGGTCGATTTTCATGAAGAGGGAGGCGTGCTTGTTTCTGCTCATGATGACGGGTTTTGATTCTAGAGCGTCACCAACGCCCTCAACCTTTTATAATAATCCCAATTGTCAAACTTTGGTAAAAGGTTTTTCACCCTATTTCCCATATAAAACCCAAAGGACGACGTTTTGCCCTTACTTGCTCCACTCGAGCATCCGCCGGAGCGGGACTTCGGCGGCGACCCGCACGCTTTCTTCCATCACGATCTCGGGCTTACCGTCGCGGAGGCAGTCGCGCACCTTGACGAGCGTGTTCATCTTCATGAAGCGGCAGTCGTTGCAGGAGCAACGGTCGGTCGGCGCGGCGACGAAGGTCTTGCCCGGCACTTCCTTGCGGAGGCGATGGATCATCCCCGACTCGGTGGTGATGATGATGGTGTCGGCGGCCTGCTGCTTGCACCAGCCGACCATGAGCTCGGTCGAGCAGACCATGTCGGCCATCTCGCGCACGGCTTCGGTGCATTCGGGGTGGGCGACGACGGGGGCGCCGGGATGCGCGGCCTTGGTGCGGAGCAGGGCGCCGGGCGTGAACTGCACGTGCGCGTAGCAGTTGCCCGGCCAGAGCTGCATGGAGCGGCCGGTCTTGCCGGAGACCCAGCGGCCGAGGTTCTGGTCGGGGACGAAGAGGATGTTCCGGTCGGCCGGCACGCGGCTGACGATCTTGGAGGCGTTGCCGCTGGTCACGATGACGTCGCTGAGCGCCTTCACGGCCGCGCTGCAGTTGATGTAAGCGACGACGTAGAGCGAAGGGTCGGCGGCCTTGGCGGCGGCGAGCTTCGGCGCGGGGCAGGAGTCGGCGAGCGAGCAGCCGGCTTCCATGTCGGGCAGGAGCACGCGCCGCGTGGGGTTCACGATCTTGGCCGTCTCGGCCATGAAATGCACGCCGCAGAAGACGATGGTGGACTGCTTCGCCTCGGCGGCCTTGTAGGCGAGGCCGAGCGAATCGCCGACGAAATCGGCGACGCCCTGGATGTCCTCGCACTGGTAGTTGTGCGCGAGGATGATGGCGTCCTTGGCCTTCTTCAGGGCGAGGACTTCCTTCTGCAGTTCCGACAGCGGCGTGCCGCCGACGGGCAGGGGAGGGAAGACGGAAGCGGACGGATAGGTGCTCATGGGCGGGCGGCCTTGCGCTTCTGGCAGCGTTCGCAGAGCGCGGTGACCTGGAGTTTCTGGGAGATGGGACGCATGCCGTGCTTGGCGGCGACGGCCTTGCCGTACCATTCCATGAAAGGGGCTTCGACCTCGACGATCGTCTCGCAGCTTTCGCAGACCAGCTGCGCCCGGAAGGCGGCGCTGCCCGCTTCCGCGAGGTAGTACTTGTGGTCGCGGCCGACGTCGACCTCGCGGATCACGCTGCTGCCGATGAGCAGGGGGATGGCGCGGTAGATCGTGGCGCGGGAGACGCTGCGGTCCAGGGAGCGGGCCTTCTTCAGCAGATCTTCGGCGGTGTAGTGGCCTTGGATGGTCCGGGCGGCCTCGAAGACCGCCATGCGTTGACGCGTCGCGCGCAGGCCTTTCTGGGCGATGAACGCCCGGAAGGCTCCGGATTGCTCCGGCGATTCACTGGCAAGAGGCTTGGGCATGCCGATTTGAGACACTTTTGATACTGAAAGCCCCTCGCGTCAACAAGGGACGCGTCATTGACACCGGGCCTGCGGACCCCTTCATTTACCCCCTTTTCCCAAAGGGAAAGGCCCTTCACCCGATGTACCACAATACGGACGACCTACGCATTCGCAGCCAGCACCCCCTGCTGACTCCCGCCCTCGTGCTCCAGGATCTCCCTGCGTCGGAGAAGGCGACCGAGGTCGTCACCTCCGCCCGCAAGGACGCCGCCAAGGTCATTTCCGGCCAGGATGACCGCCTGATGGTCATCGTCGGCCCCTGCTCGGTGCACGACACCAAGGCCGCCTTGGAGTACGCCGCCCTCCTGCAGAAGGAAGCCCAGAAGCATGCCGCCGACCTCCTGGTCGTCATGCGCGTCTATTTCGAGAAGCCTCGCACCACCGTCGGTTGGAAGGGCCTGATCAACGACCCCCAGGTCGACGGCTCCTTCCGTATCAACGACGGTCTCCGCCTCGCCCGCGGCCTCCTCGCGCAGATCGCCGAGATGGGCCTCCCGGCCGCCACCGAGTTCCTCGATCCGATCACGCCCCAGTACGTGGCCGACCTCGTGTCCTACGGCGCCATCGGCGCCCGCACGACGGAGAGCCAGATCCATCGCGAGCTCGCTTCGGGCCTGTCCATGCCGGTCGGCTTCAAGAACGGCACCGACGGCTCGATCCAGGTCGCCGTCGACGCCTGCCTTTCGGCCCGCTCATCCCACTGGTTCCCGTCCGTCACCAAGGAAGGCGTCGTCGCCATCTTCCAGACCTCGGGCAACCCCGACGCCCATATCATCCTGCGCGGCGGTTCCCGCACCGGCCCGAACTACGGCGCCGAGTTCGTGACCGACGCCGCGACCCGTATCCAGAAGGCCGGCCTCTCCTCGCGCCTCGTCATCGATTGCTCCCACGGCAACAGCTCGAAGGACCATCGCCGCCAGCCGCTCGTCGCCGCGGACATCGCCGCCCAGGTCGCCGCGGGTTCGCGCGTGATCGCCGGCGTGATGATCGAAAGCCACCTCGTCGAAGGCCGCCAGGATTGGAAGGGCAAGGATGCCTCCGCCTACGGCTGCAGCATCACCGACGCCTGCATCTCCTTCCAGGAGACCATCCCCGTCCTCGACGGCCTCGCCGCCGCCGTCCGCGCCCGCCGCGCGGTCAAGCAATCCTGATTTTCCGCCATGAACTCCGTACTCAAGCTCATCCTCGACGGGGAAGCCCTCGACACCGCCCAGATCGGCAAGATCCTCGGCCTCGGCGCCGAAGCCGTGGACCGTGAGCTGGCAGCCTTGCGCCAGCAGGGCGTCCTGCTGGGCATGCGCCCGGTGCTGAACCCGAGCTACGAGTCCGAGCACCGCGTCCGCGCGGTCATCGAGATCAAGATCCGCACCGAAGGCGTCGGCGGCTTCGACGGCATCGCCGAACGCATCTCCAGCTTCGAACAGGTGGAGAGCTGCTACCTGATGTCCGGCGGCTACGACCTCCTCGTCGTCGTCACGGCCGACAACCTCTACAAGGTGGCGGGCTTCGTCCATGAGCGCCTCGCCCGCATCGACGGCGTGCAAGGCACCTCGACCCACTTCTTCCTCCGCGCCTACAAGAAGGACGGCTTCATCGTGAACGCCGAAGGTTCCCGCCGCGACCAGCCTTCGGTCAGCCCCTGAGCCGTCCCTGAAAATGGATTCTTCCGGCCGTTTCGTGGCGCGACATGTCGCGACCTTGCCCAAATCGGGCATCCGTGACTTCTTCGCCATCGTGTCCAAGATGAAGGACGCCGTGTCCCTCGGCATCGGCGAGCCCGACTTCGTCACGCCTTACCATATCCGCGAAGCCGCGATCTCTTCCCTAGAGAAGGGACGCACGTCGTACACGGATAACCGCGGCACCCAGCAGTTCCGTGAGGAGATCTCCCGTTACGTCGCCAAGCACTACGGTCCCGAATACGACCCGGAGACCGAGATCCTCGGCACCATCGGCGTCTCCGAAGCCCTCGACATCCTGCTGCGCGCGACGCTGAATCCCGGCGACAAGGTGCTCTACCACGAGCCTTGCTACGTGAGCTACGCGCCGAGCGTCGCGCTCTGCCACGCCGAAGCCATCCCGATCCGCACCGTCTCGGCCGATCAGTTCGCGCTCGACCCGGCCGCCCTGCGCGCGGCCTGGCAGCCGGGGTGCAAGCTCCTCGTCCTGAATTTCCCGACGAATCCCACCGGCGGCACCGCCGACCGCGCCAAGCTCGAGGCCATCGCCAAGTTCGCGATCGAGAAGGACCTCCTCGTCGCTTCCGACGAGATCTACTCCGAGCTCACGTTCGAAGGCGACCACGTCTCGATCGCTTCGCTGCCCGGCATGCGCGAACGCACCGTCTTCCTCCATGGCTTCTCGAAGGCCTTCGCGATGACCGGCTTCCGCATCGGCTACGCCTGCGGCCCCGCCGCCGTCATCGACGGGATGCTCAAGGTCCACCAGTACGGTATCATGTGCGCGCCCATCATGAGCCAGGAGGCCGCCGTCGAGGCGCTCCGTAACGGCCGCGACTCGATGCTCCACATGCGCGACAAGTACCGCGAACGCCGCGACTTCATCGTCCGCCGCTTCAACGAGCTCGGTCTCAAGTGCCACCTGCCGCGCGGCGCCTTCTACGCCTTCCCCGACATCACCTCGACCGGCATGGATTCGATGACCTTCGCCCAGAAGCTGCTCGAGCAGCAGAAGGTGGCGATGGTCCCGGGGACCGCCTTCGGCGCGGCCGGCGCCGGTTTCTGCCGCGCGTCCTTCTCGACCAGTTACGAGAAGATCCACGAGGCCGGCGAGCGGATCGCCCGCTTCCTGGACACCCTCCCGCGTCGCTGACGCATCCTTGCTTGCTAGGCGGGCAGGTAGCCCCGACTGTCGTCCCATGGAACGGAACACTGAAATTTCCCGCGCGGTAGCCATCGTGGGCCGTCCCAACGTCGGCAAGAGCCGCCTCTTCAACCGTCTGGTGGGCCGCCGCATCTCGATCGTGCACGACCAGCCGGGCGTCACGCGCGACCTGATCACGTCCGACGTCTTCGAAGGACGCTACACGCTGATGGACACCGGCGGCATCGGCCTCTACCGCGCCGAGCTCACCCCGAAGATCATCGCCGACGCCGTGGAAGAGCAGGTCGACTTCGCCCTCGCGGCCGCCGCCTTGGTGCTCCTCGTGGTCGACGCTTCCGAAGGGTGCGCCGCCCTCGACCTGGAGGTCGCCGCCAAGCTCCGCCAGGCCGGCAAGAAGGTCATCGTGGTCGCCAACAAGGCCGACACCGAGGAACGCGACGGGCTGATGTCCGAATTCTTCGCCCTCGGTTTCGGCGAGCCGCTCCTCATCTCCGCCGAGCATGGTCGCGGCATCCCGCAGCTCCAGTCGCTGATCATCAAGCAGCTCGGGCCCGAACCGACGACCCCGCGCGAGGAAGGCCCCCGCCCGATCCGCCTGGCCCTCGCCGGTCGCCCGAACGTCGGCAAGAGCTCGCTCGGCAACCGCCTCCTCGGCGCCTCCCGTCTCATCGTCAGCGAAGTCGCCGGCACCACGCGCGACCCCGTCCGCGCAGGGCTTTCCCGCACCAAGGCCGACGGCTCCCAGGCGAAGTTCTCGCTCGTCGACACCGCCGGTCGACGCACCGCCAACAAGCGCGACACGCTCGATTTCTACTCCCAGGTCCGTTCCGACGAGATCCTCGCCGAGACCGACGTGGTCTTCCTCGTGCTCGACGCCGGCCAGGGCGTGACGCGGATCGACAAGCAGCTGGCCGGCGAGCTCGCGCTCCTCGGCTGCGGCCTCGTCCTCGTGGTCAACAAGTGGGACCTCGCGAAGAAGGCTTTCCGCGACAAGAACATCGACGGCTTCGAGGACGAGGAGGAGTTCCGCGCGAAGTTCCGCGCGGCCATCCGCCGTGAGCTCTTCTTCCTGCCGGAACCGCCGATCCTGTTCGTCTCCGCCCAGACCGGCCTGCGCGCCGAGGACATGCTCGACGCCGCCGAAGGGGTCTTCGTCCGCGCCGGCACCGCGATCTCGACCGGTCGTCTCAATCGCGTCGTGCAGGACCTGATGATCAAGCGTCCGCCCCGCATGGTCTCGGGCAAGCGCTTCAAATGCTACTACGTGACGCAGGTCTCGAAGCGTCCGATCCGTTTCCGTCTCTTCTGCAATTCCGAGGAGCGCCTCGAGGACGCCTACCAGCGCTTCCTTGTGAAGGGCGTGCACGAGAGCTTCGACCTGTCGGGCGTCCCGCTCTACCTGGACATCGTGGGCAAGCCCAAGCAGACCGGTCGTCGGGCCGGCGGTCCCGGCGCCGCCGGCGGCGCCATGCCGAACGAAGAGGGCGAAGCCCGCAAGCCGCTCGCCAAGGTCCCCGGCAAGGCCGTCCTCGAAGCCACGCCGAAGAAGGCCGTGGGTCCGTCCGGGCCGCGCCTGGGCAAGTCCAAGAACCCGCGCAGCAAGGCCGGTCCCGTCCGCAAGAAATCCTACACCCGCTGGGATAAGCCGCGTTCGCTGAAGGGTCGCGCCGCGCGCCAGGCCCGCAAGTAACGCATGCCCCGGAGATTGGTCCTGCTCGGTTCGGATGAGATCGCGCTCCCGGCTTTCGTCGCGGCCCGCGGCTTGCCCGACACCGTCGTGGTGGCCGTGTACTCGCAGCCGGATCGGCCGGCCGGCCGCGGCCAGGAGGTCCGCCCGAATCCCGTCGCCGCCTGGGCGCGCGCGGAGGGCCTGAACCTCCTGCAGCCGGAGAAGCTCGAGGCCGCCGATACGGCCCAGCTCGTCTCGTTGCAGGCCGACCTCGGCGTGGTGATGGCCTACGGCCAGCTGTTGAAGGAAGATTTCCTCGCGGCCCCGCGCCTCGGCTTCGTCAATTTCCACGGTTCGTTGCTGCCTGCGCTTCGCGGCGCCACACCCGTCGAAGGCGCCCTGGCCCTCGGCCTGGCCGAGACCGGTGTCACGCTCCAGCAGGTCGTCCGCAGGCTCGATGCCGGCCCGATCCACGCAGCCGTCCGCGCCTCGCTTCGTCCGGGCGAGGGGAGGGCGGCCTTGCGCGCCCGTCTGGGCGTCCTCGCCGGCGAGATGGCGCCGGGCGCCTTGTCTGCCGTGCTGGCCGGGACTTCCGTCGCGGTGCCGCAGGACGAAGCCAAGGCCACGTTTGCCCGTCGTCTCGCCCGCACCGACGCGCCGTTGGATTTCCGTCAGCCTGCGGCCGTCCTGCGTCAGCGTATCCTGGCCCTCGAAGGCTGGCCGGGTTCCACGTTCGAGCATCGCGCGGCACCGATCAAGGTCGGCGCCGCCGCCGCGGAGGACGTCGCGGTCACGGCCGCTCCGGGGACCGTCGTGGCCGCCGACCGCGGCGGCTTGAAGGTCGCCTGCGGGCAGGGCCTGCTGGTCATCACGCAGTTGCAACGCCCGGGCGCCAAGATGCTGCCCGTCGGAGAATTCCTGGCCGGTTATCCGCTCGCCGTCGGCGACACGCTCGCCTCCGCCGAGATGCCTGCGTTCGTCGCGGACCGGCCGTTTCCGCGTTCGCCCAAGGCATAATCGCTTGATTAGCCCCCGCCGCTGGTTGTCATAAGGACATGCGAGCCCTCCTTCTCTGCCTCTGCCTGGCCGTGGGAGCCATGGCGCAGCAGAAAGACGTCTCGTTCCGTCAGGTCGTGGGCGGTTCCTTCGCGGGGTTCTCCGAAGACGAGAAGGCCGAGAAGATCTGGGAGGCCACCGCGAAGTTCATGCGCCCGTCCGCCGAAGCCGGGGTGTGGGAGATGGAGGCCGTCAAGGTCCAGTCGCTCCGCGGCGGCAAGCCGTGGGCGGTGTTCACGAGCCCCCAGGGCACGATGGCGCCGGCCAAGCGCACGGCCCAAGGGACGGGCGCCGTCCAGTCGTCATCGCCGGCCTTCAACCTGACCGGCCGCGGCTGGAACTGGCGTTCCACGCCGAAGGGCGACAGCTTCTCGATCCTGGCCGACGTCGCGGCCGAGCTCGACCTCGCCAAGCCGCTTTCCCGTCGTCTCCGGCTGCGGGCGCCGCGCATGGACGCCACGCCCGTCGACGGCGGCACGCTGATGGTCTTCCAGGGCGGCGTGGTCGCCGAACGTTTCGGTGAGCGCACCACCTGCGAGCGGCTCGAATGCCTGGTCAGCGACGGTCCCGGCGGCGACGCCACCTGCCGCTCGGTCGTCGCCTCGGGTCGCGTGGTCCGCGTGCTCGACAGGCAGACCTTGCGCGGCGATCGCGCGACGTTCGACCCCAAGGACGAATCCGCCGAGCTCATCGGCCAGGTCGAGCTCGAGGAGCCGGAGGTGAAGGCCTCCGCCCAGCGCCTGCGCCATCAGCCGAAGCTCGGCCTCACGCAGCTGTTCGCCGGCGACGGCAAGCAGGTGCGGCTGCGCCTGCAGCGCAAGCAGCAGGAACCGGCCGACCTCGCCGGGGAACTCGTCTCGATCCGCCGCGATGTCGCCACGGGCGACTCGCAGGTGGAAGTGCAGGACAACGCCTCGTTCCTTTCGGCGCTTTCCAACCTGACGGCCCGCCGGCTCGTCGCCACCGAAGGCCGCGACGGTTCGAGCGTGCTGGTGGCCGAGGGCGGCGTGAAAGGCCGGCTGGAGGGCAACCAATTCGAGGCCGGCAAGGCCCGCTGGGATCGCGCGAAGCGCGTCCTCGACCTGCAGGAGCTGCCGCGGATCCGCGAGGCCCGCGGTCTCGAGGCCGCCGGTTTCTCGATCCGGACCGATGCGCTCAAGGACCGGATCGAGATCCGGTCCGCGCCGGGTCTCCGCGCCGCCGTCCGCCTTCCGCCCGGCGAACCCGGCGCCGCTCCCGGCCTCGCCGAGGCGGACCAGATCGTCGTCGTGACCGAAGACGGCGCGATGCAGGTCGAGCTGCTCGGCGCGGTGCGCTACGTCGCCGGCGCCGTCACCACGGAGTCCGCGCAGATGGTGGCCTTCGCCACGCCTCATCCGCAGAAGAAATCCGAATACGAACTCAGCAAGGCCATCCTTTCCGGTCGGGTGCGTTACGCCCAGCCGGGCCTGCGTTGCGCCGCCGAGCGGATCGACCTGACGCCGGCCGTGCAGATCGAGGAGGTGCTCACGAAGGACGCCCTCGCCGGACGCCCCCGTCTGCTCACGATGTCCGGCGGCGCCGGCGCGACGCGTCCGCATCTTTTCCTGACCTCGACCGGCGGCAAGAACGTGGAGTTCGTCGCCGACGCGCATGAGGTGCTCACCACGCCCGAACTTACGAAATTCTTCCTCCGCGGCGCCGTCGCGATGCAGACGGAAGGCACGGACGCGTCCTGCGACCTGCTCGAGGGCATGGCTTCGCCCGACAAGGCCGGCCATCTCGTGGCCCGCCAGGTCGTCGGCCGCGGCAACGTGGTCGTCGTCGCCGGCGGTTCGACCGCCAAGGGACGCACGCTCGAGATGCAGCCGGAGAAGGGCTCCGCCCGCCTGCAGGGCGACGCCCGCATTGTGGACAAGCTCGGCAACGAAGGCGTGCCCGCGAAGGAGATCACCTACGACATCCGCACGCGGGCCTGGCGGATGGACTCGGCGCCCGACGAAGCCAACCCCGGCCAAGTGGTCCGGCCGAAGATCTTCCTCGGTCGCGACTTCACCTTGCCCGAGGTCAAAAACCTCGACAACGGACGCTGACCGCTTCCTCCTATAAACATGGCCGAAACGAGTGAGAAGGGCGTCATCCGGGCGCAGGCCTTGGCCAAGCATTATGATGCCAAGGTCGCGGTCCAGGACGTCAGCCTTTCCCTGCAGGCGGGCGAGATCGTCGGTCTGCTCGGCCCCAACGGCGCCGGCAAGACGACCACTTTCTACATGGTCGTCGGGCTCATCCCGGCCACCCACGGCCGCGTCTTCCTCGACGGACGCAACGTCACCGGCATGCCGATGTGGCAGCGCGCCCGCAACGGCGTCGGCTATCTCCCGCAGGAGGCCTCGATTTTCCGCAAGCTCACCGTCTGGGAGAACGTCATGGCCGTCGTCGAGACCCTCGACCTCAACGAGCGCGAGCGCCGCGACCGCGCCGCCCAGCAGCTCACCGAGCTCGGGCTCGAGAAGCTGGCCCGCCAGCCCGCCTTCACGCTGTCCGGCGGCGAACGTCGTCGCCTCGAGATCGCCCGCGCCCTCGCGACCAATCCGCGCTTCCTGCTCATGGACGAGCCGTTCAGCGGGGTGGACCCGATCTCGGTGGCCGAGGTGCAGTCCATCATCCGCAAGCTCAAGGTCAGGGGGATCGGCATCCTGATCACCGACCATAACGTCCGCGAGACCCTTTCGATCGTCGACCGGGCCTACCTGATCCACCAGGGGCGCGTGCTTGTGTCTGGCACTCCCTCCGAGATCGTCAACAATCCCGAGAGCCGTCGCCACTACCTCGGCGAAAGCTTCAAACTCTGACGCCATGTCCGACCCTGCTCCCGATACCCGCCCGGAATCCGTCTCCGTCCGGGAGTTCTTCGAGTCCTTCAAGGACATGCTCCAGATGGAGCTCCTCGCCGGCGAGCAGGGGCTCGACAACATGATCGCCGAGAAATCGCTCAACCGTCCCGCCTTGGCGGTCACGGGCTACTTCAAGGAGTTCGCCTACAAGCGCCTGCAGCTCTTCGGCGCGGGCGAGATGGCCTACCTTTCCGACCAGACGGCCCCGCTCCGCGAGAAGCTGCTCAACGACGTCTTCTTCAAGAAGATCCCCGCCGTGGTCGTCTCGCGCGGCCTGCCCGTCGACGACCTCCTGCTGCGTATCGCCGACCGCCATCGCGTCCCGCTGATCCGCACCCAGCTGAAATCCAAGGACTTCTCGGCCGAAGCCACCGTGCTGCTGGAAGAGAAGTTCGCCCCTCGCACCAACCTCCATGCGACCTTGGTCGACATCAAGGGCGTCGGCGTGCTCCTGCGCGGCGCCTCCGGCGTCGGCAAGAGCGAGTGCGCCCTGGCCCTCATCGAGCGCGGTCATTCGCTCGTCGCCGACGACTACGTCATCGTCACCCTGATCGGCGACCGCGAGCTGCAGGGCACCTCCAAGGAGCTCAACCGCGGTTACATGGAATGCCGCGGCATCGGCATCATCAACGTCGCCTCGATCTTCGGCATCCGTTCCGTCCGCCGCGAGAAGCGCGTCGACCTCGTGGTCACGTTCGTGCTCTGGCAGCCGGGCATGGACGAGGAGCGCTCCGGGCTCGAGGTCGAGACCTTCGAGATCCTCGGCCGCAAGGTGCCGCACATGACGATCCCCGTGCGTCCGGGCCGCGACATGGCCCGCCTGGTCGAGGTCGCCGCGATGGTGCAGGCCCTCCGCGGGATGGGACACGATTCCGCCAAGGAATTCAGCGACCGCCTCATCCAGTTCATGGCGAAGGACAAGAAGGGCGAGGCCTGAGGCCTTACTTCTTCTTCCCGTCCCAGCGGCAGTCGGCCATCACGCGGAGGCAGACCTCGCGGAGGTCGAACAGCGTCGACTCGATGTCCTGCGCGGCTTCCGCGGCGGACAGGCGGGCGCCGCTCGGGATCCCGGCGGTGAGGCCGATGGAGTAGTTGATCGCGGCCAGCGCGCGCTTCATGTGCACGAGCGCGAGGGGCAGGTCGCCGGTGTCGGTGGCGTTGATCGCCATGACCATCTGGTGCTGCGCATCCCAGAAGGAGAGCATGATGTTGGCCGAATCGACCGCGGTGATCTGCGGGCCGGCCGCGACGCAGAGGCGGTGGAACGAGTGCGTGAGCTGCAGGCAGAGGGCGCGCGCCACGACGTACACCGGGTGCTGATGGATGCAGTAAGGGAGATCGGGACCGTCTTCGTCGGCTTCGTTCACTTCTTCGGGGCCGTCGCCAGGGGCCCAGTCGGCGTTTTCCCAGCCCATGCGACGGGCGCTGATGTCCAGGCGGTCGGGGAGGTCCTTGACTTCGGTGTAATAGGAAAGGAAGCGGCCGACCTCGAGGTCGTTGCGCTGGAGGTAGCCGGCCCAGTCGGCCTCGCCCCACGAGGCGTTGCCGGATCCGTCGAAGTCGCCCTGGGGGTGGTCGCCATCGTCCATAGGGTGCATCATTGGGTGCTTTTCCCCCGTTGCAAACCCCTTGTGGCGAAAATGCCCTTGTCCCGCCCGCCCCGAACGTGGCTAATCCGGCATGGCCACGGACCTTCCTGCCCTGACCGCCGCGCTGACGGCCGGCCGCGATCTCGCTCCGGCCGAAGCCGCGTCCGCGGCGGCCGCGATGGCCGACGCGGAGGTCGCCGACGAAGCCAAGGAAGCCTTTCTCCTGGCCCTCGCGCGCAAGGGCGAGACCGCGGCCGAGGTGACGGGCTTCGCGAAGACCTATCGCGCCCTCGCGCGGCGCGCCGATTTCGGAGACTGGCCGGCGAAGGGCATCGACATCGTGGGCACGGGCGGCGACCGCTCGGGCAGCTTCAACATCTCCTCCGCCAGCGCGCTCATCGTGGCCGCCGCGGGCGTGCCCGTGCTGAAGCATGGCAACCGCTCGATCACCTCGAAGTCGGGCAGCGCGGATTTCCTCGCGGGGCTCGGCGTCGTCCTCGACGCGACGGACGCCCAGCTGCTGCGCGGCCTGGCGCAGGCCAACTTCTGCTACCTATATGCGCCGGCGTTCCACCCGGCCTTCAAGGCCGTCCTCGGCGTCCGCAAGAAGATCGCCGAGAGCGGCGCCAAGACCGTGTTCAACGTGCTCGGTCCCCTGATCAATCCCGCCCGCCCGGCGCACATGGTCGTAGGGGTCTACGACGAGCGCTGGGTCGAGCCTCTGGCGGCGACGCTCGGCGACCTCGGCGTGAAGCGCGGCCTGGTCACGCATTCGCGGGCCGGCGGCGGCATGGATGAGATCACCACGGCGGGCGAGGTGCGCGTGCGCGGCTGCGGCGAGCTCGCTTCCGTCGACGCGGTCTGGCTGCCCGGAGACTTCGGCTTCAAGGCCTGCGCGGTCGCCGACCTGCGCGGCGGCACGCCGGAAGAGAACATCGCGATGTTCAGCGACCTGCTCGTGGGCGGGGTCTCGGACGGACTCATGGACACGCTCTGCCTGAGCGCGGGGGCTTCCCTTTGGGTGGCTGGCAAGGCCGCGGATCCGGCGGCGGGCGCCCGGCGGGCGCGCGACATCATCCTCGGAGGCGAACTGCGCGCGGAAGCGCGGCGTCTCCGCGAGGCTTACCGGGCCGACTGATCTTCCAGCAGCAGCGCCAGCGTGCGCTCGGTCGCGCCACGGTTGCCCTGGTGCCAGCTCGCGCCCTGACGGCCCATCTCGGCGCAGGCGGGGGCGTCCTGGGCGAGGCGGCCGAGCAGGGCGGCCAGTTCCTGGGCGTCGGCGGCTTTCCGCGCGGCCTGCGCCTGCTCGAGGCCGCGGCAGATGTCGCGGAAGTTGGACATCCGCGGGCCGTAGACGATGGCGACGCCGGCGGCGGCGCATTCGACCGGTGTCTGTCCGCCTTCATGGGGCGCAAGGCTCTTGCCGCAGAAGGCGAGGTCCGCCGCGCGGGTGAGCCGGCGCAGTTCGCCGGTGGTGTCGGCGAGATGGACGACCGTGCCGGCCGGGGCGAGGGCGCCGCCGGTCGAACGTTGATGCCACGCGAGTCCGCTGGCGCTGGCCTCGGCGGCGACATCGGCGCGCCGTTCCGAGTGGCGCGGGACCAGCAGCAGCCGGACGTCGCGGCCCGCGGCGCGCAGGTCGCGGATCACGCGGAGCAGGACGGTCTCCTCGCCTTTCCAGGTCGAGGAACCGAGCAGCACGATCGTGCGCGGGTCGGCGCCGAAGCCCAGCTCGGCGCGCAGCCGGGCGCGTTCGTCGGCGGACATCGGCGCGTCGCTCGCGACGTCGAACTTGATGTTGCCCGTGAGCGTCGCCGCGAAACCGAGTTCGCGGAAGCGCCGGACGTCTTCCTCGCTGCCGGCGGCGATCCGCCGGAAATGCCCGAGCACGTAGGCGGAAAGTTTCCGGAAACGGCGATGACGGGCGAACGACTTGTCGGAGATGCGGCCGTTGATCAGGAAGGCGGGGACGCCGCGGGCGCGCGCTTGCGCGAGGTGTTCGGGCCAGAGTTCGCCTTCGACGAGGAGCACCGCGTCCGGGCGGATGCGTCGCCAGGCCAAGGCGCTGCAGGGCCAGAGGTCGGCCGGGAAGATGCCGATGCGGTCCGCGACGTCCGCATAACGATCCAGGGCCAGGCGGTAGCCGGTGCTGGTCGTGGTCGTCAGGACGATCTCGGCCGTGCCGGCGGCCTTGAGCTGGCGAAGCAGGGGGCCGATGGCCTCGATTTCGCCGACCGAGACCGCTTGGACCCAGAAACGGCGTTTTCCGGGGGTCTTTGGGCCTACTTCAGGGAAAAAGCCCAGTCTTTGGCTGAAACCGGTGCCATAGCCCCCTCGGCGGAGCATGCGCCAGATATAGTACGGGAGGGCCGGGATCAGCAGCAGCGGGAAGAGTATCCGGTAGGCCCAAGACATCGCGATGCGCCGACCCTGCGGAGGGCGGGTGTGTCTGTCAGTTCCAAAGGAGGCTCTTTGGGCTGATTTTCCCGCTTGCGCCAAGGGGGCAGGGGTGTTTGAACCCACTTTCCACCGTTTGAAGCGACCGCAGATCGCCTCGGACATAAAACCCAAAACCCAGTCAGTCCTCCCTGATCCAATGTCCCCTCCTTCTGCAGGAAAAGGGATACGGAGCCAAAACATACCATGAACATCACAGTCAAAGACCTCCTCGATGCCGGCGTCCACTTCGGACACCAGACCCGTCGCTGGAATCCCCGCAGCCGTCCGTACATCTTCGACCACCGCAACGGTGTCTCGATCATCGACCTTGAGAAGACGCACGCGTGCCTCGTCGCCGCCGCCGCCTTCATCGAGGACACCGCCGCCAAGGGCAAGGAAGTGCTCTTCGTCGCCACCAAGCCGCAGGCCCAGGAAGTCGTGCGCCAGGCCGCCAAGTCGACCGGCATGCCCTTCGCCGTGAACCGCTGGCTCGGCGGCACGCTGACCAATTTCGCGACCATCAAGCGCTCCCTCGACAAGTACCGCACCTACCTCCGCATGGAGCAGGACGGTTCCCTCGCCAAGATGCACAAGAAGGAAGCCGCCGCCGTGAAGCGCGAGATGTCGCGCATGGCGCGTAACTTCGAAGGCCTCCTCGAGTACCGCGACCTCCCGGCCGCGATGATCGTCGTCGACACCAAGCTCGAAGAGATCGCCGTCAACGAAGCCGTCCGTCTCGGCATCCCCGTCATCGGCCTCTGCGACTCGAACTCGGACCCGACCCTCCTCAAGTTCCCCGTCCCGGGCAACGATGACGCCGCGAAGTCCATCCGCCTCGTGGTCGAAGTCCTCACCCAGGCCGTCCAGAACGGTCTCGCCCGCCGCAAGGTCGTGGCGCAGGACCGCAAGACCGTGACCCCGGTCGCCCGCCAGAACGCCGGCGAGTCCGTCCAGCCCGAAGTCCAGATTTCCGAAGAGCTGCTCAAGGCCAACGAAGGTTCCGACGCCGTCGAAGGCGCCGCCCCGGCCAAGCGCCCCAGCCCTCGCAAGTCCAAGTAATCCGACCATGTCCGCTATCACCGCCCAGACGGTCAACGATCTGCGCCAGCGTACCGGCGCGGGTCTGATGGACTGCAAGAAGGCCCTCGTCGAGTCGAACGGCGACATGGAGAAAGCCGTCGAGATCCTCCGCATCAAGGGCGTCGCCACGCGCAACAAGAAGGCCGACCGCAAGGCCAGCGAGGGCATCCTCGCCGTCCAGGTCGCCGCCGACGGCCGCACCGCGACCCTCCTCGAACTGAACTGCGAGACCGACTTCGTCGCCAAGAACGAGAACTTCATCGCGCTCGCCAAGGAACTCACCGCCCAGGCCGCCGCCAACGGCGTCGATGGTCTCCTCGAGCAGCCTTACCACGCCGACAAGTCCCGCAAGGTGAACGATTACCTGAACGATCAGGTGCTCAAGATCGGCGAGAACCTCAAGGTCTCCCGTGTCCTGAAGTTCGAAGCCACCGGCGTGGGTCGCGTCTCCGCGTACGTCCACACCGGCGCCAAGATCGCCGTGCTCCTCGAACTGGGCCTCAAGACCCAGGCCGCCGCCGCCAACCCGGAAGTCGCCGAACTGGCCCGCCAGCTCGCGATGCAGGTCGTCGCCAACAACGCCCGTTTCGTCCGCCGCGAAGACGTCTCCGCCGACGTCGTCGCCAAGGAACGCGAGATTGCCGCCGAGTTCACCAAGTCCGAGGCCGACAAGGCCATCGACGAGGCCAAGCGCATCGTCGAGGACTACAAGGGCCAGCTCGTCGAGCAGAAGGCCGCGAACGACGCCGAAGCCATCGCCGAGCTCGAGAAGCGTATCGCCGTGGGCGAGAAGCAGGTCATCGCCGCCGAAGGCCGCAAGAAGGGCCAGCTCTCCAACATGGAGAAGATCATCTCGGGCCGCGTGGACAAGTTCTTCGCCGACTCCTGTCTCCTCGAGCAGGCTTACTTCCGCGACCCGGAGCAGAAGATCCAGGCCCTCATCGCCGCCGCCAAGACCAAGGTGGGCGAGGAAGTCTCGATCGTCCGCTTCACCCGCTTCCAGGTGGGTGAGACCGCCGCCGAATAAGTTCCGCTGAGCTCGGCTTTCAAGGCCGGCCGCCGCAAGGCGGCCGGCCTTTTGCTTGGCTTGCCTAGCCGGTCGCCCCGGGCAGGCTGTCCGTATGCAGTTTCGCGCGGACATCTTCTGGAAGTCGGCCCGCGGCCTTTGTCCCGACTGCGGCTCGCCGATCCGGAGCGACGCCGACCGGACCGGCTGGCTGGCGCGCCTCTGGGATACGCCGGCGACCTGCGCGGGCTGCGGTATGACGCTCCGTCGCAAGGAGGGTTTCTTCCTCGGCGCGATCGTCTGGAACTACGGGCTCACGGCCTTCGGCGTGCTGCCATTGGTCCTGCTGGCCTATCGGTGCGGCTGGATCGGCGCCGACTGGGCCATCCGCCTCGCGGTCGCGGCGATCTTCCTCGTGCCGCCGCTCATCCATGCGTTCGCCTGGCGCCTGTGGATCGGCACCTACTACGCGTTCCTCTCCGATCAGCTGCCGTCGGGCGGCCGGCGCCTCGACGACTGATCAGGTGCGGCGCGCGGACATCCGGCGCACCAGCTCGACGAGGAAGGCGGTGTCGCCGCGGGTCGCCTGCAGGTGGCCGATGGCCTCGGCGGTGAGCGCGTCGATGCGCCGCTTGGTCGCTTCGACGCCGTGCAACCCGGCATAGGTGAACTTGCCGTTCTGCGCGTCGGCGCCGACGGGCTTGCCCAGCTGGGCGGCGTCGGCGGTCCGGTCCAGCAGGTCGTCGACGAGCTGGAACGCGATGCCGGCGGCGCGGCCGGCGCGGCGGAAATGTTCGACGTCGTCGGCGGAGGCTCCGCCGATCAGCGCGCCCATCGCGAAGGAGGCGCTGAGCATCGCGGCCGTCTTGCCGAGCAGGATGAATTCGAGGCGGTCGTCCGTCGCGCCGGCGGCGAGTCCGCCCATGTCTTCGGTCTGCCCGCCGACGAGGAGCGTCGAGCCCGCCGTGATGGCGAGTTCGCGCACGAGGGCGGTGGCAAGGGCCGGGTTCGCGGCGTAGCCGGTGACGAGGAGTTCGAAGGCCAGCGGCTGCAGGGCGTCGCCCGCGAGCAGGGCGGTGGCCTCGTCGAAGGCCTTGTGGCACGACGGGCGTCCGCGGCGTAGGTCCGAATCATCCATGCACGGCAGGTCGTCATGGATCAGCGAATAGGTGTGGACGCACTCCAGCGCGGTCGCGGCGTGCGTGGCGTCGGCCTGGGGCGAGAAGGCCGCGGCGGAGGCGAGGCAGAGCACGGGCCGCAGGCGTTTGCCGCCGGCTTCGAGCGAATGGCGCATCGCCGCATGCAGGCGGGCGGGGCGGGCCGTGGCGGCCGGCGTCAGGCGGCGGAGCGAAGCTTCCGCCAGCTGGATGAACGCCTCATGCCGTGACTGAAACAGCGAGGCTTCCATCGTCTATTCGGCGTCGGCGCCGAGCTTGAAGAACGTCGCGGTGCGGCCGACGCTGCCGATCACTTCGCTTTCGGTCAGCTTGGCCAGCTCCTGGGCCTGCTTGTCCATCTCGTCGCGTTCGGCGGTGAAGCGGACTTTGACCAGGTCGGCGTTACGGAAGGCTTCCTCGAGGAGCTTGGCGATGCCCGCGTTGATGCCGGCCTTGCCGACGAATACCTTCGGATCGAGGGTCTGGGCGAGGCTCCGCAGCTTGCCGCGTTCGGCGCCGGTGAGGCGGGGTTGGTCTTCAGAGCCTGATTCCATGGCCGCTATGACGCTCTGGCGGGGCAGGGGAGTCAACGGACTAATCGGCCGCGGCTTGCCGTTCCGGCTACGCCGGGCATCCTGTGCGGACCGATGAGCCCGCTTCCCCCGTCGCCTGCGCCGACCGTCCTCCCTGAACCCGAGATCGCGGCGGAAGTCCGTCCGCTGGAGCCGGTCGTCGTCCATGTGCGGTGCGCTCCGCATTATTCCCATGCGCTTCGCATCTGGCAGAGCACCTTCCTGCTGGATCGCGACTCGACCCACACCAGCTCGATGATCGGCTTCGAGAACATTTCGCTCTATCCGCATTGGACGATGGTCCCTTACGGCCGCCCGTATCGGTTCACCTTGCTCTTCGAGCCGCTGCCGAAGTCCGTCCAGGTCTTCGACCTTTCCGAGATCATTCCTGAACCCCGAGGTTGGCATTTCCCGGCGATCCGGCGGAATCAGGAAGACGTCTACTGGCTCGATCTGCCTAACTGACGGAAAACAGGCTTATATTTCCTTTCTGAGGCCGGGGTGGGAGGGGTAGTTCCTTCTTGCTAACCCCCTTTCGGTCCGTCATTTCCATGGGTCAACTTCGTTAGGGAGAGGGGCGGAGCCCTTCTCACGCTGGTCGGTAGGCGAAAGCCTATTCCAGACGGAGAGTCCGGCCAAACGGCGGGGCTTTCGGGAATTTCTCCCAGGTCGGCCATCATCAACCCAAAACTAACCACCACCATGTCCGTCAATAAGTCCGAAGTCATCAAGAAGCACCAGCAGGACGCCAAGGATACCGGCTCTCCTGAAGTCCAGGTCGCCCTCATCTCCGCCCGCGTCACCCACCTGACCGAGCACCTGCGCACCCACCGCAAGGATTTCCACTCCCGTCGCGGCCTGATCATGCTGACGAACCGTCGTCGCAAGCTCCTCGCGTACCTGAAGTCGACTGACCTGGATCGCTACAACGCGCTCCTGGCCAAGCTCAACCTCCGCAAGTGAACGGCGCCGCCGGGCGCTTCCGTTCACCGAGCGTCCCAGCCTAGGCTGGGACGTCCGCTTTTCACCCACCCAGACCAACAACCCGTCAGGCAATCCCGCCCGACACAACGCACCAAGCAAACACACACATGAAACAGAAACACTCCGTGACCATCGAAGAACTCGGTATCACGATCAACACGGGCTCCATCGCCCGCCTCGCCAACGGCGCGGTCACCATCAGCAAGGGAGAGACCACGCTCTTCGTGTCGGCCACCGCCGCCGAAGACCTGCGCTCCCCCGACCAGGACTTCTTCCCCCTGACCGT
>Ga0222712_10002818_pt1 | contig 19523 bp, 16 predicted proteins | sample C33_657DmetaG_FD_165043 | JGI IMG/M metagenome (GOLD analysis project Ga0222712, IMG submission 165043) | Estuarine water microbial communities from San Francisco Bay, California, United States - C33_657D | ecosystem: Environmental > Aquatic > Marine > Unclassified | place: USA: California... | reverse complement strand
TGGCCGTTCGCTAAGTTTTCTTTCACTTCCTTAAACATAGTTTCTAAAGTAACTAATACGTCCACTTTAGGGATTCCAGTTTTTTCAGAAATTTGATTGATAAGATCAGACTTTCTCATGAAGTTTATTTTTGGTGTTCAGTATTAAAAATAAATTAAATTTTACCTTTCTGCAACTATATTCCAATATTTTTATCCTTTTTAGCCCATAATTCTAAGCTCATATACATATAAATTATTTATATATAATATTATATAAATGTGTAATAGCTGAATTTATGTCGAATTTGAATGTATTTTCCCAATTTTAATCCATTTTTGTCCTCATGCCAAGCCCTTTTACCGATTTGCTTTTAAAGTGGAATCAAAATGAGAACCATCGACCCATGCCTTGGAAAGGGGAGAAAAATCCCTATAAAATATGGCTAAGTGAGATCATTTTACAACAAACCAGGGTAGAACAGGGTTGGGCCTACTATGAAAAGTTCCTAAAAAACTTTCCCACTATTTTTCAATTGGCTGCGGCCAAGGACGAAAAAGTTTTTAAACTCTGGGAAGGATTGGGTTATTATAATCGTTGTAAAAATTTATTATTTACCGCTAGGCATATTGTAAAAGAGTACAAAGGAAAATTTCCAAATACCTATGATAGTTTATTATCATTAAAAGGAGTAGGTCCCTATACTGCATCGGCCATCGCTTCATTCGCTTATAATTTACCTCATGCAGTGGTAGATGGAAATGTATTCAGGGTTTTTTCAAGATTTTATGGCATTTCCACAGCCATTGATACCAAGGAAGGCATTGAAATTTTTAATAAAATTGCTGCGGAAAATTTATCAAAAAAGCAAGCAGGAATCTATAATCAAGCCTTGATGGACTTTGGAGCCACTGTTTGCAAACCCATGGCAGCGCTATGTCCTAGCTGTGTGATGCAAAAAAAATGCGTAGCCTTTACCCAAAACCAAGTGAACTTACTTCCCGTTAAATTAAAAACTATTCAAAAGAAAAACAGATTCTTTGATTTCTTAGTTTTTAAACAAGCCGACCAATACTTAATTCAAAAAAGAGGTTTAGGAGATATCTGGTCCAACTTGTATCAATTTTATTTAATTGAAAATGAAAAAGGGCCAGCCATAGATAAAAAATATATTCAAAAATTTATCTTAGAGCCATTAGCCATTTCTAGAGAAAATATTATTACCCTACTGTCCTCTTCTGTTTACAAACAAACTCTTACACACCAGCAAATAGAGGCAAGATTTATACTTGTCAGCTTAGACAAGATGCCTGCTCTTTTTGCCAAGGCCTTATGGGTTAAAAAAGAAGGGTTTAAGAAGTATCCATTTCCTAAAATCGTTAACGATTTTTTAAAAATGGCAATGGCTAAGGGGAAAACGGGTTTTTCTTTGTAAAAATGGTAACTTTCCAACATAAATTCATCCACTTTGGAAACGCACTCGGGACCTTTATTTAATTTACTTACAGCCAATATGGCTAGTCTGCAGCAAGACAGTGGTTTGTTTATTTTAATTTTTATTTTATTGTTTTTATCCTTTGTGATTGCAGGATCGGAAGTGGCTTTCTTTTCTTTATCCTATAAAGACATCCAAGTTTTAAAAACAAAAAATTATAAACCCTTTCAAAGAATTGTTGCTTTATTAGAGGATCCTAAAAAGTTATTAAGCTCCATGCTTATTGCGAATAGCTTTATTAATATTTGTATTATTTTAATTGCGAATATTTTAATTGATCATTTTTTTATTTTTGATAGTATTACTTTTCCTGGACTTGAATTTATCATTAAAGTGGTCGCCGTTACTTTATTACTTTTATTTTTTGGTGAAATTTTACCTAAGGTAATGGCTACTCAAAATAATATTCGTTTTGCCCAAGACTTTGGTTTTATTATTCAAGCAGTGTATACTATTTTTTCAAAGCCTAGCGGTTTAATGGTAAAATACACCAACATTATTGAAAAAAAATTAGAGCAAAAAAGAATAGGCAGTTCTTATAGTATGGAAGAATTAGACCATGCTATTGAATTAACCACTTCTCCCAATAATCAAGCCAATGAAAAAAGTATTTTAAAAGGTATTGTGAAGTTTGGTAATATTTCTGTGAAACAAATCATGAAAACAAGACTGGATGTATGTGGTGTAGATGCCTCTATTTCTTTCGATGAATTATTAGCACATATTAAAGAGCATAATTATAGTCGTTTTCCCATTTACAAAGAAGACTTAGACACTATTGCGGGCATTATTCATACCAAGGATATTATTCCGCATATTAGTGAAAATGCCAGCTATGATTGGAAGCCCTTAATTCGCCCTGCCTTTTTTGTACATGAACAAAAAATGATTGAAGATTTGTTAAAAGAGTTTCAATCAAAGCGTATTCACTTTGCCATTGTAGTGGATGAATTTGGAGGAACCAGTGGTATCATTACTTTAGAAGATATCTTGGAAGAGATTGTAGGGGATATTAAAGATGAATTTGATGAGGAAGAGTCTATGATAAAAAAAATAGATGAGTATCATTATATTATTGAAGGAAAAACAACCATTATTGATTTTTGTAATTTTATAGAAATAGCTACTAATTATTTTGACACTGTAAAAGGAGAAAGCGATACCGTGGCGGGTTTATTTTTAGAATTAGCAGGCGCCTTTCCAACACTTCAACAAGTGGTTAAGTTCAAACAATTTAGTTTCACAGTACTTGAAATTCAAAAAAATAGAATTCATAAGGTTCAATTAATTATTACGCCATTGCCTACTCAAAATATAGAAAATGGCTAAGGGAAACATTACAGTACTTACTTCTTTATTTTTTAGTTTATTATTTTTAGCGGCTTGTAATAGCCCTTATACCATTAAAAATAAAGGCTATTCGAAGCTTTCTTTTCCCGCAAAGTCTTACCAAGCATTTAATCAAGCATCAGCCCCTTATAGTTTTGAATACCCCACTTATGCAGTTATTGATGATGATGTAAATAAACAAAGAACAGGCTTGCAAAAAGGTAAATGGTTGAACATTCGTTTTCCAGGTCAAGAGGCGACAATTTATGTAAGTTATATAGCCATGCAGCCAAAGCAATTAGACACTTTAATTAGAGATGCCTATACTTTTGCGAATAATCATAACAATAGGGCCAGCTCTATTGCCGACTCTTTATTTCAAAACGCTCAAGGGGTAGAAGGTGTTTTTTTCACCATTGGCGGAGAGGTAGCCACGCCTTATCAGTTTTTTTTAACCGATTCTACCCATCATTTTTTTAGAGGCGCCTTGTATTATGATGCAACGCCTAATCAAGATTCTTTAGCACCGGTAAATTCATTTTTGCTAGCAGACATACAGCATATTTTGAATACATTTAGATGGAAAAAATGATATCTTTATACAATAAATTTTTCTAATGATTATTATTGACAATGTTTTAGTGAGCGACTTACTTGTAGAAGAACAATTTGTTTGTGACTTATCTAAATGTAAGGGGGCTTGTTGTGAAGACGGTGATGCCGGCGCACCGCTGGACAATAAAGAAAAAGAGTACGTGAAGGAGTTTTATGAAATAGTAAAGCCCTATATGACCAAGGAGGGTATACAAGAAGTGAAAGAAGTTGGTCCTTATTTATATGATCGTGAATTTGGTTGGGTAACACCTACTGTTAATGGTGCTATTTGTGCTTATGGCTATAAAGAAAAAGGGGTGATTAAATGTGCTTTTGAGCAAGCCTATAACGATGGCAAGATTCCATGGAAAAAACCCCTTAGCTGTCACTTGTTCCCCATTAAAATTCAGAAAAGTAAGTCAGATCCAACTAAGGAATATGTCAACTACGAGCCTCGTGAAGATTTATGTAAATCGGGCTGTTCCTTGGGGGTGAAGCTAAAAGTGCCTGCCTACCAATTTCTAAAGGAATCCATTGTTAGAAAGTATGGGGAAACATTTTATGAGACCTTGGATGCCACAGCGAAGCATCTTAAAAATAAATAGCTATTTTTGCTCTAATGGAAAGCATTTACGCAGCATCATTTCTTGAAAAAAGTACCGCTAAAGCGATTGACAAAGCGCATCACAAAAAAATCAATTTCAATATTGGTAAGTACAATGCTGTAGTACCAAAAGGCAAGGCACAATTCACCGATTTAAACCGCGTGAAAGAACTAGCCAAAAATAAAAAATGGGAAGCCATTGAACATTTAGATTTATACTTAAATCAATTCGAAGAACAAATTACCAAAAGAGGGGCTAAGGTATTATGGGCGGAAGACAGTGAACAAGCTTTAAATTTTATTGGAGAAATTTGTAAAGAAAAGAATTGTAAATCTCTTGTGAAAAGCAAGAGTATGGTTACAGAAGAAATTCATTTAAATAATTATTTAGAGTCGATAGGTATTGAAAGTGTGGAAACAGACTTGGGAGAATACATTCAACAATTGGATGGAGAAGCGCCTTATCATATAGTAACGCCTGCTATGCATAAAAGCAAAGAAGATGTTGCAAAATTATTTAATGAAAAATTAGGTACCGATATAAATTTAACACCAGAGCAATTAACCCTGGTGGCTAGAAAAAATTTAAGAGAAAAATATGTGCAGGCTGAAATAGGCGTAACAGGTGCAAACTTTATTATTGCCGATGTGGGTGCCATTGCTGTTACAGAAAATGAAGGGAATGCCCGTTTATCGGTGGCTTGGCCTAAAACACATATCGTCATTGTAGGTATTGAAAAAATGATTCCTTCTATTGATGACCTTGGATTATTTTGGCCTTTACTAGCAACTTATGGAACAGGACAACAAGTTACTGTATACAATAGTATTCTTTCTGGTCCAAGACAAGCAGGTGAAACAGATGGCCCAGAAGACATGTATGTTATTTTATTAGACAATGGACGAACCGACTTACTAGCCAATGCAAAAAGTAGAGAAGCCTTGTATTGTATAAGATGCGGCGCTTGTTTGAATGCTTGCCCTATTTATAAAAATATTGGGGGACATGCTTACGATACCACTTACAGCGGGCCTATTGGAAGTGTGATTACACCTCATTTAAGAGGCATGCATGACTATAAACATTTAAGTTATGCTTCTAGTCTTTGTGGTAATTGCACAGAAGTATGTCCGATGAAAATAAATTTACACGAGTTATTACTTGAAAATAGAAAAGAGGCAGTGGAATTAGGGGAAGCAAGTTTCACTGAGAAATTTGCATGGAAAGTTTGGAAACAAACTTCTATGAATCGAAAACTAATGAACCAAGGTAATGCACCTATCAAAAACTGGGTGATCAATAAAATGTTTAAAGGATGGAGCCAACAAAGAGCTCCTCTTGAATTTCCAACTAAAACATTTAATCAACTTTGGAAGGAAGGGCATAAGAAGTAAGAGCACAGTCTCACTGAATAATTACATTCCATCGGCATCGGAAATAGCTTCCACCGGATCTTTCTGATTTTTCAAACTTCTATTTACTAAATACACACCAATAAGGGTACAAATCGTACCCACAATACTGGTGAAACTCATTTTTTCATTTAAGAGTAAAGAGCCCACCCAAATGGCAACAATTGGATTGATATAGGCATATAGGGATGCAATCGCAGGATTTAAATGCTTCATGCTATAAATAAATGAAATGAATGCAAAAACCGATCCTCCAATAACCATATAAATAATAACGCCCCAAGAAATAGCGGGAATTTCATGCAGTGCAATATAATTACCAGTATATAATGTAAATAAGCCCATAGTAACTGCACTTATAAGCATTTGCCAGCCAATGGAATAATAGGCATTCATATTTATTTTATTCCTAGAAATAATAATGGAACCCACACTCCAAGTAATCATGGCAAACAAAGATAAACCTACCCCCAATGCATAATGTGTGCCATGAACAAGTAAACTATCTTTATAAAAAATAAAAGCAATACCCAATAAACCCAATAACAACCCAATCATGGTTTGTGCGGTAATTTTAATGGCTTTAAAATAAAAACGTTCTATAAGTACCACCGACAAAGGGTAGAGCGCTGCAATTAAAGCGGCAAGTCCACTGGTAATAAATTGTAAACCATAAGTGGCAATACCATTGGAGGATACAAACATTAAAAAAGCCATGGGTATTAGCCAAAGAAATTGTTTTTTGGTGGGAAGACCTTCACCTCTTAATAAAAAAAAGCTAACATAAATACTGCCTCCTAGTAATTGGCGAATACTGGCTAATTCAAAAGCAGGCATATGCGATACGCCCATTTTACTAGCCACCCAAGTGGTTCCCCATACAAGACTGGTAACCGTTAAGGCTAAGTAAGCTTTTTTTTGATGAGCCATGGGGCTTTGCTTAATGTTTGAAATGTCTTTGTTCTGTCATCACCATGGCAAGTCCGTTGGCTTGGCAATAAGCCACACTGTCTTTATCTCTTACGGAACCTCCTGGTTGTATATAGGCTTCAATGCCTTCTTCATGTGCAATCCTTACACAGTCATCAAAAGGGAAGAAAGCATCTGAGGCTAATGTAGCACCCTTTAAATCAAATTTAAATTGTTTTGCTTTTTCAATGGCGTGTCGTAGGGCATCTACTCTACTTGTTTGACCACAACCTTTACCCACTAACTGCGTATTTTTTATAAGTGCAATGGCGTTGCTCTTTAAATGCTTGCAAATAATATTTCCAAAAATTAAATCTTCTTTCTCTTTATCAGTGCAAGCTCTTGCACCTACCTCTTCCCATTTGCTATAATTCCCAATGTCTAAACCTTGTTCTAAAGTTCCGTTAAGGATAGATTTTTTTTGAGTAGGATTAAAACTTACTTCATTTTTTAATTCAAGTAAGATTCTATTTTTCTTAGCTGTTAAAATAACTAAAGCAGCAGGATCAAAGCCTGGCGCTATTAAGACTTCAAAGAAAATTTCTTGAATAGCTTCTGCTGTGGCTACATCCACAATTGCATTAGTTACTAGCACACCGCCAAAAGCACTTTCAGGATCGCCTGCCAAGGCTGCTTGCCAACTATCGAATACATTATTTCTTTTAGCTACACCACAAACATTGGTATGTTTAATAATAGCAAAACTTGTTAAAGGTAAATCTGTAATTAAGGCAATGGCAGCATCAACATCTACTAAATTATTATAAGATAATTCTTTACCATGTAATTGTATAAACCAATCCTCTAATTTGCCATAAAAAGTTGCTACCTGATGTGGGTTCTCTCCATATCTTAAAACTTTTCCAGCGCTAGGGTTAAAGTAATTACTAATAGCTATATCGTAATGCATCACTACTTCGAAAGCCTTAGCAGCAAAGGACTTTCTTTGCTCAATGGTAGTTGTTCCTTTTTGGTCTATAAGTATTTGATTCAATTTAGAGTAGTCGTCTTTAGCGGCAATCACCACTAAGTCTCTGAAATTTTTACCAGCCGCTCTTATCATAGAAGGCCCACCAATATCAATTTTTTCTATAATTAATTTTTCTTCGTCAGTACTTTTTAATGTTTCTTCAAAAGGATATAAGTCTACAATCACTAAATCTAAAGTGGGAATTTTATACTGCTCCATTTCTTTCAAGTCTTGGTCCTCATACCTTCTGCCTAGAATACCGCCAAAAATAGAAGGGTGTAAGGTTTTTACTCTTCCTCCTAAAATAGAGGGGTAACCTGTTACTGTTTCCACTCCAATACAAGGAATACCTAATTCTTCAATGAACTGTTGAGTGCCACCAGTAGAATAAATGGTAATATTTAAGGCATGTAAGGTTTTAGCAAGTGGGGCTAAACCGTCTTTGTAAAAAACTGAAATTAAAGCTGATTGTATTTTCTTTTCCATAAGCAAAGGTAAGCCCTTCTTATTTTTTGCCTCCTTTTGCTTTTCCACAAAAATTAGGCTAGACTGAATAACTTTAGCATACCATAGATGCAAAAGTTACCCAAAATATAGACCAGCCATTTAGCCTTTTTTGTATAAAGCCAAGCATACATTAATAGTAGTGCCAAGTAAAATAGTATTACTTGGCCTAGTCCAAATGAAATATTCAAAGGTCGATTAATAGGCAGGGCATCTATATGGCTAATGGCTTTATTCATACCTATTATATATTTTTCTATTATTTGACCTCCTAATGGAGGAAGTCCCAAAATGTTTGGGCTAATGACTAGTAGGGCTAATGCATATAAAAGAAGGGTACTTATGGGTACCATGATAAAATTACTAATGAGTACTAAGGAAGCTAGTTGGTGAAAATGATAAAGTAAAATAGGCAGGGTGGTTAATTGTGCCGCTATACTAATACATACATTATTCCATAAAAAAATAAAAATAGGATTATCCATAGGTATCATTTTATTGAATAAAGGAACCAATAAATAAATACCCATTATGGCAGCATAAGATAATTGCAGGCCTATGTTCTCTAGATTTTTTACATCAAATAATAATAAAATTAAAACAGCTCCTGCCACTACATTTAAAGTATATGAACTAGCCCCTAAAAATTTGCCTATGTAGTAGATACTAAAAAATACGGCAGCTCTTAGAATGGATGGGCTTGCGAAAGCCATGAGGGTATAGGTCCATACGCAGCTTAGCACCATAATAAGTTCTATTAGGGTAAAAAATTTATTGCGGGGCAGCCAAACAGTGATGCGTAAAATATTTTTAAATATAATTTCAAGATGCATGCCGCTTATGGCTATTATATGAATAATGCCTAGTTGTCTGTAGGCATTTATTAATTCTTTATTAGCCTTGGTCTTGACACCTAATAATAAGGATTGTGCAAATACATTGGCCTCAGTGGATTTTATAGTGTCATTTAATTTATGTATGACTGCATTTCTACAAAAGACAATTAATTTTTCGGGATAAGGTATTTGAAATAAATTTCTATCATTAGTTATAAAAAATAGTAAAATACCCCAACTAAAAAGTATAAGGTATATGGCGGTACCTTCTATAATTTTGGCATGGGGACGAGTTGCAATAGGCTTAATAACCGAGCTACTAATAATGAATTGTAAAAAAATTAGTGACAATAATAATAAATAACTAGCCTCACTAATGCTTATTGCGATTAGCTCTTGTAGAAATAGTTTTGCAAAAACAAGCCCTGCTAATAAGAGGCTGGCTATAAATAAAAGGGGATGAGCTGCTTTGAAATGCTGAGAAGATTTTTCCATGCAGCATACTAGCTCATTTTTTCAATTCTTTTGATGCGGTAAATACGTACTTTATTAATTTCTTAGAAATAGTATTTGACTAGGCGCCAATTAAAAAAATCACTAATTTTTTATGAAGCTCTGGCAATTTTGCTTTCCACTGCGCCATGGTAGCGGTAACAATAGATTCAGTAGGTCCCGTAATATCCATCCCAATACATAATTTTGTTTGGGGCTTGCAAGTATTTAAAATAGTTTCTAATAGTTGGTTATTACGATAGGGGGTTTCTATAAATAACTGTGTGCAATTTCTTTGAATGGCATCGGCTTCCAATGCTTGAATTTTTTTCTTTCTTTCTGTTACATCAATAGGTAAATAGCCATGAAACTGAAACAAGTTACCATTCATACCACTGGCCATTAAGGAAAGTAGAATAGAAGAAGGCCCTGTATATGGTTTTATGGAAACACCCATTTCTTGTGCTGCGGCTACTAGTATTTGTCCAGGATCGGCAATGCCAGCACAGCCTGCCTCAGAAATAATGCCAATATTTTTTCCTTGCTTTAGTAAATCTTTAAAGGCCTTTATTTGTTCTGCTTCCACTTTGTGTATAGGATACCAACTATAATTATCAATCACCATTTCCTTCCACAACTTTTTGAAAAAGCGCCTTGCTGTTTTTTCTTCTTCAACAAAAAAGGCATCACACCCCTCAATCCATTGCACCACATCTTTAGGTAAGGCTTCCCAACCTTCTTCATGTAAAATCATGGGTAGTAAAAAAACTTTTCCTTGGCTCATTATGCTTTGTCTTTAAGTTCTTGTGTATTTAATTGCGCTGCAATAAGTGAATAAAAGGGGGCAGTAATCCAACCTATAATAGGCAATAGGTGCATCATATAAAATAATAGTCCATTACCAATGGGTAAACCCTTGTGGTTATTGACATAGCTGGCTGAAGCCACTTTATTTTGTTTTTCTGTAGCCAGTCCATAATCAAGCATAGCATAACCAAAGAAATAACATTCCAATATAATAGTGAAAAAAGGAGTAAACCAACCTACAATAGGTAAGGTACAAATAATGACTATGGGAATGAGGTAGACTGTTTGCCATAATAAATTAGTGACATTCAATAACCAGGCCCTAAGTACTAATTTTTGATAGGCCCTTCTATTAAATATAAAAACTTCATTTTTATTAATAGCTTCGATGCGTAAATGAAAATAAGAGAAGTAAGGAGCAAATAAAAACAAAAATAAATATTTGAATAAGGCGAAATAAAACAAGAGTAAGGTAAACCATAACCAGAAACTTCCCATGGTGATAAAAAAGCCAATTAAATCACTACTTAAATTATCTACCCAAGACTTTAATCCTGTTCTTAAAATAATCGCTTCAATAAAAAAACTAGAAGACTGACTAAAATAGTTCATACCTACTAAAAACAAATAAGCATAGATAATACCAGGTAGGATCATCCACTTCCACAACTTATGTTGAAGAATAAAACGGTGTGCAGTAAAATAGGCACGAATGGCTAGAATGAGTTCTTTAAGCAACTGGTAGTTTTGCTAAAGATACGAACTAGTCTTAATCTAGAAGGCATTAGGATTGCATTTTAGTGCCAAAGGCAAGATCGCCAGCGTCGCCTAAACCAGGTATTATATAGCTTTTATCATTCAAGGTCTCGTCAATATCACCACACCAAAAAGGGATGTCTTTACCTAGTGCGGCTTGGACCTTCTCAATTCCTTCTTTACTTGCAATAGCTACTACAATATGTATTTCCTTAGGTTTATATATTTTAGTTAGCGCATGAATGGTTTGTATTAAAGAAGCACCTGTGGCCAACATAGGGTCGGAAACAATTAAAATTCTATTATTCAAATCGGGGCAGCTTAAGTATTCAATACTTATTTCAAAACTTCCATTGTCATGGTGTTTGCGGTAGGCCGAAATAAAAGCATTATCGGCTTTATCAAAATAATTCAACATGCCTTGGTGCAAAGGTAGTCCAGCTCTTAATATAGTAGCGAGTACGGGTTGTTCTACTAATACTTTTGATTCATGAATACCTAATGGAGTTTTTGTAGCCTGTATTCTAGAAGGCATTAACTTACTCATTTCATAAGCAGCTACTTCGCCAATTCTTTCTAAATTTCTTCTAAAACGCATTCTGTCATTTTGAACAGTTACATCTCTTAATTCAGCAATCCAATTGCTCATTAAACTATGTTTCTCGCTTAAATGATGTACCATGGCTTTTTATTTTTTTTCAAATCTAAGTTTCTTCCTTCCTATTTTAAAATATTTTAAAACTATCGCCATCAAAAAGGCCTTTATCGCTCAATTTAAGATGCGGGATAACTAATAAAGCCATAAAGCTAAGTGTCATAAAAGGCGAGCCCAGACTAGATCCCAAACTTTTTGCCATGATGTCTAAAGCTGTATAGTCGGCTGCCACTTTATAAGGATCTTCTAAGCTCATAAGTCCTGCCACAGGCAGCCCCATTACTTTTAATTCATTACCACTTACACAGCTAATTCCTCCTTGTTCTTTAATGACAAGGTTGATGGCTTTTACAATATCGGCATCAGATACACCTACGGCTATAATATTATGACTATCGTGTGCTACGGTAGAGGCGATGGCTCCACTTTTAAAACCGAAGTTTTTTATAAAGGCCATTTTAGGGGGAGCTGCAAAATACCTATTATAAACCACCATTTTTAAAACATCAGATTCGGTATCAGATACAATTTTACCAGCATCTAATTTTGGACTTAGCCATAATTTATGAGTGATAAGCTGCCCATCGATGGCTTCCATTACAGCCATCTTTCCATCTTGCTGTGGGTATTTATCTAAACTAATTTGAATATTATTTTCTTCAATACTTGCCGCATCAAATTTATTAATAGGTTTTGCACTCACTGATTCAATAAAAGATTTTCCATTTTCTGCCACTAAATTCCCCTTAATATAAGTTCGATTTACTTTAAAAGAAATAAGATCTTCCACCACAATAAAATTAGCAGCATCACCTATTTGCATTTTGCCTGTAGGTAATTTATAATGGTCCACAGGATTTATGCAGGCAGCCCTTAATACAAGTAAGGGGTCAATGCCCTTTGCTACTGCGCGTGCGCATAAACTATTTATATGACCTTCTACTAAACTATCTGGGTGTTTATCATCACTACAAAGCATAATCATGGAAGGGTGGTCCTCAATTAATTCATACAAGGCTTCAAAATTTTTAGCAGCACTACCTTCCCTAATTAAAATTTTCATTCCATGTTCTAATTTATCCAAAGCTTCTTCTATGGTGAAGCATTCGTGATCGGTACTAATACCTGCTTCAATATATTTTTTAGCATCATCTCCTCTTAGACCTGGTGCATGTCCATCCACAGGTTTGCCTAATTTATGTGCGGAGGCAATTTTTTTCATTACTTCATCGTCTTTACATAAGACGCCAGGGAAATTCATCATCTCACTTAAATAATAAATATCGGGGTTGGCTAATAAACTAGCCACATCCTTACTATTAATTGCAGCACCTGCTGTTTCGAAAACAGTGGCAGGAACACAACTAGGCGCCCCAAAGAAAAAGTGAAAAGGAACTTTTTTGCCATTGTCAATCATATACTGCACCCCTTCCATACCGCATACATTGGCAATTTCATGAGGGTCACTGATGGTTCCAATGGTGCCATGGGTGACGGCTAAACGAGCAAAAGAACTAGGAATAAGCATACTACTTTCTACATGCACATGGGCGTCAATAAAACCAGGCATTAAATACTGCATGGGGGCCTCTATAGTTGATTCAATGGACTCAATGATTCCATTTTTCACGCTAATAGTAGCGGGGTAAATATGCTTTTTAAGAATATCTACATATTGACCAGAAATAGAGACGGAATTACCCATACGTTTAATTTGCTATCACAAATTAAACCAATAATTGAACTTAAAGATAAGCGCCCTGTTTTTATTTTTAAGCATAGGGTCGGTGTAGTAGTTGTCGGTATATACTAAGAAGAAGTCGCTCATAGGTTTGTACCTGTATTGCAAACGGCTATTGATGTTGAAATTATTGGTTTGCGTATTAAATTGTACAAAAGTGGTCCAGAACAACTTGGTATTAAAGTTGTATTCTAATTTAGGAGCAATTAAAATTAAATTGTTGTTTCCATAAATTTTAGGCAGTTGAATTTTATCTATTTCTGCGTTCAATGAAAAACTTAAATGGGGCTGTTTTCTCCATATAATACCTGCTCCAAGTCCTGTGATATTTCCATTGTAGTATTGTCCTAAGGTCATCATGGTATTCCAGCTAAACATTTTACGCAAATCAGAATAATACATCAAATTGAATTGACCATATTTATAGGTACCTGAAGGTAGGGGGATGCCATCACCTGGTTGGGTGGGGTACAATAAATTAAGATTTGAATTGGTGAACTTTAAAGACAAACCTGAACTGTTTCTGTACTCTGTTTTTATCTCTAAACTGGTTTCATGTTCACTAAAGCTATTGTCTGCATTAAATACGATGAAGTTTTCAAGTGAAATTTCTATTCTGCCAATTTTACCATTATTTATAAATATTCTTTTACTAATGTTCGCGTAAACATCTTTGTATCCCACTCGTATGGTCGTGTCTCTCAAGGCATCATAATTATCAATTCTTTGGACATAGCCCATATCGGTATAATAATTTTTCCCCACATTGCCTGCTTGTCCAAATAAACGCCAGTTGTTGATGGTTCTAGAAAAAGAAGCTTCATAAAACGCATCCTTATTATTAATGGTAGGCTTGATGGATTGATGATAACTGATATCTGCTTTTTTAGTACCCTCGTTATTGGCTAAGGTTAAACTCATACCAGCATTTCTTCCATATTGATCCATTGGATTTTTTTTTATTTCTGCAGCAGAAATAAAATTCTCTCTATTTAAAAAATAAGTTTTGATTAAAGATCTTTGCCAAAATCTTTTTTGAATGGTGAATGCTGAAAAGTTTTCAGGTGAATAGCTTCCTTTGGCACCAGTTTGCATATTCATCATTCCAATTCTAGTACTTGAGTTTAAGTTGCCAGAAACTCTTGCTCCAAGTAAAATTGGTATGGCATTACCCTGCTTATCTAGACCAATGGTTCTAGAATAAAATGGACTAATAAAGTAATTCCCTAAGCTGGAAAATAAGTCGCCATTCTCTAAAAAAAAGGCTCTTTTTTCTGGTAAAAAAATATTGAAACGTGTTAGGTTGGTTACTTGTTGATCCACTTCCACTTGGGAGAAATCGGGATTGACAGTTACATCTAAATTTAAAGAAGAACTCAGTGTTAATTTAGCATCAAAGCCAATATTACCTTTATTTTGAAGCGATTTTTTATTTTCATCATCGGTGGTTGAATTTCCAGTGATGTAGGGTAGTAATATTTTGTTTAGACTTGACTTAGGAGGGGCAGTAGGCCAATTTAAAACTCCCATATAGCCTAAATCATAGGATTTAAAAATAGGCGGTACCCTAGTCCAACAACTATATTCATTGCTTTGCAAATCGGCTCTTAAAAAATTAATGCCCCAAAATTGTTGCTTGTTATTATACCTCAACGATTTTAAAGGAATGGCAATTTCTCCAATCCAATAACCTGCATATATTTTAGTAGCAGAGTTCCATTTGGTGTCCCAGCTCCAAGAAAGTTTTTCTTCGGTATTGGTGGTGAGTTCATCTTCTGATTGAACATTTTTAGCAGTCAGCGTGAAAATATAACCATTTGTTTTTTGACCAGCAGGGTCTAATAAAATAGCAATACCATCAGAGCCTTCATAACCCACATCTCTTTTTAAACTTTTAATAATTTGTTCGTCTTTGGCATATACTTTAAAAGCGAAGTAAATATTTTTATCATCATAGGTCATTAGTACTTCTGTCTGCTGCTTTGGGTCTCCTATATTATTGGGATATTTTTTTATAAAATTCTTGGCCAGTACTGCTGTTTTCCAAACAGGTTCATTTAAAATTCCATCCAATACAATTTGGCTGGTGGTGGGTTGAATATTTACTTGAAATTCTTTTTGAAACTCTGAAATATTTTGAGCTTGACTGCAGAAACCCAAAATGACCAATGCTAAAAGCAAAGAAATCTTTCGGTATGATTTCATTAAAATAGGGAGGCTCAATTTTGGATATTTCATTAGGGTGCAAATATCCTTTATGTAATTAAGAAATCTTTAGAACTTGCCTGTTTTTTTGAAGAAAATAGATGAACGGGCCTATTAAAGGTTAAACCAATAGCTGAATTTAAAGATAAGGGCCCTATTCTTATTTTTAAATAGAGGGTCGGTAAAATAGTTATCGGTGTATACCAAGAAAAAATCACTCATAGGTTTGAACCTGTATTGTAAGCGACTATTTATATTGAAGTTATTGCTCTGTGTATTGTATTGTACAAAAGTGGTCCAAAATAATTTAGTATTAAAGTTCCACTCCACCCTTGGTTGTAGTAACACTAAATTAGTGCTGCCATAAGGGTTGGGAAATACAATATTGTTAAATTGAGCGCTTAATAATACTTTAAAATGGGGTTGGTTTCTGTAGGTAATACCCATGGCAATTCCTTTTACTTCCCCACTATAGAACTGTCCAATATTCAACATACTCTCTATTCCAAAAATCTTTCTCATATCAGAGGTATACTTTATCTGAATCTGATTGAAAGTATAATTTCCAACAGGTAAAGGAACGCCGTCTGTAAATGAGATAGGATATAACAAGTTGACAATCGTATTTTTTAAATCAAGACTTAAAAGAGATGTATTTTTAAATTGAAAATCAGGCCCTAATTTATTATCGGCTTGATTAATAGAATTATCGGGATGCAGGGTGGCAAAACTTTCAATTTTCAAAACCATTTTACCAATAGATCCATTTTCGGGAAATATTCTATAGCTCAATGAATTGAATATGTTTTTAAAACCAATTCGAATAGTCGTATCTCTTAAGGCGTCATAATTATCAATACCTTGAACAAAACCCATGTCGGTGTAATAATTTTTTCCAAGGCTTCCAATAAGAGAAATATAAGACCAGTGTTTTGAATTTGTCATAAACCCAGTACTAGCATAAATATCATCATCATTAATACCTGACTTAAAAGATTTATGTAGGTCGGTCCAAGTTCTAAATGTTCCTGTCGTATTAGAATATTCAAAAGTAAGCCCTGCATTACGACCATATTTATCTAATGGATTTTTTTTAGCATCGGCTTCTGAAATAAAATTTTCTCTATTTAAAAAGTAAGTTTTTAAAATGGAACGCTTCAATACGCTTCTTTGTAAAGTAAATGCAGTGAAATTTTCGGCTGAGTAATTGCCTTGCTTGCCGGTTTGCATATTCATTAGACCAATACGCGTAGCAGGGTCTAGATTTCCAGACATTCTTGCTCCAAATAAAATGGGAATTTTATTGCCGTCTTTATCTAGTCCAATGGTTCTAGAATAAAAAGGTCTTATAGAGGGCATACCAAAATCAGAAAATAAATCTGAGTTTTCTAAAAAGAAGCCCCTTCTTTCTGGAAGAAAAATATTGAACCTTGTAAGGTTGGTTACTTGTTGGTCTACTTCTACTTGAGAAAAATCGGGGTTCACTGTTAAGTCTAAATTCAATGAAGCATTTAATGCCACTTTTGAGTCGAAACCACCAGTGGCATTGGTTTTCAGGGACTTCCCATTTTCTTGATCTTCTCCACTAGTACCAGAAATAAAGGGTAGAAAAATAATATTATTTTTTGAACTAGGTGTGGCTGCAGGCCAATTTAATAAACCCATATAGCCTAAATCATAGGCTTTAAAAATAGGAGGCACTCTTGTCCAAGTGCTGTACTCGTTATTTTTTGCATCGGCTCTTAAAAAATTTATACCCCATTGCAATTGTTTAGGATCATACCTTATAGATTTTAAGGGAATCATTATTTCAGCAATCCAATAATTTCCATAATCCTTGGTGGCAGAAAACCATTTGGTGTCCCAACTCCAAGAAGGCTTGTCTTGAAAACTTAAATTTAGTTGATCTTCTGATTGAACATTTAGAGCGCTTAATAAAAAGAAAAAACCATTGGTTTTTTTATTTAAAGGGTCAAGCATTATACCTATTCCATCATTGCCTTCATTACCTATATCTCTTTTTAAACTTCTTGAGATAGCGGTGCCGCTATCATATACCTTAAAGCCAAAATAAATATTATCATTATCATAAGTAAATCTTACTTCAGTTTGACGTTTAGCTTCTCCAATATCATTGGGGAATTTTTTTATAAAATTTTTAGCTACTTCAGTGGTGGCCCAAACGGGTTCGTCTAAAATACCATCTATTTTAATTTTAGCAGTAGTGGGTTGTATATGTAGTTGAAACCCTTTTTGAAAATCTGAAATATTTTGAGCATGCGCAAAGTTTCCCCAAAATAATAGTGCTAAAACAAAAGCAAATTTTCTGTATGGTAGTTCAAGTAAAGGAAGGCCCAGGTTTGGATATTTCATTAGGGTGCAAATATCTAACATGTAATTAAAACAGCCTTAATAAGTTGAAAGAAATCAATAAAAAAAAGGATAAACGGGCTACTACTCGTCCAATAAGTCGGGTCGGCGCTGTTTTGTACGTAAAATGGCCTGTTCCTGCCTCCACTGATCTACTTTTTTAGGGTCGCCTGTGAGTAAAATGGGTGGCACGGCCAAACCTCTAAATTCAGCGGGTCTTGAATACACAGGTGGGGCTAATAAATTATCTTGAAAAGAATCGGTTAAGGCAGAAGTTTCATCATTTAATACACCGGGAATAAGTCTTCCAATGGCATCTACTAACACAGCGGCTGCTAATTCCCCTCCACTTAAAACATAGTCACCTATGGATATTTCTTTGGTTACATATAAGTCTCGAATTCTTTGATCAATACCTTTATAATGTCCGCAGATAATTAAAATTCTATTTTTTAAGGAAAGGGTGTTGGCTTGTTTTTGATTAAAACGCTCGCCGTCGGGTGTCATAAAAATAATTTCATCAAACTTTCCGCCTTCTTGTAATTGGTCAATCGCGTTGGCTAAAGGTTCACAAACCATTACCATACCAGCACCTCCTCCATATTGGTAGTCGTCTACCTGACCATGTTTATTAATAGCCCAGTCTCTTAGGTTATGCAATTTTATTTGGAGCAAACCTTTCTCCTGTGCCCTTTTCATCATACTGTGTTCAAAGGGGCTTGCTAATAATTCCGGAAGTACTGTTAAAATTTCAATGGTCATATTGTAAAGATAAAAGAAACCGATGGACTTTTTTTAATCTAATAATTCTCCTAAATCGCGTCTGTCTTTTTTAGTAGGCCTTCCTATTTTACTCAAACGCTTACCGGTATGAAAAGAAGCGGCTACTTGATTCACTCTTTCTAATTCCTCAACAGGGGTAAGGTCTTCATAATATTTGATGGCTTCTGCATAAGCCAATCTTCCTTCTAATACTTGGGTTACTCTAATCACCCAATTTTTATGCTCTGTTCTTGCTTCGTATTCATCCCCAATAACTATATTACGAGATGCTTTTACAGGTTCTCCTTTTATTTTAACACGGCCTTTATCAATGGCTTCAGTAGCCTGACTCCTTGTTTTAAAAATACGGATAGACCATAAGTACTTATCTAAGCGTACTTTTTTCTTTTCCGTTTTTATCATATCTGCGGCAGCTTTCATGCTTAGGCTTGTTTTTCAGCAAAAAATTGATGGAAGTAAGGAATGGTTTCAATGCCTTTGTAAAAATTTACAATATCATATTTTTCATTTGGGCTATGTAGGTTATCGCTATCTAAACCAAAACCCATAAATACAATTTTCACGCCTAATTCTTTTTCAAACAAAGAACAAATAGGAATACTTCCACCACCACGCACTGGAATAGGTTCTTTACCAAAAGTGGTGGCAATGGCTTTAGCGGCACTTTTATATTCGTGAGAATCAATAGGGGTGATATAAGGCTCGCCTCCATGATGTTCAAAAGCATTTACCGTAATATTCGCAGGTGCAATTTTTTTAAAGTGCGCTAGTACCATGGCAGTTATTTTTTCTGCCGATTGGTTCGGCACTAAACGGCAAGATATTTTTGCAAAAGCCTTAGAAGGTAAAACAGTTTTAGCACCTTCTCCAGTGTACCCGCCCCAAATTCCATTCACTTCTAAAGTAGGACGTATACCTGTTCTTTCATTGGTGCTGTATCCTTTTTCACCCCAAACATTTTGTATACCTAAGTCGGCTTTGAATTCATTTTCATCAAAGGGCGCTTCTGCCATTTTTTTTC
>Ga0222712_10002817_pt1 | contig 19524 bp, 3 predicted proteins | sample C33_657DmetaG_FD_165043 | JGI IMG/M metagenome (GOLD analysis project Ga0222712, IMG submission 165043) | Estuarine water microbial communities from San Francisco Bay, California, United States - C33_657D | ecosystem: Environmental > Aquatic > Marine > Unclassified | place: USA: California... | reverse complement strand
TCCCTCGCCAGGAGTTGAGCTTTTGTTTGTGGCCGATGAATACAACCACCGCATCCGCGTGGTGAATTTGACCACACGGACGGTGGACACATTGGCGGGCAGTGGCATCGCGGGATTTGCCGATGGTCTCGCCGGCACCGCGCGCTTTCTTTATCCCACCGGCGTTGCGGTGGATTCTGCCGGCAATGTGTTTGTGGCTGACACCGGCAATCATCGCATTCGCCGCATTGCTGCGGGCACCGGCGAGGTCAGCACCGTGGCAGGCAGCGGCCTTGCTGGCCTGCGCGATGGCGCCGCGGCAACCGCGCAGTTCTCCTCGCCTGCGGCCCTGGTCTGCGGTCCTGCCGGCTCGATCCTGGTGGCTGACACGGGCAACCACCGCATCGCCAGAATCAGCGCCGCCCTTGAAGTCAGCACCCTTGCCGGCAGTGGCGTGGCTGGTTTTGCCGACGACAACGATGCCGACCCCCTGACACAGGCACAATTCTCGTCACCCAGCGGCCTGGTGTTGGATTCACTGGGCAATCTGTTTGTTGCCGACACTGGCAATCACCGTGTGCGGCGCATTGCCAGCGATGGCGTGGTCAGCACCATCGCCGGTTCCGGTCAGGCTGGCGCAGTGGACTCGCCGCTGCCTGGAGAGGGCATGATCCCCGCCAGCGCCACCAGCTTCTCCCAGCCCTCAGCCATTGCCATCACCGGGTCCGATGTGCTCTATGTGGCCGACAACGGCAACGCATCGCTGCGCAAGGTTGAGCCGATGAGCTCGGTCACCCTGACCTACAACCCAGTGCTCTCATCGCATGGCAATGTCTCGATTCAAATCAACACCGAGGTGCTTTCACCCGGAACCACCTACTACTACCGGGCCATTGGTGACAACCGAATGGACGGCGTGATCCGCGGCGACATTCGCAGCTTCACGACCTCCACTGAACCGGCCATCGTCATTCATGATGGCGCCAACAGCAGTGCCGCCACCCTCGCCCATGCCCAGGCCACGGCGGTGAACTTTGGCGTGGTGGCGCTGCAAACCACGGTCACGCGCCAATTCACCATCTCCAATACCGGCGGATGGGCACTGACCCTCGGCTCCATCACCGTTCCGTCGGGCTATGTGCTCACTGCGCTGACCACACCGATTCCCGCCGGTGAGTCGCGCAGCTTCAGTGTCAGCCTCACCGCTGCCACTGCCGGCGTCTATGCGGGGAACTTGAGAATTGAAAGTGATGACCCGGATCGGCTGGCCTTTGAAGCCGCATTGACCGGCAAGAAGGTGGAGCCGCCCATCATCCAATCGGTGACCGTCCACGATTTGGCTCTGGCGCCAACGACTGCCACATTGCGGGCGAGTGTGGACCCCAACGGCGCTGAAACCACGGTGGAATTTGAGGTTTCTCCCGGCCCGGATTTTGATGGCGTGCGTGTGTCCACGCTTGCTGGAAATGGTGTTGGCGACAGCGATGGGCCCTTGGCCAGCGCACAATTCGCTGGCGTGCGCGCCATTGCTGTGGCTGCCGACGGCAGCATCTATCTTGCAGATGCGGGCAATCACCGCATCCGCCGGATCAGCCCCTCCGGCGAGGTCAGCACTCTCGCAGGAAGCGGCTCAGCTGGTTTTGCCGACGGCCCTGGCGCTTCGGCCCAGTTCAACTCCCCAAGCGGCATTGCGGTGGGCGCGGACGCTACCGTGTATGTTGCCGACACTGGCAATCACCGCATCCGCGCCATTGATGCCACTGGCACGGTGCGCACCTTTGCAGGCACTGGCGTGCCGAGCTTTACCGACGGCATCGCCACCGCCGCGCGCTTCTTCAACCCCATGGGCATGGCCTGGGATGCCTCAGGCAATCTGTTGGTGGCAGATCACGGCAATGACCGTGTGCGCCGCATCGCCGCCGACGGCAGCGTTGCCACCGCGGTGGAGTTGCTGCCCACCAGCGGGCCGGTCGCGGTGGCAACAACCTCATCTGGCGGGCTGTATGTCTCGTCGCCAAGCGAAGGCAGGGTGTGGCGCGTGGATGAATCCGGTGCGGTGGTTGACACTCTTCCCATCCCTGGCGCACCCATTGGGCTCGCCTACGACGAGGCCGCGCAGGAGCTTTATGTCGCCGATGAACAAGCCCATGTGGTCTGGAAGGTTGACGACTCCAGTACGGTCAGCGCATGGGCAGGCTCGGGAACGGCCGGCAGCTTGGATGGGCTCAGTGCCGCAGCTCGTTTCGACGAGCCTGTGGCCTTGGCCCTACAGGCGCGGCGCACGGTGCTGGTGGCGCAGAACGGCGGCGCCAGTCTGCGGCGGATTCTGCCAACGGTGATCAAGGTGCCCGTACCCGCCACTTTGCAGGATCTCGTTGAGACCGTCAGTGCGGAGGTCAGCGGCATGGACCCTGCTGTGGTTCATTACTACCGCGCCATCGCCACCAGCGTCGGCGGACGAACGGTGCTCCTGGCCACCCTTCCCCTCGGCACTGAATTCACGCAGTGGCAGGTGACGCATTTTGGCCCCAATGCCGCCAACGGTTCCATCGCGGGCCCATCGGCGAATCCCGCGGGTGATGGCATTTCCAACTTGATGAAGTACGCGCTGGGCCTTGATCCTGCGGCCTTCATTCAGCCCGACGATCCCCGGCTGCCGGTGCTTGGTCTTGAGCAGGGCGTGGGGGGTGCCTTTCTGACGCTTACGGCGCGCACGGATCCAGCCGCCCCTGATGTGCAACTTGTCTTCGAGTGCTCCAACGACAAGCAAACCTGGACCACCAATGGCGTGAATGTTTCACCGCAGCCAGACAACAGCATCAAGGGTTCGCTGCCCTGCGCCCAACCCACCCTGCCCAACACCGCGCGATTCCTGCGCATGGGCGTGGTGCTTCAACTTCCCTGATTCTTCAACTGCATCGCTGCTCATGAACCGCCCGTCCTTCACGAAACTTGGCATCGTCCTGCTGGCTCTGCTGCCGCTTGCCGCGATGGCGCAGACCGCCACCCAGACCGTGGCGTTGAAGCCAGGCTGGAATGCCCTGTGGCTGGAGGTGGAGCCTCTCACCGGCGATGGTGCCCAGCGCCCGCCGCAGGAGGTCTTCAACCATCCCGCCATCGAGATGATCGCCACGCCCAAGCCGCTGTCGGCAACGGCTGAGTTCTTTGCCCAAGCTCCCAGCAGCATCGGCAGCTTCAATCAGGAAGGCTGGCAGCAGTGGAATCGCAGCGACGCCCCGGGCAGCAGCGACCTCGCCCTGGTCTTCGGCAATCGTCCCTATCTGATTCGTGTGGCTGCAGGCACTGCCGCATTCTCGCTTTCGTTGAGTGGCCGCGTTCGCTTCTTCCGTCCCCAATGGACCGCAGACCGCTACAACCTGATTGGTTTTGGTTTGGCGGGCAGCCGAACCTTCAACGATTTCTTCGGTCCCTCAGGTCGCCGGCATCAGGTGGGCCGCATCTTCCGCCTTGCGGCCAACGGCAATTGGCAACTGGTCAATGGCGCAGAGATCATGACCTCCAACGAGGCCTATTGGATCTTCAGCGATGGGCCCTCCGATTACATGGGCCCTGTGGCGGTGGACTTTGAGCGATCCTCCACTGGCAGGCTCGACTTTGGAGGCCCCGCGGATGCGGTCAAGGTCGGTCCATCCACACCACCGCTGGAGTTGGATCTTGGCGAGTTGGTGTGTACCAACCTGGGCTCCAGTGCTGCGGTGCCGGAGTTGGAGTTGGTGGCGCAGAGTGCTGGCGTGGGAAGTCTGGCCCTTTATGCGGTCAACCCGCAATCCACGGGCCTGGGTTATGTGCGTGGCAATCAGGTGGACTCCTCCCTGTCCGCGGGCTCAAGCGCCCTGGGTGAAACGGTGCCCGGTCAACTCACGCGCACCCTGAGTCTGGGAGCGCAGCGCAACTGGAATTCGGGAACCGCGGGCCGCCTCAATCTCTATCGCCTGCGCACCAGCGCGCAGGGTGCCTCGGTGTATTTGCCAGTCAGCGCAACTCTCAACGAGCAGGAGTTTGTCAGCGACCCCACCCCACTGGCTGCCGCGGAGGAACGCGTCGGGCTTTGGGTCGGCGAGATTAGCGTGGATGCTGCCAGCAGCGTTGTGGAAAACGGCTCGCCTGTGCGCAGCACTCCGGCCAAGGCGCCGGCCCGTCTTATCCTGCACTACGACGGCAGCAAGGTGCGCCTGCTCTCGCAGGTGACCTTGATGCAGACCAAGACGGCAGATGCTTCCGTGCCCGCCACCCCTGTTCTGGTGTTGGATCCAGCGCGCGTGCCCTTCTTTGAGGGAGTGCAGCAACGCAACGGCAAGCGCATGGGCCTGCGCATGGAGTCGGTGGCTTTCGACATGCCGCGCAAACTCGATGCCACCAGCCAGTCTGCGTTGCTTGCCGACAGCGCCTACCCCGGGCTTACCGCCTCCGGCATTCCCGCGTTTCTTGTTTCCCGCAGCGTGCGCCCGCCCTCACTGCGCGAAGTCTACGCGCTGAGCCTCGATTTGCAGGGCACGCTGGGAGCCGGAGGCACACTCACCACGACAAGCGGCACCCTGCATCTCGATCCCTTTCACCGCAGCAATCCCTTCCGTCATCCCTACCACCAGCAGCACAGCGCAGGACCATTTATCTACCGCGATCTGCGCCTTGTCTTTGACGGCAATCAGCCGCTGGGCGGCGTGCTGCGCGCCAGTTACAGCGAGACCATCCGCGGTCTGATCAACAGCAACCTCACCCTCAACGGGCGCGTGGAACTGCGCCGCGTGAGCAAGGTGGCAACCTTGGATGGAGCGCCCTGATGTCCTGCCTCGCAACCCCCTCCCACAGCAACTCCAGCACTTTCGCAATGAGAGCTTCACCCTTGCGCCATTTCCTCAGCCTTTGCCTGCCGATCATCGCCATGATCCTGCTGGCCGATCAGGCCCGCGCTGCTGCATCCTTAAGCCTGGGGTCGGGCGACCCGAATTTTGGCAATGTGCAGACCGGCACCACGGTCAGCCGCACCCTGTTCATCGCCAACACGGGTGACGCGCCCGCCACGATCACCTCCGAACCTGCAATCACCTCGGGAGGCTCGCGATTCACGGTCAGCGGGACCATTGGCACGATTCCCGCCGGCGAAAGCCGCAGCTTCACTGTGAGCTATGCGCCCACCAACAACGGCCCCGACTCTGGCGCCGTCAGTCTGGCCAGCACGGGCGCCGTCGGTTCGCCCTTGTCCATCAGCCTGACAGGGACCGGCATCAATCCTGAAATCGCAATCAAGCAGGGCAGCAGCAACATCAACACCGGTGGCAGCGCCACGGCGCCGAATGTGACGCTCAATGGCCTACCCAACACCGCCAGCAGCAGCACCGTCTTCACCATTGAAAACACGGGCGCAGGCCCACTGAGCCTGACTGGAACTCCACTGGTGAGCATCACTGGAGTCAACGCGGCGGACTTTGCCATCACCAGCATGCCCGCCTCCTCGGTAGCTGAGGGTTCAAGCACCACCTTCACGGTGAGCTTCACCCCGTCGGCACGGCTTGCCCGCACAGCCACGCTCACGATTGCCAACAACGACCCCGATGACGGCGAGAGCTCCTTCACCATCAATCTGACCGGCCGTGGACTGGCTCCGGAAATTGAAGTGGAGGACTCTGCTGAAGTGGCCATTGCCAGCGGCGGCACCAGCACCTTCGGCAATGTGGTAGTGGGCTCCACAGAGCGTGAGACCTTCACCATCATCAACTCTGGCGAGGCTGCGCTGAACCTCACCGCCGCACCGATGATCACCCTCGACGGAGTCAATAGCTCGGACTTTGTGGTTTCTCAAATGCCCAGCAGTTCATCACTGGGGCCAAGCGGCGGATTCACCACCTTTGTGGTGCAATTCACTCCCAGTGCTGCCGGCGTGCGCAGTGCGGCCATTCACATTGGCAACAATGACCTCGATGGCGGTGAGAACCCCTACACCATCAACCTCTCTGGTGTGGGCACCCTGCCCCCGACCGGCACCGACGGCTTCGGGTACAAGTACAGCCAGATCACGGCCAACGCGATCGTTCTGCGCGAGACTGATGCCGATGTCAGCAGCGCCTCCACCTTGTTGACAGCAAATGACGCCACCCAGGTCATCAATCTTGGCTTCAGTTTCTCCTTCTACGAAAATTCGTACACCAGCCTCTCGGCCTCAACCAACGGTCTGCTGGTCTTCGATGGGGCCAGCAACAGCTGGACACCACCTCTGAGCCTGCCCAACAACGCACTGCCCGACAACATCATCGCGCCGCTGTGGATGGACATGATCAAAAAGTCGGACAACAGCAGTCGCATTCTTTACGCCACACGCGGTTCCGCGCCCAATCGCGTCTTCATTCTCGAGTATCGAAACATGGCTCAATTTGGCAACGACGCGGCGAATCTCTCCTTCCAGGTGCTGCTGTACGAGGGCAGCAACGCCATTGAGTATCGTTACACCAGCATCAGCGGCGTGATTCCAGGCAGCACAGTGTGCATCGGCATTGAAGACTCCAAACATGTCAACGGCATCAGCCTTGGCGTGCCCACGGAATTGCCCACCGCGCTGAAGTTCAGCCGCCCCGTGATCGTCAAGGTTGAGAGCGAGTACTTCAAGCCAGGCGAGAGCACTCCCACATCCCCCGCGGGCACGCTGGCCACCGGCCTCAAGCCGGAGGTTGGCGAGACGAAGGCCGATTACGGCAGCAACAAACGCTTTGAAGCTCCCGAGTACATCTACCTCAACAAGGACTTCAGCCTCCTCAACGGTGCAGGCACCGACACTGGCACCCCCAACGATCCGCTCTTTGCTTGGTACCGCCTCGCCAATGCCGGTTACGCCATCAATGGTCAGACTGTCCAAGGGGCCAAGACCTTTGTGGATGTCACCCTCACCAGTGACATGACCTTTGTCTGGCGCTGGGAATTGGAGTTCGCCGTGAACATCAAGTTCACCGGAGTGGGAACGCCAGTGCCCGAGCGCGGACGCCACTGGTTCCGCGCCAACAGCCCGCTGACCGCATCGGTGGACACACTGGTGGATACCGAGAACACAGGGGTGCGGCTCAAGACCACGGGCTACCAGGTCACCAATTACCCGGTTACCGGGCCATTGCCCGCGCCAACGCGGGTGATGTTTGCCGATCACCGCGAATTGAGCGTGGGCACGCGTTCCAGCACCAAGGCCCTGACCATCACCGGCCCCATTGAACTGGAATGGCTGGTCAGCGCGCAGGCGCGTTACCGGTTCAGCGCCACCAGCAATGTGGTGGGCCTTGCAGGAACCCTGTTTGATGGCCTGCCCTTCATTCGCGTGTACAACGGCGCAGTGGCCACCACGACCTATGGCAGCAACAACACCACGGATGTGTGGATCAACATGGGCATTGACCGCCCAACCAAGGTGGAAGTGGGCGCTTTCTATCGCACCGCCGATGATTCCTACACACTCGGGGATTTTGTCTCAGCGCCCGGCGGCGACCTCGCCCCCGTGGGCACTGACATCTCCAACCTCAACGACATGACTGTGCCGGAAAACACGCCGCTGACCGGCTCCCGCACCGCCCGCGTGTACACCCTGAGCTGGGGAATGACCAGCGCCCCGCAGCCCACGGAGGTGCGTTGGATCTATCAGCCCACCGTCTTCCGCGCAGAAGTGCCGCTTGGCATGCCCTTTGATCCTGCGCTCACCGTGCCGCCGCTGGTTCGCAGCGTCGCACCTGCGGTGACCCGGGAACTCAGCGACAGCGGCCCGCAGACCTCCTCCTTCACCCCGGTGGGCGACCTGCCTCTGGGCCGCACCTCCGCGGGGGCCCCGCTGCGCTGGGACAAGGTGGACCTCAAGCTTTACCCGGTGCACCCGATGACCAATCGCTTGAGTTGGCCGGACAAAAATGATGCCAGTCGCAGCTACCAGATTGAAATTGTCAGCGGCTATCCCGGGCAGCAGGTCAACCTCACCTCCGAACGGGAGAATGCTGACGGCAGCAGGCAGGGAACAGCACCAACATGGGTGACCACCACCACCCTCGACACCCTTGCCGTGACCAATCCCGGAGTGGCCTTCCCTGGTGCCACGGGCAACGCGCATTACAACCACCTCTACCATACTCAACAGGACAAACGCCCCCCGACCAAACTCGACCCCGACAGCACGGACGAATGGAAATTTCAGGATGTGGCCTACACCGATCCCGCCGTGGAGGGAACCGCTGCCGTCTCCGAACCGGGAGTGCCATTCACCGCCTCGAGCAACGGCCGCAGTGTCCTGGTGTACAGTTACCGTGCCAATCCCGACGAGGTGGCCGATGGCAATCTCAACCAGGAAAAGCTGGCGGTGCGTGTGGTTCGCTCCAAAGCCATTCTCGACAGCGAGCAGGTCATGCCCACCAGCAGCAAGCTTGTGGTTGGCAGAAGGTCGCTGCTGTTGGGCTCGGGCAGCGCCGGGCGCGGTGCCAGTGGCTTGGTGAGCACCAATGGCAGCAGCAGCACCGTGGATCTTGGTCCCAACTTTGTGCTGGATTTCTGGCTCAACCTGCGTGGCTATCGCGACAACCCCGTCGAGGTGAGCGGTGTCGCCACGACAAGCGGCTCCACCACGGTGAGCTGCAACAGCACGACCTCCCTGGTGGCCGGCATGGCCATCAGTGGCTCGACCCTGGAATCGGGCACCACGGTGGCCTCTGTCGTCAACAACACGACCTTTGAAATCAGCCAGCCCGCCAATGCAACTGCCAGCGCGCAGACCTTCAGCGCCAGCGGCAAGCCGGTGACGATTCTCAGCACGCCCAACGACCGCCTCAAAGTCACCCTCAACCCTGAAGGGCCCACCATCACCGTCAGTTATTTTGGGGCCAGTGTCACCAAGGAGTATCCCTTGGCAGGAGCCTCGTGGAGGCATCATGTCATCCATGTGTTCGCCAATCAGGTGGCCAATGGTCCCGAGGCCACCGTGCTGGATTACTACCTTGATGGCGTCCGCGACGAGACGGGATTTGTCACCACCACGCTCAAAGGCACGGCGGACACGGCAAGCTTTCAGGTCAATCCCACGGTGGACGGCAACAGCCTGCGCCTCGGTTTGAATGCCGATCCCGCCAACGAGCTGCAGCTCGATCAGTTGCGGCTGTTCGCCAACCTGCCATTGAACAGCGTCACCCCCTCACCGGTTGACCCATGGCTCTCCAGTGCCAATGTTCACGAGCTGCGGGTGACGCGCCGGCTCGACAGTGGCCTGCGCGCTCTGCGGCCGCAAATCTGGCTCAACTTCGAGCGCGAGAATCAGCTGGTGAGCAATCAGAGCGTGAGCAGCAGCTTTGCAAACTCGGGAACCGGCTCCAACATCGCCCTGGGTGCCGTGGGCACCGAGGACCAATCTCTGGTTCGCACCGATTTGCAGGAGGTGGCGACGCGCTTGGAAAGCACGCTCGACGACGCCGGCTTCGCGGGCAGCGGCTACATCCTCAACGCGGTCTCCAACTACAACGCAACCCTCTACAATCGTGCCGCCGAGGTTGGCCAGTGGGGCAACATCTATCCGGTCAATGACAACCAGCTCTTTGTCAGCGCCAACCGCCGACTCGAGGTGGCCTATTACGAAAACCCCAACCGCTTTGATCGCTACTCCCATCCCAAGGTGGCCTGGCCTTATGAGGTGGCGTTGTACAATCAGGTCACCTATCCCACCTTTGGGCCGCACCGCAGCAAGGCCATTTACATCGCCAGCAGGCTGGGCTCCGAAGGCGTGGACAGTCAGGGCAGAGTCCAGGAGGTCTTCAGCCTCGATCGCTACTCCGACCTGAGCATCTACCACCAGGGAAATGCCAATGTCGCGGGCTACAACCCCAATGAGGAGCACGCGCTGGTGGCCCCTTCCTATCGAGCGGCGCTGAAGGTCAAAAACCTTGGTGAGGACATTGACAACAATCCGCCCATGGCCGCTTTCGCGCTGCAGAACCAACTCAACAACCGCAGCGGTTACACCTCGGCGCCCTGGGTGCTGGTGCAGTACGCGAACCTCAGCAGCGGCGAGACAGAGATGGCTGCCTATCAGGTGTTTGAAACGCGCAGTGGCAGCATCGCCTTCCCCCGACCCGCAGACGCTGTCGTCAACACCACGGCAGGGCTCTCTTACTCTGCAGCGGCCACGCCGGAGGAGCGATTCCTGACCCTGGACCGCGGCAGGGCTTACAACTTCAGCTACAGCTTCCGCTACCCGGTGTACGCGGGCGATTTGCTCATCGCTCCCTATCCGCTGAACCTGGTGATTGGCAATGCCACGATGCGCGATGCGCGCGGTGCGAGCGTGCAGATCAACGGAGTCAACCAACGAAGCCTGTGGCGTGATGTGAACGGCAACGCCTGGGTGGTCTCGGGCAATGGCTGCTTCTTCCACCAGTTCTTCTACCCACAGCGCGCGGACTTCCATCTTCCAGGCATTGCAGTGGGCACGCCTGTGGCATGGCTGCCGGCGCTGGTCGGCGGAAGCCGGACTTTCACTGGAACCGGCAGCAGCCTCGAACCGGTGAAGGTGGTCTACGACACCCTCTGGCGCTCGGATTATCCCAAGCTCAAGCGCGGAGAAACCCTCACCTATCAGGGCGGCGAGTATTTCAATGAAAATCCCGGTAGCAGTGGTCTGCCGGCGCTGGTGGCCATGAAGGCGGCGGAAATCATCTACGACAGCGCCACCCCCAGCATGGTCCTGGGCACCACCACCGGCGGTGGCGTGTTCGATTACACCGGCGCTTCTGCGCGGATCATCCGCCCCCTGGATCGCCGTGAGCAGGCCCTGAGTGTGGCGCAGATGAATGCAGCGGGGCTGCGTCCTGCGGAACGCAACAAGGTCTTCGTGGTGGCCGAGCGCTGGTACTTCAAGGACCTGCCAGGCTCGCTGCAAAGGCGCTTCTATTACAACTCCCTTGAGGAGCGTCTCGTGCTGCGCGGCTACCTCAACAACAAGGACAGCGGCGACAAGGACCTCACCAGCGGACCAGACCCACTCAACATCCTTGAGCCCAACATCCTCACCCCCGATGAATACAGCAAGATCCGCGCCCTGGCCAGCAGCAGTGGCTGGACCAATGCCGTGGACGCGCTGTATGTGCAGGTGCAGTCACCGGAGGGAGCCACAGGCAGCAACACCGCCGCGAGCCAGCCAGTGAAAAACCTGCAGGGTCTGCGCAGCAGGCCTGGCAGCTGGCCGACAGAGCTGACGACCTTTTGGAACACCTCAATCACCTCGCCCGTCAGCTCACCCAGCCCCGTGTTGGTGCCCCTCAACAGCTTCGGCGTCGGCGCTGCCCTGGTGCCCAACGCCTCGCTGTTGACCGCTTCACCCACCGGTTCGTTGTACATCACCATTGCCGAGAACAACCGCAGCGAACTCAACGGGGCCGCCGTGAGTCTGCACATCATCGAGATCGTGCCTGAGCGTTACCGCGGAGCGATCAAGGTCATCGAAGGCTCCGACGCCTTCAGCGAGAAGATCACCCTGCAGCACAACGGTGACTTTGGCGCCAACACGGCCGATCTCTACTACGAGTGGTGGATCCGCGATGCCGCCTCACTCGACGAAGTGGCCGGTGAGGTGCTAACCGACGGCACCCTCAAGGGTGTGGACTCCGCAGGCAACACGCTCTGGCAGGAGTACCTGCCCAAGGAGCGCCTGGACAACGCAGGCCTGAACATGGCTGACAAGCATCTGGGTCTGCATAGCATCGTGCTCGAGGGCAGGCCGGATGTGGTGCTTGCCGACAAGCTGGTGCTGATGCGCTACCGTCACCGCAACGAAACCAACTGGAAACTCGTGCCCTTTGAAGTCCCCAATCGAACGGCGGCCTGGGCCTACGGCAACCCCGCGCCATTCCAGTGGGCGGGCGCCGCGAATTCGCCGCAACTGCAGGCAGATGGCAGCAAGCGCTTCGTGCCCCAATTGGTGATGGGCTGGGTCAAGCGGGTGCTCGACCGGATCAACCCCTATGAGGCGCGCTACACGGATTTCTTCGGCAATGAAAGCCCTGCCACCTACAGCAGCCAGATCCAGATCGCCGGCGCGCCCTATGCCGGCAATGTGGCCTTGAACTCGGACAAGAGTGTGATTGAAAACACCGGCCTCATTGAGCTCTACAGCACGGTGCTGGATCGGGCCAAGTCCCTCTCGATTGACAATTCCTCCAACGGCGCCGCGAGTGCCGGCATCAAGCAGGCCCTGCTGCTGGCCGCCACCCGTCTGAGCACGCTTTACGAATTGTTGGGCAGCGAGGCCTACAGCGACGCGCAAGACAACACCATCAATGCGGGTGCGGACAACTCGCTGCTTGGCGTCGCCTCCTACACGCATGCCTTCCAAAACATGGAGGCCGATCTCATGCACGAGGAATTGGCGTTGCTGCGCGGCACCGACTTCCTGAAAAGCTACCCCGTCTACAATCGCTTGTTCTGGAACTATGCCAAGGGCCTTGGCGAACCCGCCTACAATGTCAATTACAACATCCATGACGCCAACACCGATGGCTTCATCAACGAGGACGACGCCCGCAAGCTTTACCCGCAGGGCCATGGCGACGCCTGGGGCCACTACCTCTCTGCCATTGACATGCACTACACACTCTTGCAGCACCCCGGCTTCAGTTGGGCGGCACGCTCGGAGTTGTACTCCCTGATGCAAAATGTGCTGGAGGTGGACTATCTCGATGAGAAGACCTTCGCAAAGCTGGCGGCGGCCAAGGCCCGGGCGGGGCGCGACATTGTGCGCGGCACCTATCGCCTCAATTACACTCGTGACCCCGATGGCCAGTGGCAGGGCTACACCGACGCGGCCGATCCGGCACGCGCCTGGGGGGTCTCTGAGTGGGCGCATCGCGCGGGCCAGGCTGCCTGGTTTGATCACGCCGTCGCCAATGCGATCCTGCCGGAGCAGGCAGCGGGCAACAATCCCGAAAACCTCGATGCCCTGGAGCGTTCCGCCGCTGCGGATGAAATCGGCCAGCTTGCCGCCGGTCTGCATGAAATCCAGGTTGCCATGGATGAGGCCAACGGCGGGGTCAACCCGCTGGGGTTGGACTCCGATGCCATCACCTTCGACATCGAACTGCAATTCTACGACAACTCCTCGGGCAACGACCGTCGCTCCCATTTTGAGCAGGTGGTGGACCGCGCGCAGGAGGCTGGCGCCAATGCGATGACCGCGCTGCAGTTTGCCACCCAGGCGGACAACAAGCTGCGCGCCATTGGCGAGGACACCGACGCCTTGATTCAGCAGGCGCTCAGCCAGGACCTCGATTACCGCAACCGCCTGATTGAAATCTTCGGTCGCCCCTACACCGGCACCATTGGCTTCGGCAAGGTCTACCCCGAGGGCTACGAAGGGCCCGACAGCGTGCTCTACGCCTACCTCGACAAGGTCACCATTGCCCAGATTGTGCCCCCAATGCAGGCAGGCAATGACAGCGGGGTGAGCTATCTCACGCTCAGCGGCAAGATCAGCGGCGCCGAGGTCATGAATCAGGGCGAGATGGTCCGTCTCTACAGCAAGATGAACAACAACGGCAAGGCGCGTGCCTTCGAGTCCCTGATCAACGCCAATAGCCTGTACCGCTTCGGCAGTCAGTTGGACAATCTGCAGGTGCCCTATGTGACAGCATCGCGCTATGGATTCCAGGCGGAGAGCAGCTGGGGCACTCGCACCAGTTATGGCAGCCTGCAGGCCTCATTGCAGGAGATGCTGGCCTCGGAAATCGAGCTGGATTCCTCCATCTCCAATTACATCGCCTTCCTGCGTCAGCTCGAAGCCAAGGTCAATCGCCTGCGCGCCGAGCTTGAGCTCAATGCCCAGAAGGAAGGCAACAAGGATGTGATTGTCGGCGTTCGCGCCAGCTTCAACAGCATCATTGCCACCATTGATGTCGCGCTGAGGGTGGCCAACCTGATCACGGGTCCCATCAAAATCACCGCAGGAGCGATCCGCGAGAGCCTGCCCACCTCCATCGGCTTTTCCAATGACTTCACCTCGATTGCGCGCGGCGTCATGGCCGGCATCCAAGGCGCGGCCAATGCCAGCTACAGCGTGGCCGAGCAGGTTGCTGAAATCGCCAAGACCGTCTTGAACCTCGTCCGCGATGAGATCATCGCGCGCAAGGAGCGCGACAATGAGCAACTCGACACGATTCGTGAGTTGGAAGGCCTGTTGGAGGATCTGGCCGGTCACATCGGCAATGAGCGACCCCTGCGCAATGCGATTGGCAGCGCCATTCACAGCATGGAGGCCCATCGCCAGAGTTTCATCACCGCTCAGGCCACTGGCTTCCGCCTTCTGCGCGAGCGCGAGGCGTTCAACAAGATCCTTGCCGCCAAGGTGCAGAAAAACCGCTATCAGGACATGCTGCTGCGCCTCTCACGCAACGAGTCACTCGGCAAATACCAAAGCGCCTTCAACAACGCAGCGCGCTATGTCTGGCTTGCCGCGCGTGCCTACGACTATGAGACCAGCCTCGATGAGGGCCATCCCGGCGCGCCGGGAAGCCTTCTTGACCGCATCGTGCGTGAACGCCAGCTCGGGCAGTGGGTGGATGGACAACCATTGATGGGCAACGGCGGCCTTGCTGAGATCCTCGCCCAGCTTAAAGCCAACTTCCGCGTGCTCAAGGGCCAGCTTGGATTGAGCAACCCCCAGGGTGCTAGCGAACAGATCTCACTGCGCACCGAGTTGCTTCGCATCATGAACTACGATCAGGAGGTCTATGATGCCTTTGACACCCCGGCCGCGCAGCGCACGGCAGCACAGCTGGCGCTGGTGGCAGCCAACCCCGATGCGCCGGCCAGCCGCGCGCGCTGGCGCGATGCTCTCAAGGCCAGACTGGTTCCCGACCTGAACCAACTGCCGGAATTCGTCACGCATTGCAGACCATTGGGCAGTGGGGCTCAGCCGGGCCTGGTGCTCCGCTTCCCCACTTCGATTGAGGCCGGGCGCAATTTCTTTGGCCTGCAATTGGCCCCAGGAGATCACGGCTTCAGCCTCGCCAATTTTGCCACCAAGATTCAAACGCTGGGCGTGCAGCTTGAAAATTATGGGCCCGCGGGCCTTGCCGCCACGCCGCGCGCCTATCTTGTCCCCGTGGGCAATGACTACATGCGCACTTCGACCAATGCACTGCCGGTGGTGCGCGCCTGGAGCGTTGTGGAGCGGCGCCTTCCCGTTCCCTTTACGATCAACAGCAACAACCTCAGCTCCCCTGGCTTCATCCCCACGCTTGACGGCACGGATGGCACTTTTGGCGCCACGCGTCGTCACGGCGACTTCCGCCTCTACTATGACGGCGACGAGGAACAGACACTCACCGCCAATGCCAGGCTCATCGGACGCTCCGTGTGGAACTCGGAGTGGATGCTGATCATTCCGGGCGTCAACCTGCACCATGACGCCGAGTCCGGTTTGGACGCCTTCACCGAAAGTGTCTCAGACATCAAGCTGCACATCCTCACCTATTCGCACTCCGGCCAATGACGAGCACGCCTGCGTTGCAGACCCTTCATCCCCGCCCCTCGATGAACCCATTCCTCATTCCATTTCTCGCCTTGATTGGCCTGCTGGCTGCGCTGCCAGCCTCTGGCCAAGGCTTCACTGAATCCGACGCCATCTTTTATGGCGAGGTGCGCAAGGCCTCCGGGGGGCAGAGCTTCCTGCTGCAGTCCGGGGTGCTCAAGGTGACATTCGTCAATCAGTCCAATAGCGCCAACCGCGTCACCCTCAGCACCGAGTTGCGGCCCACCGGCAATGGCGACTACAAGGCCTTTTCGTATTCGCTCAAGGTTCCCTTGGCCTATCTGCCCGAGGCAGGACGACTCAATGAGTTTCTCTCCATCAATACCCTCGCCACCAAGTTCAAGGTGGAGCAGATCAGCATTGATGGTGTACCCGCCACACTGCCGGATGGCAGTTCGGAGTTTTACGCGCTTCATTTTGCCAGTCGCGCGGGTCAATACCGCCTCGATCTGCTGGTTTCTGGACAAAGCAACAGCACCGCGGGGGACGGCATTCCCGACTGGTGGAAGCAGATCCATGGGCTGGCGCTCGACGGCAATGTTGCCGCTGACGACCCCGACGGCGACGGATGGAGCAATCTCGAGGAATTTCTGCGCGGCGGTGATCCCAACAAAAGCAATCGCAACCCCATGCTCGCCGGTGCTGATGTGCTCGTTCCGGAGTCTGGTGAGGCCGGGCTCTATCTGCAGTTGCTGGACTCCGACACTGCCGATGAGAACCTCAACCTGACCCTCAGCTGCGATTCAGACAGTGGCTTTGTCCTCAAGCACGACGGACAGCCCCGCAGTGGTCCGGTGAGCCTGACTTATGCGGAACTCAAGAGCGGTCGCCTGAGCGTGGCGCACCGTCAGCGCGAAGTCCGCGACGCCCTCATTGAGCTTTCCTTCAATGACGGTGGCAGTCAGCAATCCAGCGCCACACTGTCGTTGCGCGCCCAGTTGCCCAGCATGGAAGACGGCGGCGAGTCCTCGCTCTGGCTCGACGGGCAGGATCTTCCAGCAGAGGGCAGTGGCATTGGCCAGTGGCGCGACCGCTCAGGTCGTGGCCGTCCTGCACTGCAGCCGTTGTCGTCCCAGCAACCGCGGGTGACCGGGCGCGCAGCCGACTTCTCAGATTCCAAGTCCGCTCACCTGTTCTTCAACGAGGCCAGTCTGCCTGCCGGGGATCACACGGTGCTGATGTCTTATGTGCCTGCTCCCAGTGGCGATGTGGCTCAGACCCTGATGTCGAGCAATCGTGGCTTCATGGAAATCGCACCCACCAGCCGCGCGATCTCCTACCCCGGCGCGCCCCTGTATCAGATGGACGGCCTTGCGGTGCGTGGATTTGAAAACGCTGCCGGCAGACCAACCACCTCGGTGTTCCGCCGCCAGAGTGCGCAGTTGCAAAACATTGATGGCCTCGGCCATGATGGCGAACCTGCCACAGGAGCCTCGCTTGAGGCCGTGCTGCCGACCATCGGCGCGCGTCGCACTGCCGCTGGCGATGCCGCCTCCGTCAGTCAGAGTCTGCAAGGCCAACTGCAGGAAATCCTGATCTATCCCACCGCCCTGCCGGAGCAAAAGCTGCGTGGTGTCAGTGATTATCTGCAGTCCAAATGGCGCGGTGCCGTGGTCTGGAATTTCAGCACGGATCTGCGCAATGTCACGCTGCGCTCCGCCGCTGGCAGCGCAAGTCGCATCATCCGCGGTGGCTTCGGCCAGGACACTTTGGCTGGCGGCGCGGGCGACGATGTGATCTCGGGGGGTGGAGGCGATGATCAGCTCACTGGAGCCGGCGGTGCAGACCGCTTCGTCTATGGCGAGGTGGACTCGGGACGCGATCGCCTCACCGACTTCGATGTGCAGCGCGACTGCATTGATCTTTCGGCCCTGTTTTGGGGGCATAGCGGCGACGCACGGCAGTATCTTTCCCTGCGCTCGGAGTCAGTGAGCAGCGGTGGCGTACCCTGGGTGAATACGGTGTTGGTGGTGACCAAGCCGCAGGGCGGCGTGCTCGAGATTGTGCTGGAAAGGCAGGTCATTGCCGCCGCACAACTGCCAGTACTCATTGCGGAGGGTCGCATTCGGATGGGCAAGCTGAGCATCCCCACCACGGTGCAACTTGCTTCCCCAGGCAGCGTTGGCACGGTGGACCGCTCAAGCAATGGCTCCTTCCAGGTCACGATCAATCGCAGTGGCGCAGGCACCGCCGCTGCCATGGAGGTTCCGCTTGGTTTCACCCAGACGGGCGGCAGCGGCACCTATGTGGTTGAGGGAGCCTCCACAACGCAGGGACAGCGCACGGTGGTGAGCTTCGCGCGTGGGGAAACCAGCAAGACCATCACCGTCTTCCCGCAACAGGACCTCGGCAGCAGCGCCAATGCCTTGGAAGTGTCGGTGCTGCCCAACTACAAATACAATGTCAACGGCAACGCCGTCACCACCGCTCTCACCGACATGACAAGGGTTTGGTTGGAGACGCTGGAGGCCAACGCCGTGGCATCTCCCGAGCAGACGGCCCGTTTGCTCATCCGCCGCAGCGGTGGCCTCGCGCGCGACCTTGTGGTTGGCCTGAAGACCTCGGGAACCGCGGGGCCCGCCAGCATGAGTGCGTTGCCGACAAGCGTGACCATCCCCGCAGGCCGCGATGCCGTGGAATTGCGCGTCAATGCCCTGGCTGCCGGGGTTGCCGCAGGCCCCCGCCTTGCAGTGGTTGCCTTGCAGGCGCGAAGCGCCTATCTGGTGGGAAGTCCCAGTGAGGCCAATGTGTATCTTGCCGCCACCCTGCAACAGGCTCAGGGTGCCGGATTCCAGCGCTGGCTTGTGCGCACTGGAAGCAGCTCTGCCGAGGGCGGACTGCCAGAGTTGGCCAGTGGTTCCCGGCCTCTTTCCGATTATGTGCTCGCCTATGCCATGGGCTTGGAGACTGTGGAGGATCTCAGCCGTCGCCCTCTGGCGTTCTCCCTGCGGGATTCCCGACCCGAGTTTTCAAGTCTTGGCAATGTCAATGGCGCGGATTTGCGCGTGCGCGTGCTCTCCTCTGCAGACCAGGCCAATTGGAGCGATGTGAGTTCGCAGTTTGTGCCAGTGCGCGAGGATGGCGTGGTCAGGCTGCGCGGCCCAGTTCGGGCCAATGGCGAAACCCGTCGTTATTACCGTCTGGGCATGACCTTGGAATCGGCGCAGATGTTCGGCGCCAATCTGGCTTCGATGGCGGGCGCAGCGCGCTACGGTATGCGTGGCAATGCGCAGTGGAGCGCCGACCAGGCCACGGGCAATGTGAGCAGCTCCGGCAGCGTCAGGGGCGATGTCAGCCGCCTGCTGATCGAAGTGCAGGGGCCGCGCGTGCTTGATGTCGAGTTGTCCGTTCCCGGCGCGGGCAGCGGAGACCGTCTCGCCCTCTACCTCGACGGCGTGCTGCAAGCTCAAACCACGGGTGCGGCCACGCGCTTCAGCCGGGAAATCGGGCCAGGCGTCAGGCTTCTGACCTGGGAGTTCACCCGAGGCAGCGGCAATGCGTTGATTCGCAATCTCGCCCGCTGAGGATCCTGCACATCCCATGTCATTGTTCACCGCAGGCTACGCATTGGTCTGGCGCCTTGCCCGTGGCTTCCTGTTGCCAGCCTTGATCCTGTCGGCATGCGGCAGAAAGGGCATTGAAGGTGGCAGTGGCGCGGAGCTGCTCAAGGTTGGAGAACTGACGGTGCGTGCCTCCGATCTCGATTGGGAACTCAACGACCGGGGCATCTCTGCGCAAAGCGAGGTGATTCGCAGTCAGGAATTGAAAAGGCTTGGGCAGCGCGCGCAGTTGGCCGCCGCCGCCATTGATGCAGGGTTGCTTCAGGACAGTGCGATTCGCGTGGAAGTCGCGCGTCTGCTGGCCTCACGCTATCAGGAATTGCGCTGGAATCCGCAGTTCAAGGCGATTGCTGGGCCTTTGCCGCAGGAGGAACTGCGTGCCCTCTACCAGGCCAATGCCGCCCGTTACCAGTCGCCGGAGCTGCGTCGCGCTGCAGT
>Ga0222712_10002816_pt1 | contig 19537 bp, 15 predicted proteins | sample C33_657DmetaG_FD_165043 | JGI IMG/M metagenome (GOLD analysis project Ga0222712, IMG submission 165043) | Estuarine water microbial communities from San Francisco Bay, California, United States - C33_657D | ecosystem: Environmental > Aquatic > Marine > Unclassified | place: USA: California... | reverse complement strand
ACGGCCGCCGAACGAGAGACGTGGGTGACCCCCACGTCTTTTTTATCGGGGTCGCAAGTACAGAAGGGAGGCGTGACGTGAGCAAAGAGCTTGTGAGCGCCCTCATTCAGCTAGGCGCTGAGCGCGGTATTGATCGAGCTGCGGTGTTGCAGGCGGCAGAGGAGTCCTACGCGGTCGCCCTGAACCGTCGGCACGCTTCATCCGATATCCACGTGCGCCTCGATCCTGAATCAGGGGCAATGCGGGTCTTCCGGGCCCGTCGAGTTGTCGACGAAGTGCTCGTTCCAGGCGCAGAGTGGACACCAGAAGAGGCGCAGGCGACGAAGCCAGGGGCTGTTGCGGGGGACCTCATTGAACTGGAAGAGATGGATGCCGAAATGGGTCGCATCGTTGCCGCCCAGGCGCGCCAGGCGCTTCAGCAGCGCTTGATCCAGATCCAACGCGACCTGATCATGCAGTCGTTTGCCGAGCGCGCAGGTGAGATCCTCACCGGCGTCGTTATGCGCGTCGACCGCCGCAACCTCGTCTTGGACGTTGGTAAGGCGGAGGCGTATCTGCCTGCCACGGAGCAGTCGCAGCTCGACACCTTCCGCATCGGTGAAAACGTTAAGGCGCTCCTCCTCGAGGTTCGCACGACGGTTCGTGGTCCAGAGATCCTTCTGACGCGCACACACAAGAACTTCGTAAAGAAGCTCTTCGAACTTGAGGTTCCCGAGTTGACTGCGGGCACGGTGGAGATCACCTCAATTGCCCGCGAGCCAGGAAGCCGCACCAAGATCGTTGTGGCGACGAAGCAGGTCGGACTCGACCCGGTTGGCGCAGTGGTGGGCCAACGTGGTGCACGTGTGCAAGCCGTTGTGGAAGACCTTGGCGGCGAGAAGATCGACATCATCGCGCACACCGACGACGCAGCGGAGGCGATTGGGCGAGCCCTCTCGCCAGCGCCGGTTGTATCGGTCACCGTTGATGAGGCATCTAAATCGGCAACCGTGGTCGTTCCCGAGCGCGCTCTCTCGCTAGCGATTGGCGCTGGCGGACAGAATGCCCGCCTCGCGGCGCGACTCACCGGATTCCGCATCGACATCGCCAGCGATGGAACTGGAGCCGCCGAGACTCCTGCAGATGCCCCAGTGGGCGAGGAGGCCTAAGACGCCCGCCGTTCGTGCGCGCACCTGCGTAGCCTGTCGGCTGACACAGCCGACGGAGATGCTCGTGCGGTACGGAACCTCCGTAGATGGAGGAGTTCACACGGAGACTGTGGGCGGTCGAGGTGCGTGGATCTGTCGCAATGGCGACGACGCACATGACCTACTCATTGCAGATGGACTACGACGAGGTCTGAAGGGTCGCATCACTGCCGAAGATCTTGACCAGATCCTGATACAGCGAAAAGCGAAGAGAACGAAAGGGGGTAGCAAATGACGAAGCAGCGCAAGAGCATCCGTCCACCGCGCCCAGATCGCTTGCCGCCTGAGCCAAAGCCTGCTCGCATTGCACAGGTGCACGACGGGATACTCGAGCTGCCGGCCTCCATCGCTGTAGGCGACCTTGCCACGCTCCTGAAGGTGAATCCTGCAGACATCATCAACCCACTGATTCGCAGCGGTGTCTTTGCCACCATGAACCAAGGGATTGATCGAGAGACGGCTTCGCTCATTGCGACGGAGCTCGGTTTCACCGTGAAAGAGCCAGAGCCTGAAGAGGATGAGGCGACGCCAGAGGCAACCCCAGAGGCGCCACCGGCTGCTACAAAGATTGAGTTCTTCAGCGAAGCCCCAGGTGCAACTCTAATCCCGCGAGCACCAATTGTCACCGTGATGGGCCACGTTGACCACGGCAAGACGAGCCTGCTCGACGCGCTCCGCAAGACGAGTGTGGCGGCGGGTGAGCGCGGCGGTATTACGCAACATCTTGGCGCGAGCCAAGTGCAGCGTGGGGACCGCTCCATCCTCTTCCTCGACACCCCTGGCCACGAAGCCTTTACGGCAATGCGCGCTCGTGGTGCGCGAGTAACCGATATTGCAATCGTCGTGGTTGCCGCCGATGACGGCGTGATGCCACAAACGAAAGAGGCGATCAGCCATGCGCGTGCGGCGAATGTGCCGATCATCATTGCCTTGAACAAGATCGATAAGCCGGACGCAAACCCTGATCGTGTGAAGACCGAGCTGGCAGAGTCCAATGTTGTCATCGAGGACTATGGCGGCGATGTGCCGCTTGTGGCGGTTTCGGCTCGCACTGGCGCCGGCCTCGATGATCTTCTCGACATGGTGCTCCTCGTCGCCGACCTCGGCGACTACAAGGCTGATGCGGCACGACGTGCGGTCGGCACGGTGATTGAGGCTCAGCGCGACAAGGGGCGCGGCCCGATCGCTACGGTGATCGTGCAGACCGGCACCCTTCGTGTCGGCGACCATATGGTTGCTGGTGCGATCTCCGGGAAGGTTCGTTCGCTTGAATCTACCGACGGGGGCCGAATCAAATCGGCAGGCCCATCCACGGCGGTTGTCGTTTCAGGCCTCCCAGAAGTGCCAGTGAGCGGCGAGGTCTTCCGCATCGCTGCGGACGAGAAGGAGGCCCGCGCCTGGTCAGAGGCCGCAGCGGACGCGAATAGCGCCGGTCGCGACAACGGCAATGCCACGATGGAGGACCTCTACAAGCGCATTCAATCTGGAGCGGGCAAAGAGGTGCGCGTCATTCTGAAGTCCGACGTAGCCGGCTCCCTTGGTGCCATCGAACATCAGCTCGAGAAGATGCAGAGCGACGAGGTGCGCATTAACGTGCTTCTCTCCGCTGCTGGTGAGGTCACCGAGAACGACATCCTCCTCGCCTCGGCATCCGATGCCATCGTGCTCGGCTTCACTACAACTCTTACCCCAGGCGCCCGCCGCATGGCCGAAACAAACAAGGTTGATGTGCGACTCTACGAGATCATCTACGAGCTCGCCGACGACATGAAGGCAGCACTCGAAGGAATGCTCGACCCTGAGAAGTCAGAGGTCGTCGAAGGACGCGCCGAAGTGAAGCAGCTTTTCCCAGGGAAGGGCTTCGTGATCGCGGGTTCCATCATCCGCGAAGGTCGCGTCACGCGCGGCGCGAAGGTACGCGTCATGCGCGGCGGGAACCTGGTCGCTACCGACGTCATCGAATCCCTTCGCCGCTTCCGTGATGACGTGCGCGAAGTGAAAGAGGGCCAGGAGTGCGGTATCGGACTTGGCGCATCGGTGACCGTGCAAGAGGGTGACATTTTGGAGATCATCGGCGAGAAGTCAACGAGGCGGACCCTCTAAGCATGTCTGAGCGGATGCCCCGTGTTGACGAGTTGCTCCGGGAAGAGATTAGCGCCCACATCAGTCGCTCACTGAGCGATCCGCGTCTCGGCTTCGTCACTGTTACTTCCGTTTCGACGTCGCCTGACCTGCGCCACGCCAAAGTGTTTGTGAGCACGATCGGCAGTGAAGAGCAGCGCATTGCATCACTTGCGGCACTGAAGAGCGCCGCCTCGCACCTTCGCACCGTGATCGGTAAAGGCCTGCGGATTCGGCGCGTACCCGATCTGCACTTCGAGCTCGATGAAGCGGGTGATCGCGGCGCACGTATTCAGCAGCTGCTCGGAAGCATCGCCGATGGCGGCCTGCCACCAGAGGCGCTCTCGCCGCTACCGGCCCCTACGCGCTCTGGGGTTGATGAGAAGAGCCGAAGGAGCAACGAATGACCGAGCAGGGAACCGTTCACGGAGCCGAATATCTCGAGCGTGCTGATGCACTGCGATCTGCAGCCCGCGCTGCTGTTCCCGCAAACGTGCTGGAAGCGCTTCGTGATGCCAAGCGCCTGTGGATTGTGCCGCACGAACGACCGGATGCGGATGCTCTCGGAGCCGCACTTGGGCTTAAGGCGATTCTCGGACAGTTTGGTGCCGAGGTAGCCGTTGTTAGTGCCGACGTTCCACCGGCTGTTTACGACGTGATCCCAACGATCGCTGAGGTAGTTCTGGATGCGCCAACCTGGCAACCAGATGCGGTCGTGCTCGTAGATTGCGCCGACCCGAAGCGCGCCGGCCGCATCGGTGAGCTGATCATTGCTCTACCAGCCTCGACGCCACGCATCCTGATTGACCACCATGTCTCCAACGAGACAACCTGGCCACTCGCCTGGGTGGATGCTCGCGCCGCAGCAACCTGCGAAATGGTCTGCCTTATCGCTCTAGCGCTCAACGCGGATCTCTCTGCTGGCCAGGGGAAGATCGCTACGACACTGGCCGCGGGCGTGATCATGGACACCGCCACCTTTCAGCATGGCAACACGACCGCGCGAACCCTCGAGGTTGGGGGGCTCCTTCTTGCCGCTGGCGCACCGATCAGCGAGATCTCCCGAAAGATCTATCGCTCGAAACCACTTGCGCAGGTGCAGCTGCACGCCCGGGTACTTGCAAGCTTGAGCACCTCAGATAGCGGTCGCACGGTGTACGCAACGATGACGCTTTCTGACCTCAACGAAGTTGGCGCAACGCTAGAGATGAGCGAGGGGATCGTCGATTCTCTCGCGCATGTGTCCGAAGCTGACGTTGCGATCCTCTTCAAAGAGGACGGCCCATCCGCCGCGCGCATCTCCGTTCGAACCAAGGGGGAGGGCCCCGACGCTACTGCGATCGTTGGAGCCTTCGGGGGTGGTGGACACGCGCGAGCCGCTGGCGCCACCATTGAGCGACCCTTGGCCGAAGCCGTCGCCCTGGTTCTGGGGCGTGTGACGAAGCTTCGCGCGACTAACGAAGTGGGCTGAGCGAATGGCGCGGCGACGGCCGAGTACGCCTGGCATCGACGGAGTTCTTCTCGTTGACAAGCCGAACGGACCAACCAGCCACGACATTGTTGCGAAGATCCGCCGCATAGCTGGGCAACCACGCATCGGCCATGGCGGCACACTCGACCCGTTCGCCACCGGTCTCTTGGTGCTCGTCCTCGGCCGCGCCACTCGAATGGCAAGCCTGCACCTCGGAGGTGAGAAGCGCTACGAGGCGACCTTCTCGTTCGGTGGGGCAACCACCACGGATGACCTTGATGGCGAGCGGATCGGTGTCCCTGGTGTGCCGCCATCGCAAGCAGCAATTGAGGCCCTCCTGCCACGTTATCGGGGCGCCCTGGAACAGGTGCCGCCCTCGCACTCCGCAAAGCGCACCGACGGCGTCCGGGCGTATGAGCGTGCGCGTGCAGGCGAGGTCGTCGAACTAGCGCCACGTCCGATTGAGATCAAACGGTTTGAGGTGCTCGGTTGGGACGACTCCCATGCGGACGAACCACTCATGCATGCAAGGCTTGATGTGAGCTCCGGCACCTACATTCGCGCCATCGCCCGCGATCTTGGTCGTGACGCGGGGAGCGGGGCTCACCTGGTTGCACTGCGACGTGTGGGTTCGGGTGTCTTTGCAGTAGCGGAGGCGCACACCATGGAGCAGATTGCCGCCGCTGCGCTGGCGGGTGAACTTCGCGACCTGCTGCTGCCACTTGATGCCGGGCTCGATCACATCGCCGCAACGGAGGTTGGTGAGAACGGCGCAGCCCTGCTGCGAGATGGCATTGCGCTGCCAGTAGGCATGCTCGACAGCGCAGGTCAGCAAACGGCCGAAGGGAGCCCGCTGAGACTCCACGTTCACGGTGCCATTGCGGCGCTCGGGCGGCGTACGGCATTTGGCGCACAACCGGAGCGCGTGTTCATCGAGGCAAACGCGTTGGCGGGGCAGCGCCTGTGAAACGAGTTGTCGGATGGGACGATCTAGCACTCGCGATATCGCAGGGGGAGGGTGTTGCTGGATCTGTGCTCACCCTCGGAGTGTTCGACGGTCTACACCGCGGTCATGCGCGCCTCCTTGCCGCGGCTGAGCGACTTGCCCGTGCAGCGGGGCTACAGCGCGTACATATTGGATTTACGCCGCACCCCGACCAACTGATTCGGGGCGTTGCCCCGTTGCAGCTCCTGGATGCGGGAGAGCTTGAGTTGCGCATGGCTGGGGCGGGCGTCGATCTCTGGTGTGACCTCCCTTTCACCCCCGAGATGCGTGACACCCCTTGGGAGCCGTTCATCGAGCGACTCACGGCCATGACCGCTGCGAAGGGGATCGTTCTCTCTCCAGAATCAGCCTTCGGCCAGGGTCGCCTCGGAACGCTGCCGATCGTTCGGGCGTGGGGTGCTGCCCATGGCCTGCAGGTCCACCCCGTCGCCGAAGCGACCGCTGGGGGAGCCCCGATCCGGAGCACCCGCATCAGGGAGGCAATCGCCCACGGGGATCTAACCGGGGCGGCGCGCCTCCTCGGTCGACCCTATGCCCTCGTGGGTACCCTCCAGGGCGACCAGGTGCGCCTGCAGCCAAACCAGGCCGCCATGCCCCCGTCGGGGTCGTATCGGGCTCGTGTTGGGGTGGCTGGACGCCCGGAGGGGCGCCTCCCCCTGGTCGGGCGGCTAACCACCGTGCGGATTGACGCAGGCGGGTCGACCGCCACCCTCCTGAGGCCAGATGAGGCAGATCGACGATTTGAAGGGGGGCCAATCCGGGTGGCGCTGCTTGGGGGGAGCCTCCAGGCGTAGATTTGCTACCCTATGCACATCCAAGATGTGATGAAGAGATGAGGGGTGCCCTTGGAGCACCTCCGATGTAAGGAGAACCACCACTTGCCACTAGATCAAGAAACCACCGCACGCATCGTTGCCGAAAACGGGCGTCACGGTACTGACACCGGGTCCGCAGACGTTCAGATTGCACTCCTCACGGAGCGCATTCAGGGGCTCACCGCGCACCTGCAAACCTTCAAGCAGGACAACCACTCGCGCCGCGGGCTCTTGAAGCTCGTCGGTCAGCGACGTCGACTGCTGACATTCCTCAAGCGAGAAGATGCAGCGCGCTACGCCGCGCTCTCCGAGAAGCTCGGACTTCGTCGCTAACCACCCCCAAGCCTCTGGCTGGGACTACATCGGCACGCGCGCGGAAGAACCGTTAGCGGCCTGATAGGAGAACAGAATGAGCAACATCACCAGCGTTTCCGCCCAGTTTGGCGGCCAGACACTCACCATTGAAACGGGCCGAATGGCCCGCCTTGCCGGCGGCGCAGTCACCGTTCGTTACGGCGACACCGTGGTCCTTGGAACCGCCAACCGCAGCGAGCCACGACCGGGCCTCGACTTCTTCCCACTTACGATTGAGTTTGAAGAGCGCATGTACGCCGCGGGAAAGATCCCGGGCGGGTACATCAAGCGCGAAGGGCGAGCCTCCGAGAACGCAACGCTCTCCGCTCGCCTCACCGACCGACCGATTCGCCCACTCTTCCCAGAGGGGTACAAGGATGACGTTCAGGTCGTAATCACTGTGCTGAGCGCAGACCAGGAGAATGACCCAGACATCCTCGGAACGCTCGCAGCATCTGCAGCGCTCACCATCTCCGAGATTCCATTCCTCGGCCCAATCGGCGCAGTGCGCGTCGGTATCGTGAATGGTGCCTTTGTCATCAACCCAACATTCGACCAGCTCAAGGAGAGTGATCTCGACTTGGTGGTTTCAGGAACTGTCGACGCAATCATGATGGTCGAAGCCGGCGCAAACCTGATCACCGAAGACAAGATGGCTGAGGCCATCGAGTTCGGTCACAACGCAATCAAGGCGCTTGTTGCCCTTCAGGAGGAGCTCCGCGCAAAGGTTGGCAAGGAGAAGCGCGTTCCATACATCGAGCCAAGCACCGATAGCGTGCTTGCGTTTGCTGAGGCTGCAGCGAATGGCGGCACCTTCGTAATCGTTGACACGGAGACGACCGGCCTTGATCCGAAGATCTCGGATTTGGTGGAAGTAGCTGCCGTCAAGGTCAAGGGTGGCAAGATCACCGATCGCTGGAGCAGCTTCGTCGACGCAGGCAACGGCATCGTCGGCGCCCAGATGCACGGCATCACCAACAAAGACATCAAGGGTGGCCTGACGCCGAAGGCGGCAGCCGAGAAGATTGCTGAATTTGCCAAGGGTGCAATCCTTGTCGGACACAACCTCGGCTTTGACGTCGCCTTCCTCGACGAGGCGCTCGGCAAGGGTCGCACCTTCGCGACCGAGCAGGGGAGCTACCTCGACACCTATGTTCTCTTCAAGGAGGCGTACCCGGAGAGCGAATCGTTCAAGCTCGGAGATCTCGCCCGCGTCTATGGCGCAGCGACAACCCCGAACCATCGAGCGGCTGCTGATGCTGAGGCAACGGCTGAGCTGTTGTTGATCCTCGCCAACGAACTCCCAGGTCGCCTCGCGACCTTGAAGGAGGGGATTGCCGATTCGATCCGCGCTGCACGCAGCGGCAAGGGCGAGCCAAAGGCGATCCTCGAAGCAGCACGTCGCAAGGCGCGTGTCGGCAAGAATCTCTTCGCCTGGATGCACAAGAAGACCGCGCGAAATCTGACGATGAAAGAGGGCATTCGCCTCGACGGCCGCAAGGTTGATGAGATCCGCAAGATCTCTGTCGAGGTTGGTCTCCTTCCACGCGCACACGGTTCAGGCCTCTTTACCCGTGGAGACACGCAGGCGCTGAGTGTGGCGACCCTTGGCCCAGTGGCACAGGGGCAGCGTCTCGACACGATCTCGCCGATCACCGAGAAGCGCTACATCCACCACTACAACATGCCGCCATACAGCACCGGCGAGAACAAGCCGATGCGTGGCCCAGGGCGACGCGAGATTGGACACGGAGCCCTTGCCGAGCGCGCACTGATCCCAGTGCTCCCATCGATCGAGGAGTTCCCTTACGCCATCCGAGTTGTCTCGGAGTGCGTGACCTCCAACGGGTCGACCTCCATGGCCTCAACCTGTGGCTCGAGCCTCTCGCTCCTTGATGCCGGCGTGCCGCTCAAGGCGTCGGTGGCTGGTGCCGCAATGGGCCTGATGTCGGAGCCAGACGGCGAGTTCATCGTCCTGACGGACATCCTCGGCAAAGAGGATGCCTTCGGCGACATGGACTTCAAGGTGACGGGAACCCGTACAGGGATCACCGCCTTGCAGATGGACATCAAAGTGCAGGGGATCAACGGGGCGATCATTCGCACCGGCCTCAAGGACGCGCTCGCTGCGCGACTCGAGATCCTCGACAAGATGGACGCGATCATCAGCACGGCTCGACCAGAACTCTCTGACTTCGCTCCACGCATCACCACGATCAAGATCAATCCGGAGAAGATCCGCGACATCATTGGCAAGGGTGGCGCGGTCATCCGCAAGTTGCAGGATGACTTCCAGGTCAACATCAACGTGCAGGACGACGGCACCGTGCAGATCGCTTCGGCGGATCCAGAGCGCACCAAAGGCGTCCTTGATGCGATCAACGGCATCACCAAAGAGGTTGAGCTCGGAGCGCTCTATATGGGCAAGGTCACCCGCATCATGGGCTTCGGCTGCTTCGTCGAGATCCTTCCAGGTAAGGAAGGCCTCGTACGCATCGGCGAACTCGCTGATTACCGTGTGAACACCGTTGAAGACGAAGTCGCCGTGGGCGACGAGATCATGGTTGTGGTCACCGAAGTCGACCGCCAGGGTCGCGTCAACCTATCGCGCCGCGCCGCCATGCAGCGTCACAAGGCCGCGCCTCAGGAGTAAGCGTGCCCTTTCACCCTAGAAACACCACTGAGGACTTGCGGCCAAACCGCAGGTCCTCAGTCATATACTGGCCAGCATGAGCAACGCATCGCACCCAGATGGTTACGTAGTCGCCGTACTCGGCGCAACCGGACTCGTTGGGCAAACCATGATCTCGGTACTTGAGGAGCGCAACTCCCCCGTGCGCACAATTATTCCGCTTGCTGCGACGAGCGGTGGCCGAACCGTGCGCTTCCGCGGTGCAGATGTCCCAGTACAGCAGGTTCAACCCGACTCATTCACCGGCGTAGATATCGCGCTCTTTAGCGCGGGTGGAGCCGCGAGCCTGACGTATGCGCCGGAGGCTGCTGCTCGAGGTTGCGTCGTTGTTGATAACTCCAGCGCGTGGCGCATGGATCCAGCGGTTCCGCTCGTCGTCTCCCAGGTGAACCCAGGGGCACTCGCATTGCACAAGGGGATCGTTGCTAACCCAAACTGCTCGACCATGCAGCTTGCGCCACTCCTCAAGGCACTCTCTGATGCAGCCGGTCTTGAGCGAGTAGTTGTTGCAACCTACCAGGCGGTATCTGGGGCGGGCGCAAAAGCGGTTGCGGACCTTGATCAGCAGCGCGCTGCGGTCGTGAGCGGCGGTACACCAGCTTCGACCATCTACCCACACGCCGTCGTATCGAGCCCAATCCCTGCCATCGACGTATTCCTTCCTGATGGTTCCACCAAAGAAGAGACGAAGGTCGTGAACGAGAGTCGAAAGATTCTCGACCTTCCAAATCTCCGCATCTCGGCAACGGCAGTACGTGTTCCGGTGGAGCGCAGTCATTCTGAGGCTGTGCATGTGGAGCTCTCCCGCGCGTTGAGTCCCGACCAGGCCCGTGCCGCTTTTGCTGCAATGCAGGGCGTAACCGTTGTCGATGATCCTGCGAACCACGCCTATCCTCTGGCAGCAGATGCGGCCGGGAGCGACGAGATCTTCGTTGGCCGAGTGCGCACCGATGCCAGCGTCGAGCACGGGCTTGCCTTCTGGGTCGTCAGCGACAACGTACGCAAGGGTGCTGCCACTAATGCCGTCCAGATTGCAGAGCTCCTCGTCTCGATGAACCTAGTCCATGGAGCAGACCACGACGCCTAGTCGCGCCGCGCTCGAGCTCGCCTCGGTAGCCCGCGACGCCTCCACCTGTACGGCGTGCGGTCTCTCAGAGACGCGAACTCAGGCGGTTCCCGGAGAGGGGAGCCCGACCGCAGCGCTGGTTTTTGTCGGGGAGGCGCCTGGGGCACGAGAGGACCTGGCTGGTCGTCCATTCGTCGGCGCATCTGGTCGCCTCCTGGATGAGCTCCTGGCTTCGATCGGCCTTCGGCGCGAGGAAGTCTTCATCTTGAACACCGTGAAGTGTCGGCCCCCAGAGAACCGCAACCCACATCGCTCTGAGACCGCTGCATGCGCTCCGTTCCTTACGCGACAGCTGCAAGCGCTCCAACCACGGGTGATCGCCACCCTCGGCAAGCATGCGCTTGCCGTCTTTGCGCCGACCGCAAGGATTGCCGAGGTTCACGGGCGTCCGTACGCACAGACAGAGATCAACCAGCACGGAGGCGCCGTGCTCTTCCCGCTCTATCACCCTGCAGCGGCACTGCACAACGGGAGCTTGCGGCCCACTTTGGAGCGCGACATTGCGGCCTTGCGGGAGTATCTCAACGCGAATGCTCGCGAAGGGGCGGGGGAGGCTACCCTACGCGAGGTGGATTCGGTGCCAACTCGGCCCCGTCCCAAGAGGCAAGTGGAGGCTGAATGACGCGACGCCCACAACCGGCACGCCGACCAGCTGAACCCAGGCACCCCCAGGAGAGCCGACGCCCGCACAAGGCGGCCCCAGGCGGCCCAGCGCTTCGCCTTATTCCCCTCGGTGGCATGGGGGAGATCGGGAAGAACCTGTACCTCTACGAGTACCAGGACACGATCATCCTGGTCGATTGTGGCCTCGCCTTCCCTGACGAGACCACCCTTGGCGTCGACATCATCATTCCGGACATCAGCTACCTCCGCGCACGACGCAGTGCCGTGAAGGCGGTCCTCATCACCCACGGGCACGAGGACCACGTCGGCGCGCTCCCGCACATCCTTCCCGAACTTCCTGGTGTGCCCGTCTACGCCAGCACCCTCGCACGAGGGCTCCTTGCGAACAAGCTGAAAGAGTTCAAGGTTACCGCCAATCCGCTGCGCCCACTCGATCCAGGCGGCCGACTTGAAGTTGGCCCCTTCACAATCGAACCTTTCCGTGTCGGTCACTCCATCCCAGATGCTATGGGCTACGCAATCCATTCACCTGTTGGAACGGTGATCCACACCGGCGACTTCAAGTTTGACCAGACCCCAGCAGACGGAAAGACGGCAGACTTCGCCATGCTTGCAAAGTACGGCGCACAAGGCGTGCTTGCGCTTGTGTCAGACAGCACGCGCGCTGAAGCTCCCGGATACACGCCGAGCGAACAGGTCGTTGGTCAGGCGTTCAAGGGGATCATTAGCACCGCACCTGGTCGAGTCATCATCGCAACCTTCGCTTCAAACATTGCTCGCATTCAGCAGGTGCTCGACGCGGCAGGGGAGTTCCACCGCAAGGTCGCCGTCGTTGGTCGCTCAATGGAGCAGAACGTCAAGATCGCACGCGACCTTGGCTATCTGAAGTTCCCAACCCCACTTCTTGCTAAAGAGGAGATCGCGCGCCGCACAAAGGAGCCGCTCGTGATCGCCACCACTGGCGCACAGGGCGAGCCGATGGCAGGCCTCGCGAAGATGGCGAATGGTGAGCATCGCAACGTGGAAATTCAGAACGGCGATACCGTGATCGTCTCTGCGTCACCGATTCCAGGTAACGAAGAGGCGGTTGGCCGAACGATCGACAATCTCTTCAAGTCTGGTGCGAACGTGATCTATCACTCAATTGCACAGGTGCACGTCTCGGGTCACGCCTCGCAAGAGGAGCTGAAGATGATGCTGGCGCTCACCAAGCCGAAGTACTTCGTACCAATGCACGGTGAGATGCGCATGCAGGTTGCCCACGGGCGACTTGCGACGCAAATGGGGGTGCCACCATCTGCAGTGTTCATCATTGATAACGGCACGCCGGTTGAGTTCGCCGCTGACGGCAGCGCACGACGCGGCAAGCCGGTCGAGCATGGATCTGTCTTCGTTGATGGTTCTTCGGTAGGCGAGATCAGTGAGATCGTTCTTCGCGATCGACGCACCCTTGCCGACGACGGCATCGTTGTCGTGATCGCCACCGTTGACGCGCGTACCGGTAAGCCTGTCGGTCGCCCAGCACTGGTTACTCGTGGTTTCCTTAACGGCGACGAAGACAACAAGCTCGTTGAGGAGGCGATCACCATCGCCCTCAAGGCAATCCAGCACAAAGGTGAGCGCGGCGCAGAGGTGGGCCTAATCAAGGCGCAGCTCAGTGAATCGGTATCGAGATTCCTTGGCAAAGAGACGCGACGTCGCCCACTCGTGGTCCCTGTGGTGGTGGAGGTTTAAGCGATGGCTAAACGGGGAGGGGAGAGCACCGGTCGTCAGACGCGACGTGGTCCGCTGGCATCACGCTCAGCGCTCCGTACGCTGCTCTCACTCGCCTTTGCAGTCACAGGTGTCATCTTTGCCGTCGGCCTGATCCTTCCTGGTCGCGGAGCCCTTGCCGATGTGCTTCGTGACGTGCTTGCACCATGGTTTGGCGCTGGGCGCTGGCTCGTTCCAGTACTGCTCATCAGCTTCGCCATTTGGATCGAACGACGATCCGCCTCCGCCTCACGGGTGCCGCTGCGTATCGCCTTGTCACTGCTTGCCCTGGTCGGTCTGCTTGCGCTCGTTGAGATCGTCTTCCCAACCCACGGTGGCCGCATCGGGAGCATCGCTGGCGGGGGCGCTGCGAGCCTCCTCACCGGCATTGGTGCATTCGCGGCATGGATCGGAATCCTGATCGCGATCGGACTCATCCTCGCCGAATCCAGGGTCCGCAGTCTCCTTGCATTGTTTGCAGGCCGATCAATCAATGGGGCAAAGATTCTCGTGGCTGGAACTGCCGCGGCCTTCAGCGCAGTCTTGGACGCATTGCGCAAGTTGGCTTCGGCCAAGAAACCAGTTATTCAGGTTCCGCGTAAGGACCCGCCGAAGGGCCCACAAGAAGAAGGTAAAAAGCCAACTGGTGGCGTTCGCGGCGGCGATGGGCCTCGCGATGAAGATAAGCCAACAGGAAAACCGCCGGTGCCGCCAGCTGATCCGTCAGGGCAATGGAATCTCCCCAGCGCCGAGATTCTTGATGCGCCCGGAAAGGCCGTGAGCCCGAACGCCAGCGTTCACCAGGCGAACGCCGCGATCATTGTCCAGAAGCTCAGTGATCTTGGCATTGAGATCATCACGGTGACGGCCAATCCTGGTCCTGTCGTTACGCAGTACGAGCTGACACCCGCACCGAATGTACGGATCAGCCGTATTGAAGGCCTCGGCGATGACCTTGCAATGGCACTGAGTGCCCGTTCTATTCGAATTGAAGCACCAATCCCTGGCAAAGCGGTCGTCGGCATTGAGATCCCAAATCACGAGCCGGAAGCAATTCGCTTTAAGCCACTACTGACCCCCGTCAGTGAATCAGGCGCATGGACTCCAAATATGGCAATCCCGTTTGCACTGGGTAAGGATGTTGGTGGTGCACCGCAGGTTCGCGATCTCGCCAGCATGCCGCACCTGCTGATCGCAGGGGCAACGGGGTCAGGAAAGAGCGTGATGGTCAACGCCATCATCACCTCGTTCCTCTTCGCTCGAACCCCTCAAGAGTTGCGCATGATCTTGGTTGACCCGAAGCGCGTTGAACTGTCCGGATACAACGGTCTGCCGCACTTACTCGTTCCGGTGATCACCGAATCCGATAAGGCCGCCTCCGCCTTGAAGTGGGCGGTTCTCGAGATGGAGAATCGTTACCGCATGTTCGCACGCGCAGGTGCACGCAATCTCGAAAGCTACAACGCCAGCCGAGAGGATGTGAACGATCGTATGTATTCGATTGTCATCATTATTGACGAGCTCGCCGACTTGATGATGCAAGATGGCCGTGAGACCGAAGAGGCAATTGTGCGAATTGCGCAGAAGGCCCGCGCTACTGGAATCCACCTTATCCTCGCCACCCAGCGCCCTTCGGTCAATGTCGTTACAGGGTTGATCAAAGCGAATATTCCAAGCCGAATTGCCTTCTCTATGGCCAGCCAAATTGATTCGCGCACTGTGCTCGATGCGCCAGGAGCCGAAGACCTGATTGGTCGCGGCGACATGCTCTTCCAGCCATCAGATGCGCCAAAGCCCACGCGCATGCAAGGAGTTTTCGTCTCAGATCGCGAGATTAACGCTGTGGTTACTCACTGGCGCGATCAAGGCCTCCCAGATTATCAACTGGGAATCGTCGCCTCTGCAGAGCGCAGCAGCGGTGGTCGGGCCGACCGAGGTCGCGACGATGAGCCGGCAGACCGCCTCTTCGATGAGGCGGTGCAGGTTGTTGCCGAGCATGATCGCGCCTCTGCATCGCTCCTACAGCGCCGCCTCCGCATTGGTTATGCGCGGGCCGCCCGAATCATTGACCAACTTGAAGAGAAGGGCTACATCGGATCTTTTGACGGGTCGACCGCACGCGTGGTGAATCGCGACAAGATCACCGCTGACGCAACCGGCGCCAATGGTGGCAGCACAGGCGGAACGAGTGCAGCGGGGGAGACAGGGGAGGACGCGTAACTCATGAGCGATCAACTGCCCCTCACTCCCCAGGAGGCAGGGCTATCTGAAGATGTTGCACCACAGGCCCCGCGCATCGGTGATCGACTTCGCCAAGCTCGTGAGCGACGTGGTGTAAGCATCGCCGAAGCGTCTGCCACGCTTAAGATTCGGGCTCCGATCCTGGAGGCGTTTGAACGCGAGGACCATAGCCAGCTTCCGCCACGTGTCTACGCACTCGGGCAACTCCGGACCTACGCCGCCTACCTAGGCCTCGACCCGGCTACTGTTGCCGCCGGGTGGCAAGGACAACCAGCGCCCGAAGGACCCGCTCCCACCCCTTTGCATTCAGCAACATCAACCTTCGAGCGCTTTGCCACTCTGCGTCCGAGTGTCATTCGCTCAACGCGTGGGCTGTTGGCGATCGGCGGGCTGGGGCTCGCGGTGCTGGCCATCAGCGGGTTTATGGTGCTCCAGCTTCTGCGCTTCATCCTGCCTCCCTCAATCGCGATCACCTATCCAATCGAAGCGGTCAGCAACCTGGAGCCAGGGACGCTTTCGTATGAAATCAAGGGAACGGCTGACGCCCGCGCCAGCATAGTCATCAATACGAGTGCTGGGGCACAGCTAACGACGCAAGCCGATGAGAGTGGACTCTGGAGCCTTATCGTCCCTCTCGGCACTGGGCGCACGGAGATTGTTGCCAACTCTGTGAAGCCTGGCACTGGCGGCGGATCGAGCACGAAAGCGGAGCGTGTGTTCGTTGTGGCGCTGCCCGATAAGGTGGCCCCCGAAATCACCGTAACGCAACCCTCCGCCAACCTTGCCATCGTGGACGGTGACGTGCCGATCTCGCTCGTCACCACCCCGAACTCAGAGGTTGCGATCACTGCAACGGATACCGCAGGAGGGCTGGTCGCCTCCACACTCACGAGCGACGCAGCTGGGGCCGTGACCGGGGGGATCGCCCTTCCGGCCGGGCGCTGGACTTTGAGCTTTAGCGTTACCACAGCCGACGGCGCGCTCGGACAGGCCACGCGCACAGTGGACGTCTCGTTCAGCGGGGTAACGGTGAGCGTCACCGGCGGCACATCCTCCACATGGATCCGTGTATGGGTAGATGGCCAGCTCGACCCCACGATTAGCGTTTCCGGGAAGACCATGGCTCCTGGAGCACGGCTCATCTTTACAGGGGCAAAGCGCATTGATATCCGGAGCGGCGATCCCTCTGCCCTTCTTTTCACGCTCAACGGGCGTACCATAAGTGAGATTGGGAGCGGCACAGGAGCCGAAACCTACGCCTTCCTCAGCACGGGGAAGGTGCAGAAGTCATCAAGGAGGTAGCGCATGGCAGCCGATAACTCGTTTGACGTCGTATCCGAATACGACGAGCAAGAGCTCAAGAATGCCCTCGACCAGACCCGGCGAGAGATTGCAACGCGATACGACTTTCGCGATGCCACCGCCGAAATCAAAGAGGAGAAGGGTGAACTGATCATTCGCGTCGACGGTGACCTACGGCTGAAGGCCCTCCGTGACATCCTCGAATCGAAGTCGGTGAAGCGTGGCATTGATCTTCGGACCTACGACTGGGGGAAGGCTGAGGCCGCCGGCGGGGATACCCTTCGCGTGCACGTCAAGCTGCGCAAGGGCCTTGATGATGTCGCTGCGAAGAAGATTGCCAAGTTCATTCGCGACACTTTCCCAAAGGTGAAGACTCAGATCCAAGGTGAGGCAGTGCGCGTAACCGGCAAGTCACGCGACGAGCTGCAAGAGGTGATGACGAGTCTCAAGGATCTCGATGTTGAGCGACCGTTGCAGTTTGAGAACTATCGGTAGCCTGTGACCCGCTCAATTAGCGATATCGCTGCTGGATTAGAGCCCTCCCGTGCAGGGAGCCCGCTCCTGCCAGGATCGCGCCTACACATCATTGGAGTTGGCGGCACCGCGGCACTTGCGGCGGCGCTGCACGCCAAGGCACTCGGACTAAGCGTTTCAGGGTACGACCAGGCTCTGACGGGGGAGTCGGCGGCGATCCTCTCGCACGCGGGGATTCCAGTCGGCTCTGCAGCGAGTCCTGAGGTTCTACAGAGCTGTACGGCGCTCAACGGCGAGAGCACAGTTGCGATCTCAAAGGCGATTACCAGCACGCAGCCGAATCACCCTGAGGTGCTTTTGGCACGCGGAGCAGGTGCTCGCGCGGTTTCTGTGCAGCAGGTGATCGCAGATGCTGCGGCAACGCGTGGCGGACTACTCATCGGCGTCGGCGGCACACACGGCAAGACAACCTCAACCGGATGGGTTCTCGACGCGCTAGTTCGTTCTGGCGTTAACCCGTCAGCCTTTGTGGGCGGCCCACTTGCCGCGGGGCTGGGCACACCTGCAGGTTCACCAGTGCACATCAGCGGCGAGCCCGGCTTTCTTGTTGAGGCTGACGAATATGGTGGCAACTTTGACACCTACCGCGCTGACCGCGCGCTCATTCTCAATGTCGATTGGGATCATCCCGACATCTTTGCCGACCGCCAGGCCGCCGTAGAAACGTTTGCGCGCTGGGCAATCTATCCAGCGACGAACGGTGCGATCTTCATCAACAGCGGGGATCAGGGCGGCGCTGAGCTCGCAACGATCCTCGCTGCGGGAGAGCATCACAACGTCTACACCTTTGCTACCTCAACCCTGGCTGGCGCACAAGGCGCAGATCTCATCGCTGATGTAACGTCGCGTGGGGCAGGAGCCTTCTCAATCACCGTACGACACCTCTCTGACCGCGCTGCAACTGCGGCACCAGCGCTTCGCGCTCTCCTCGATCACGAACTGCCGATCGGGCTTCTAGGCGCACACAACGCATCGAATGGCCTTGGCGTTGCCGCGCTCGCAGCGAGTGCTGGCGGTAGCGCCGATGGCATCGCGCGATCCCTTGCCACTTTTGAAGGTGTCGGTCGGCGTATGGAGGTGCGCTATGACCACGGCTCCATCACCGTTCTTGATGACTACGGCCATCACCCGACCGCCATTGACGCCACGATGGAGACGGTGCGTCAGCGATATCCCGGCCGAACGCTTCTCCTCGCAATTGAGCCACTGACATATCACCGTACCGCTGCGCTGCTGGAAGGCCTGGCGCAGTCGTGCAGTGCTGCAGACCGAGTTGCGGTCGCCGAGATCTTCGCCGTGCGCGACCTCGACACCACGAGCGTTTCGGCCGCCGACCTTGCCGAACGGATCGCCGCCATGGGCACACCCGCCACCGCGCCAGGAACCGTCCTCGAGACCGCGGCAGCTCTCCTCCCGAGCATCACCCCTGGGACAGTGGTCCTGGTGATGGGCGGCGGGCGATCAACTGAGCTTGCAGTGGCGCTGGTCCGAGGACTCACGGCCGCGTCGTAACGAGTGCTCGCGGGGCAGGGGAGGGGCCTAGGCGCCTTCCGGTGAGCCAGCGGCTGCATCAGGGCCTGGCGGCGGTTGCGTGGCAGCTGTAGCGGCGAGAGCCTTAGCCTCATCGCTCTGGGGTCGAGAGAAGAGAGGGTGCCCGTCGGAGGTTAAGCAGCGCCCCGTTGCCAGATCCCACTGCCACCCATGGATGCTGCAGGTCAGCGTCTCGCCATCCGTGGTTCCGAAGCGGGTGAGGTCAGCCTTCATATGCGGGCAGCGGCGCTGGACCTGCCAGCCAGTCAGGTCGAACGTTCCCTCGGTCGGGCCATTCTCGGCATAGAAGCCTTCGGCATACTGAATCCGTGCCGTCGAGAGGCACTTGAACCAGGTGTAGACGTAGTCGTTATAGGCACCTTTGCGCCACGCTGAGAAGCGCAGCGAGAGGAAGAGACTGTTGACCCAGTCATCCGTGCGTGTGCGTACCAGGTGGTCCAAGAGGTAGCGGGGGATCGTGAACCGGAAGTCGACCTCTCGGCCATCATCCGCAATGACCGACCGCTCAGGGAAATCAAGGAGGATCGCCTCGTCATCTGTCTGAATCTTGATCGCGGTGCCGATTCCATCACAGACTCGTGGGCCGAGTGCCATGAGCGGCTCGAGCCAGGCCTTGAGTTCAGGCACCAAATTGCTACGAGGCCCAGCCCAGGATGCTTTCTCGGCCGCAATGACAGGGGCCATGTCCGCTGCGTATCTGCGCAAATACACCTCTTTGTTCGCAAAGACATCCTGCACAGACAGATTACCCTGCAGATGCT